>OGPA01000050.1_pt1 | contig 133117 bp, 133 predicted proteins | sample 1552841 | NCBI WGS metagenome assembly OGPA01 (sample SAMEA2579916, study PRJEB22360) | human gut metagenome
ATGGACGCACCTCTGGTGCACCAGTTGTCACGCCAGTGGCACAGCTGGGCAGCTATGTGCGGAACGGATAAACGCTGAAGGCATCTAAGCGTGAAGCCGCCCTTAAGATAAGATATCCCTTCTGTTTACAGAGTAAGACCCCTTGAAGACTACAAGGTTGATAGGCTCAAAGTGTAAGCACGGTGACGTGTTTAGCTAGCGAGTACTAATCGGTCGAGGGCTTAACCTTATTGGTTATGACTACTCCTTTTAACCAACAGCTTTTTCATTATTCAATTTTGAGGATTCGTTCCTCTTCACTTAGTCGGTGGCGTTTGAGTTGAGGTCACACCTGTTCCCATGCCGAACACAGTAGTTAAGCTCTTCTTCGCCGAAAATACTTGGATGGTAACGTCCCGGTAAGATAGGGTGCTGCCGACACCTTACTAAACAGAGAAGATAATGTTCTTCTCTGTTTAGTCATATTCCTCCTTAGCTCAGTCGGTAGAGCATTCGGCTGTTAACCGAAGGGTCGTTGGTTCGAGTCCAACAGGGGGAGCCACACTGGACAAAGGCGAACCACTTAAAAAGTTCGCCTTTGTTTATTTTTTATCCCGGAAAACCCGTATTTGGAATCATACTTAATCGTGATTGATATTATTGCCCATAGCTTAAAAAAGCTATGGGCTTTTTTTATTTTCGGCATTCAAGGCACTATTTCGGCATTCAGGGCATTAGTCTTGAAATATCCTGACGTTTATTGTAATATAAACGTACAAACATTCTGCTAGGAGGGAGATTTTAATGCCACATATAAATAAGCAAATGGCTTCTTTCTTTTTGACTACAAAGTGCAATCTTCGATGTGTATATTGTTATAATAGTAAAGAAAGAATGAGCTATAAGCAACAATCGCTTCCTTTAGAGATTGCAAAAGCTGGAGTAGACTATTTTTTTGCTAATAACTCTAGTAGACATATAAGATTTTATGGACCTGGCGAGCCAACACAAGAATTTGAACTAATGAAGTCTATAGTTGATTACGCTTATGAAAAAGCAGGAAATACGCTTTCAACTGAATTACAAACAAATGGATGTTTTAATAATACAGTTCGTAATTGGATTCTAAATAACATTAACATTGTGTGGGTATCGTTTGACGGTGAGCCTGAAGTTCAGAATGCTAATCGTCCATGTGCTAATGGTAAGCCTTCTTCACTTATTATTGAGGACAATGTGAAATGGTTAATATCCCATTCAAATGATAAAAATATTATGGTTGGTGCTAGGGTAACAATAACTGATTTAAATGTTGATAGACAAATACCAATGATAGAATATTTTAAAAGTCTTGGAATACATCATATATGGTCTGATCCTTTATTTCCAGCTGTAGATAAAGTTCCTGTGTGTATGGATGTTGAAAAAATCAAGGATTATCATTTTGATATGGATAAGTATGTCGATACCTATATAGACGCTTATCATTATGCAAAAGAGAATGACATGTTTTACGGCAGTTTTTTAACATGTAATTTTGATGGCGTATGTAGTCAACACTGTCGTGCATGCACACCAGTTCCACACTTTACTACTGATGGGTATATATCCGCTTGTGATTTAGTGACGATAGGTGAAAAGGCAGAGCACATGGAATGTTTTGTCTATGGAAAATGGAATTCAGATACAAAATCGTTTGATATAGATAATAATAAAATTGAATTATTGCAAACTCGAAGTGTGAATAATATGGAGCATTGCAAAAAATGCTCTGTGCGTAATCACTGCGGAGGATATTGTTTAGGTGAAGTGCAAAACGAAACAGGAAATTTGTTTGGTCAGAAACCAAATACATGTAGAGCTATTAAGAGACTTGCAGAAAGCATAGGTTATTCAGATGAGCCATATGCTTTTATGCACCCATAAATTTATAATTTTAGGAGGTATTTAGAATGAATGCAGTAGTAATCGGAGCAGCAAAACCGGGGTATGCAGAAGCGATAACAAGAAAATTAATAAAAAATGGTTTCAAGGTTATCGGAACGTATGATACTGAGTTTGAGGAAAATGCGACGAAATTATCTAAAGAGTTTTCTTCAGAAAAATTAACACTCAAATCACTTGATCTTTCCTCTAGAAATGATTTGAAATCGTTTGTTGATGATATTGTTGATCCTATTGATGCTTTTGTATTTGCTCAATTCTATTTTGATATGGAAAATCCAGATGATTTTAATCATGAGATATGGGATAAGAGTATTGCAATTAATCTTACAGCGCCTAATTATCTTATTCATGAATTGAAGAACAAAATGAATGCAGGTAGTTCGATTGTAATTTTGACAAGTACAGAAGGTTTTAGAGGTTCATATGGAGCTTCGGCATATGCGGCAACTAAGGCGGCGATTCATAATTTGGTTAAGACCTTAGCTAATAATTTGGGTAAACGCGGAATACGTATTAATGCACTTCCTGCTGGCTGGATTGGTGGCGAAATGGATACGGATGAGATTTTTAATAAATCTAGAAGTATGACACCATTAGGTCGTTTAGGAACTGATGAGGAAATAGCAAATGTTACATGCTTCTTGCTATCAAAAGAGTCTAGCTTTGTAAATGGAACTACTATTGTTGCTGATGGTGGTTATCTTTGTTCTGATCCTCTTTCAAAATATGAATTTGAAGATACATTTGGACGTTGAACACCAGTAAGCATATATAAGGATGTGAATGCAAATGAAGAATAAGTGGACTTTTATAGATATCCTTGTATTATGTTTAGAAATTGCAATTCCCATTATATCAATCGTAATCACTTGTGCTGTGCCTCAAGGCAGAGCATTGGATTCTGATATAAAACTTGCTATCATTGGTGGTGGTATTTCTATCCCAATTGTTTTGCTCCAAATTTCAGTTACTGTGGGACAAAATAGTAATGATAGATGCAATGATGAAACCAAAACAGCGGTAATGCACTTGTCTGAACAGCTGAATCATATAAGTCCAATACTTGAAAAAGTTTTTTTATCACAAAATGACCGTATAAAAAGGTTTGTTTATAGGAGAATGGAAGAGGTAACTAAAACTATAAACGCTGCTTTAAGCAATAATAATTCTGGGGAACTTCGTCCTAGTGAATATTATGAGGAATTATTGTACTTGGCTGACATGATTATTCGTGATAGAGATGAACATAAGAAGAAGTTTACTGGAGAAATTTGGGCTATGACAAGTTTCGCTGAAGATGAATGGATTGCAGATGAAGGATATGAGAGATTATGGACAGAAAAACTTAAAAGCATTTGCGACAAAGGTATAAAAACTCGTAGACTTTGTATAGTCCCTGATACAGTATATAATATTATTTCAGATAGTGTATTTACAGCTCCACAGCAAAATGCCAATAATTCTTTTTGGGGATTTATAAGTCTGCTGGAAATGTATTATAGCAATTCTGTAAGGAAAAAAACTTCAGAGCACTATTTCCTCCGTGAAAATGATAATACTGATTTAACGGACATTAAAGGTTTCTTTTCAATTAAACTTACTAATGGTGAGTTACATATATTGCATGGAGAGACTGTTGACAAAAATGGTGCGTTGACAGCAAAGGTTTTGTTTAATCCAGATGAGATACAAGAACTTAGAAATCTTTTTGAAAGATATGCGACTCAAAGTTATAGAATGGAGAAAGTTATTTCGGATGTATCTAAACAAAATTTATTTGTAGATTACCTTAAGCGTAAAAATATTGATCTAACGTAGTTTAATCCCCTTATAGAACAAATTGTTTCTATAAGGGGAATTGTTGTTATTATGACTTTTTTGGCATTCAAGGCGGTATTTTGGCATTCAGGGCAAAAGCGTTGACTTGCCAGTCACATACATATATAATACAATTACACTACTATTTTCGGAGGTTTACATGAATTCCTGTGATGTGTATATTGTAGCTCCCATTGCTAAACTTACTTGTGATGAAGATAAGCCATTAGGAAGTAATATTTTTAAGCTACATGAGGTAATCAATAGAATTACGAATAGATATAATACTAAAGTTGATATATATAGTTTGGCTAAGGTGAAAATTAACTCAGTGCCTGAAAGCTGTAAAAGAATTGACGAAGCCACTTGTACAATTATTATTATTCCTTGTGAGAACATACATGACTTTATGATACTCATTGGACATGCTATTGCAAGAAATAAAAAAATCTACATTCTTTTTCTGGACAATAAGACTTATGGCTCACAAACAGGAGTAATAGCAGACGGATATGAGAATGTATATGTAGATTGTGTTAATCCATTGCTGAATGATTTTGACAGACTTGATCGATTTATATTATCAGTTGTCGGAGAAAGAAGTGAATGCAATGCTTGATAATATCCTGAGTAGACTGGGCATATATGATTTAATGGGCGTACTTTACACAGGAACAATTATATCTGTAACATTATGGTTTATTAATAGTGTATTTGATATTGTAAACCTTCAATTTCAAGCTCTTGATGTAAATGGTACATTCCTTTTTATTGTGATAAGTTACTTTCTTGGATTAGTATTTCAAGAAGTAGGCTCATTTATAAGTAAATCAATTTTCTTCAGAAAAAATAAACTTCTGCATATTGCTATGCGTTCTAAGGAAAATGACCCATATCTTATGTCAGAGGCTGAGATGAAGCTTCTTAAAAAGAAACTAAAAGAGGAGCGAGGTTACGAAAACAATAATGCAGATATTTCGTACATATACAATTACTGTAAAAGTTATTGCTTTGAGCATTGTGATGTTTCTTTGATTGATAAAGACCAATCAATTGCTGCGATGAGCCGAAGTCTTTCAGTATTCTTTTCTGTTTTGAGTGTGCTAATAATTATAGCGGTATTCTTAAGTGACAGCATAAGATATATATGGTTAGTTCCGACTTCAATGTTTTTGTCGGTTCTGATGTTTATTCGTTTTAGAAGATTTACAATAATCAGATATGTTCGTATCTTAAGAGCGTATTTATATCAAAAAGGGCGGGAGTGATTTTATGCCGTATAATGAATTTAGAGAGCAAGCAGAGATGTATTATGATAATGCTGTTACAAAGTACAACAATGGTAATTTCATAGGTGCATATCAGGATTTTAACATGGCTAAATGTATTGCAGAGAAAAATAACATGAATGGACTTGTTGAAATTATTGATGTATATTTACAAAAACTAAGAGAAAGGAGCATTTGATGGATAAACTTCTTGACGCTACAATGAATTTTCTTTATCGTAATGAGGAAAATATGGATGAGGAACAGGCTGAAATTGTACGTTATGGTCTGGAACTGTTTTATCTAAAAGCATTCTTTTTTCTTGCAACTATAGCCATCGGCATACTGATGGGAAGCTTTTGGGAGAGCCTTATTTTCACTGCTTTGTTATCAGGTATCAGAACTATGGCAGGCGGTTTTCATGCAAATACAAGAATGCAATGCTTTATAATGTCCATGCTTACATTTGTATGTGTACTTATGATTCTTAAAATTGTAGCTGTATATAATGTTATTCTGATACCTCTCATCGTATTAGCGGTTATATCCTCAATTGTTATATGGAAATTTGCGCCTATTGATACTGAAAATAAGCCACTTGAAGATGATGAGATTGCTGTTTTTCGTAAAAAGGCACGAGTAATGCTCATTGTTGAAATTTGTATCTCAGTTGCGGCGTATCTTATTGGCTTTGTCAGCGTAGCGTGTTCTGCATTGCTAGCGCTTATAGTAACAGGCATATTAATGTCGACAGAGTTGCTTAATAAAAGACGAAGGTAGGAAATCCTATGGTAAATAAAAATTTCGGTGAGTATGTTCGTAAACTGCGAACCGAAAGAAATTATTCCCTAAAGCAGCTTGCAGAAGAAATTGAAATCACTCCATATTACCTCAGTTATATCGAAAGCGGCAGAAAGACAAATCCTAATCAAAGGATTATTGCTAGAATGTTTGTTGTTCTGAAAATGAGCAAATCAGAGATTGAACATTTTTTAGACCTTCATGCTAAAGCAAATGGAATTGTCAGCTATGATATAGCTGAATATATAATGCAAAATGATAATATTCGTGAGGAAATTCGTTCAGCAAGAGATAAACAAGGAGCTTCTCCTAATTGGGATGATTTCATAAAGAATTTTATAAAATGATATGTAACGGGTAATCCCGTTATATATTTTGCAGTAGGGTTGACTAGCGAGTCAACAAAGGAGGTAAAAATTTGGTAGCTGTAAACACTTGTTTGAATGTTTGTAAAACAAAGAAAATACGATGTCCTGTTTGCAGGGGGCGTATTTGCGATTTAGTTATTGATGAAGACATAAGTTGCAGACATAAATACAAAGTGATTTCAGACGAGGAAAGTAAAAGCAACATAACAATAAAATGCCAAAAATGCGGTTTAATTGTTGGCATAGCGATATGTCAGCAAGATATAAAAAAAATACAATAAAATCAAGATACTTAGTACAGGTATCATCCTCTCTGAGTAAATAGGGATTAAAGGATAGAAACTTGACAGGTAGCTTTTAAAGCTATAGTCAGGTTTCTATCCTTTTTTTGTTTATACAGATATGACCTTTCTGCTTTAAAAGCGGAAAGGTCATTTTTATGCTGATTCTTGAATGGCAGCCATACATAGCACGTTATCCTTAACCGAAAATTTAATTCAATTTAGAACTTTATCAAATTTTCGGAGGTAATCACAATGATTGAAAAGAAACGTGTAATTGATTTTGTAAAAATAGGTGAAAACACCAATATTGTTAAGCTGTCAAGTGCTTATGACACTAACTGCTCTATGCAGGAATTTGAAACCGTAGATGACAGAACCCTACAATGCATGCTTGATTCGGAACGTGAAATGGATTCGTTTCAGCGTAATGAACGCAACCACGTAGTAAGTCTGCCTGAAGATGAGGTTAAAGCTGCAAAAATGGGAGCTGTTACTGTTTCAGTTGAAGAAAAATATTTTTCTGAATATGACTCTGAGCAGATTAATGAGATATTGGATGTGCTAAGTAAGCTTACATATCGTCAGCGGAAGAGAATTTACATGAAATTCTGTTTGAAAATGACCTACACAGCTATTGGTTTGTCGGAAGGAGTTGCACCTGCATCGGTTCAGGAAAGCTGTGAGCGTGCATTAAGAAAATTGAGTGAGTATAGTGATATTTTACAAAATACTACGATAAAAACATGGACTGATTTATTGGTTTGAACTATTTTGAGAAAACTTTTTCAAAAAGCCCTAAAAAAACGCTGTTTTTTTTCCTTATGGGTGAAAGGCAAAAACAATCCTTTCAACTCTGAACGGAAAGGAGGCAGAGGATATGCACGGAGATGATGTAGCAAGTGCGGGCGTGAGCGTGTCAACGCAAATCGTTTCAAAGGCAACTGAAATCCTTTTGGATATGCTCAAGGTTGCAATCGAAAAGGAACGAGAAGCGGCACGGCTAAAGCAGTCCGAAAAAAAGCAGGTATTGTCAGGCGGCGAGGTGACATACCAGAAGCTGAAGGAGGGCGGCGAGGTTGCAATGCTCCCGTCCTTTGACAAGGACGATTACGGAGAATTTCTCAAACGGGCAAAAGAAATGGACATTCCTGTTGCGGCGATACAGGAACACGGCAAAGAAAATACCCTTTCTCTTTTCTTCAATGTAAAGGATAAGGAAGCGGTAAATGCCATAGTTCAGGATATTGTCCGAGAGAAACTGAAACAGCCTGAGCAGACTGAGCGTATGATTACCATTGAAAAGGAACAGGTTGAGGGTTTCCAAATGTATTGTTCAGACCACGACATACCTGTGAATTTCATGGAAACTCAGAACGGAGTCAAATGTATTTTCGGTGCTGCGTATGAAAAGCAGATGGAAGCGGCTGTGGAGAATTTCAAAAAGCTCCACAGCGAGCTTGCCAAAACCGAGATTGATGTTCAGAAAGATTCCAAAGGAAAGCTGAAAATCACATTCAGCGATACCGAGCAGGGCAAAAAGGTCACAATGAATTTCTGTACGAAATCCAAAGTGGAACGTGTCTTGCAGGAACGGCTTGGGTTTAGTCAGGTCAAGGCGGTTGAAGCGGCGAACGCACTTACCACAAAGCTGTCCGACCAGCAGCTTGGATACTATTTAAGCGGTTCAAGACAGCTTGAGCAGATGGCTTATTACGAAAAGGACATCAAGTTTGAAAACGAGAATGTTCTGACGGATAAGTTCTCATTTGCGAAAATGCAGTTTCAGGAGGAAGATACTCCGAAGCTTACCATTACCGATGAGCGAGGGCATTTTGTTGTCCTTTCCGCAAACACACGTGACAGAGCCGAGATTGAAAAAAGTATCCGTCAGCATTTAAAGGTTGAGGATACGGAAACGGTCAAGGCGATTATGACAAAAGCTGAAAGGCTAGGATTTGTCGATGAGCCGAAGCAGGTTCAGTTCAAAGAGTACCTTATTGAGCGTGAAACACAATCCGCATTTACGGTGCGTGGCGGTTCTACGGTAGTCAGACTTGATTTGTCTGACAGAGAAACAGCGAAAAAACAGCTTATGGACAGCTTTGGAATGACAGCGGCAAAGGCTGAAAGAATTATCGACAAAGCGAGAAAGCAGACAGTTGTAAACAATCTGTTGAAAAAAGCTAAAGCAAAGGCGGCATTGACAGCCGACGCTATCAAGCATAAGAAGCTGGATAGGGGGTCACGCAAATGAGCCGAGTAGCAAAAAAGCCTGATTTCGTTACAATCAGCATTTATGCGGTGCTTGCCGTATTCGTAATTTATTTTGCGGCTTCGCTGGGAGCGTGTTTTGACCTTTCATCAGATGAGGAAGGCAAGGTTGATTTCGATAACCTTGCGAATAGCTTGGAAACAACCCTTATGGATACCGAGCTTGTTTTTGAACAAGTCAAGGCTGGCGGCAATGCTTTAATGTTCCCTCTGTTTACTGCTTTCGGTATCGGTCTTTACGTCCTTATGAAAGTAACAGGCAAGAAGAGGTTTCACCGAAAGGGCGAGGAACACGGTTCTTCAAGGTGGGCAAATAAGAAAGAAATAGCTTTGCTTCTGGACAAGCCGCCTAAGCCGAAGAATGGCGAGAAAAAACCTCGTGACCAGCCTAAGCCGAAAAAGGGCGAGTTTGTTATGGACAATAACATTATTCTTACGAATGATGTGAAAATGTCACTTAACACAAGGCAGACGAGGAAAAACCTCAATGTTATGGTAATCGGCGGTTCAGGTTCGGGTAAATCCCGTTTCTATGTAAAGCCGAATCTTATGCAGGCAAACACAAGCTATGTCTGCACCGACCCTAAAGGAGAGCTTCTTCGCTCTACGGGAAAAATGTTGAAGAGCTACGGCTATAAAATAAAGGTGTTCAACCTTATTGATATGGCTCACTCTCACAATTACAACCCGTTCAACTACATTTATGACGTTGACGGAAATTACAGTGCAACCGCTGTAATCAAGATGGTAAATGTCTTGATGAAGAACACCTCAAAGGAGGGCGGAGGTGGAGGCGACCAGTTCTGGGACGACTCCACAAAGGCACTTTTGGCGGCACTCTGTTTCTATCTTGTTGAGTGCGAGGATAAATCAATGCAGAATTTTTCAGAGGTTATGAAGCTTCTGAAAAAAGCAGAGGTTAAAGAGGGCAGCGACGATTATCAATCCGACCTTGACCTTATCTTCGATGCACTTGAATTTCCCGAAAAATATCAGACAGAGGAAGCCGAACACAATGAGCAATTCAAGAGTCTGAACCTCATCGACCTTGCAAAATCAGCAAAGCCTGCAAGCCAGTATATGTGCCTGAAATATTACAAGGATTTCAAAAAGGCGGCAGGCGATACAGCAAAATCTATCCTTATTTCTACTGCGGTAAGATTGCAGGCGTTCAACATTCCCGAAGTTATGGACTTGACCTGCTGTGACAATATTCACCTTGAAATGATAGGTGATGAAAAGACCGTTATGTATATCATTATTCCGTCCTCAGACGATACTTTCAATTTTTTGGCGGCTATGATGTACACACAGCTTTTCGATGTTCTGTATGACAGAGCAAATTTTAAGCACGGCGGCAGACTTCCTTTTCACGTCCGCTGTCTGCTGGACGAGTTCGCAAACGTCGGTACTATCCCTCGATTTGAGGAACTTCTGGCAACAATGCGTTCTATGGAAATTTCAGCAAACGTCATTATACAGAACCTTTCGCAGCTTAAAAAGATGTATAAGGATAGCTGGGAAAATGTACTCGGTAACTGCGACAGCCTGTTATTCTTGGGCGGTCAGGAGCCGACTACTCTTGAACACGTTTCCAAAACGCTGGGCAAGGAAACTATTGATACCCGTTCCCATAATCGTACAAGAGGCAGAAACGGTTCTACCTCTGAAAATGACGGTATCTTGGGACGTGAGCTTATGACAGTGGACGAGCTGAAGGTTATGAAGGATAACGAGTGTATTCTGTTCGTTCGTGGTATATATCCGTTTTTCTGCATTAAATTCGTGATTGAAAAACACCCGAATTACAAGCTGTTGGAGGATTGGGACAGGAATAATGCCTACCTGATAAGTGACATAAAGACGGTGCAGTACGGTTATTACGATGAGCAGGAAAACGAAGATTTACATTCCGAACCTATTGATGATTCAGAAGGCACAAGCGGCAATGTCGTTACCAAAACGGAAATAACAGACCGTAGAACTTCAAGTGAAGAAGCTCTCGACCAAGAATTTGAGCAGTCTGTCACCATTGAAGATATAATCGGCAATCAGGTGCATACGTTCATCGGTGCAAAGGAGTTCCCAAAAGACCCGAAGCACGGCTTTGCGCCTGCAAATCTTGATAATACCGAAATGGTAGTAACGGCAGAGCCGAATTTGAAACCGCCTTTTACAGAGGTAACAGACGAGAGCTATCTCGACAGTTTTGATGTTATTTAATTTTATGGAGGAGTTTACATATGAGAAGAATTATTACATTTATCAAGGACAAGTTCGCAGATTTCAAGGCTTCTATCAAGAGAACGCAGATTAAGATGAAAACCAATCTCAAGGAAGATTTCACGCCTAATAATCAGCTTACCGACGAACAGCGTGAAGCAAAGAGAATGCGCTCAATCAGCAGAATTACAACAGGTATTATGGCTGCAACAATGGCGATGTCCTGTATGGGCATTACCTGTTTTGCGGCTGACGGAGCCTCTTCCGAGGGTGTTGAAACATTTAACACAGTAGTTGAGTTTATCGTTGACTGGGTAGCAAGAATCGGTCTTGTTATCGGCTTCATCGGTGCTGTTCAGTTTGCAATGGGCTTCAAGGATGATTCTGCTGACGGTAAGACAAGAGGTCTTATGTGCCTTGCTTCAGGATTCATCGTATTTGCTGTTGCAAAGGCTTACGATATGTTTACGGTATAAGCCTTTCGGGAAAATCCCCTGCTTATGCAGGGGGAGTTCCTTTAATATCAGCGAAAGGAGCTGACTGATTGAATGATTGAATGGGAAACCGTTGAAGGTTGGGTCAGAACTTGGCTCGATATGATTAACTATACATTTGATAATGCAATACAAACGCTTACAGTTTCTCCTTTTGACAGCAGTATTACGATAATTGACACAGCAATGACAGCAGTAGAGGGTGTTGCTCTTGTGCTGGTATCAATGTTCTTTGCGATACAGCTATGCAACGACGCAATGTTATTAAAAATACAAAGCTACGAACAGGTTTTCAAGCTGTTTTTTAAGTTTATTCTTGCAAAGGTAATCGTTCAGAACGCGAGAGGACTTATGGGGATTCTGTTTAATGGCTTTAATTCCGTAGCTGCAAGTCTTGGCGATTCAAACTATGGCTTTCTTTCGTCCTTTGGTACAGACGCATTAATATCACAGCCTTTGGATGCAGGATTTTTAAACCTAAATTATCTGCTGAAATATATTGAAACAATGCCGACATTCCTTATTTTAATGGGAGCTTGTTGGGTAATCAATCTTATCCTTATCGGCAGACTTTTTGAAATTATCGTATATACTGTTATTTCACCAATTCCGCTTGCGACTTTCGCAGGTGAAGGCTGGCACGATAGTGCAAAGGCTTTCATCAAGAGCTATGCGGCTGTTTGCTTGCAAGGACTAGTGGTAATTGTTATGTTTTATGCATTTTCACAGGTGGCAGCATTGTTGGGAGGAACAGATACAATGGGGATTACAATAACAGCGCTGGCTTTGGCATTGGGTGTTGCGAAAAGCGGACAATGGGCAAGGCAAGCTGTAGGTGCTTAAATTTATATAGTGGAGGTTAAAAAATGAATTTACATAGTGAATTGAAAAAGGTAGGAGTATCTCATAATTGTTCGCAGTGCTGCCGCAGTTGTTGTGGTCGCAAGGAAGCGTGTAGGGAATTTTATCCGAGCAATATGAGCGCTTTTATGGCTTATATTGTTGAGAGCCTGCGTGATATTGTTCCGCAGAGCAAGGACAGCAAGCTGAAAAGACATGTCACAAGTGACTGCAAATGTTTCGATGATGGTGTTACAACACTTGACGCATATTATGTTCAGCTTATAAATTCTGTACTTTCTGAAATACGCAAAGGCAAAGCCGATTATGTTTTCAATTTTGAGCAGATAAAGGATATAATGCGTTTTGAACCAAGAATAACCGTCAGATACATAGCTTACGCAGAATGCTACGAAATACGAAAGGCAAAATGACTTTATGAAAATTCACTATGAGGATATTTACTCCATTACGATGATTATTGCAGGAACATTATCCCTTATATATGTTATCTGCAAGATTGTTGAATGGACAAGTTGAAAGGAGTTTTTTGAATGAATAAGAGATGTATTGTTGCTATCGTTGCGGCTGGAGCTGCTGTGCTTACAGGTGGTATCTGCACGGCAGTATGTGTAATACGCAAAAAGAAGAAATCATGACTTTGATATAGGAGGTAAGTCCGATGATGACAAATGCCATTATAATCGCTTTTCTCGCTGGAGGAGCTGGCGGATGTGTGTATTTCGTCCGTTCACTCGTAAAGCTTGATGAAAAGCTCAATTCACTGTATTGGGGGGATGGCAGTTATGATTGAAATCCGCATTCCGAAAGAGATTAAGAATTACCGAGAAAAGCTGTTTTTCGGTTTAACACTTCGCCAGAGTATTTGTGCAGGTGCTGCACTCCTGATATGTGTTCCTCTGTATATCTTCGGTAATAAGTTTCTGCCGCAGGAAGCGGTATCTTGGGCAGTAATCCTTATTGCTGCTCCGCTTATGATGGCAGGCTTTTTCAGATATAACGATATGGTGTTTGAACAGTTCGCTGTAGAACTTTTCTATCATCATTTCACACCTCAGAAACGAGTGTATTCTTATGAGCCGCCGTTTATGGATTTCAGAAACGCATACATTGCTGAGGAACTTGCGGCGGAAATCGAGGAAAAAGAGAGCAGATCTGCTTTCAAAAGATTTTTAAGAAAGGCAGGTATCAGGCGTGGATAACTTTGTTTACGAAGAAGAAATTTTGCTTGACGAGGACGGAGTTCCCGTTGAGATATATGCCGATGAACCCGAAGAAACTACAAGGGTATGGCAGACAGCGGATACAGAAACGCAGGGAACAACAGCAGAGCAGATGATGTATTTTACCGCTGAAAAAGTAGAGAAATTAATATCAATGGAGGTAAATCGTGATGAGTTCACACAGACAGAAGAATTATCCGTACAGAAAGAGACAGAAGTGGCAGTTACAGCAGTGCCGGAGGTTTCCGAAGAACCAGAAGCCGAGGGAACAGAAACAGCAGTATCGTCAGTTCCGTCGGAAACAGGGGTAAGCGAAACGGCTACAGAGGTCACAACTCCTGAATCTGTTACTTCTGCGGTAACATCAGAGATTGCTGTTGTTCCCGAAGCTCCCGCTGAAACTCCTAATCAGAGTAATAGCATAATGGCTTTTCTGCTCCTTGCTGGTGTGTTTGGTGCGGCAGTTGCGGCAGCAGTCTTTTATATGAAAAACAGCAAAAAGAAGCTTGCTGATCCTAATGATATTTCACAGCTTTCAGCAAAGGAACGTGATTCGCTCCGTCTTAACAGGCAGAAAAAGAAAAAGCCCAAGAAAAAGCGTGTAAGCAAGAAGCGAATTGTGCCGAAAACGACACAGAAAACACTTCCGTACAAGAGGGTTTGCGATGAATATATCATCAAAATTGATGATAATAAATTCAGCAAAACTTACCGTTTTGAGGATGTGAATTACGCTATCGCAAAGCAGGAGGAGCAGGAAGCAATTTTCCTTGCGTATTGTTCTGTGCTGAATAGTTTTGATACATCTGCGGATATTCAGATTACGGTACATAACAATCGTGTAAATAAGGCAGATTTCAATAAAATGGTGCTGCTGAAGCATAAGGGTGACAGCTTCGATCACTACATTGACGTTTACAATGAAATGCTGGTTGAAAAGATGGAGCAGGGACAGAACGGTATTATCCGTAACAAGTATCTGACCGTAACGGTTCAGGCGGCAGACTTGGAATCGGCAAGAGCTAAGTTCGCTTCTATTGATTTGGAAGTTATAAACGCTTTTAAGAAAATCGGATCGATTATAACTCCTCTTACCTCACATGAGAGAATGAGTATCCTTAAAGATATTTTCAGAGGTGTAGATGAGGAAATTCCTGTTCTGAGCAACAAGGATTTCAGCAGACAGGCTGAGAGAGCGTATTGCTGTCCCGATTATTTTGAGTTCAAGAAGGACTACTTTATGTGGAACAACAAGTATGCCCGTACAATGTTTATCAAGGATATGCCTGCAAGTCTGAAAGATAACATTCTTACAGATATTGCAAATACAAACCTTGATGTTATGGTGTCGGTGAACGTTGCTCCCGTTGACCCCTACAAGGCTCTGAAAATCGTTAATCACCAGCTTACCTCTATGAGAGCAAATAAGCTGCAGGCAGAGAAAAAGGCAATTCAGTCGGGATATACTTCCGACGTTATCAATGAAGATTTGAAGCACAGCCTTATCGAAGCTGAGGAGCTGCTTGATGACCTTCGTTCAAAAAATCAGAAGATGTTCCTTGATAACATCATTATTATGGTAACAGCGGATGATTTTGACGAGCTTGAGAACAATACTGAAACCATTGAAGCAGTTGTAAGAAAGCATATCTGCTCCGTATCAACACTAAAATTTCAGCAGGAAAAGGGACTGCAATCAGTTCTTCCTCTTGGCAACTGTACGCTTAAAATCCGTAGAACTCTTACAACAGAGAGTACAGCGGTATTCCTCCCATTTGCTTCAAAGGAAATTACGCATAAGAACGGAATGTATTACGGTCTGAATACGCTTTCCAACAATATGATTATCTTCAACAGACTTATGCTGAAGAATCCCAACGGCTTCATTCTCGGTTCGCCCGGCTCTGGCAAGAGCTTTTCGGCAAAGCGAGAAATGCTGAACGTATTTCTTGCAACGGATGATGATATTATCATCATTGACCCTGAGCGAGAATACACAAACCTTGTGGAAGCTCTGAACGGCGAAACGATCAATGTTTCACCTGCGTCCACAAACTTTATCAATCCCCTTGATATGTCAAAGGATTATTCCGATGATGAAAGTCCTCTCATTATGAAGTCCGACTTTATCCTCTCATTCTGCGAGTGTCTTGTAGGTAAACAGGGACTTACGGCAAAGGAAAAGACTATCATCGACCGCTGCCTTAATATCACTTATGCGGAATACTTGCAGGATTTCAACCTCGAAAAAAATCCTACTCTTATGGATTTCTATGAAATTCTCAAATCTCAGCCTGAAAAGGAAGCGCAGGGACTTGCACTTTCCTTTGAGCTGTATATCAAGGGTAATCTGAATGTGTTTGCACACAAGACCAATGTGAACACAACCAACCGTGTTGTTTCCTACGATATTAAAGACCTCGGCAAGCAGCTTAAAACGCTGGGTATGCTGATTGTTCTTGACTATGTATGGAACAGGATTACTGAAAACCGTGCAAAGGGCAAGCGTACTTGGATTTATATGGACGAGATCTACTTGCTCTTTGCCAATGAATACTCTGCGAACTTCCTCTTTGAGCTTTACAAGAGAGCAAGAAAGTGGGGCGGCATTCCAACAGGTATTACACAGAATGTTGAAGATTTGCTGAAATCTGAAACTGCCCGTTCTATGCTGTCGAATACGGACTTTGTTATGATGCTCAATCAGGCTACAAGTGACCGTATTCAGCTTGCAAAGCTTCTGAATATTTCGGATAATCTGCTTGGCTATGTTACCAGCAGTGAAAGCGGACACGGACTTATCTGCTGCGGCGGTTCTATTATTCCTTTCAAGGATAAGTTCCCACACAATGAGCTGTATGACCTTATGACAACGAAACTGGAAGAAGTGCAGAAAAAGTAAAGGGGCGATGAAATGTCGGAAATCAAGACAAACATTCAGAGTTCCGAACCTGTAATACATTCACAGAATAAAGTGGTTCATAATTATGCGGAGCAGTTAAAATCGGCAGTTGTATCTGCCGACCACAAGAAAGCTATACTCCGTGAAATGCAGTTGGAGCTGACAGCACAGCATTACCGCAGACCTGAACATCGTTCTGTTGCTTGTGAGGTTACTCATAATTCCTCTGTGAAGCTGGAAATGAGTTCACAGCCAAGTCTGATACAGACAGGCGGGCAGGTTTCTGCCCCGTCTGTTCAGACAGCGGTTGACAACAGCTTTATAAAAACTCGGCGTAGTACAGATTTCATAAAAACCTCTACACTCACCTATTCCGATGATGTGAAAGAAATCTTTAAGGCTTCTGAAAATCTTGATGAAAAGATTGCTAAAGCCAATAAGCTGTGGCAGAAGAAGGTGAAATCCCATGCTCTCGGATTAAAACAGCGAGGTTTGAAAAACAAGAAATATACCTTTGCAAAGCTTGACAGCGAAGGCTCTGAAGCTATTGAAATGGTACAGATAGTTCAAAGCGCAGGCAGTGCCGTTTCAAAGGCTGGAGGTATGATACGGACAGCCGTAAAAAGCACCTCAAACGGTATTGGCAGTATAAAGACGATGGTTAAAAACGGCGGTGTGAAGCTGGGTTCAAGAAAGGATATTTCACGAATAGCAACATCTGTCAAAGGGAGCGTAGCTAATATCGCAAAGGATACCGGACAGCAGCTTTTGAAAACCAAGATTGATAAGTCAAAGATTACCGATACGGGAAGCGAGGCTATCAAGCAAGGTCTTACCGATTTGCGTTATGTCGATAATGCAAGAAAGGCTGTTGTTAATACCGCTCGAACAACCGCAAAGGCAGGCTATGCGGTTAAAAACCTCCCTAAGAATGCCCGTGCAAAAGCACAGGAAGCCAAGAACAATGTGAAACGAGTTAAAGAAGCTGCAAAAAAGACAGCGGCTACAGTAAAAAAGGTTCTGACATCAAAAGTGTTCTGGATACTTATGCTGGTAGCGTTGCTTGTTTTACTCGTGGTCTTGCTGATAAATGGGATTATTACAGTAATATGTTCTGCTGTCAGTAGCTTGTTTGCTTGGATGTGTCCCGATGGTGATACCTCGGATGAAACGATTAAGAATAACATAGGGACATATATTTCACAGATACAGCAATGCGAAACTGATATTCAGGCAGAAATTGATGCTGTTGTAAATAGTTTAGCTCCCGAATACCGTTATGATGGTACGCAGATACAGGGCTTAAATCAATTCGCAAATAGCAAGTTGCAGTTATATGACTACAATGCTGTTCTAGCAGTTCTTGCAACGCAGAAATATCAAAAAGTATTGGAGGGCGGTACGGATGATTTTTATTTTACCGTTGAAGAAATAAGGGAAGCTGTAGAAATGTTCTATAGCTTTACATATTACTATGGGTACGATTATTGTCCTAATTGGGATTGCTCTCTTGATGAAAACTGCTTGCTTAGTCTTTCAGCCAATAGTTTTGAAATATCTGGAATAAGTTATAATTCTTATTACAATTATTATGAAGTTACAATGCATGGACCGACTTATGAACATGCTTCAAGTATGTATACTTATCTTGAAATATATATGTTGGAGGGTGGAACCATTTCGGGTTCAGGGTATGCAGATGTATCGGGTGGGATGTGGTCTATAACCTACACAATAAGTACGGACGCTTATGTACAGATTGATTGGGATGAGTTCTATCTGACAGTATCAACGGTGTATTGTAATAATTCTAACCACTGTTATATGTACGGCGGCGTATACAACTATGATATCGAAACGGTAATGCAGAAAGCAGGATTTGATGATGAGGAACGAGAAATTTTTGAAATTTACCTTGCACAGATTGAAGCTATAAATGGAGTGTGATGCAATATGTTTGACTATTTCAAAAAGATGAAACAGACGCAGCATGAAGCAGAGGAAAATGAGCCACAGGAGAGCAAGCCTAAGAAAGATATTGTTTTTATAATTATCCTCATTATGTTCGGAGCAATAATTGCAGTAGGCTTAATTACGGGTATCAATGACCTTGCCGGTGATACGGCGCAGGATACAAACCTTGTTTTTCGGTTCAGCGTTACTGACGGAATTATTCTTGGTGGTATTACAGTGGCGTACATAGTTACCCATATAAGAAAGGGGCGAAAATGATTGGCGGATAAGGAAAAGAAATTCACACAGGAACTGGAACGCTGCCGTGCGAATGTAAAAAAGACAAAAGAACTTATTGAGTATCATAAAAATATGCTCAAGATCTATGAGAACAAAGAAGCAGAACTTATGTCAAAATTGGATGAAGTAAAAATGAATTCTCTATGCGTGATGATTAACAAAAACGGTTACGATATAGATTTGCTTCGTGAAGCAGTGCGGCTTGGCGATTTCAGTGCTATTCTACAGCAGAAAAAAGAAATTATTTCAGAGTCAGAGGGTATAAAAAGGGAGAAATCCATCCTCAATGATGAAACATAAACTTCTATTTTAAATGTTGAGAGGAAAATCAAGCATGAAGATGATTAGATTTGAAAATGTATGCGACAGTATCAGAGAAGCAATGTTTCGTTTCTATATGGAACAGACTTGTTTTGACAGAGATGTATGTGTAGAGAAAATTGAAAAGCTTGTAGACAGGACATTTGACGCTATGAGTGAAATTCCTAATACTAATCTTACGGTCGGTAATATTCCACGTTTTGCTGTTATGGCTGATGAGTATACAGAGGAGATTCTTCCAATGTATATAAAAAACAGCGATATGCTTTATACCGAAGCTGTACAGCTTGCTTCATTTGTAACGGATGGGTATTCTTCGGATAAGTCTGTGGGAGCATACACGGCTCGTGGGTATGACATTGTATATGATTTTACAAGTGGTAAGGTAAAGCTATTGTATTTTGTTATGACAGATTGCAATGATATGCTTACGCTATATCGTACTGAAACTGACTATATTGAGAAGTTCTCTTGTTACAAGTTTACAGAGATTTTGTATTCGCAGATGACAGAAATGCTGAAAAATAGCATTTTTGTTCCAACACTTAATGTTTTTATGGAGGTATGCTGATATGTTCAGACTTATCATTTCAGAAAAGCCCTCGGTTTCCGCTTCCATTGCCTATTGCATAGGTGCAACGGAAAAGATTTCCGAAGGAGATACATTCTACTGGCAGGGCAATGGCTACATTGTAACCAACGCTCTCGGACACCTATTCGGTATCGGAATGCCGGAAGATTATGGTTGGGGAAAGTGGGAGCTTGAAACACTTCCTCTCATTCCGCAGGAGTTCAAGCTGTTTCCGCTTAAGGGTTACAGCGGTCAGATTAAGCTGCTTAAAAAGCTCATCTGCCGTGACGATGTGACGGAGATTATTAACGCTTGCGACGCAGGACGTGAGGGCGAATGTATCTTCCGTTACATATACAACTACTTTGGCTGTAAGAAGCCGACAAAACGCTTTTGGATTTCCTCACTTACCGACGAAAGTATCAAGCAGGGTATGAAGAACCTGCTTGACGGAAAGGAAAAGGACAATCTTTTTGCGGCAGGCTTCACAAGAGCAAAGGCTGACTGGATACTCGGTATGAGCCTTTCACGTCTTTACAGTATTGTAAATGATGACAGCCACAAGGTTGGCAGAGTTAAGACACCTGTCCTTAACATTGTCGTAAACCGTGATGAAGCGATTGCGGCATTTACAAAAAGACCGTTTTACAAGGTAGTCCTTGAAAACGGCGCTGAATGTGAAAATGTTTTTGATACCGCAGAACAGGCAGAAGCGGTGAGAGCAAAATGCAGCGGTAAGATTGCTGTTGTATCTTCCTCAAAGACAGAGCAGAAAAAGGAAAACCGTCCTTTGCTTCACAGCCTGACCTCCTTGCAGCAGGAGGCAAACGATGTGTATGGTATGACCGCTGCCGATACGTTAAAGTCGGCACAGAGCCTTTATGAAAAGAAGCTCCTTACATATCCTCGTACAGACAGCAGTTATCTTTCGGATGATATGATACCGCTTGTTGAGAGTATCGTAAAGTGCCTTGCGGGATATGACGGTGAGCGTGTTCAGCGTTTACAGGAGCAGGGACTTATAATTGATAAGCGTATCATCGACAACAGCAAGATTTCGGATCACCACGCTATTATTCCAACAAACCTCATCGGCAGGCTTGACGATGAGAAGCTGGACGATAACGAACAGCGTATTGTAAAGCTGGTAATCAACCGTTTCCTTTGTGCCGTTGACAAGCCGTATATCTACTCCGAAACAAAGTACGAATTTCTTGTTGAGGATGAGATTTTCAAGCTGACGGTTAAAACTCCGATTGAATGGGGTTGGAAGCAGTACAAGCTGTCCGAGCCTGCGGAGCTTGATGAGGATACAGACAAAGTGTTGTCGGTACTCTATTCCGAAAACGCAACCTTTACCGCAGATAACATTGAGGTAAAGCAGGGCGAAACAAAGCCGCCGAAGCATTTTACAGAAAGTACACTTCTTGCGGTTATGGAAAACATTGACCGTCTGATTGACGATAAGGAGCTGAAAGGCTTTGTCAAGGAACGTGGACTCGGCACACCAGCAACAAGAGCTTCCATTATCGAAGAACTTATTGCCGCAGGATATATCGAGCGTAAGAAGAAACAGCTTGTTTCAACAGATTACGGCAGAGCGTTTGCTTCTTCTGTTCCCGATAATGTAAAATCGGCAGAGCTGACCGCACATTGGGAACAGGTGCTTTCCGATATTGAAAACGGAAACGGCAATGCGGATATGCTGCTTGATGAAATCAAGAACAGCGTTTCGGAAATTATTGCTTTTGAAAAGAGCAGAGGCAATCGTGTCAAGGTTACACGAAAGGTAAGCGTGGGCACCTGTCCTCGCTGTGGAAGTCCTGTTATAGAAAATAGCAAGGCTTTTAGTTGCTCCGCAGGGCGTGACAAGTGTGGATTCTTCATTTATAAGCAGGACAAGCGTATCGGCAGAAGCTACAGGGCTGACGAGATTGCGGAACTGCTTTCAAAGGGCAAAGTTACGCTGAAGAATTGCACATCATCAAAGGGAAATAAGTACAGTGCGGTATTTTCTCTTGAAGATACGGGCAAGTATGTGAACCTCAAGATGGAGGAGTTTGTGGACGGTAAGAAAAAGCGTGGTGCATAAATTAAAATGCGGAAGCCCACTGCCAGTTTAGCTTTTGGGTTTCCGCAGTAAAATCATTTTGAGTTAGAGTAGTTATAATGAAGTATCATAAAAGTTACGATATTTCTTTATAATTGATTGGGCAAATAAGTATCCTGTCATATCACCCTCATCACCCAACTTCATATCTTCTTCAAGATTGCGAGCAACAATACGATAAACTCCATAATAGAATGAATTATAAAACATATTTTGAAAGTCAGACATACATTCACTAAAGTCCGTGGTTACACCTCTAACATCAATATAGACATCTTGACCTCTATATGTTGCTTTGCAAAATACATGTCGCATATAATCATCATAATCTCTTATTTCATACACTTCATATCCAAATTCTTTATGTAAAGCCAAAGCAAACAAGTGGCATGAACCATGTAGAAATATCCAAGCATCTGTATAGAGATAGTCCATTGCATTTTCATCTTTACATTGGATTTTTGAATATCCATCATTTGTAATCCTATTTAGGCTTTTTGAAACATTATCTTCCAAATAGTGTCCTTTATGAAAATGGAACCAACCGTTTGGCTGCATTGTGTCATTGTTCATAATAACGCTCCATTCGTAAATCTTAATTTATTATACTTTATTTTAAATATAATAGGGATATGGTGTTTTAAAATCATTTTCTAAAGAAACGAAATTTTTATGTTAAAATTTGAACTTATCTGTGTCAACTGGTTGGACAAGTTTCTTTGATATAAGCTGTTGCATGAACATTCTCTACGTTTTTCCATATAGAGTTATAAGCAAAGTTTTCCTGATGCAGTTCTATGTGTTAACAGAATATAAATGCAACACAGGCAACATCTTCTGAAATGGTAGGGGATTTGTGGGTGGCGAAAAATGGATATTACTGGCTTGAATATCTTTTCTTTATTTTTTCCCTTAAGCCTGTTTCGTCAAGTTGTTTTTGAACAGTAATGCTTTTTTGCACAATGTTTTGAATAATATAGTTTGTTTCTTCTTTAACAATATCTGTTATGCTTTTATCGTATGGAGTGGTGTCAAGGCTAATCTGAATATAACGTTTAGGTTGATAAACAGTTAAAAAAATCCAGCCGAGATATGAGGTTATAACACAATAATGCTGTTTTGTGGTAGTCGAAAATGAATAACCTGTAACACAATGTGAGAGCAATTCTATTTGGGGAGCAGTGTAACCTAATTCACAAAGTGAAAAGATGTAATTTTTAATTTCTGAAATATCTTCAGGCAATTGAAGCTTTTGAATATTTTCAATAAATGCAATCGCTTCGCCAAAAGATTGTGGTTCACCATTGGCGTAATTTGTAATAAGTTGTTGATCTATTAGTTCCTGTTGTTGAGGGGAGTGAGTTGAATTTAAATATCGTCTTATTTTATATTCTAATCTTTCAAATGCCGTTCTTTCAGATCGTTCTTTAAAAGAATCATACACGTATAGATCATCATATAGAATTCTCCACGATACGGTAAGTAAATAAAAGTTGATATTTTGCGTAATTGTGGAAGGAATTAATTTGTCGGCTGTATACTTATCTAAAAAGGTATTGCAAAAATCTCTTTCATATTTACTAAAAAATTCTTCGCAGTCATGACAAAGCATTGGCTTTTTTTCGCCATCTTGATATATTTTTTGTATATCGTCCATTTCTCGAAAACGAGAGTTTTTAAATGTTTTGATTCTTTTATATACAGCTTTAGGAATAAGGTGACTTTGCATTAACTGGATGTTTTCTTTTCCGCATAATGCACATGTACCCATTTGATTATTAGTTGTCAATTATTACATCCCCTTTAGTTTAAAAAATATTTGCTTTGGAAGAACCCCCAGCGAAATTTAGACCTATAAATCCTATGTTGATGGTAATTCCGGTGAATTTAATGGAGTTTACAAGTGCTTTAATGCCGTTAATAATCATATGGCATCCCCCCTTTAAAAGTTCACGTGGGTTTATGTGGTTCTTCCAAGGACCGTTGGGGTAGTCTTTCCAAAGCAAACATTTTACTATATTATAGCACGACTTCTCTAAAAATTCAATATTTTCCAACGGAAGGAGCGATATTTATTGTCAAGACTACAAACCGTTCGTGAAAACTGGACGGAAATAACAACAAAACTGCTTCGGGACAAACAAGAGCTTGCACATTTTCTGCGGTTTTCCGCAAAGATGTATAAGCAGAGTTTTTCCGACGCAGTTCTCATATATCAGCAGAATCCCAGTGCCACAAAGGTGGCAACTCTTGAAACTTGGAACAAGCTGGGCAGGCTTGTAAACAAGGGCGAACACAGTATTGCTGTGTTCGGTGAGGACAGCAAGTGCAAGCACCTTTTCGATGTTTCACAAACAAACGGCAAGCGTGTTCCTGAGCTTTGGAAGCTGACGGAGGATTTATCCGCCGACCTTACCGCCGTTATAAATGAAAAGTACGGAAAGGATTGCAAGAACATTCAGGAAACTATTGCGGCTGTTGCTGTGGACAATATCAAAAGCCGTCTGCCCGATATGCAGTATGCGGTAGGGCAGATGAAGCTGTCAGAAAAGGATATAACAGCATATCAGCAGTCGATTGTTTCAGCGGTACGATTTGTAATCGCAAACCGCTGTGAGCTTGACAGCGATATGAAAATATCGGGCGGTATTAACCTTAATGCCGCAGATATGTTTAAAGACAGCCGTGACCTTATCCGTTTCTGCAATATTGTAAATCAGTCGGCAAAGGACGCTCTATTGGAAATGGAGCGAGAAATTGTAAATATTCTTAAACAAAGGAGAGAACGAAGCAATGACATACAGATTAAGCCCGACAGGACAGTATCTTCCCGAAATCCAGTACACGCAGAACCCCAGAGAACAGGCACTTCTGAAAAAGCCGATAGGCAGATGGGGCAGAATGTGGCAGGAGTGGGTGAAAACGGAGTATCCCACAGAGGTTCAGATATTCATAATGGAGGGTCGTTGGAGCATAATTCCGAGGGAAATCGACAGAGAAGCGGAGAAACGCTTTCAGGAGATGGACGAACAGTACCGACAGCAGAATCCCCGTCCGACAGCGTTCAGCGAGATACAGGTTTGGGAGAAAACAAGAGTGCTGACGATAGAACACAGGATAATGGAGGAAATCGTGTTCAGGCTCAGAATGTAGTAGTCCAAAGTCTCATTGACAGATTTCTTCATGCTGACTTCAACCGCCGCCTTGACAGCTACGAAACGGCTGGTATGGTCTTTATGGACTACGCAGACACGGCGTTTGACCCTGTGCAGTTCTTTGACAGATTCCATTCCGACAGATTTTCCGATACGCATGCGGAGGAAATCAGAAACATTATCAAAGCGGCAATGCAGAGTCGTGAGTATGTTCCCGAACCTGTGTCAGAGGAAGAACCCGTTATCGTAAATAACGAGGTTGTGGAAACAACAGAGCTGCCGCCGCTTCTTGACCAAAATATCATAAACGGCATTATGAAGCACGACAGATTTTTCAAGGTCAAGCGTGATGAAATTGCAGAGTTCTTCAAGGAAAACGAGGATTACGATAAACGCTGTGAGTTTATTAAATCAGTTTTCCGTATGGAAGAATATACAGAGCTTGATGTAAATGATGTTCGTGCAGGCTACAAGGCAGAAGCTGACGGTCTTACCGTTTGGGAGGGCAGTTATCTTTCCCGTACAAAGGAGTCAAAGTTAAGTTGGGATTTGGTGCAGAGCTTTACCGCCGACCTTATCGACAAGGGCAAATATCTTGATGAAAAGCCGAAGCTTGCAGTTGAAGATGTAAAGCCGAGCAATGACCTGCATATCCGCAGTTTTTCCGAACAGGACGGACAGATATTTGCAGAGGTTGTGCAAGGTGAAAAAAGCTCCGTTGCTCCCGTAAAGCGTACCGATGAGAATATTCCATATATCGAAATCGGCGGTAAACCTCATAAGCTGACGGATATTCAGAACTACGATTTGGAGCAGTTTGAGATATTCCGTTCTCCTGTTACTCACGATGTCAATGGCTATTACGCCGATGATTTGGCGGAGGGTGATACCGTTAAACTTGACGGAGAGCTGTGGACGGTAAAATCAGCGACTACATATTCCATTTCTCTTGTAAATGACAGCGGTGAGAAGAATATATATAATTCTCCCGAAAGCAAGTGGCAGGAAACTATTACAAAGGCAGGCTTTGAGTTTGTTCCCGAAAAGGCACTTGAAATTTCCGAGCCTGTTTTTGCTGAACCTGAACCCTTTTACACACAGGGCGAACAGCTCACATTTTTCGGAGAGCCTGTTCCCATAGAGCAGACAGAAAAGAAAACAAGAACAAAGCCTGTGAATATTGCAGTATCCCATACTGCTCCCACAACGGATATGATAAATCACGTCCTGCGTGGAGGAAGTGCCGAGCCGAGAAGCCTTGAAAGAATTGTAGCACAGTTCCAGAAAGGCAAGAGCGTAGCTGAAAATGCCGAATTTCTCCGTAAGGAATTTGGCGAGGATGGCAGAGGATACAAGTATGCATTTCCCGATTTCAGCAGTGCCGCACTTGTGTCAAGCTGGACGGACAACACGGGAATTACGGTGGCTATAAGCAATACTGCATTTCCCGAAGGCAAAAACGCACATCTTGAATGGAGCGAAGCCGCCGAGCGTATCAGTGAAATGCTTGAAAACGGCGAATATTGTTCACAGGACATTATTGACCGTGCGATTGACAACGATATGAAGGATATTGCAGGCAAGCTGTGGTATCTTCATCAGGATTGCGAGGTAGAATATTTCATTCCCGATGAAATGTTCAAGGGCGGTTTTCCCGACAGCACAGAAAGAATTAAGGCAAGTCTTACCGATTCCGCAACCTTGCAGAAATATATTGACGGACTTGATGATTTAATCCGTCAGTACGAACAGGATAGAAATGTTCTGCGTTTCCATTTCCATAAGCCGAAAGAGCTGCTTTCTCGTCTGAAAGATTTACAGCTTCCGAAGCGTGATTTTATCACAAAATCAGATTTCAGCTATGAGCCTAAATTCTTTGTGACAGAGGACGAAAAGGACAAGCTTTTGACAGGCGGAAGCGGTGTGCAGTACGGTAAGTTCCGTATTGAAAAATTTTTCAAGGGAGAGCGTACCGAAAAAGAGAAGATTGCTTTTCTGAAAAACGAATACGGCACAGGCGGACAGGGACGGTCAGGCTTCAACGAATGGCACGACGCAAAGGGTATAAGCTACAAGAAAGGTTCGATGTCAACTCCCGATTGTGAAACGTTTCTGAAATGGAACGAGGTTTCACAGCGTATCGACAGACTTATTGCAGAGGGACGATATGTCACACAAAAGGACATTGACGAGCGTATCAAGGACGCAAAGCGGACTTTAAAGTACAAGACTCCCGATGATGATTACAACAGGGCGATGATTGAACAGGCTAAAAAGGTTCTTGAGGAATACGGGGTTTCTCCCGACGAAGAACCGAGGCAATCACCACTTCAAAAAATCATTGCAAAAGCGGAAGCAGAGGGTATTCCCGTAGAGATTACAGACGAGCCTGCAAAGGAACGTGCTGTATTTATGGATAATCGTGATGAAACATATATCGAGGTTCAGCAGACCGAGGGCGGTGTAGAATACACAATTTATGCTCCTGACCTTACTCCTATTGACGGCGGTGAATGGGAAATGGAAGAAGCAATGGAGCTGGACGAAGCTGCCGCCGCACTATTGCAGACTTCAACCTATGCTCTTACCGAAATTTCCGATTACGATAGATTTATCGAAATTGCAGACAGAAATACGGAGATTGATGTTCCTGCCGAGCTTGCAAAGCTGAAAAATGAGGCTTTTTCTGCACCTTTGCAAAAAGCTGAAAATCCGAAGCAGGAAGAGCAGACAGAAACTCCGACAGTAAATGCTCCCGAAAAGATAACAGTTACAAAGAACGAGCCGAAAAGTGGCGTCCCTTACACCTACCATTTTAACGCCAATGATGTTGTGACAGGCGGTGCAAAATCAAAGTTCAAGGCGAATGTTGAAGCAATACAGGTATTGCAGAAAATAGAAGCCGAGAATCGCTATGCAACTCCCGAAGAACAGTCGGTTATGGCAAAGTATGCAGGATGGGGCGGTATTCCGCAGGCATTTACAACAGACAGAGCCGCCGAAAGTTTAGGCGGTAATTTAGGCGAAGCTGCACCAAGCGGCTGGAAAAACGAACAGAAACAGCTCCGTGAACTTCTCACACCCGAAGAATACAAGGCGGCAAGAGCTTCAACGCTCACAAGCTTTTACACACCTCCGGTCGTTACCGACGGTGTATATCAGGCACTTTCGCAGTTCGGCTTTGAGGGCGGCAATGTCCTTGAACCGAGTATGGGTGTAGGCAATTTCTTCTCAAAAATGCCTGAAAATATGCGTGATAATTCCCGCCTTTACGGTGTGGAGCTGGACAGCATATCGGGCAGAATCGCACAGCAGCTCTATCCAAAGGAGCGTATCCAGATTAAAGGCTTTGAGCAGACTTCCTTCAATAACAACAGCTTTGATGTTGTTGTAGGTAATATCCCTTTCGGAGATTACCGTGTCAGCGATAAAGCCTATGATAAGCATAATTTCAAGATACACGATTACTTTGCCGCAAAGTCTGTTGATAAGGTGAAGCCGGGTGGTGTAGTTGCACTTGTAACAAGCAAGTTCACTATGGACAAGCTGAACGAAAAGGCAAGACGATACCTTGCTGAACGCTGTGACCTGTTGGGAGCTGTCAGACTTCCGAATACTGCTTTTAAGCAGAACGCAGGAACAGAAGTTACTACGGATATTCTGTTTCTTAAAAAGCGTGAAACAATGACTGTCGAGGTTCCCGATTGGGTTCATATGAGCGAAACGGCTGACGGTATTCCTTGTAATAAGTATTTCGTGGATAACCCCGATATGGTGCTTGGCACTATGGCTTGGGACGATCGAATGAAGGGCAAGTACGGCGATGACAGCAGAGTGACAACCTGTGTTGCCGATGAGAGTATTCCTCTTTCGGAACAGCTCAAAGCGGCTATTGCTAAAATCGAAGGCAGCATTGAAACTGTCAGAGCCGAAGAAAAACAGCGTGATGAAGCTGACATTATTCCTGCCGACCCGTCGGTACGAAATTTCACACATACCGTTGTTGACGGAAAACTGTATTTCCGTGAAAACGAAATTATGACGCGGGTAGCCGAAACGGGCAAGACCCTTGACAGAATGATGGGTATGCACAAAATACGTCAGGCTGCTATGGCAGTAATCGACGCACAGGCGGCAGGTTGTTCCGATGAGGAACTGAAAGCACTCCAGACTGAGCTTAATGCCGTGTATGACAAATTCAGAAAGGCTTATGGAAATATAACGGACAGCGTGAATGAACGCTGTTTCAGACAGGACGATGATTTCAATACCCTTGCGGCACTTGAAATCGTGGACACAGAGAAAAAGACGGTAGAGAAAGCGGAGATTTTCTCAAAGCGTACTATTCAGCCCGAAGTCACTGTAACAAAGGTTGATACTTCGCAGGAGGCATTGCAGGTATCCCTTGACCGCACGGGCAGAGTGGATATTGCATATATGTCACAGCTTGTAGGCTGTGAGCCTGAAAAGCTGATTGCTGATTTAGGCAATGACATTTTCAGAAATCCCGCCGCAATAAAGGATGATGAACCGCTGTCGGGATATGAGGAGGCTTCCGAATATCTTTCGGGCAATGTCAGAGAAAAGCTGAAAATTGCAAGAGAATATGCAAAGCATATCGACAGCGGTTTTGAAAAGAACGTTGCTGCTCTTGAAAAGGTTATCCCGAAGAACCTTGAAGCAAGCGAAATTTCCGTCCGTATCGGTGCGAACTGGATTGATGTTGAGGATTACAACAGATTTCTGAAAGAATATGCAAAGGCTGATACAAGTATGTTCGGACACCCCGTAACCCGTACAAAAATGGGCGAATACAAGATTGAGGGTAAGTATCAAGACCACTCCATTGCCGCAAATCAGACCTACGGCACAAGCCGTATGAGCAGTTATCATATCTTTGAAAATCTGCTCAATCAGCGTGATGTGGTTATCCGTGACAGAAAAGAGGTTGACGGAAAGGTATATTACGAGGTCAATGCAAAGGAAACCCAGCTTGCAAAAGAAAAGGCAAGACAGATGAAGGAAGCCTTTAAAAGCTGGGTATGGGAAGATATTGACCGCCGTGAGAAATATGTTGAGAGATACAACGAGCTTTTCAATGCAATTCGTGGCAGGGAGTATGACGGTTCACACCAGACCTTTCCCGGTATGAACCCTGCTATAAAGCTGCGACCACATCAGGAGAACGCTGTACTGCGTGGAAAGTTGGGCGGCAATACGCTTCTTGCTCACTGTGTAGGTGCAGGCAAGTCGTTCGAGATGATTGCAACAACAATGGAAAAGAAAAGGCTGGGACTTATCAACAAAGGCTGTGTTGTAGTTCCGAAGCACCTTACCTTGCAGATGGCAAGCGAATGGATGAGATTGTATCCAAATGCAAAGCTGCTTGTTGCCCGTCCCGAAGATTTCACAAAGGACAACCGACAGAAATTTATCGCCCGCTGCGTAACAGGTGATTATGACGCAGTAATTATGTCTTTCACGCAGTTTGAAAGAATACCGATGTCAGACCAGTACCGCAAGCAGTTTATGGAACGTGAGCTGAACGAAATTATGGACGCTCTTGAGGAAGTCGATGACACCGACAGAGTTTCCGTAAAGGCTCTTGAACGTCAGAAAAGGCAGATTGAAGAACGTTTGGAAAAGCTGTTGTCCTCCAAAAAGGATAACTCCCTTTGCTTTGAAAAGCTGGGATTTGATTACCTTGTCTGTGATGAGGCTCATAACTACAAGAACTGCTTTGTTACAACAAAAATGTCGAACGTGGCAGGTGTACAGACAACAGCGGCGCAAAAATCAGAGGATATGCTTATGAAAACGCAGTATCTCAATGACAAGTACGGCTGCAATAATATCCTTTTTAGTACCGGAACTCCTGTGAGCAATTCCATGGTAGAGTTTTACGTTATGCAGAGATACCTCCGCCCCGACCTGCTTAAAAAGGCAGGCTTGCAGACCTTTGACGATTGGGCGAGTACATTCGGTGAGGTAGTATCACAGCTTGAAATCAAGCCTGCGGGCAACGGCTTTCAGATGAAGAACCGTTTCAGCAAGTTTGTTAATATCCCTGAACTTATGCAGATGTATAAGGAATTTGCGGATATTCAGACCCCCGATATGATTAAACTCCCTGTGCCGAAGCTGAAAACAGGAGAGCCGATTGTTGTTACAGCAAAACCCGATGACAGACAAAAGGCATATATGAAAGAGCTTGCGGCACGTTCCGAAGCTATTCACAACGGAAACATTGACCCGTCGGTTGACAATATGCTGAAAATAACGCACGAAGCAAGGCTTTTGGGACTTGATTCACGCTGTATTTTCAAAGAAGCAGAGCCTACTCCCGACAGTAAGGTTATGAAGCTGCTTGATAACCTTGAACAGAATTACCGTGACACTATGGAACAGAAAGGCGTGCAGATTGTATTCTGTGACATTGCAATCAACGAGGATTCGGAGCATTTCTCGGTATATGAAGCAATCAAGGCTGACCTTGTGAAGCGTGGCATTCCTAGAGAGGAAATCTGCTTTGCGGGTGACGCACAGACAGATAAGGCAAGAGCCGAAATGTTTGAACAGCTCCGAAAGGGTGAAAAGCGTTTTATCATCGCTTCGACCTCAAAGCTGGGAACAGGTGCGAACATTCAGGACAAAATTTGTGCTATTCACCATTTGGATATTCCGTGGAAGCCTGCCGACCTTACACAGCAGGACGGACGAGGAATACGACAGGGCAACAACTTTGACGAGGTAGGTATTTATCACTATCTGACAGAGGAAACCTTTGACGCATATATGATGGGCATTATCACTAACAAGGCAAAGTTCATCAATCAGATTATGACATCAAAAGACCCTGTGCGTGTTTCCGAGGACGTTGACGAAATGGTGCTTACATATTCACAAATGCAGGCAATCGCTTCGGGAAACCCTATGATTAAGGAGAAAATTCAGCTTGACAATGATGTCGCAAATCTGAAAAATCTTGAAACAGAGCATAAGAAAATGGTGTTTTCAATGCAGGAGCTTGCGGAACGTAAGCTGCCGCAGACCATTGACAATTATGCGGATTTGCTCCAGAAGGCAAGCGGAGATTTAAAGGCGTTTCAGGAACAGCACCCTGACAATGCCGAATTTAAAATGGAAATCGGTGGTAAGATTTTTGATGAAAGAGCCGATGTAGGCGAGCAGATTGAAAAAGCAATCATAAAATGCTCAACTACAGGAGAGAGCGTAAAGCTGGGTAAGTATTTCGGCTTTGATGTTTCCATTGAGAAAAATCCTGCTAACGGTAATTTCTTCAACAGCGGTACTCCTTGTGTTGCGGTATTGCAGGGTAATTTGAAATACACTTCCGAGGTTTCACTCGGAAACAATGTGGGTAATGTCCGTCGTATCGAAAACCTTGCAGGCATTCAGATAAATCAGAAAATTCAGCAGCTTTCCGCTAATCTTGATAAGGCGAAAAGCGACCTTGAAGAAGCAAAGGCGAATGTCGCAAAGCCTTTCGGACGTGCGGATGAGCTTGCAGAAAAGCTAAAGCGGCTTGAATATGTAAATGCACAGCTCAGTACAGACAAAAATGATGATGAGCCAATTCCCGTATCGGATATTCCGACAGAGAATGAGCCTGTGCAAGCCGCAAGTGTGGTGGTTGCTATGCCTGTTTCCGCATATACGGCGGACAAGATAAATCCTAAACCGCAGACTCCGCCTGTTCCTCAGAATAACGCTCCGAAGCCTGTGTATAACAAAATGAAACGATAATAAAACAAGCAGGACGATCAATGTCCTGCTTGGATAGGATTATTCAAAATAAGTGTATGACTCGGAGGCGATTTTCTTTCCGTTATCATATAGTATCACCGTGTTACGGTAAGGTTCATCATCATTCCCAAAGGAACGATATTTATCACGAGTTCTTATTGTAATCACGATTTTTTGAGAACCATCGGTTTTCTCTGCATGAAAACATTCATATTCGTCAGTAGGATCATCGCTCTTTTCGCATTCCATGATCGTAAAATCCTTTTGATGTGCAATATTTGATATAGGTGTGTGGGATTCTTCAAATCCCTGAATTTCATTTAGAATATCGTTATAAAGTGACATATGATTTCTACTCCTTTCGAGTGTCTATTTTATCTTATTATACATCATGCAGAGTCAAAAATCAAGAGGAGGTTTTAAATGTTTTTGAGAAACAGAGATGAGAGCATAGATCAGCTTTCGGAGATGATACGTCCAGAGCTGCTTCGCAAGGCTATTACACAGGGGTACAGTGATGTATCCCTGTCAGTAATGGCTGATTTTAAGCCTGCGTATGCTGAGATGATTATAAAAAGCAGTTACAAGCCTGAAACGATAAACAAGCTGACAAATGCTTATATGGAAGATAAGCTCAGTATGGACGATATGTTCCGTGTAATAGATTATACCGAACATACAACGAGAAACGAGCCGTATGTTGACGCATTTCTTGAAAGCGTCGGCAATAGTGTTTATCACGAAACGGCAGCAAAGGCTTTTGCGACTGTAAATTTTGAAAAGTGTTCATATAATACGGCAATAGACTATATCAAATCGGAAGCGTTTTATCCTACTGATTTTTCAAGTTTGTCTGTTACTGATAATGTGGCTGGAGAGCTTCATAGTATGGGCGTTCCCTTGCGAGCCTGCGAGGGTTTCAATTACTGTTATGATGTTACAAACCTCAATGAAGCACTCGGTAATGGTGCAGCAATATTTGTTGCTGATAAAGAGCTGGCAGTTAAGGTAAGCGAAATGATGAAGCTGCCCGATTGGGAGCAGTTCCGTGATGAGGTCAGATATATTATGGGACAGAATATAGGGGAGCTTACGGGCGAAAAGCTGTCAGAGCTTCGTTTCGATTACATTACCGAAAATTACAGCGTAGCTTTATATGATAAGGTAAAGGCTGAGTACGACAGCTTTATTACTGACATAAAGAAAGAATCTGCCGATGTAATTGTGGAGTCTGCATACGAAATTGTGACAAAGGACGAAATCACGAATTATTGTCAGGAGTACACACCGAGGCTTACCGAACAGCAGTATGAAGCCTTGCTGTCAAGCAAAAATACGCTTCATGAGGTTTATGAGCAATGGTGCAATAACGGTGAACTTCACGGTCTGGAGGATATAGGCATTGCACTTGAAGAAACTGCCGACAGAATAAAGGTTTCTCTTGACCGTGAAAGAGAAATGAAGCAAGCGGCGGTTGACAAGGTAATGGAAGCTGCTCCCGAACAGAAAAAGGAACAGGCGGTAATGCCTAAAAGAAAATCAAGATAGGAGGTATGTTCTATGGTATACACAAGAAAAGGATACACTCCCGAAGAAAGAGCCGCCTATAACGCACAGAAACAGGCGGAGATGGACGAAATGATAAAGCGTATCGACGAGGGCGTTAAAGCGGTATTTCAGTCCGACAAGTACAAGGAATATCTCAAATTCGCTTCAAAGTTCACCGACTATTCCGCACGAAATACGCTTCTTATAAATTTACAGCGTCCCGACGCTACTCTTGTAGCGGCATACGGCAAGTGGAAACAGCTTGGCAGACAGGTTGAACGAGGTCAGATGGGTATTGAAATTCTTGCACCTGTGGCATACAAGACAAACCAGGTGCTTGAAACGGAACGTCCCGCCGTTGACGAGTTCGGCAATCAGTTATATAACCCTGACGGAACAGAGAAAATGGAAACGGTTGAAAAGCCGATGACAGGACTTGCGTTTAAGAAAGTCTATGTTTTCGATGTTTCGCAGACAATCGGCAAGGAGCTTCCCGACCCTGTTACTGAACTGACGGGAGATATAGACAGTGCAAGAAAAGAAGCTGTCTTTGCGGCTCTCAAAAAGGTTACGGGTATTGATATTGAGTTTAAGGACATCAAGGGCGGTGCAAAGGGATATTACAGCGCCACTAACAATGAAATTGTAATCAAAAGCGGTATGAGCGACGCACAGACCTTGAAAACTGCCTTTCACGAAGCTGCACACAATCTTTTGCACGACCCTGCAAAGGATATTGTAACAAACAAATCTCCCCGAAACGAAAAAGAGGTTCAGGCTGAATCCGTTGCCTTTATGGTAGCGGAAAGGTTCGGCATTGATACCTCGGAATATTCTTTCCCGTACATAGCTTCTTGGAGTGACGGAAAACAGCTTGAACAGCTTAAAAGTGCATTGCAGGAAATACAGGAAGCGGCGAAGAAGATTTCTTCCGAAATCGAATCGGAGCTGCTGAAATTGCAGAAGCGTAATCTCACAATGGACGAAAAGCTGGCTGATACAGAGCTTAACAATATTCAGAAAGCGGAGTTTCTTATTGAAGATTGTGCCGACAGAGGTGTGAATTTTTCAAAAGAGGATACCGACAAAATTCTTGATTTTGCAGGTAATCACGAAAATATATCCGATACGGTACAGCTTGTAACGGATATGGAAGAAATTCAAAGACAGCGTGACAGCTACGGCTATGATTTTACATATATGACGCCGATTGACACAAAGGAAGCTGCCCTTGAATCCTATGACAGAGGTGAAGCGGTATATCTTCTTTATCCCGATAATACGGAGGGAATGGCAGAGTCACGCTCCGAAATTGAAAATTTTGAGGGATATTTCGGTATCGAAAAAGAGCCGAGTCCCGATGTTGTTCGTGAGCAGAACAGCGAGCTGATACCTGTTTCAAAGGAAATCGCCCTTGAAATGTGGGATAAGGATTTGGACGTATATGTTGACGGTGTTCGTGCTGAAAGCCGAGAAGATATTGAAAACGCTCCCGAAACGGCAAAACTGTATCTTTCAGAATTTCAGTACACAGCACAGCTTGAATTTGAAAAGTCCCAGCGTGGCTATGTTGACAGAACAGCCGAACCCGCAAGCAAAAATCCGAATGTTATCGGTAATACACCATACAAGGAGCTTGGTGAAAAGGGTCAGCTTGAATATTTCAAAGACCTTAAAACCCGTCACGCTCTGAACGTTGCAAAACAGCTTGACGAGGACGGTGTAAAATTCAGCGGACTTAAAAAGGGAAATGTTACTACAATAACCATAAACAAGGCTGATAAGGAAAAGTACGAAGCAGCTGTTGCAAAGGTCAAAGCAAGCTATTCCAAGAGTAAGGAGCAGGCTGCTGAACCGAAAGAGCAGAAGGTTAATGATAAAAAGCCAAAGGCTGAGCCTGTCAGCAAAAATCCCAACGTCATCGGTAATACCCCGTATGATGAGTTAGGAGAAAAGGGTCAGCTTGAATATATTACAAAACTCAAAACCCGTCACGCTCTGAACATTGCAAAACAGCTTGATGAGGACGGTGTAAAATTCAGCGGTCTTAAAAAAGGCACTGTTACCACAATTACCATTAACAAGGCTGATAAGGAAAAGTACGAAGCGGCTGTTGCAAGGGTCAAGGAAAGCTATTCAAAGAGCAAGGAACAGACCGCCGAGCCGCTTGCGGATAAAACTCCTGTTCCAAAGCCTGCACCCAAAAAGCCTGTGAACATAGCGGCTGATATTGACAAGGCAATTTCAGATAGCAATTATGAGTTGTACCGATATAACTTGAAACAGGCTGCTGCAACGGTTATTGAGGAACACGGTGCGGAAAAGGTAAGCAGAACCCTTGCGGAATATATTTCTCGTCACGATTACGACGGACGGATTTCTGAAAAGAACAAGGAATGGGCAAAGAGCTTTGATATTCCCGAAAACAGGTATCCTCCTGTATTCCATACGCACCCTGCTGTGCTGGATGGCTTCATCACAGAAGCACAGGTACAGATAAAGGCACTTGAAAATTCCGTCAGTCAGCCTGAATTACCCGACGTTTGCAAGGATAAGTTCCTGTTGCCTGTTGAACGTGTAGAGCTTCGTGACGATCATCGTGGTATTCCTGAAACGAAATACTACGATTCGTCAGTAAATGAATACTTTGTTGACGGTATAGGCTGGCTTGACAATGCCGCCTATGACCGTGAGCAGAAATTTTCAGAATTAAGTCCAAAGGACTTTTATGCAAAGGTTACTCAGATAAATTGTTCCTATGTTGATACAGAGGGAAGAACGGGGCAGATTGACGTTTCAAAAAAGGACTATGACATTTTGACCGAAAAGACCTATTCAAAGGAAAACAGCGAAGCATACAAGGCGGCGAAGGACAAGCTGGAGCAGAGAAAACGGGAAGCAGGGATAAAACCGAAGCCTGTTGAGTATTATGCTGTCCGTCAGACCGCTGACCGTAAATTTGCGGTAGCGACAATAAGTGCAGACGGACTTGTAACAGTTGCAAAGGCAGGTATTGCTACTATTGAGGAAGCTAAAAAGGCTCTGCTTGATATTTATAAAAGCAAGCAGAGTACTGTTAAGTGTGAATTTGTTCACCCGCAGACCCTTGACGAGAAATCAGCGGAGATTTACAGAAGTCAGACAAAGGAGCTTCCTGCTGTGACATATCGCATTACCCCTAACCCCGATAAGAAATCGCCCGATACTCACATCTTACAGGAGTATGTGAAAAACGGCGATGATACCTATGCGATAGGAAAGGTTATGGCAAAGGGAGATTATGAGAAATGCAACAGCAGGCTTGCAAATCTCATCAATCCTCCGAAGATTGAAGCACCCGTCAAGACTTTTGAAATCTATCAGATAAGACGAGTTGACGAAACCCGTGACGTAAGGTTTGAACCTTATGAAAGGCTCTTAAAGGCAGGCTTGAAGCCCGATTTCAAGACTTATGACAAGATGTATGAAGCTGACGTTTCAATGTTAAGCGGCAAAAGTACGGGCGAAAAGCTGGAGTCAGCGTTCTATGTTTTCAATCAGGAGCGTCCCGAAGATTTTAAGGGACACTCGTTAAGCGTTTCCGACGTGGTAGTGCTTGACGATACAGCATATTACGTTGACAGCGTAGGATTTAAGCCGCTGAAAGACTTTATACCGCTTGAAATTCAGCAGAGCCGTTTTCTTGATACGCTACCTCAGACCTTGAAGGGTATACCTGATAATGCGGTGGAGCTTGAAGCTGTTTCAGACAAGGCTCTGAAGCTGAATATACCGCCCGAAATTATCCGAGAAGCCTGTGATATGGTAAACGGCGGCGAAAGCCTTGATAATATGGCAAATGCTTATGAAGAAAAATTCACAGAGAAAAACGCTCCTGCGGAAGAAGCTCCCGAAATAGAGAAGCCGAAGCCGCAGAAGAAGCCGAAATTATGATTGGAGGATTGATAATATGATTATGATGAACAGCGTACTTACAGCCGAGGAACGTTATGTGTTGCAGTCCCTCGGCTGCAAGGATAAGACTCAGGCACTCTCCGTGCTTGGCGAAATGAAGATGATACTCCCTATTCGTTCGGAACTGTTCACGCAGGTTGTGTGCCTTTCTGATAAGCTGGAGAAAGAGAAGATTGATTATGCTTACGAGATGTCGGCGGTTGGGTTTAGGAAATGATGATATTAATTGACAAAAAAGACTGCGGTATCGTTATGATACCGCAGTTATCTATTGATAAAAGCATTATTCAGCACTCATTTGCTCATAAAAATTTATGAGTATATCTGCTTTGTCTTTCGGTAATCGTCTGTAGAAATCTAAAATTCTTTTTTCACCATCCGATAGATATGTTATATCGTTATTTTCAGTGTTGAAGAATTCAGAGAGAGTAATATTAAGACCGTCTGTTATAGCTTGAAGAGTTTTGATTGTAGGTTGTTTCTTGCCGTTTTCAAGATTGCGAATATGATTTTCCGAAACACCACTTATTTTCGACAACTTGTATACGCTTGTCTGTTTTAAATTTCTCCAGTAATATAAGCGTTCACCTATGTTCATTTTGACACCTCGATTCAAATTGACTGGTCGGTCAAACTCTAATTATAGTATACTCTAAAATTTTCCTTTTGATAACTTGTCTAAAGGGTTGATTTTTAAATCCTAAAGGTGTATAATGTGAAGGGTAGAAAAGAGGGATTTTGAGTTTACATTTAACGAATTTTGTGGTATAATCTGCTTTGTAGACCTTGTTAGAGACAGAACAGGAGGAGTAGAGGTATGCTGCATATTGCTGTGTGTGATGATGACATTAAGATGTTGGGCGAAGTTAAGCAGATATTGACTGATTATTGTAAGGCGAAAAAGTTAGCGTTTAAAATATCAGCATACTGTGATGGGACTGATTTATTAGCTTCAGAAGAAAGTTTTAGCGTCATATTCTTGGATATTGAAATGCAGCAATCTAATGGGATTGAGGTTGCGCAGAAGATAAGACGGATGGATATGAATGTTCCGATAGTCTATATAACAAGTTATATAGACTACTGGCGCAGAGCGTATAAGGTGCATGCGTTTGATTTTATTACTAAGCCGTTCAAGCCCGAGGATCTATATAAGGTAATGAAAGATTATTTAGCAGCACTGGATGATGCAAGTGAGGAGACTATTACGCTTCCCACTGACGATGGAGTAGTTTGTTTTAAAATGAATGATATATATTATTTTATGTTTGAAGCGAAGAAAAAGGTCTATGTACATACGGCTGATGGGCGAGTATTAGTTAGAGAGAATATTACCGACATCTATAATATACTGAATAAAGAAAGGTTTTATCAGACACGGCGTGATTGCGTGTTGAATCTTAAGTATGTGCAGAAAATTCAGAATGAGTTTGTCATTATAATGAAGAACGGAGATATGTTGCCGTTGGCGCAGAAGAAAAAAGATGAGTTCGTAAGAAAATTATCAAATGTTTTTGTGGAAACACTGAAAGGAAAAAATATATGAATGAAAATGTTATGGCAATAATAAGTCAAAGTGTAAGCACTACGGTGATGAATTTATTGCTATTTTTGTTTTATCGAAGGATATATGAGCCAAAATTTCAAAACAAGACAGTATATATATTTACTTTTATAGCTACTACTGCTTTATTTATAACAATAAATCAGATTTCTAATTTTTTAAGTGCACCGCTGATAAATACTATTTATTCGTTTGTGTACTTTAACTTAGCGAGTGTGGTTCTGTTTAAGTGCAAATTAAAAAAAACATTTATGTATAATTCGCTATATTTTTTGTTCTTGGTGTTCATTGATGTGCTTAGTGTTGCGTTTTGGTCTGTAATTAAAGGTGAAAATTTTCAATCGATTTTATCCAATGCGCAATATCTAATAATAAGTTGTATTACCAATATTTTAATAATGGTGTTGATGTGGCTAATATTTATATCGGTTCTTTCTAAAAGTGAATTAACGATCATAAAACGCAATCAGATAGTATTATTGGGTGCGTTTACAGCTTTTGCAGCTTTTGTTGAATATAATTTTGCTGTTCGGATAAATAATAGTAAAGATGGAATAATTGCAATTTGTGTTCTTTTAGGCTTTTTATTTTTAAGTATATTCCTCGTTTATTTTACAGGAGAAATTATAAAAGCCTACAATGCAAAATATGAATCTGAGTTGATGCAAGTTCAAAGTAAAATACAGTTTGAACATTATGCGGAAATAAATCAGAAATATGAAGAATCTAGAAGGGTTATTCATGATATTAAGAAACACTTGAGTGTACTTGAATCTTTAAACGCTATTGAAAGCAACAAAAAAGCAGGAGAATACAGAGAAATCATTGAAAATGAGGTAGACTCTTTGTTTAGTGGATTTCAGTGTTCTAATCAAATTCTCAGTATAATTATGAGTCAAAAAATTATGGTGGCTGAAAGTGAAGACATAAAAGTAAATACTGAGGTAGAAGATATTATGTTTGATTTTATTAGTGATATAGATATTACTGCTATATTTGCAAATTTATGGGATAATGCAATTGAAGCTTGTCGTAAAGTTGAGCTATCAGAGCGATTTATAAATATAATAATAGGAAGAGTAAATGACTTTGTAGTTATAAACTTTGAAAACGTCTTTGATGGGGTTATAAACGAACATGATGGAAAGTTGCTGTCAACCAAAGAACAACACGAAGGTGTAGGCATGTCAATAATAAAATCTTCTGTAGAGAAATATAAAGGAACACTTGTTATAGATCATGATGAAAATATATTTAAGGCTAAAGCATTAATCCCTTTGGCGTAGAGAAAAAGAGTTGAAATTGTCGTTTCAACTCTTTTTTTGGCATTCAAGGCGGTATTTTGGCATTCAGGGCAAATCTGTTGAAATTATACATATAATGATTTATACTGGAAGCACCAATAAAATTGAAAGGTGGTCTATGATCATGACAAAATCAAATCTCAAAAAGAAAATGGCAAGTATGGCAGCAAAGGTAGGTGTTAAGCAAACACAAAATGATTTCAATCAGGCTTGTGTAATGTTTATTTATCAGCCTAAGCAGCCAAGAGCGTTAAAAAAGAGAAAAACATCTTCTTGATTATATTACCATTGAACAGTACTGAATGGTATAATGATACGAGATTTTTGGAATTATGAAATTTTAATTTTTTCATATTTGAAAGGATTTTGATGATGAGAAGTTGTAATGTGATATTAGATCTTACAGAAGATTGCATGTTATGTTGTAGTTATTGTTACATTAATGGTGGTGAAAATCATCTGACAATGAATACTCAAACAGCATTAAACGCTGTAATTAAATTTTCAAAATCCTATGCTGACGGCAAAGTTCACCTCCTGTTTCACGGAGGTGAACCATTGCTTATGTTTGATAGAATTCAGGAGATTGTAGATTTTATCGAGTCGAACGAAATATGTAACATTGAACTTTATATACAAACTAATTGCATCGGAGTGGATCAATATATTTCAAAATATCTAAAAAAGAAGAATATACGAACCTGCGTAAGCATAGATGGTTTCTCTCCTAAAGCTAATGCAACAAGAAAATCAAAATCTGAAGATTCTGTTATAACCACCAAACGGATATTAAAAGGATTAGATCATTTATTAGAAGATGGACACGAAATCTCAACAATATGTGTTTTGAATAAAACGAACATTGAGTTCGTTAGTGAATATTTTGATGAATGTGCTACTAGAGGTATAAAGCTCATTTCAATGAATCCAATTATAAACCTCGGACGTTCTACTCTTCACGAAGAATTACTGTTAAGTAATCATGAAATTGCACAAGCGTACATATCAGCTATTTATAAGATCAATTCTTTAATTGAAAACGGAATCGATATTATGGAAAGAAATTGTTTTTATTATTTTCGTCGATATATAACAGAGAAACCAGAATATATGTGCATGAATACACCGTGTGGTGCTGGGAATTGTGTATTCGTTGTGAAATGCAATGGCGACATTTTCCCGTGTTCAGATTTCAGTTTTATACCTGACCTAAGATTAGGTAACGTCAATGAGGAAAGTCTTTTCAGCATAAGGAGAGGACAGTCAAAAGAATTACTTTATCAGCTTTACAGTGACAGGCTTGACAAAAACAGTAAATGTGTACAATGTCACTGGTATAAAAAATGTTCCTCTGGATGTGTTGCTCGCAAATTTTTGAATACGCAGCAAATTGGTGGTATTTTAGATCCTCTTTGCTCTATGTATCAGGAGCTGAATTCTTTTTTTCAGAATGAAGGCGATAAGTTGACACATTTCTTAAATCGAATTAAACCCAATTAATATTATTAGGAGGTAACGATGTGAATCGACTTCAGAAATACTTTTCTATATTGAAACTAACAATAAAAACTATTCCTGCTTGGTCGATATATACTATTTTTAATAGTGTTTTAGGAGTAATATGCAATATATTGGGTTCTGTTATATTGGTTGATGTTGTTTTGACAGGAATAAGCTCAAATAAAAGCTTTATTAACATTATTTTCCCTGTGTTTATAATACAAGTGATTATAATGCTTGGAGGATTTTGCACGTCAATTTATTACGGAAAAATTGACCCGATTGCTCGCCAGAAATTACATAAAAAAATAACATCAAAATTAATAGATAATGTAATGAAAACTGAGATGAAAAATCTAGATAATAGCGCTTTTTTAGATGGTTTTGAATTTTCAGTTAATCAGATTGAACGGGTTACGACTGGTAGTATATTTTTAGTTTCAAACCTTATTTCTAATATAGTTGGACTAGTTACTTCGATGATTTTTATTGGTTTTTTTAACTTGGAAATGGTTTTGCTAGTGGTTATTGTTGCTATTATATCACTTTTGCTGAACAAAGCATTGGTGAAAATTCAATTTAAATTCGACAATGAAGTCATATTACCAAGCAGAAAAAAGAGTTATGTCGAACGCACATATCACATGAAAAAGTTTGCTTTGGAAATACGGTTATATCCAATCAGTAAATTCCTTCAAAGTATTTATAATGATGCGGTTAACGATATTATGGATATCATACATAAATATGGTTTGAAAATTGGGGTTCTTTCATTTTTTAGATCTTATAATCAAGAGATTATTCTGTATTGGGGTTCTATGATTATTATTTTATCGAAACTTATCAGCGGAGCTATATTTGTTGAACCAATCAGTATAGTTCCTATAACTGTTGCGACTTGCGGTTTGGCTAATTATATTCTTGCTTTGACAGGTATTTTTAATACATTAAAAGAGAATGAGCTGTATTCAGAAAAGCTTTTTGAATTCATGCACAAACCAAACAACTATCAGACAAAGAAGCTTATTGCTAGCGACTGGATGCATGATATATCGTTTCATAATGTATCTTTTCGCTATGATGAGAACGAGAAGTTCTCATTAAGTAATGTAGATTTAAAATTTTCAGCTGGAGAAAAAGTGGCTTTAGTAGGCGCTAATGGTTCTGGTAAAAGCACTATCGTAAAATTGCTCTTAGGTTTATATACAGATTACACTGGTGAAATAGAAGTCGATAATGAGTCGATTTCGGATTTCGATATGTACAGCTTTAGAGAACTGTTTTCTGTGGTTCAACAGGATTTTCAGCAATATTCATGTACCATTGCTGAGAATATTTTAATGAATAGTGCGACAAAGAACGATGTAGTTAAAATAAAGGACGCATTGGAATTAGTTGATTTACATTTAAATTTATCAGATGACGAATTACTCACTAAACCACTCACATCGGAGTTTTATTCAGATGGTTTAATTCTCTCAAAAGGCCAATATCAAAAGCTTGCACTTGCACGTGTTTTTGCAAGTAACAAAAAAATTGTAGTTCTTGACGAACCAACTAGTGCATTAGATCCAATATCTGAATATAAAGTATTTAGCCGCCTACTTGAACATTTACATGAAAAAACCGTTATCATTATTTCACATCGTTTGACAGCCACCAAAAACGCGGATAAAATTTATATGATAGAAAATGGTAAGATTATCGAAAGTGGTAAACATCAGCAACTCATGGATTTAGGTGGTAAATATGCGGAGATGTATTCGTTGCAGGCCGAAAAATATCTGTAGGAGGCACACGCATGAAAAAAAATTCAATTAAAGATAGTATGTATTATATAAAATACATTGTTAAGTTTGATTGTATCAGGCTTCCAGGTGTTGTGATAACTACTTTGATAAACTCTTTTGACGACTGGTTTATGAAGGTTTTTGTTGTAAAAATGATTATTGATGCATTGCTTAATTCATTTGATTTAAATTATATATTATGGATGATTATCATTGCAATTGGATTTAAATCCTTAAAGACAATATATGATTCCTGTTGGTCATATTATACCAAACGCTCAGACCAGAAGATTGTATCGGGTTTTCAACATGTTGCTTTTTTAAAAGCTGCTGATGTTGATTTGCAGTGTTATGATGATTCTGATTTTTATAATGAGTATGTTTATTCTGTTCAGGATTCTTCATCACGCCCTATTTTGTTTATCAACAGTATTGCACAGCTGTTACAAACTGTTTTTACGGTTAGTTTTTCAGGCTTGTATGTCATTGTTAATGATCCTGTTTTATTATTTTTTGTTGTTATTCCAATTTTAGGCGATTCTTTCCTTAGAACAAAGATGAGCAAGGCAAGAGGCGAAAGAACCTCACTCATCATTCCTGAAAACAGAAAGATTGATTATGTGAAACGTATCAGTTATCTTAAAGAAAATGCGATGGATATTCGGACGACAAAAATCCATTTGGTTTTGATGAAATTACTTCACGATGGTGTTGATAATATTATTAATATCTACAAAAAATACAGTAAGAAATTTATCGGTATGTATTTTTTTAGTGATTGTCTTACTCATTTAAACAATACTATAGTAGTTTTTTATATTATTTATAAAATAGTTATTCTAAAGGCGCTTACAGCAGGAGATTTTGTTGCAATTAAAGAAGCTATTTCTCTTGTAAGCAGTAACCTCGGAAAAGTTATGGAGAGGGTGCAAGTTTTTCAGGAGCATAGCATTTACATAAGTCGATACAGGGCTTTTTGTGAATACGAGAACAAGGTGGTTTTCGGTTCTTATGCTCTGCCAGAGCCAAAAGAGTCTAGTCTAGAGCTGGGAATAAATCACGTATCTTTTTCTTATAATCCGGAAAGCGAAATACTAAATCAAATTGATTTTTCAATTAAGAAAGGTGAATTAATTGGAATTGTTGGTTCGAATGGTATGGGAAAAAGTACGTTGGTTAAATTATTGTTACACATGTATGATCCTACAAATGGTGTTGTGGAATTCAGGGGAATAGATATTAAAGAGTTACGTAAAGATGATTATTTATCAAAATTTGATACTGTATTTCAAGAGCATAATAGTTATGCTTTTACGCTTGCAGATAATATTGCTTTTATATCAGATTTATCGGATTATCAAATTAATAAAATGAAAGAAATATTTCACTCTCTTGGCATTGATGAATTTTCGGAATATGTTGATAAAGCAATTTCGCTCACAAAAGAATTTTCAGAAGATGGGTTGGTGCTATCGGGAGGACAGATCCAAAAAATTGCAATAGCCCGTGCACTATATCGAAACAGTGATGTGCTTATTTTAGACGAGCCTACCAGTGCACTTGATGCATTAGCAGAACACAAATTTATGAAGAGTCTAAGACAACATGCAAAAGACAAGACTGTTGTGTTAATCTCGCATCGCTTATCATTGGTGCGCAATGCTGATTGTATTTACTTTATTGAGAATGGGAAAATTTCTGAACGTGGAACACATGAAGAATTAATGAATCAACAAGGCAAATACTACGAAATGTTTACAATCCAATCTAATGCATATCGTGATTAGTTTGTCAAAATGCCAAATAATGGCTGTTGAGGCGCTGTTTCATCGCCTTATTAGCATAAAACAACACATATGAAAGGAGGTTTTGAACTATGCAGGATAAAGATATGTCCAAGAAAACCAGTAATGAAAGTGCTGAAACAATTGATAAATTGGTTCGTGAAATTGCGGAAACCAAAGACTGGTCTGTTTTGGTGCCTGATTATGATGAGGATGCTCTGATGGTGCATTGGACGAGCAAGAGTTGAGTGGACAGTTGGGGCATTAAACAAAGTGGTTGTATGCCCCAACTTCTTTTTTGAAAGAGGTTATTTTATGGTGGATGTTTTATTAGTTTCATTACCATCTTATTGGGGGCGTGAATACGTATATGTTGAAAATTATTGGATGATTGCTATTGCTCAATTCTTGTCTTCATATGGGTATACTGTATCAACAATAGATGCCTCGTTAAAGCAATATAAATTAATCGATGTGCAAAAAAGCGTTTTTCAGATAAAGCCTAAAATATTGGTATATTTAGTATCAAAAAAAAATTTGAACATCGTTATTCACGCTAGAAGCAAGATTACTGCAAATTACAATATTCTGATATGGGATGACTCGTTTAATGCGAGTGAGATGTGTAATTATATTCTTGAGGATGATAAAACAATTAATACTAAATTGGATCGTCTATTTGATTCGATATGTACAATTTTGCCTACTCCATACTGTTCTCAACTATATTCTAAGAATGTTTTCTTAGTAGGAAGGGATTGTCTTAAACAAGTACTTTTAGAAGGCGGCGAGTGTGAAGTCTTAATGCAAATGCCAAAGAGTAAATATTTTCCTTCCGATTATTATTTTTATGCAGAACATTTGTTGTTTGAGAAGAATGGTGAATACATACGGCAGGAGATCATCACTCTTTGTAGTGAATTTTGCCTGAGAAAAATAAATATAATAGCTCAAGATCAAGAATTATATATTAATGAAATTGACAAAATTCAAAATCTCTTGCAAATAAATGGCTTGTCTCATGTTAGGCTTGGAATATATATACAATCAACATTCATTACCAACAGAATGTATAATTTTTTGGTAGAAAAAAAGGATGTGCTTTATAAGATTACATTCTTAGGTAATAATCTTACCTCAACTCAAATAACAAGATTTCAGAAATTAAAAGAGTTTGATATTAAGATTAAAGTGATATTGGAGCTCTTTCATGAGCAAGCAACAACCCAATCCATTCAGTTTTTAATTGAAGCTATGAGAAGCGGTGATGTTCAAGTAGCTCCAACGGCACTTATAGCAGGTAAAACTTTGGATTTGCATTTGGTGCAAATCCAAAGTATACTGCGTACGTTATTTTTTAAAATATTTTTGCCATATTACAAAAAAATTATTGCATATGAAAATAATAAAAAGTATGAAATGAGAATTGGAAATTCACAGCAGTATTCAATTATACCTAAAATTGAAAAAGAGGTCAATATGTTATCACAATCTCTTAATGAACTTATTTTTAGTATATTGGAAGAGCTGTTATCCTATATGACATTAAACGAATATGAAACAGGAGATATTATCATTGCGATTTTAAAAAAATACGAAGATAGAATAACCGAAGTCGGAGGCTATATAGATGCTAATTTATTTAATTCATGCAGGATTCAGTAATAAAAAAATACCATATATAGGCGAAATGATCAGTTTGAATTATATGAGTTCTCTTTTAAAAGAGAACGGCTATAAAACCAAGGTAGTAGACTGCTATTTGGAAGGTTTTTGTCAAGAAGATATTATGATTCAAATCTTGCAAAACAATCCATCCATGCTTGCTATATCTTTTTATGAATCAAATCAAATCGAAGTCGTTGAGTTTGTTAGAGCATTGAGACTTAATGGGTATTTGAATGCAATTGTTTTTATTGGTATTTATGCAACATTAAATACCAAGTATTTACTTGATGAAATGGGTGACGCCAAGAATATTTGGTGCATACGCGGAGAGCCAGAAGAAGTGATTTTAGAATTCGCTGAAAAAATAAAGAAGGGAAGTTTAAATCTGAATGTAGATAAGATTGTTTATAAGGTGGAGTCTCTCTATATCAATTTAAATCATGTGAATATAGTGAGAGATATTAATACTCTTCCATATCCAGATTGTACTGTCATGGATCGAATGTACAAGAAAGAAAATGTTTCTGCATATATATTGTCATCTCGCGGTTGTTACGGAAATTGTTCCTTCTGTGTATTGAATATTTATAATTCTTGTGTAACTGGTTGCAACAATCAACCAAAATGGAGAGAACGTAACGTTGCCTCCGTTGCAGATGAAATGGAAATCTTGGCACAACGTTATCCTAATACTTTAATTAAATTTGCAGATTCAAACTTTATGGGCTGCAACCCGAATAGAGGGATAGAATTAAGTAAAGAATTGAAACGAAGAAACTTAAAAAGCAAATTTGCAATCGAATGCAGGGCAAATGATGTTGAAAAAGAAAATTTTAGGGCATTGAAGGAAGTGGGATTAGTATCAGTTTTTCTTGGAATAGAATCAGGATCGAACAATGTGTTGAAACGATATAATAAAGAGATTTCTATTCAGAAAAACCAAGAGGCTATTGATATTATTAGGGAACTTAAAATTGGCTTGAAGATTGGCTTTATTCTATTTGATGAATACTCAACTCTTAATGAATTAGAAGAAAATACAGAGTTTTTACATAAAAATAGGTCTTGCGTTTTTCATCCATATCGTCCTCTTATTATTGAGAAATACAGAGTGAATGGTAGAGATCCATTTCCTACGATGATTAAAGATGAAAAAGCTAGACTAGCATATGAAATCATCAAAGAAACTTGTCAAAAAATGCTCCCTTATCGAGCCACATTAAATAAGCATCGAAAAAATACTATAAAAAAAGACGCAGATTATAGAAATAGTGTTTATGCTATATTTGGAAAGTTTATTTTATTTGATAAGCATGGCATGGATTTGCTGTTGTCAATGTGTCGAGATTCTTCCAGTTCGACTATGCATATAAAAGCAGAGTTTATGACCTTTGTGAAGCAGTTCCTTGATGATATTGAGATCGATTTGAGAAAACTTGAGGTATATTAGGAGTTGAGATTATGATAGAACTTTTTATGACTATTTTTGATAAAAATATCTGTATTCATGCGGAAGATCAATCTGTGATTGGCGATGTTGCTAAAACTTTTGATTATTTTGTGTGTGAAAAAGAGGATTCATTCATCGATATTGACATTTATGTTGAGGAGAGTTCAGATAACGACTATCGTATTATTTATGATGGAAAACTTAGTGCTTGTGCCAAAGTGAATATTTACCCCAAAATGTGTGACATTATACGCCGTTCTTTGATTTTCAAAACAAACCTGTTTTGTTTTCATGCTGCTGCCGTAGAAAAAGATGGAAAATCGTACGTTTTTATTTCTACTGGCAACTCTGGAAAAAGTACACTATGTACAGCTTTGCTATTTAGTGGATACAAATTATTAACTGATGATACTTGCTGGATAGATCCGCTTACTGGTATTGTATATCCATATCCACTTGCTATTGGTACGCGATATAAGACCCTTGATTTATTGCCAACACTTCGCAGTATGGCAATAAAAACAACTTTTCCAGGAAAATTGATTTTACCTGTACAGACTGATTGGGTTTCATGTCCTTCAAAATCCTTTTCTTATTTTCTGTGGGAGCTTGATTTTAGTAGAAATGATTTCCAAATTGATAAAGCCGATAAAAAGGAACTTGTTTTTAACTTGCTTAGTCATTCTTTTAGTTATAAATATTGTTCGAATAAAAGCGCGACTTTTGATTGTCTTTTGAACGCTTTAGAAAATTGTAATTGTTACAGATTAAGTGGCAACAACTTGAGTGTTCTCCCTAGTCTGTTAGAAACAATAAAATGAGTACAATGTTATAGAATAAAGGTAGAGAATGCATAGAATAACAGATATTACTTGAAGATGTTTTAATCGCATTGTATTGCAAAGAATAACAGGATGCATATTGTGTAATATCTAAAGTTAAAGATTTTTATTAAAAAGTTAACTTCAATGCTGGTTACTATATAGTTTAGGAGCATGTGATTGGTTTTTACTCATATTGCAACATATATTTTCTGTATAATCGTATAATATTTAAATTTATTGCCGCTTTTTAGCTAATTCAGTTTTTACCTTGTGGTTGGTACTAATTGCGGCAGAATGGAGAACAATATGTCTCTAAATGTCTATCAGTTTGTCGATGAGATAGTTAATGAAAAATATAATATATGGATAAGAGGTGATAGTGATACTGGAAAAACGACTTTTCTTAAATATCTGTTTGATTGCGATGTATCCCATAATTACAAATGGATGCTTGGTGGATGCCATCCGGATAGGAGCGGGATATTCTATCATCAACTAATAAAGGATATTCTTAAGACTCCCTATGATTCCAACGCAACAATTGTTATTTATGTTGACGAGATCCTGAACCAACATGTAAAAAAAATCATGGAATTGAAGGATGAATTGAGATTATCAATACGCTTTGTTATTGCTTCTCATCACTTGCCACCTTCTGATTTTAAAGAATCATTTACGGTTTTTCAAATGGATGAGATATTACCTATTAAATTGTTAAGAGAATACATAAGAAAGAACTGTAATTTTACTATATCAATTGAAGAGAAACTCAGTATTTCAGATTGTTTCGTTATCATTGAACATATGAAAGAAATCAACTCTTTGAGTGATTTGATGAAGTTATATGATGAGAATTGTGTTGCAAGTCAAAAAAGAAAAAATGACAAAAAAACAGTTAAACATAGTATATGTATATTGCAGACTTCCGAATATGAACGAATCAATATTTATAAAATTAAGGAGAATGGATATGGGAACTAGATTATCGATTAATGATAAGATTATTATTTTATCAAACAATCTTGATGGCCGCTGGTTTGCTATATTAAATACATATAAATTGCCACATTGTCGGAATGTAGCGGTGAATATTAATTGCATTAGTGAATATGTTGGAATTAAACTTGGCCAAGCGCTAGTGCCAATTATAGAGGTGTTGTCAAAAAACGAAAAAAAAGAAACATATAATGAACTTCCGTTTCATCATCTTATTTTTAATACAACGTACAAATGTAATTTATCATGCAAATACTGCTATTTTTCAGCCAATTCGATAGGGGAATCTATAGATGCTAAAACAATAGAGCATTCTATCCGTAAGTGTCTGAATTATATCAATGATAACGCTGAGCTTACTGTGCTCTTCCAGGGGGGAGAGGCACTATTAGAATATGACACCATACGAGATGCACTTGAGCGACTTGGCGAGCAACCAAGGATTAAGTATCAAATTCAAACTAATGGTACGTTAATTACTAACGATATTATGAATTTTTTTGAAAAACATAATTTTCATGTATCTTTCAGCTTGGACAGTTATGTGCATGAACATAATAGTTTGCGAAGTAACAGAACACAATACTTTACAGACAAGATGTTTGATGTTTGTCAGATGTTTCAAGAAAGAAATATGGACTATGGAGTAATATCTGTTGTCTGTAAGAATAATATTGATGACCTCGTTAAAATGTTTCACGAGTTTGTCAAAAGGGGGATTCATACTTTTGCTTACAATTTACTATGGCCGATAGGGCGAGCAGAAACAGAGAATATGGATCAATCAGTTGTATCTACCGAGAAATTAGTGGAAACACTATCAGCTGTTTATAGTGAAATTTATCAATATAATATTGATTGTGGATATAAACCTTTTGAAAAATTCCGCGAACGTAATCTATATATGTTATGGCAACGATTGTTTTATCGTAAGCTTTCAAACTATATGTGTATGAATACACCATGTGGTGCTGGTGTTAATACGCTGACAGTTGACGTTAACGGTGAAGTCTATCCATGTGCTTTGATGTTGCCGTCGCTTGAAAGTGGGTTTAAGATAGGAAATATATATACTGACAGCATATCTTCTTTAATTCAAAAAGACAGCATCATAAAAAATCGTGATTTAGATTTGATTGCTCCATGTGTGTCTTGTGTCTATCGAGCAACCTGCTCTGGAGGTGGCTGTGGAATCGCATTTTATCATTTAGAAAAAAATATCAACGCAGTAAGTCTTTACTGTGATTACTATCATGAAATCCTGTCATTTATGATTGAACATGCAATGATTAAATCCAATATAAGAACGCTAAAAAATTTTTAGGAGTTAAAATATATGAACATTTTTATTGAGGTAAACAATTATTGTGAATTAAAATGTCGTTTTTGTATAGCTGACTTAGGGTATAAATATCCAAGCACAAACATTTCAACAGAGTTAATTGATGAAATTATTAATACATATCAAAATGATAAACATAAGGCTGTATTTATTACAGGAGGGGAACCACTTCTGCATCCAAAGATTGCTGATATTATACGAAATTTTGCTATAAACGGGTACTATACATATATCACAACAAACGGACAAAAATTCAGTGATGAAGAATTTGCTGTTAATTTCATGTATAGTGGTATTCACCGTATATCCATTCCAGTTTATGGCTGCAGTAATTCTGTGTATGATACTATGACAGGTGTGGAAAATTCTTTCAATGTGTTGAAAAAGGGACTGGATAATATTTTTTATATAAAGAAATATTATATGCCTCATATTAAAATCGAATTGAGATTGCTTATGGCTAAATATAATATTAAGCACAATATAGAAACCATTGAGTGGATTCATCAAAACTATCCCGAAGTTGACTATATCTCAATTCTTGGCTTGCAGCTTTCCAGTCGAACAAATAACTACGAACATATGATTGAAATTTCCATGACCGAAGCTGCTCCGTATTTGCGTTCTTGTCTGGTTAAGCTACGCGAATACGGCATTAAGTGTATAATTACAGGCATTCCTCTTTGTGTTTTAGGAGAAGAATTTTCTGATTTTTATTGTAAAAATTCAAAACCGACAGCATATAAAATTGAAATGTTTCCTCATCTCTCTGTTCAGCCTCATATAAAAAAGTTAGCTGATTGTGTATATAGAGAAGAATCTTCAAAACAAAAGTCGGTAGATATATGTAAGAAATGTCGTTACCTGTCAACATGTGAAGGCATTCAGGAACGTTATATTAAAAAATACGGATTTGAAGATCTGAAAGCCATCCTATAAAACGAATCTGGAGGATAAGAGGGATGAATGATTATCAGGAGATATGGAAATGTTTGATTGAGAATGTATTATCAAAGAATTATGATAAAGCTTCTGAAATATGGGAACCAAAAACACGAAAGGTTTTTTTGAAAAATATAAAGAAATTTCGGAAAAATTTTTGTTGTTGGAAAAAGGTAGAGTATGTAGAGACGACAAGTGATGATCATATAATTATTCGATGTTTGCATCCAAAGGGATTAATTGCCCGGTCTATTCTTGCATTTAATCAATATCGGTTTCAAGGGCATACAAAATACGGAAAATTGATGTTTTTGTTTTATCAATTCCTTTCTAAGGTCAGAGGACAGGGTTATAGCTATTTCCATTCATTTTGTGGAGTGTTGTTAAAGCATTTTGAAGTAAAAGCAAGAGAGTTTTGCAGCGAAGAGATCTTCAAAAAATTCACTGTGCATCAAGATGAAAATCAATGCTATATTGGATGGTCGTATGCAAAATCAATTATCCCTGAAAAAATTTGTTATCGATATGAATTTGACACATTTGTCTTTCTATCTGCCATAGACTATTCCTTACATATTTCAATGCTTGTAAAATTAGATCGTTATGTAAAAAGAATTTTGGAAGAAGGAGCTTTGACTATACCCAAAATCAATATTTATTTTCATGCCAAGTTGAATTCCTCAGCAACAGGGATTCCAAAATCTGTTTTTGTCGTGCCTGGAACGAATGATATATGTATTTATCATATTCGAATCAAATATGATACGTTACGTCATGAAATGCTTCATGCAGTTATTCACGCTGCAACATCAAGTTGGCCACCGTTATTTTTTAGAGAGGGTTATGCTGAATCATATGAACATAATTCAAACCAAATATCAATGATTAAATGTAAATATCCGCTTGTCTTTTTGCTTCATGATTCACTTTTTTTTGACTGTTCTGAATATCCTCCAATTCTTGCGGGTTTTTTAGTGCGTTATCTCATTTCTCAATTTGGTGTCAAAAAATTTTTTACGGTGTATCAAAATGCTGAAAATTCAAGCGTAAGATATACACTGAAAAAAGAATATGGATTAAGCATAAAAGAATTAAAGAAGCAAGCTATTAAAGCTTATCAATATGAAATGGATTTTGAAGAACAGTGAGGATGATATGATAACTTTGAAACAGAATGATGATTTGTTTAATTTAAAAAGGTGCTGCGCGAAATATTTAGCATTGGCACCGATATTTGAATGTCTGAACGTGAACAATATTCCTTATGCAAACATTAAAGGAGAAACTTTATCTTTGTATGCGTTTGACCAATATGGTCAACGTTCATATGGTGATATTGATATTTTAGTGTCAAGGAAAAACCTGCATGTGCTTGAGGCAGTACTGGCGCAAAATGGGTATATATCACCGTCAGTAACAAGGGAGGAAAAGGTTATGATGATTTCTGCTTCACATCAGACAGCGGCTTGGTATAAAATAACAAATCAAAAATTCAAGAGCGTTATTGATGTTAATTTCGATATTTTCTGGGGAGAACATATGGGGCGGCATATTGATATAGACCAATTTCTATCCGATACTATTGAAATGAAGATATATGGCGTGAAGGTTAGAGTTCTTTCTCCTTTGAAAGCTATGATACAACTCATTCTACATCATTACAAAGAAATGAATTCAATCTATCATATTGCTGAGCATGACTGCATTAAGGAAAGTATGTTTCGAGATGTTTATTATCTTTGGAAAAACAATAGTGATGCGATTTCATTAGAAAAACTATATGAATTGAGCTTGGAATACGAAATTATTCCATATGTTTTTTATATCTTGTATTTTACAAATAAGATATTTGATGACCAGAAGCTTTCACGGTATGTCGAAGCTTTTCATACACAAGATGGATTTGATTTGTTAGATTATTACGGTTTGGCAGTTCGTGAACGCAAATTATGGAAAGTAGATTTTCAAACTAGATTGAAAACAAATAAAATGTATGATTTGATCAAGGCTGATTTGACAGAAGATGATTTGATAAAATTGGAGCGAAATAGAAAGATTTTTGGGTGAAAACATGACAATTCATCATATAGGAATAATCACAAAGGATATTCAGAAAAGTATACTACAGTATGAAAAGTTAGGTTATACATGTTTGGGCGAAACAACATTGGATTATATTCAAAATAACATTGTTACCTTTCTCTCAAGTCCGGATAATAAACAAAAAATCGAATTAATTAGCCCAGCAAATAGGAATTCTACAATAGTTAATTTTCCTGCTGGATATCACCATATTTGTTATGACATATGCGATGATCCTAACTATTTGAGTCAATTCAAGAAATTAAAAATAGGGAAAGTATTTACACAACCAACAATAGCACCAGCTATAGAAAATCGTAAGATTGTGTTCGCTTTGCTTCAAGACGGAACCTTTGTGGAATTTATTATAAGTAGGTGAGTCGAATGAATGAAATGACTATAAGGATACTAGATGTTGTAAATAAATGCATTAACTCTAAAGAAGATGAGGATATGATAGAAATTGATAACACTCAACTTGATGATGATTTGGTTGAATTAGGTGTGGATTCGATAACGTTTATTCGTATTGTAGTGGAGTTGGAAGAATTGTTCGAAATTGAAATACCAGACGAAAAGTTATTAATTACCGAAATGGGAACTATCCATAAAATTGTTGAAGTTGTTGCGGTGTTAAGAGATACGGCAGAAGTGTAGGGTGTAATTATGCAGGAAGAGAAAAAAACCAATCAATTCATGAATATTAGTATCATTTCAAATATTATTTTAGAACCATTTTTGCGGTTATCTATAAAGCAATACTTTATTGAATGTGAAACCAAAATATACCTTATTCCATACGGAGAACATATGGAGCAAGAATATTTGACTCAGCTTTCAGTATCTGATCAAATAATTGTCTGGTTAAATCTTGAAAGTTTATTGCAGACATTTGGTTCTTCCACAAATTTTATCAAATTAGAAATAAAAGACATAAATAAGGTTTTGGAAATTTGTGAGTTTTTGTTTTCTGATATTACGCAAAATTCAAACGCTCAAATACTGTGGTTTTTATTTGAGGATTATGATACGAAAATATCTATCACAACGGGACATATATATGATTCTTTGGTTGATGAAATAAATTTAAAATTATCGAATCAACTTTCCAACAGAGTTGACTATATTGATTTGAAGAGAATGATTGCAAATGTTGGGATTAGCAACGCCTATAACCCTAAAGGTAAATGTCGCTGGAATGCCCCTTATTCCAAGGTGTTAGTTGATACTGTTGCTCAGGAACTTTATAAACAATATCAAATTTCAAAAGGATTTTCAAAGAAGTGTCTTGTATTAGATTGTGATAATGTTCTTTGGGGAGGAATTCTATCGGAAGATGGCATTGAAAATCTTCAATTGGGTAGCAACGGTTTTGGGCGAGTATATCAGGATTTTCAGCGCTTTGTTCTATCGTTATATCATCACGGAGTAATTCTTGCTATATGTAGTAAAAATTCTTTATCGGATGTAAGGAGGATGTTTCGTGAACACAGTGAAATGATTCTCAAGGAGAAACATATCTCATGCTTTCAAGTGAATTGGAATAATAAACCAAATAATATAAAGAATATTTCTGAAATACTCAACATCGGTTTATATGACATTGCATTTATTGATGATTCCGTTATTGAAATTGAAGCTGTAAAGTCAATGTTACCAGAAGTCACAACTATCCTCTATGAACAGTACAATGTTTATACAAAGTTTTCTTGCTTCAATTTGAAAAGTAATATTGACATTTCTAATAACGAGAAACGTAATGAAACTTATCGAACTAATCAATACCGAAAAAAACTAAAATCTCAATATGAAAATTATGGCGAGTATATAAAAGCACTTGAAATAAAATTGGATATTCATTTAGCGAAACCTACAGAATACGCACGTATTTCAGAGTTGACACAACGAACTAACAAATGTACTAATGGGGTTAGATATACTGTGCCTGAAATAAAAAATAAAGTTATTTCAAACGAGCTAATGCTGTATTCTGTTTCGTTAAAGGATCGTTTTTCGGATTTGGGAATTGTAGGTGCTTTGGGTATTAAGGGAGATGTCTTGATTCTTTTTAGTTTGTCTTGCAGAGCATTGGGAAGAGATGTAGATAAAAAAATGGCAGAATTTACTTTTGATAAGTATCAAATAAAAGAAATATTATTTAAATCAACAGGGAAGAATGAAGAAGTTAAAACGCTTTTATTAGAATTTCTGTCAGGCAACGGTATGAATTACTCTAAAAGTACTTGATTCTTTTTAAGAGTGGGTTGTTCAAGAATAATAAAGGAGAGGTATCATGAAAAAAAGGTTAAATATATGCCCGTTTGATTATTTTTGGATAAATTGCGTGGTTAATGATAAACTATCAATCATTAGCTCAGTAGAGCAAAGTTATGAAACATGTGGATTTTTGAATGATTATAGATACTCAATAACAGGAACAAGTTGTTGGTGGCGTGAATTAATGATTTTACCTGGTGATTCTTTGTATAATAATTTAGATGTTTTTCAAGTAAACGATCTATATATCAATCCAGATAAAATAATAGAGGAGTTAATTTCCAAGCTTAATATGGATTGTTGCATATCAGTACTTGTAGATTTATATAATTGGTTACCACATAGTGTTAATTGGCAAAAAAATCATTACCATCATCATAGATTATTGGTTGGGTATGACAGTGATAGACAAGTTTTTTTTACTTTAGGTGACACGGTTAATGGCTATGAAGAAAGTGAAGTTTCATTCGAAAACTTGTTGAATTCTATAATATTGAATGAAGATAAGTTTTTTGTGAAGCATTATACATTTGATAAGACAGTGACACCGTATAGTTATTCATTTCAAGAGGTTTATAGATTTGCAAAAGAACTAAAAGAGAATTTAAATTGTCTGTTATATAGTCGAACATGGATTGTGCCCGATGATATTGATCCGTTAAGGGTATACACACAGGTGACTAAATTTGCGGATAGACAAAAGGCAAACTCGATGTTATTAGAGAAAATTAAAACAGACGGTTTGATTACAAATGAACAATGCAGTATATTTCAAGAAATATGCAAGAGTATATTCAATAAGTGGAGTATACTTAAAGGTAAATTAATTAAAGCTGATATAAAGAGAGAAAGGCTTGATATAGATTATCTAAATTTATCAACGAACGTGGCTTTGAATGAAGAATACAGCTTTTGGTGTGATTTTTATAATTGTATCTCAAGTAAGTTTGCTATTGAGTTGGATAGTATTTCTTATGAGTTGGATGAATTTGATAAATGGAGCGTGAAAGTTGTTATATCATACTCTAATGTTCAAGGGAAACTTAATATCGTTGATGGTCTTAATGGATTCAAGATAATGTTGGATACAGAAGAAAATTATGTAAAGTCAATCAAAGCTTTTGATAATAAGATTATCATATATACAACAATCTCGTATTATTGTTTTAATCAAATTTCGGATTTTAAGCTGTACTATAAACAAGCACCTATTAGCATGATAACAGATGATGGAGGAAGATTCTTGCCGCAACTGGATGGCATTAAAATTGACAATGTGAAAAAGTCAAGATTTATAACTAACATGCTGTATGGCGTTCAAGAACAAACTAGTATTGAATGTATTGATTTTTTATGTAATTTGAAAATAGAGTATTTGCCCAAAATATTTAAAGAAAATATTTGTTCGTTAAGCGAGGTGGTTGATTCAGATAAGTTTAGTAACACAATTGTATGGTTTAAATTTAGATATATAAATGAACAAGAAGAGGAACTCATGCTACGAATTGGGCATAGTGATCCGATACGAATATGGATAAACGAAGAACCGTTTATTTTTGTTAGAAGTAAGTATACTCCTATTTCTTATAATGATGTTGTTATTTATACAAATGAAAAAAACATTGAGGTCATAATTGCTATTGAGATTTCAAAAGGTAATGCGAATTTGCAAGATAGAGGTATTATAGTTAGAGTCGATAGTTTGTAATGGTGAAATAATAATGCTGTTATTATCATAATATTTACCTCAAGCAATTTAATCTGTCTCAATATAAAAAACGGTTGCCGTTTGACGTAACTGACATCGGCAGCCGCTTTTTCTGTTATATAGATTTGTTCTTTTTATTCTGCTGAGCTTTACGCTCTCGTTTCTGCTGTTCCTCTGCAACAAGGCGTAAGATATAATCTCCACTTGAAATGTCATAGTAAGTATGAGCAATATCAGCATACACCTCATAAAGCTGTTTGCAGTTCTCAAAGCTATATTTGAGAGCTTCAATTTTTTTGTCCGTTTCTTGCTTGACAGATTTTATGCGTTCAAGGTCAGCACGGCTCTGAATGGTGCTGCCGTTTATAGTCTGCCTGCAAATATTCAGTTTCAGCTTTTCTGATAGGGTAAGCTTTGGCTTGTCTGCAAGCTCAAAGTAATGTTCAGCCTGTTCTATAAGGCTGTCCATATTGTCCTGTTTGGCTGTTAGTTGGTTCAGCTCTTTCCTCGCCGTTTCATACTCCGCTTTCAGATTTTCAATCTTGCCCTCCAACTCTCCGATAGAATGGATATTGTCACGATTTATAATCGTAAGCTGGGCGGACAGCTTGTAAATATCCATATCATTAGCAGGGGAGTAGGGTGCATTGCTGTCACGCTTTCTTTGAGCTTTTTTGCCCATAGCGGCAAGCTGCGTCACTTCATCAATAGTTTTGATATAATCCGAACGAATCGGAGCAGGTCCTCCGTTCAGGGTAACATCTGCCCCTACATCACGCCAACGAATACGGGAAATAAGGCTTTCGGCAGTGTAATCTTCTCCGAGTGTTTTTGTTCTGACAAATCGCTGTTGTTCCTCCGCTTTTATGGAAATATATTTTCCTCGTTTTATTGAGTATCCCATAAGTTCAAGCTCGCACAACAGTTCATCAATATTTTTTACGGAACCTACAAGCCTGTCAATATCAAGACGGATTTTCTGTTTCCACGATGTACCACGCTTTTTATGCTTCCATTCGTTGTAAGCAATATTTTTGCTTTGCCCTCTGTTTTCCTTTATAGGCTGAATGTCAAAAGCAAGGCATACTCTGTCGGAATATTCCCGTACCTTTTTCAAGGTGGTCTGATTATCATAAAATTTCTTGCCCGATACGGAGTAGCTGTTCAGAATAAAGTGGTTGTGCAGATGTCCTTTGTCAAGATGTGTGGCAATTACTATCTGGCAATCATCACCAAAAGTCTTTCTTGCAAAAGCCTTTGCAATTCGGTGAGCCTGTTCGGGAGTGATATTTTCGTTTGGGTCAAAGGATTGGATATAATGAATAGCTTTAACGCTGCCTTTGCCGTCTATCGGCGGAGGGGCGTTATATTTTTTGCCCGAAAAATATTCATATACCATTTTCATATCATTATATGCGTCTTTAGCATTTGCCATACAGTTCAAGGCGGTAGTATAAACCATATCTTCCGTCTTTTCAGGATTTAATATGTAGGCTATGCTGCGGTTGACGGTAGAGTGGATAGGAATAGATTTAACGTATGGCATATATCTTCGTAGTTCTCCTTTAAATCTTCAATATCTCCTGCATAAATGCTATTGATTTCATTTGCCTTTTTAGCAATCTGATTGATATTGTTGCCGATAATACGCAAAGCGTTCATTACGGGAGTGACTTCATTCAGGTCAATGACGTTGATTTTTCCGTTGAGGGATATTCGCTTTATATATGTGCCTGTTTTGAGTGAAGCGATTTCGGCAAGCCTTTTTATTTCTTCCCATTCTTCAATGCTGTATATTACTTCCTTGCGTTTAATCTGTTTGGTTTTTCTCAAAAGTACACCTCCACTATTGTTTTTGGTCTTAGGCAGAGCCTAAAAAATATTATAGAGCCACATTCAGGGTAAGGGTTCCCTCCTGAATGTGCATTTTTGAGGGGTAATCCTCTAAAATGCGGCGATTTGTGAAAGAATACGTATTCTTTCTGTGCTTGCTACGCATACCCAAAACAAAAAAATACGTACACCATCATTTTGATGTTTTTTCCTGTATAGGGATACCCCTCTTGAAATTTTCTGCGGCAGCGAACAGCAGAATTTTTTTGCCCTCTTATATATAAGGAAAATTTTCTTTGAAATTTTAGGGGTATTAGGAGAAAATCGTGAAATTTTGTATATATGCCTATTGCTCAATATTGTTTTTTGTGCGAAAAGTAGAAAATGAAAAAAGTTGTGCTGTAACCCCTAAAAAAACTCCAATTATTTTCCTTATAGGTGAAAGGGTCTAATTCTCAGAACGATTCTTCGCCGCATTGTTCTGAACCTCGCCATAAAAATTCAGCCCCTTTCAGATTACAAAACGAAAGGGGTTGTTTCATTGGAAAATGTTTTTGATGAAATACGCAGCAGGGTATCTATGCGGGACGTAGCAAAATTCTACGGCTTGCAGATGAACCACTCCGGTATGGCTCGCTGTCCCTTTCACGATGACAGAACACCAAGCCTGAAAGTGTATGACGATCATTTCTATTGCTTCGGCTGTGGGGCAACGGGAGATTGCACAGGTTTTACCGCAAAGCTGTTCGGTATCCCTCAGATTGAAGCTGCAAAGAAAATCAGCTATGATTTTGGACTTAACCTTTTTAATGGGGAAATCGCCGTTTCTGTTAATCCAAGGCTAAAGTCTGAGAACGATTTTCATGTTTGGCTGAGAAATGCTAATCTTGCCGTATCGGAGTATTTATCAAAACTCAACGAGTGGAGAAAAATCTATGCTCCCAAAAATCAATGGGAACAGCTTCACCCGCTGTTTGTTGAGAGCCTAAAAAGAACCGACTATGTTGAGTATCTTTCTGATTTGCTGGCTCATGGTTCCGATAAGGAAAAGAAACTGTACTATAAAGAGAACGGCAATGACATCAAGAAAATACAGGAACGCCTTGAAAAGCTCGCCGCTGAGGTTCGTCCTGTGAAACGCAAAGCGATTTGACGGAGGGATACCTATTTATGATACTTGAAGATAAACAGACCTGCTGCTTCATGCACCTCGTCGAAAGGTTCATTGCAGATAACAATAATTATCTGCTCCCTGTGAAGCAGTATATGAATACTGTGCCGAACAAGGTGCTGCTGGGGTACTATGATGATGAGTACATATATCTGATACCGAGTGTTGTTATCGGTATGTGCGATAAACTGCTCGTTGAAAATAACCTTGCAACGTTCAATATGCAGACTGTTTTGAAACAGCTTTTTGCCCTTAATTATATTAAGGTACATTGGATAATGAGCAAGGAAGTCAGATACCGTCCGCAGAAGCGTATCGGCTCGACAAAGAGAAGATACATCACATTTCATCGCAGGGTATTTCCGAAGAGTATAAGAGAAAGGGGCAGAGTTTAATGGATAAGAATGAATTTATAGACGCAGTTGCAAAGCAGAAAGGTATCAGCCGAGGAAAAGCCTACCGTTCTGTTGAGGCGGTAATGGATACCATACGCATTTTGATAATGCAGGGAGAGGAAATTAAAATCGGAGGGTTCGGTACTTTTGATATTGTAACTGACCTCAAAGGAGAGCGTATCCCTGTGTTCAAAGCGGGCAGGGCATTGAAGAAGGTTGTCAATACCCTTGGTAAAGGGGGAGATAAAATATGAGCGAACAGAAGCAGCGTGATATAATTCTGACCGATGACCAGAAAGACGCATTGGTACAGAGCTTCTTTCCTGTTATGTTGGAATTCTTCCAATCTGATAGGGGTAAAAAAATCTATACCGAATACCTTAAAAATAAGGAGTGTGAAAAATCGGGAACCCCTTAATTCCTGCTGGCTGTTTTCTAATCATAAAAAATGCGATTTAGCACTTTAAAGCGTTGACAAATTGTTTTAAAAGTGGTATACTATTAAATATAGAAGGCAATTGACAAAGCAGTAAGACAGGAGGTATATAATGATAAAGGCAGTAATTTATGCACGATACTCTTGTGACAACCAGAGAGAAGAGAGTATTGAGGGACAGCTTCGTGAATGTAAGGAGTTCGCAACTCGCAAGGGATATACATTGGTTGGCTCATACATAGATAGAGCAATGTCCGCAAAGACTGATAACCGTCCTGAGTTTCAGAGAATGATTAAGGAGAGTGCAAAGGAACTTTTCGATGTGGTCATTGTTTGGAAGCTGGACAGATTTGCAAGAAACAGATATGACTCAGCACATTACAAGGCTACGCTCCGACGGAACGGTGTAAAGGTCGTTTCTGCAACGGAGGTAATCTCAGAGGGTGCAGAGGGTATCATTCTTGAATCGGTACTTGAAGGTTATGCTGAATATTATTCGGCTGAACTCTCTGAAAAAGTTATCAGGGGTATGACTGAGAATGCTCTCAAGTGTCAGTACAATGGAGGATATATTCCTGTAGGGTATAAGGTTGACGAGAATAAGCATTATCAGATTGATGAGCTGACCGCACCTTTTGTAAAGGAAGCATTTCTGATGTATGTTAATGGACGTCATATCAAAAAAATCGTTGAGTACTTCAATGAAAATGGTATCCGTTCATCACGAAACAAGCCTATGACCAAAACAACGGTGTCTACAATCTTGCAAAATAGAAAATACATTGGTGAATATCAATATAGGGATATAGTTGTTTCCGATGGAATCCCAGCGATCATTTCAAGAGAACTTTTTGCGCTGGCGCAGCAGAGAACGGAACAGAACAAATATGCTCCGTCTGCTTCTCGTTCGGAGATAAAGTATTTATTGACGGGAAAGTTGATGTGCGGCGACTGTGGTTCGGTTTATGCAGGTGAAAGTGGAACAGGACGTACAGGACAGAAGTACCACTATTATAAATGTGTAAAAGCAAAGAAGCGTGATGGCTGTGAGCGAAAAGCGATAAAGAAAGATGAAGTCGAGGAAGCTGTTATTGAAGCTACCGTTGAAAACATTTTTGTGGATGAGGTCATTGAAGAAATTGCAGACCGTGTAATTTCATGGCAGGAAAAAGAGAGTACACTTGTACCGCTTTATCAAAGAGAGCTGGCAGAGGTTGAAAAGAGCATTGCCAATTTGCTGTCAGCCATTGAACAGGGTATCATCACATCTGCTACAAAAAATCGAATGGCAGAGCTTGAAAGTCTGAAAATCGACCTTGAAGTGAAAATTGCCCGTGAGGAAATCCAAACACAAATTCTGACCAAAGATCAGGTTAAGTTCTGGCTGAAGAATATGGAAAAGCTGGATTTAGCAAGTATTGATAATCGTCAGAGAATTATAAATACGTTCGTCAACTCTATCTATGTCTACGAGGACAGATTTGAAGTGAACTTCAACTGCCGAGAGGGATTTGAAACAATCCCTCTCGATATTGAACGGTTTGTTTCTCGTTTAGAGATAGTGGGGGAGCCATACTTGTGCAATAAAATAGATGCACACCTCGAAAAGCTCGTATTTACGAGCTTTTTTTGCGTTTTGAGGGTAAAAATTTCAGGTGTAAAACCGTAGATGCTTTTTCGTTAAAAAAGGATCTGAACCCTCAACAATTAAACATCGTCAAACAAAACGGCAGACTTTGAGTATATTTTGCTCTAAGCCTGCCGATTTTTTATGAAAAAACTTTCACAAAGTTTTCAATACAAATTTATTGGATCTGCCGATTTTGTTGGTATCTCTTAAAATAGAGAAACCAATAGGATCGGCTTTTTTGTTTTTTAGAGCGGATACTCAGAATTCCTTAATGTAAACGACATGACTGTTGTTTATCCTAATGGAATAATTGATATTATTCCGTGGGAAAACGGAAATGTGGACAAGAAAAATATTCAAAGATTCTTACCGGCTCTTTTAAAAGACGGCGAGTCTGAAACAATCAGTCTGAAACCCGGAGAAAGTATTGTCGGACATTATTCAGCAAGCAAAAAAACACTTTCTTCTAATTTTGATGACTAAAAAAATATAAGAAAGCATTACCATAGGAGCGGCAATCGGATTTCTGATCATAATTTTTCAGCATGGAAAACTGTGCGTTGAATTCCTATGAAAACAAGATTTTACATATCAGGAGGAAAAAATTGAAAAAAAGAATCATTTCAATTTTCATGTCTGTTATTGTCCTCATCAACATAATTGTTCCGGTCTACGCTTCGGCAGCAGCGAAACTCAGTATATTATAAAAAACTCAGGATATAATTATGAAATTCAGCCCGATCAGGAAGTGAATTTCGGTTTCTGTGTGACAGGAGAAGGTCTTGAAATTCCAAAAGCTTTTGAAATCTGTTCACAAAGAACCGATAAAGCAGAAAATGAATATATTGTTTCGCTGAATGTTACCAACGATTGGGGTAACGGTTTTACCGGCGAAATAAAAATACAAAATCTCTCAGCCGAACCAATCCCCAGACTTTTGGCGTGCCTGATTCTGAGTATATATTTGAAGTTGACGTTCCGTCAGTTGTCGAAAACTTTTCAAATATTAATACCGATACAAATCCTTTCGAGGTATCGGTTAAAATGAAAGCTGCAGGAAATATTCTGTCAAATCTTGATGCATGAGAAAGCCTTTACTCAAAAGCAATGACAAATGATGCAACTTTAGGAATTTGTTCGGAATTTATTTACGATGAGGGTTGCAAAATTGAAGAAGCTGTGATACAATTTAAAATAGATTACGAGAATGCAGTCGAAGCAGATACTAAAAAGGCTGAAGATTCTGAGTTCTATACACTGTTTCCATTGCTTATTTCAGTATTAAAATTAGGCAATCAAGGCATATCTACTGCTTTTTCATGTATATCGGACCTTTTCAGTAACACGGTCAAAACTTGTAATTAATGAAATAAGAAGATTATTGAACTTAGAGGAGGATTTTTTTGATAGATGGCAATAATGAGTTAGAAAATCATATTTACTATGTTTGCTTAATAAATGTTATTTTATTTCTGATTGGCGTATTTGCGGCTTATGGTGTTTATTATGAATATTTGTATGAAGGGATATTCACTAACGGTATATCTGATTTCAAAAGATTGATAATATTTAATTTTATATGCTATCTTTTGATTGTGTATAATGCCGCAGTCATTATAATGGCTATGGGTGAGGGCCTTTTTCTAAGTGCAAGATATAGGAAATTTAATAAGTCAAAAAAATTAGGCTTGAAAATTATTACATCAGCCGTAATAAACCATGATAAAGATTTTTTGTTAAAAAATCGGATACGGATATTAGTTTTTATTTGTTTGCTTATAGGAGTAGGTGCAGGTATAAATAAAATATTTGAGATCAGCAATATGACAGTATTTGAACAGTTGTCTCTGATATCCGAAATAAATGACGATATAGAATATGATGATCCGATAAGTATTGAAACCGACAGCATTGAGTTATACGATAATCGAAATATTTGGGTAGAAAACAGTGATGGTGTTAATGTAAAACGATCACTAAAATCAAGTCAGGTCGAAACGATCAAGGGCGACAACGGATTTCAAAAAGAAATTCCAGATGAACGGCATTTTCGAATCTCATATTATAAAAGATCAGGTTATGTAAAAGAAGTTCTGGATATAACGGATACCTCCGATTACAATTTGTCACTTAGTTCTCCATCATATTCATATTTTATAAAACAAAATATTGAAATAAGATTAAGCGTCAATGAAAACAATACAATACTTGTAGAGCGTTCTGGTATTGCAGTGTATGATGATTTAGATCCGAACAGCGTAGAATTAGCTGAGATGGAAAAGAAAATATATTGGTACATTACCTGTGACGGCGAGTTTTATAAGCGCAGTTTAGCTATTCGGTCAAACTGGACAAATATTCTAACTTTTGCTCCTGCCGGAGATTACGCTGTCACTCTTGTTTTGGATAATGACGAAGAAATCGAAGATCAAGCCCCTATCAGCAATACCATTTTATATTCTAAGAGGAGTAAGAATAGTAATTCTGAAGAGTATGAGAGTGTACCACTGGAAAAAGAAGATTGATTATTTTAGGGGGAAAAACAATGCCTCAATTCATAAAATCATTCCTATGGCGGTTCATATTAGACATTATCTTATTGGGAACATTTGTTAGGTTTTGTCAAAATATCATTTTGACAATTACGTCAAGATTCATATCTGAGGTGACATAATTATGGCTAACAAGGCATTATTTTGGTATAACTACAAAAGATTTGTTGACGAAGGCACCATTAAGCCGCTGTCTCCAAAGACATTTGCATTGTCAGGATTAATAACGGTTTGTGGTCTTGTGCTTAGTCTAACAATTTATTGTTTGGTATTTCCTAACAGTTTTGTTGGAGAGAATACACCTATTAAACTGTTTTTCTGTACATTGTTTTATATGCTTGGTACGCTTGCCATGATCGGCGGAGTGTACTTTGGTATATCGCTTGTTGTTACAGGGTTTATACCAACCAAAAGTAATAGACTTGTACTTAGATGCTTTATGTATGTAATTCAGATCGTGTTGTTTCTTCTTGTTTTTATAGGAGGTTTTGAAAATTATTTTTCGGTTTACGGTATTAGTTCTTATTCGGACGACATTAAAGCAATAAAAAGTGATTATGTAATGATGGTGAACTCTGCAAAGGATATGTTTTCAGATACTGAAACGCTTAAAGATGTACACTTCGATACTATGTCGTACTTATACTTTGAAAACCAAGGAAGAAATGCTGTGTATATTGATGCCGTTGACGATAACGATCGTTATACAAAACTTATGATTTCTCCCGGTGACAAATCAAAGATTGATTTCTCGGCGTTTTATGACGTTACTTATTATCCTAATACGATGACGATAAGTAGTTTAAATATTGTAGGAGAATATGACGCTACAGAAGAAGCCGAAAAAAAAGAGCAAAATGAAATTACGGAGTTATTAAATGAATTGCTTGACATGGATATAGAAATAACTCTTGAAGTAGATGAAAAAGGAACAGTATTTATTAATCGTCCGCATATACCTTATTATGATGATAAAGAAGATATTGGGGTTGTTCCTCTTGATCGTAGCATCAGTCTGTATGTAAAAAGAGATGGGGAATTTTATCAAAATTGGGACTTCTCAAAGAAGGAGTGGATTAATAAACTAACTTTCTTAAAAAGTAATAGAAAGTATGGAAATTATGAAATAATACTTGCTTTCGGATACAATGAAACAACAGGAGAATATACTCCCATTAGTAACACGATTGAATACACGGTTGAATAATAAGGAGGAAAAACAATGACCCAATTCACAAAATCATTTCTATGGAGATTTATACTAGATATAATTCTACTTGGAATTTTCGTAAGACTTTTGCAGAGCGTTATCTTGGCGATTTTGTCAAGAAGTATGGAAACTTATGATGATGTTGATTATGTATATGATAAATACGCATATAACAATATCAAACATATTAATGAGGAGATTTTGTAGGGAAAAATATGAAAGCTATTAAAACAATTTATAATAATTGCGGTTGGTTTTTGTTAGTGCTGATATTCGGAAATATATTATTGAATTTTTTTGCTCCAAACTCATTGATTGGTCAAGAAAATATAAATTTAGTTTGTTTATTTTTGAAAATTAAAGCAATCTCAGCAATTGTACTAGCCTTTTTTATGATCATGTTTATGATAAAATCGGCTGTAACATTCTTTAATGAAAAAGGTTACGGTTTAGGTCATAAAATTGTTGGAGTCGTATTTTCGTGTTTTGTTTCAATATTGTGGATGAATTTTATATCTGTTCAGTCTCAGTATAGTACATACGGCATAAAAAATCTAATTGAAGAAATTTCTGTTGCGCAAAAAATAAGCAACGGAAGTGCTTTTAAGAAAACTATTAATTTAACCAAGCAAGATGATAATATTTCGGTTTATACAAAAAAATCGAAAAAGTCTTCTTATCCATCACGATTTCAAGGTGTTCAGGCTACTCAATTGTATAATTTTTATGGAGTTTATGCGGATTCAGACAAATTAAAAGTATATAATGAAAGCATAAATACTCAACTAAGATTAAGTCTTAGTAAATCAGAGTTTGACTATTATAATGACTTGATAAAATCAGCTAATAACAATGATGAGTTTCAAATTGAGTTTTATACTGATAAAGATGGAAAGAATTTGGGATACATAGAATCAATTCAGTTGGTTGAGAAAAAAAATTCGCCGTCATATTCAGAAAATATATCTGTGAAAGAAAATTCTGATTTATATACTGTTACAAAGAGCGATAATTCAGAATTAGAAAATATATGTTGGCTTATAGTCAAGGACGGTGAAATTCAAAAAATTGTCGATGCAAGTGAAATAAACGAATTCAAATTGCGAAAGGATGTGCCGGAAGGAGTATATACAGTATTATTGTGTACTGATTATGATTCTACCACACATTCATATACACAAGTAAGCAACGCTATTGAAATTATAATTTGATAACAGGAGAAAGACATGACCAAATTTACAAAATCATTTCTATGGAGATTTATATTAGATATAATTCTGCTTGGAATTTTCGTGAGACTTATGCAGAACATTATCTTGGCGATTCTGTCAAGAAGTATGGAAACTTGTTCGACTCCGTTTCTGGTTATTGAAGCGGTTGTCGTATCAGTAATCAGTATGCTATTTATCTGTTTTATTACATATTGGAATATCAGCGTTATTTCAAACAAATGGAGAGCTATGAAGCTTTGAGGGTTTTATAAGCTTCATTGATAAGTGGATAGAGAAAATGACCAGATTGGTGATTGCGTGAAAAATACAGGATAGTTGTAAATATGTTGAATTATCAATACTACGAAAAAGACCGAGTAAGATGTTCCGGTGGAACATTTTGCTCGCCCCGATTATTATTTGACTTGAATAGTTACTATGTTGTAATATCAGACCTGAGCCGCATATACTCCGTAGATCTCGGTATAATTAGAGGTAAATATGTGAAGCTGTCCCATATCATAAATGCTTACTCCGTAGTTGCTGAAAGCTTGTGCAATGTCATCGTATGAGTAGAAAGCAACTCCTGACGACACCTCGCTTGCACTAATGCAAATATCCCAGCTATATGAGTGCTTGTTTTCAAGGACCAGCATAGGAGCGCTGTCGCCGTTGTAAACCATAGCGATTTTATAGCTATCGTTTATATACTTTAACCCGTCTGAAATCGTGAGGTCTGACCAGGCAGGTATGCCGCTTCCCATTTTATTTTGTAATAGTCACCAATCACATAACACTGTTATGTTTCAATATCATATAATATGCTGAAAATATAGTAAATGTATTGACATATCGAGCGCTATATGTTAAGATAACAGTGTTATGTGAAGTGGAAAGCGGGGTGCAGTAATGGGTGACGAACTTGAAACAAGGGAAAAGCTGTTGGAAAGTGCAATGGCCGAGTTCTCTGAAAATGGTTATATGAAGGCTTCTCTGAGAAAAATATGCGCTGACGCAGGCGTGACGACCGGTGCACTGTATTTCTTCTTTAAAAATAAAAATGACTTGTTCAAGGCTATTGTCGATGAGCCGCTGAAAGAGCTTTGCAGGCTTCTTACGGAGCATTATATGCAGGAAGCTCAGGATATGGATAGCGATGACCCTGCGGTGCTGTCTGCTGAGTATCACATTGATACTCACACCGACCTTGACAAGCTTGTTGATTATATGTATCTCCACTATGACGTTTTTATGCTGCTGCTCACGGGTGCGCAAGGGTCTGAGTATGAAAATACTGTGGATATGATCGTAGATATGACAGAACAGGGCTTTAGGATATCAGCGGAAAAAGCTGCCGCAAGAATGCCTAACTGCCACGTTGATGAGTATATGCTTCATTGGATAACTCATATAAGTGTTGACGCCTACACTCATTTGCTAACTCACGAGAGAGATGTGGAAAAGGCAAAGCTCCATATGCGCAGAATAATGGAGTTTCTAATAAAAATATGGTTTACAATGATAGTCGAGGATTAGAAAATTGCCGCCTGCGGGCGGTAACTTTTAGAAATCTACATAACAACGTTATGTGTGAATTTTGTATCTCAAATGTCGATGAAATGTGCAGATATGCACATTTTTATATAAAGTAAAGTTAGCTAAGCATAACTTATAAATGGAGGAAATGATATGTATTTGGAGATCAAAGATGTGAAGAAAAGTTACGGCAGTGACGCCAGCTATATTCAGGTGCTAAAGGGTATCACCACAAGTCTGGAAAAAGGTCAGATGTGCGTTATTCAGGGTACGAGCGGCTCTGGTAAATCCACGCTCCTTAACTGCATAGGCGGTCTTGACACTATGGATAGTGGCTCTGTTAAGGTCGACGGCAAGGAAATTTTCGGTCTTAAACCTGATAAGCTTGCCGACTACAGAAAGGAAAATCTGGGCTTTATCTTTCAGTTTTATAACCTCGTTCCAAATCTGACAGTTGTGGAAAATATTCAGGTTTGTGAATATCTTTCAGATTCGCCACTGGATATGGAAGAACTTCTCACAACGTTGGGACTTTCCGAACACAGAAACAAGTTTCCGTCACAGCTTTCAGGCGGTCAGCAGCAGAGATGTGCTATAGCAAGGGCACTTATAAAAAATCCAAAGCTACTTTTGTGCGACGAGCCTACAGGCGCTCTTGACTCTAAAACTTCAAGGGATATTCTTATCCTGCTGGAAAAAATCAATGCAAAATATGGCACAACAATGCTTATCGTTACTCACAACAACGCTATAAAAAATATGGTGCATAAAGTAATAATTGTTAAGGACGGACTTATCAAAAAGGATTATCTTAACGAAACACGCATACCTGCCGCAAAGCTGGAGGACTTGTAATGAACAGGGTACTCAGAAAGAGGCTCGGACGTGAGCTTAAAACTAATTTTGCACGTTATCTTGCGCTTGTATTGCTTATCGTAATGGGAATGTACATAATAGTTTCCGTGGTTGCAAGCGCAGACACTATCATCGACGGAACTGCCGAACATGGTAAGCAAAACAAGGTCGAGGACGGACAGTTCGGCGTTTTTATTCCTCTTACAGACGAGCAGGAAAAAGAAATAACCGACAAGGGCATTACTCTTGAACAGCATTTCAGCATTGACGTTACAGCAAAGGACGGCTCAAAGCTCCGTGTTTTCCGTAAAAGAAATAATATTGACCTTATCGAGCTTGACAGCGGCAGACTTGCTGAGAAAAAGGGCGAAGCAGTAGTCGAAAAGCGCTACAGCGAGGAACATTCTCTGTCAGTGGGCGATAAGCTTACAGCAGGCGGAGTTGAGTTTGAGATAGTTGGAATAGGAACTACACCTGACTATGACACACCTTTTGAAAATTTCTCTGACACGGCTGTGTCAAGCAAGGGCTTCGGACTTCTTTTCGTAAGCGACGATCAGTATGACTATTTCAAAAATGACAGTGAACAGAAAGCAGAGGATCTTTGCTATGCTTACAGACTTAACGGCAAGGCAACTGATGACGAGCTTAAGGAAATGATAGAGGATTTTGACTTTGATTATAAAAAAGTCACAGACAAGTATTATCTTGATACTATCAAGGACGTCTTGAAACAGCGTGACGATATTTCAAATGGTATCGACAAGCTCTATGACGGCTCTCAGACCCTTAAAGACGGTGTGAAAGACCTTTCTGAGGGAGCAGACGCTCTCTATGACGCAATGGGCGGACTTTACGAGGGTGCAAAGGCACTCCCAGAGGGTGCGAACGCTATCACGGCAGGAGTTAAAGCCGCATATGACGGCTCAAAAAATCTGTCAGAGGGTGCAAAATCTGCATACAGCGGTGCAGAGAGTCTTGCTAATGGTATCGACAGCTTCAAAAAGCAGGCTGACGAGCTTCTTGACGAGGTGTTCACAATTGATCTTGACAATCTGACAATGTTCGTGAAAAAGGGCGACAACGTTCGTATAGCTGGTGCAGCAGGTGACGTTGTCATGAACAAATATGCAGGACTTGGTGTGGGTGTTATACTTATGGCACTTCTTACTTATGTTATCTCTGTTTTCGTCATTCATCAGATCCAGCGTGAAAGCAGTGTTATAGGTGCGCTTTATGCTCTTGGCGCAAAGAAAAAAGATCTTATCCGACACTACGTAACATTGCCGACTATAGTTGCATTTGTTGGCGGAATAATCGGTGCGGTCATAGGATTTTCACCTGTGGGAATCGATTATCAGCTTCTCGACAGCTACGCATATTCCTCGCTCCCTGATTTTACCCCTGTTTATCCTTTGTATCTTATCATTTACAGCATTGTAATGCCTCCTGTTGTTTCGGTGATAGTTAATACCCTTGTGATAAACAAGCGGCTTTCTCAGACGGCTCTTTCACTTATAAGAAACGAGCAGAAAACAGGTCACTACAGCAGAGTGAAGATAAAGAGCAGGAATTTTATCCGCAGATTTCAGATACGCCAAATGCTTCGTGAAATGCGCACAGGTATAACAGTACTTCTCAGTATGCTTTTTTCACTGTTCATTCTTATGCTTGGCGTTGATTGCTACTACCTTTGTGAGAACGTGAGAAAAGACACTATAAATGACACAAAATACGAGTATATGTACACTCTGAAATATCCAGAGGAAAGCGTTCCGGAGGGTGGTGAGGCTTGCTTTGTAAAAACGCTTTCAAAAGAACAGCTTGGCTATAACCTTGATGTCACCGTTATGGGTATGGACAGCGACAACAAGTATTATGATGTGAAAACACATAAGGGCAAGAGCTTTATAACAGTGAGCCAGTCAGTTGTGGAGCGTTACGGAGTGGCAAAGGGCGATAAGTTTATCCTGACAGACGATGCGACCTCAATGGATTACGCATTCACAGTGGAGGATATCTGCGACGAGCGTGGCGGACTTATGGTGTTCATGGATATTGACAGTATGCGTGAGCTTTTCGGTGAGAGCGACACTTACTACAACTGTTTGCTCTCAGACAAGAAACTTGACATTGACGAGGGCAGACTTTACAGCACAACGACAAAATCGGATATCGAGCGTTCAGCGGCAGTTTTCACGGACCTTATGATGTCAATGATAGTAATGCTTATTGCGGTTGCTGTAATAATTTTCTGCTCTGTGATGTTCCTTATGCTGAATGTTACAATAGAAAGGGCTTCCTTTGGAATATCCCTTGTGAAGGTGTTTGGCTATAAGACCAAGGACGTGAAAAAGCTTTACCTAAACGGAAACGCAATTATCATAACTTTGGGCGCACTTATCGAGATACCGCTTTCAAAGATGTTTATGGACAAGGTTTTCCCAGTGTTCATTCCAAACGTAACAAGCGGAATAAACCTTGCATTCCCATGGTATGCTTACGTTATAATTTTCGCAGGAGTAATGGCAACATACTTTATCATCACCTCAATTCTTGTAAGAAAGCTTGGCAAGATAACCCCTGCCGAGGTGCTTAAAAACAGAGAATGATTTCTTAATATACAAAAAAACGTACAGAGCGTAATGATGTGACCTCCAAATCGTTAGATTTTTGGTCTAACTTCTTAGGGTCGGATCATAAAGCTTTGTACGTTTTTGATTATGCCTAATTTGTATTATTGTCTATTTGGGTTATTATAACTGCGGCAATGGTAAGGACAATATATCCTGCTGTGACCTCAAATGGAAATTTTATTATTGCAGTTTTGGGGATTATAAAAGGCAAGGTAGATATTGCACAGCATGGAGGAAAATAAAGCTTTGCTTTTCGGCAAAGGACGAATATCACAGCCGAGGATAAAACTGCACCAAATGTCAGGGTAAGCCCAAGCTTTTCAGAGATAAAAAATCTTGCCATAACGCCTGCGAACGCAGCCACCGCCATGAGAGCAATTGCTGTGTATTTTCTTTTCATAAGCTTTGAGCCTTTGCCGCTAAGCTCAAAAAATGCAACTATAAGCGGCGGAGCGATAAAGAATATCTCGTGAAAATGCGCAGGCAATATGCAGATAACAAGCGCTGTGATGACTTGTTTTGCTCTTAGTTTGAGAAGCTCTGAGCTTGGTTCGATAGGTCTATATTCATACTTTTCATGCAGACCAAAGTATTCAAGAACTTTTTGAAAAATAAGTATAAATGCTGTCATGACCGCAACGGAAATGACGTAAACAGGGCTTTTTGTACCCATAAGTATCGGAAGTATGCAGGCTGAAATGGCAGGAACAAAGTTCGCTTTTGACAGTGTTATAACGCTCACTGCTACAAGAAGTCCCAAAGCTATACGAAGTATAAGTATCTCAGGGATAAACCGCACTATGCACACGCCTGCGGCGGCGACAGAAACTATCGCCGCAAAAAGCCGTGTTCGAGAGGTGTTCCAAGATTGCACAGGCGCAATTAGCGCACCCATTGCCACCGCCGTTATCTCAGGAAAAATTATTTCCTTTTCCCCGAAGATCTCCGCCGAGCCGACCATTATTGCCACCACAGCAAGGGATATCCCCATAGCTATATTTTGATTTTTATTCATTGCTTCACCTTGATGTTTTTTTTCTTTATTATAACATAAAGGGGAGAGGTTTTCAATCGGCAGTATCAAAAATACTCGTCTGACCGTCATGTGCAGCTACGATATAAATTCATGCCGTTTTTTTGCGAGAGTATACCTTTGCCGTTGTAAAGTGCATAACTTTTTCCTCCATGATTTGTTACTAATATTATAGCACATACGTTCTATAATGTCTAGGCTTGAAAATCGCCGTCAAAGGTGCTATAATGGATAAAAAGCCAAAAGGAGCGTAAAAAATGAGAAATATACCTACAGATATTTACATAGAAAATGAAGCGGTAAAAAATCACGGGGGCGAAATAGCGGAACTTGGCAAAAAAGCCATGATAGTCACAGGCAGACATTCTTCTGCGGTGAATGGTTCTCTTGATGATGTCAGGGCAGTGCTTGAAAGTCAGGGCATTGGATATGTGATATATAATGATATTGAGGAAAACCCGTCTGTGGAAACTGTTTACACAGCGGCAACGGCGGCGGTAAAATACGGCGTGGATATGTTCGTGGCAGTGGGCGGCGGTTCGCCAATGGACGCAAGCAAGGCAATATCAATGCTTGCTAAGAATGGGATAGTTTGCGAAAATGCCGAATTTTCCGAAAGCGAGAGCGTTGTAAAAGCTGAGAAGTGTGAGCTTTCAGAGAACATTGCCAAGGTGGAGGAGCTTTTGTACACTCCTGCGAAACTACCTTTTTACCCTATAGTCTGTGTGCCTACCACCTGCGGAACAGGCTCGGAGGCTACACCTTATTCTATCCTGACTTCCCACATCAAGCAGACCAAGAAATCTATTGCCCACAAAATTTTTCCGTCACTTGCATTGGTGGACTACGGCTATCTTAAAACATCATCATATGGCGGTATGAAAAGCACCTGCGTTGATGCACTTGCTCACATGATAGAGTCACGGCTCAACACCAACGCAAATGCGTTCAGCCGTGCATACGCCGAGGAGGGCATGAGGCTTTGGGCAAGCTGTAAGGGCTGTCTTGAAACAGAGGAGAGATTTGCTCATATGACAGACCAGGAGTTTTCAACTTTCATGCAGGCATCAGTGCTTGCAGGCATGGCGATAGCCTACACAGGCACAAGCCTACCTCACGGTCTGAGCTATACTTTGACCTATGAAAATGGCATTCCACACGGCAAGGCAGTAGGCGTTTTTCTGTCAGGCTTTTTGAAAAAATACGGTGACAGCACCGAAGCTGAGTATGTTGTAAAACAGCTTCTTGGCTTTGACGATATCGACGCTTTCCGAGATTATATCAGGACGCTTTTTGGCAAGCTTGATATGTCAGAGGAGCTTTGGAAGAAGGACAGAGACGGAATACTTGCCAACCCTGCCAAGCTTAAAAATTATCCTTTTGAGCTTACGGCAGATGTGCTTGACGATTACGTTCGCTATTATAACGCATAAAAGAAGCTGTCAGGGCGGTGGCTCTGACAGCTTCTTTATTACATCTTCGCAAGCCTGTCTATCTCTGCAAGTTCAGCTTCTGTGAAGTCAAGGCGGTCAAGACAGCCTATGTTTTCCGTTATCTGCTCAGGACGGCTTGCACCGATAAGCACAGTAGTAACGGCCTTGTTGTGAAGCACCCATGAAAGTGCCATTTGCGAAAGGGTCTGTCCCCTCGAAGCAGCGATATCATTAAGCTTGTTGAGCTTTTCTATCATTTTGTCGTTAAGCTCATTGCCTATCCATGTTTCGCCTCTGCCTACCCTTGAATCTGCAGGTATGCCTTTTAGATATTTGCTTGTGAGAAAGCCCTGATACAGCGGTGAGAACACTGCAATGCCAAAGCCTTCAGAAAGTGCAAGGCTGTCAAGCTTATCGTCCTCTATCCAGCGGTTGAGTATGGAATATGAGGGCTGATTGATAATAAAAGGAGTTCTGAGTTCACGGAAAATTTTCAGCATTTCGGCTGTGTCGGCTCTGTTGTAATTTGATATGCCAACATAAAGCGCCTTGCCCTGTCTTACTGCATTGTCAAGTGCAAGGGCAGTCTCTTCAAGAGGCGTTTCGGGATCTCTTACATGGTGATAGAAAATGTCAACATATTCAAGCCCCATTCTTTTTAGAGATTGGTCAAGGCTTGCCGTGAGATATTTTCTCGAGCCGTTTCTGTCACCGTATGGACCTGCCCACATTTCATAGCCTGCCTTGGTGGAAATACACATCTCGTCACGGAACTCTCTCATGCCACGATCGAGTATCCTGCCGAAGTTTTCCTCTGCCGAGCCGTTGTAGGGATTGCCATAGTTGTTTGCAAGATCAAAATGTGTGATACCGCTGTTGAATGCAGTGTGTACCATTCTTTCCATGTTCTCAAAATTGTTTTTTAAACTGAAATTCTGCCAGAATCCCAGCGATACAGCTGATAGTTTAAGCCCGCTTTTTCCACAGCGGTTGTATATCATTTTGTCATATCTTTTATCGTCAGGTATAAACATTTCAAAAAACCTCCTATATAATCGTGTTAGTGCATAAATTATCCCACTTACTTTTATGATTATAGCATATTGTATTATCTATGTCAATGTGCTATAATTGAATAAGTTATATGATAAAAAATATGTGTGTAATGCACAATAAATGGAAAGATAATAATATGAGAAATGATATGAACAGAAGAATTATCGCTGCTGTATGTGCAGTAGTCATGACGGGAGCAATGCTCACAAGCTGTGCTAAAGAAACAGGGGAAAGCTCAAAAGCAGAGAGTAGTCCTGTCGAATCTCAGGCTGTGACAACAACGGCTGAGCCTGTTGTAACTCTTCCTGTCACCACAAAACAGGTGATAAACTCTGAACCTGCTACTTATGAAAGCCTGAGTGCTGACAAGGCTGAAAAAGAAAGTTTTAAGAAAAAGGTACGATCAGAAAGTAAGATACCTGTTATAAGCGTCACAACTGCCCCTGACGATATGATAGCTTCAAGGGAGAAGTATACTTCCTGCGTGGTGGACGTTTTCAATTGTGATGAAAAATTGGAGATAAACGAAGCCTCAGCAGGCATAAAGGTAAGAGGAAATTCAAGCGCATATTATGGTGATGTTAGTCAGATCCTTGCAAACAAAGTGCCTTATAGGATAAAATTTGATAAAAAGACAAATATGCTTGGGCTTAATAATGGCGCAGAGTGCAAAAGCTGGGTGCTGTTGAAATCAGATTGGGATCTAATAAGAAACGATATCGCATTCCGTTTTGGCAGAACTATCATGGGTGACAGCAATTTCTGCTCAGACGGTCAGCTTGTTCACCTCTATGTGAACGAGGAGTTTCAAGGCGTTTATGAGCTTTGCGAACAGTGTCAGATAAATCCAAACAGAGTGGATATCTCCGAGCCTGCGGAAGGCTACACAGACACTGATATAGGCTATTATCTTGAGCTTGACAACTATGCAACAAGTGATGAGGATAACCATTATATAAGCATGGACTATGAAAATGCCACTGTCACCGACATAAACGGCGAAACAAGGCAGTTCGTTCCTGCGGAATATTCTATCAAGAATGACCTCTATTCGCAAAATCAGATAGACTTTATTGACAAGTATCTCAACAATCTGTTCAAGATAGTTTATGAAGCCTGCGAGAACGGCAAGTATTATAAATTTGATGAAAATTATGACCTTGTTGACTCCGATGTTACCACCGCTGAGGAAGCCGTTTCCAATGTTATGGATATAGACTCAGTGAGAGATATGTATATTCTTTATGAGATCGTACATGACTATGACTGTGGTGAGGGAAGCTTCTATATGTGCGTCGATCTTTCAAAGGACAGTAAATGTCCTAAGCTTAAATTCACTTCTCCTTGGGATTTTAACTGGGCATATAATGACAGCACTGAGAAATATTATGCTGGTGCTTTCACAGACAAGAATTTTGTGGCTAAAAAAGGCGACCGTTCAAACCCATGGTTTATCGTTCTTTGCAAGCAGGATTGGTTTATGGCTACTGCCAAGGAAAAGTGGACGGAGATGAGCCAGGAAAAGCTTTTACAGGGCTGTATAAAAACAGAACGTGAATATCTCAAAGAGTATGACGCCGACCTTAGAAAAGGCGAAGAGTGGGGTCCTGACTCTGCGGAGGATCTTTTCAATTGGATCGAAAACCGCATTTATTGGCTCAATAGTCAGTGGAAAATAAAGTCTGACGTTAGTAACAGTGCTTCTTAAATGATAAATTTTATTCAATTAAGGCAATACCGCGCAAAGATTGTGCGTCAGATGCGTAGTCAGATTTTTTGTCAGATTGCACAAAAATTCCGCAGGCATACTGCCGTATGTCAAGGGATTTTTGTGTGATATGACGGAAAATCTGCAAGCAGATGGCGTGCAAAGCCGTCAGGCGGGCTTTGTGCGGTGTTGCCTTAATAAATCAGGCTTGAAAAATGCTGTAAAATCGGTATAATAAGATAGTATCCCCATATTGAAAGGAGGAAATGTCTGCAACGCAGGCATAATAAAATATGACGGAAAAATTATTCAAGCTGAAAGAAAATCACACCGATGTTAAAACTGAGATAATGGCGGGCGTGACGACTTTCATGACCATGGCATATATCCTTGCCATAAACCCGAGCATTCTCGGCAGAACGGGCATGGATCCTACAGCCGTACTTCTTGCCACCTGTATCGCCTCTGTTATTGGAACAGTGTGCATGGGACTTATGGCAAATCTGCCTTTTGTGCTTTCCGCAGGCATGGGACTTAACGCTTACATGGCTTACACTGTTGTGGCAGGCTACGGCTATCCATGGCAGGTGGCACTTCTGGCGGTTTTCGTCGAGGGTATCGTCTTTATCGTGCTTTCTCTTACAAACGTCAGAGAAGCCATTTTCAATGCAATACCTGTGGTGCTGAAAAAAGCGGTGTCCGTTGGCATCGGTCTTTACATTGCCTTTATCGGACTTCAGAATGCTGGACTTTGCGTTGACAGTTCAGCCACTCTTGTTACCATAACAGGCTTCCGCAAGAATTTCACAACTTCGGGCATATGTGCGCTTCTCACTATCGTGGGACTTTTCATCACTATTATCCTATATATCAAAAAAGTTCGTGGCTCTATTCTTATGGGTATAGTGGCAACATGGGTAATAGGCATGATATGTCAGCTTGTAGGGCTGTATGTTCCTGACGCTGAAAGCGGCTATAATTCGCTTTTCCCTACAATGTCGCTTACGGATTTTTCAAAGCTTGGCGAAACATTTGGTCAGTGCTTTAAGGTGGATATGCACAGCATTGGTATCTTCAATTTTATAGTCGTGGTATTCTCCTTCCTGTTCGTTGATCTTTTCGACACTTTAGGCACTCTTATCGGCGTATGTTCAAAGGCAGATATGCTTGATGAAAAGGGCAGACTTCCGCAGATAAAGCCTGCGCTTCTTGCTGACGCCGTTGCCACAACAGCAGGAGCAGTTCTTGGTACTTCCACCACCACAACATTCGTTGAGTCCTCAGCAGGCGTTGCCGCAGGAGGCAGAACAGGTCTTACCTCTATCACAGCCGCAGTGCTGTTTGCACTGTCAATGTTCTTTGCACCTATCTTCACGGCTATCCCGTCATTTGCAACAGCTCCTGCACTTATAGTAGTAGGCTTTTTGATGTTCAGCTCTATCACTGACATCAAGTTTGATGACGGCAATTATACAAAGGCTATCCCTGCGTATCTTTGTATTCTTTCAATGCCTCTTTTCTACAGCATTTCAGAGGGCATCTCTCTTGGAATAATCTCATACGTTGTTATAAATCTTGTTTGCGGAAAGCGCAAGGATATCACACCGCTTATGTATGTGCTTGCAGTGCTTTTCGTGCTGAAATATGTGTTCTTATAAGGAAAGCTTTCAAAGAACAGTTCTGAAACTAGCCATGCTTTCCTATTCGTTCTGCTACAGAATGAGAATTGGCGTAAAATGACAAAAAAGCGGCAGCCGTTACCGACTGTCGCTTTTGTTATATACTTTTTATTATCTCTCTGAGTTTTTCCGTAAGCACTGCCGCTGCCTTTTTGTGAGTCTTTTCAGTAGGGTGCCAGTTTGCCGCAAAGCCGTCATTTGCACCGTCCTGCTCATGGAACATCATTGAGCTTATCTTGCTGTCAGCATGGCTTTTAAGATATATCTTTATTCCCTCCTCAACAGCAGGGAATATCCTCTCGCCCATTATTCCAACAGTGCAGAGAATGTAAGCCTGCGGATTTTTCTCACGAACGACCGCAAGAAAATCAGCATAAAGCTTTGAGAAAACAGCCTGCCTGTCCTTGTAATCACGGCAGTAGCTGTCGTCGTTTGTGCCAAGGTTTATAACGATTATCTGCGGAATATATTTGCTGAAATCCCAAGGGATATCCTGCGGAGCAGTTCCTGCAAAATTGCCCCTTGAAAAGCCGTAGCTGCAATAGAACTGTGGAATTGTCTGTTCGCTGATAGGCTCGTCACCCTCAGTATAGCCTGAGATTATACCGTAGCCACTGGCTGAAAACATACTGTATTCAGCGTCAAGTGCCTTGGCGGTCTTGTAGGCATAGGCTTTTGTAACGTCCTCAGTAGCAGTGGTGAACTGGTGGTTTTCGTCCTCATCATCAACACCATAGCCGCAGGTTATAGAGTCGCCGATAAATTCTATTTTAAGCGGTTTTTCAGGCAAAGCCTCAGCACTGCCCTCAGCAAAAGCCTCAATGCCAACTGCTGACATTGGAGATTCTGAAAGCTTTATTATCTCCACAACTGACCGAGCGTTTTCCGTGCGGTCTATTACCGTGACCTCTTTTTCTGCACAGTTTATCATCTCGTCAACTACTCTCTTGCCGTCAACATAAACGGCTATCCTTGCATAGTCGATAGGATTGTCGCCCACTGCGATATTGTCACCTTTGAGCTTCAAAACAAGCTTTGTGCCGTCAAATGTGAATGACGCACCGGTTCCTGAAAGACCGAGCCACATTACCTCGTCTTTGAAATATACTCTGCCTGTGAGCTTTGCATTTTTGTCAAGCTGTAATCTATCCATACTTTTTCCTCTTTTTTCATCTATGATCTTCTTTAGCTGACGCAAAAAGGCTGTGTGTCAGCTCCGTAACAATAAGAGTATAACACACAGCCATATTATTGTCAACTTATGCAAGGGAATTTACATCACCCTCACGCTTTTGCTTAACAAGCAAAGCAGCCACAGCGAAGAATGCCACTGCAAACAGTGCTTCGATACCGATGCAGATAAGATATTCCTTTGTGCTGAATACTCCACCGCTCATGCCGAAAAGCATATTGTTGGCTTTGGTGTACCAGTATGCAGGGAACAATCTTCCCACTGCAAGAACGCCTCCTGTGAGCAATTCCTGCGGCACGAAAACTCCGCAAAGAAAGCTCATGCCAAGACCGATTATGTTCGATATGGCAGTTATGCCGTTGTCGCTAAGGTCAAACTGCGCTATTATCATTGCTATGCCTGCGGCGGCAATGATATATACAAAGCTGTTAAGGCAGGCAAGCCAGAATTTCACGTTGAGCGTTTTGCCCCAAATTATTGCGACTATCATAAACAAAAGCCATATGCTAAACACCAAGATACTTGCCCCAAGAGCCGTCTGTCTGCTGTAGTTTGCTGATGTCAGGCTTGAACACATTGTGCGTTCACGAACGCCCTTTCTGTTTAGCGTCAGTATAACGGGGCAAAGGGTAACAATGAGCATGGAAAGCATAACGTATGCAAGATACTGAAAATAGTAGCCGAATATTGCCGGCATACCTGTTCCGCCCTTGTTGTTAAAGTTTTTAAGCTCCGCCTTTACTTGCTGAGAAACTGCCGTTTGGGCAAGCTCCATAGCGTTTTCTGTGCTTTCACCTGCCGTCATGTACGCCTTTACGCTTGAAAGATAGCTGTCAAGCCTGCTTTCAAAAAGCTGTCCGCCGTAGCTGGAGGGCATTTTGAAATTCTCAAAAAGTCCGTCAAAATCCCCTGCGTTTATCTTGTCGCCAAAGCCCTTGTTTATATAGAGAACATAACCGGAACGTCCGTAATAAACGGCGTCGGTGACCTCGTCAGTATCGTCTGCAAGCTCCACCTTTTTGCTGCCGCTGAATATAAAGTCCTGCAAACGCTTGCTTTCGGCACTGTTGTCACGGTCAATGACGGATATGGACATTTTGTAGTCCTCATAGTCATTGTTATCTTTTGCAGTATCCGCCATTATTACTGCTATGACCATAAATATGACGAGATATAATATAGCAGACGTAAGCCTTGTTTTGAGTATTTTCATAAAGGTCTTAAAGACTTGCATATTTACGCCTCCTTGTAAGAACATATCCACCAAGGGTGAACAGCACTGTGTATATCGCCATTGAAATTATCTTCACCGTGAACCGCCTGTAATCTTCGTAGAGATTAAGACAGTAAAAGCTGTCTGAGATAATGGCGGCAGGGTTTATTTCATTGAATATCGGGCAATGCTCTGCAACAGTGCCTCTTATGGTATTTGACATAAGACCGCTGAAGAAGCAGCAGGTCATTGATGCCGCCATGACTACAGATATTTTTACACCCTCTTTTATGCGGAAAGAGCCAACGAAAAATCCCATGGATATTCCCGTTATTCCTCCGATTATTGCGGCAAGATAAACAAGTGGGAGCTTACTGCCGAAATCCACTTTAAGCACAAATCTCAGGAACGTCACCGATATCACCATGCATATCATTTCCACCGCATGAAAAGCAAGGAGCGTTGCCGTTATGCTTGTAAGCTTGTTCACTGGAGAACAGCAACGTCTTGCGCCAAGTGCAGACAGGTCGCCCTGATTTTTCTGTGCCACGAACAGACCTGACATCGAGCCGAAAAGTGCCGTCATGGCAAGGAGATTATAGAAAAACTGTATCGTTATGTCAGGATTGCCGTGGAGAGGTATATCCTCATTTGGGCTTATCTTCTCAGAAAGGGAAGCTATGACCTTATCAAGCTTTTGCGGAGCGTTCTTTGCAGTGTCGGTTATTATCTTTTCCTGAGTTTTGTATTGCTGTATGAAAGTCTTTACAATGGTCTGCTGGATACCTGTTGAGCCAAACTCAAGGGAGAGGTCGGAAGCCTTTATAATGCCTTTTATATCCTCGCTTTTAAGCATTTCTTCTGCCTTGTCAATATCCGTATATGTCACCTTGAAAAGAGCCTCATCACTATCTGATATCTGTTCAAGCACCTGCTTAAGGATATCGTTTTCTTCTATATTTGTCACCGCAACAGGTATCGCATTGAATACAACATCTTTTTCGTATATTCCTGAAAACGCCATCTTAAAAAAGCAACCAAGTATTATAGGAAAGGCTATGAGCCAGAAGAGTATGGCTTTTTGACGCAGACAGCTTTTAAATTCGTATTTGAATATGTGTGAGAACATTCTATCACTCCTTATCCCTGAGAGCCTTGCCGGTTATTTCAAGGAAAACGTCATTGAGGGTAGGCTGCTCAGAATAAACGCTGCCGAAGCCCACCTGATTTTCCTGCAATATTTTCAGTATCTCAATAAGATTGTGCCGTCCCCCTGTGCAGCGTGCAACGAGCTTGTTGTCGGCATAGGAAACATTATAAACGTGTTCCAAAGCTTCTATTTGTTCACGGACGTTTTCAGGAAGCTGGAGTATCTCGGCGGTGATAGTTTCGGTGTTCTTTATCATGCGTTTGAGTTCCTCTGTAGTACCCTCGGCTATCTTACTGCCCTTATCCATTATGGCGATACGGGTGCATATCTGCTCGACTTCCTCCATGTAGTGGGAGGTGTAAATTATAGTCGCACCCTCACGGTTGAGCTGTAAAATGCCCTCCAGTATCTTGTTTCTTGATTGTGGGTCAACAGCAACTGTCGGCTCGTCGAGTATGATAAGCTCAGGCTTGTGTGCGATACCACAGGCAATGTTAAGTCGTCTGAGCAGACCCCCTGAAAGCTTTTTAGGGTGGAACTTCACAAAGTCCTCAAGCCCCACAAAAGCTATGGCATCGTCAACATATTTCTTTCGTGTGGCTTTGTCGGTGATGTAAAGCCCGCAAAAATAGTCAATGTTCTCATACACAGTCAGCTCGTCAAACACCGCAACATTCTGCATTATAACGCCAATACGCTTTTTTACCCCATAGTTCACAGGGGACATTTTTTCACCGAATATCTCGATGTCGCCCTTATCGTATGCCAACAGTGAGAGCAGGCAGTTTATCGTGGTGGTCTTACCCGAACCGTTAGGACCGAGAAGTCCGAAGACCTCGCCTTTTTTTATTTCAAGATCAAAGTGGTCAAGAGCAATAAGCTCCTTGTATCTTTTTACCAGATTGTCTATTTTTACTACAGTTTCAGCCATAAGAAAAACCTCCCTTAGTTTGTATTATCATTATACAATACTATCCGCCAAAAAGCTAGTGAGCAAAGTCATATCTTCATGTGACAAATGTCATATTATAAAAAAGCAGAGCGGCTGGTGACCAACTCTGCTTTGCAGTTATTTAAGCTGTGCTGTAAATATCATCATGCCGTTTTCGGCTTTGCATGATATCTTGCTTTTGTGCGACCTGACTATTGCCTGTGCAATAGAAAGCCCAATGCCGTAGCCACCCTTTTTCTCGCCTTTTGACCGAGAACGTGAGCTGTCGTCACGATAAAATCTGTCAAAAAGTTTTGTTAGGTCGCCTTGCGGTGGTTCTTTGCAGGTGTTTGAAACTTTTAGGTCAGTTTCCTTGCCATTATGAGAAGTGAAAAGCTTTACTATTATCTCGCCGCCCTCGTCAGCATATTTTACCGCATTTTCCGTGAGGATAGAAACAAGCTGTCTTATCGCACCCTCGTCGCCGTGATAGGTAAGTCCGTTGGCAACATCAATGGTGAGTTTTTTGCCCTTTGTTTCCGCAAGGGTAGTAAAAGGCGAAGCGGCGTCATAAACAGCGTCAGAGATATTGAAATCAGCCATGGTTAGAGCAGGCTTTTCCTCCTCCATTTTTGCAAGGCTTAAAAGCTCTTTCAGCAGACCGTTGAGCCTTGTTATCTGATTTTTTATGCTCACCGTCCACTGGTTTGGCTCTGACATCATTTCAAGAACTTCTGTGTTTGCGGAGATTATGGCCAGCGGCGTTTTTATCTCGTGCCCTGCGTCGGTGATGAACCGCTTTTGCTTTTCAAAGCTTTCCACAACAGGTCTTATGGCACGCTTTGAGAAGATTATGATAAGCAGACATACAAGTATATATCCTGCCGCACCTATAGCGCACGACACCAGCAAAAAGCGATTTTTGGTGGCACTGTCACTGCGGCAGTCCATGAAAACTATTATCTTGCCTTTGTCGGTGTCGCCGGTTTTGTAGCGGTAGTTTCCTGACGTGCCTGAAGTCTTGCCGCTGTCAAGGACGCTTTTGCCGTATTCTATCGCCTGCGAACTTGACACCGCCGCAACGTGTCCTGTATCTACCTTGGTTATTTCGCCATTGCTGTCGGCGTATACAACAAAATACCTTGTCTGATACTTAGTTTCCTCGTTAAAGCCTCTGTGCTTATCAGGCTTTTTGCTCTCAGGGGGAGAGGCGCTGTCTGAATTATCCTGCGGCTTGTCATGTTTCATGCCCTTGGGGTCGAACTCAGGAAATCTGCCGTCATTTTCGATTATTATGTTCAGCAGATCGTCTGCATTCTTGTTGGTCTGATAGATGTTCACTCCATTTATGCCGCCTATTATGGTAAACTCTACGATAAGAAGGCACACAGCGGCGATAACAACGAATTTCCGCTGTAAACGCTTAATCATTATGCTTTTCCTCTAGTGTGTAGCCCACGCCCCTTGTGGCTTTTATCTCGACATCTGCACCGATAAGACCAAGCTTTTTACGCAGATATGAAATATATACCCACACCACGTTTATCTCAGCATCAGAGTCATAGCCCCATATCTTTTCCATGAAACGCTCTGTAGAAATAAGCGTACCGTGATTTAGCATAAGGGCTTCTATCATTTGAAACTCTTTGTTGCCAAGCTTCTGAGAGCCGTTAGGACCTGAAAGCTCAAAGCTCTGTCTGTTGAGAGAAACGTTTCCAAAAGTAAGGGTAGAGGGTGCAAACTCAGTGCGGCGGCGTGTCATTGCCCTTATTCTCGCAAGAAGCTCGCCCATTGCAAAGGGCTTTGTAAGATAATCGTCAGCACCCGAATCAAGTCCGGTTATCCTATCGTCAATATCAGACTTTGCAGTAAGCAGAAGAACAGGGGAGCCGATACCCTTTTCACGGAGTTTTGTAAGCACCTGTATGCCGTCCATACCAGGCATCATAATGTCAAGTATTATGCCGTCATAATCCTGTGCAATTGCATAGTTGTATGCGTCGATGCCGTTGTAAACAGCGTCAACAGAATAGTTTTTGTGTTTAAGCACTGCCGAAAGCGCATTTGCAAGCTCCACTTCGTCCTCGGCAAGAAGTAATCTCATTAAAATTCCTCCCTATAAGTCATTATAATATCTTACGATATATGATAACCTATGAACTTTAAACTCACTTTAAATGTATTATACCATAAATATTTTTTTCGGGCAATAAAAATCTGCCCCCGAAAACCGAGGGCAGATAAAAGATTTTTGAATTAGAATGCTGTCTTGTAGATGCCGAGGATAGATTCAACTGTGCAAGGTCTTGGATTTCCTCCTGTGCATACATCTGCGAATGCAGACTCTGAAAGTGCCTGAAGATCCTCTTCCTTAACGCCTATCTCGTGGAGCTTCTCAGGGATTCCAACATCCTTTGAAAGCTGCTTAACTGCGTTTACTGCGGCTGCTCTGTATTCAGCCTGGCTCATGCCTGTTGTGTCAACGCCCATTGCCTCTGCAATGTATTTGAACTTTTCGCCTGTGTATTCAGCGTTGTACTCCATTACATACGGAAGAAGAACTGCATTTGCGATACCATGAGGTGTATCATAGAATGCGCCAAGTGGGTGAGCCATGCCGTGAACAACGCCAAGACCGACGTTTGAGAATCCCATGCCTGCGATATACTGACCGAGAGCCATGTCCTCACGTCCCTGAGGATCGTTCTCAACAGCCTTTCTCAGTGAACGTGAGATTATCTCTATTGCTTTGAGGTGCATCATGTCTGTAAGCTCCCAAGCGCCAAGTGTTGTGTAGCCCTCGATAGCGTGTGTAAGAGCGTCCATACCTGTTGAAGCTGTAAGTCCCTTTGGCATTGATGACATCATCTTTGCGTCGATAACTGCAACAACTGGGATATCGTGTGGATCAACGCAAACGAACTTTCTCTTTTTCTCCTCGTCTGTGATAACATAGTTGATAGTTACCTCTGCGGCTGTGCCTGCTGTTGTAGGAACTGCGATTATAGGAACACTAGGATTCTTTGTGTCAATAGCGCCCTCAAGAGAAGTAACGTCAGCATACTCAGGGTTGTTTATGATGATACCGATAGCCTTTGCAGTGTCCATTGATGAGCCGCCGCCGATAGCGATAAGATAGTCAGCATCTGCTGCCTTGAAAGCTTCGATACCAGCCTTTACTACCTTTACAGTAGGGTTAGCCTTTACCTGAGAGAATATATCATAAGCAAGTCCTGCTTCCTCCAAAAGATCTGTAACGTTCTTTGCAACGTTAAATTTGATAAGGTCAGGGTCTGTTACAACAAGAGCCTTTTTAAAAGCTCTCTTCTTTGCCTCTGTAACTATCTCGCTGATCGAGCCTGCACCGAAATATGAAGTTTCATTAAGTATCATTCTGTTAGCCATTTGATTATTCCGCCTTTCAAATATATGATCTCTGTTATCAAAGTTATATCTTTGATTATTGATATTATACAACTTTTATACCGAGATTTCAACTATTTTTATGTAAAATATCAGTGGCGTAATATTGTGTAAAACAGCCAAAAACATAAATCATTTAATCTAAGGCACACCGTACAAGGCGTAACCTGTGAATGATACTTTTTTCTTGACAAATCGGCAAAAATGTGCTATAATTCTCAATTAGGAAAGTTACCTTGCGGAAAATTTCGCAAGGTGCTTTTGTGTTTTATAGGCTTTTTGTGAAAAATTACGATTTTCTTTCCTTTGATGGGAGAAAATATATTTATAATTTTTATTGTTTATAATTTTTGCGAAATATATTAAGCAAATCGTTACAGAAAGCATTCGCTTTGCTGTGTCTTGATAAATCGGAGGAGTATGTATGATTAGAGAAGATTTAAGAAATGTTGCTATTATTGCCCACGTTGACCACGGTAAGACTACCCTTGTAGACCAGATGCTCAAGCAGAGCGGTACTTTCAGAGAAAATCAGGCTGTTGAAGAAAGAGTCATGGACTCTAACGATATCGAGCGTGAGAGAGGAATCACTATCCTTGCAAAGAATACTTCTATCAAGTATAAGGACGTTAAGATAAACGTTATCGATACCCCAGGCCATGCTGATTTCGGTGGTGAGGTAGAGCGTGTTCTTAAAATGGTAAACGGTGTTATACTGCTTGTGGACGCAGCCGAGGGTCCAATGCCACAGACAAGATTTGTGCTTCAGAAAGCACTTGAGCTTGGTCATAAAATAATCATCGTTATCAACAAGATAGACAGACCTGACGCTCGTCTTAACGAGGTAGGCGACGAAGTTCTCGAGCTTCTCATGGATCTTGACGCTACTGACGAGCAGCTTGACAGCCCTATCCTTTATTGCTCAGGCAGAGCAGGTACAGCTACTCACTCACCTGATGAAGAGGGCAAGGATATGATACCTCTCTTTGACGAGATACTCAGCTATATCCCTGCACCTGAGGTAGATACTGAGGGTCCAATGCAGTATCTTGTTTCCGCTATCGACTACAACGAGTATGTAGGAAGAATAGCTATCGGCCGTATAGAGCGTGGCGAAATGAAAGTTAATCAGGACGTTACGATCGGCGACTATCATCAGACTAAGAAGGAATATCGTGGCAAGATAGTTACAATGTATCAGATAGAGGGACTTAACAGAGTTCCATGCCAGAGTGCAAAGGCTGGCGATATCGTTTGTATAAGCGGTATCGAGAACATCACTATCGGTGACACTATCTGCGACTTCGGCAACTTTGAGGCTGTTCCTTTTGTAAAGATATCTGAGCCTACAGTTGAAATGACATTCTCTGTAAATAATTCGCCATTCGCAGGCAGAGAGGGCAAGTTCGTAACGAGCCGTCACCTGAGAGACAGACTTTTCAAGGAGCTTCTTAAGGACGTTTCACTGAGAGTTTCTGAAACAGACAGCACAGACGCATTCAAGGTCGCAGGACGTGGCGAAATGCACCTTTCTATCCTTATCGAGAATATGCGTCGTGAGGGCTATGAGCTTAGCGTTTCAACACCGCACGTTCTGTTTAAGGAGATAGAGGGCAAGCTTTGCGAACCTATCGAAAGACTTGTTATTGACGTTCCTGAGAACTGCGTAGGTTCTGTTATGGAGAAGATAGGTGCAAGAAAGGGCGAGCTTCAGGAAATGGCACCTGTTGGAAGCAGAATGAGACTTGAATTTCTTATCCCTGCAAGAGGACTTTTCGGATACAAGAGCGAGTTCCTTACAGACACAAAGGGTGAGGGTATCATGAGCTCTGTATTCCATGATTACGAGCCATACAAGGGCGAGATACCAAAGAGAGCAACAGGCTCACTTGTTGCGTTTGAAACAGGCGAGGCTGTAACATACGGTCTTTACAACGCACAGGAGAGAGGCGAGCTGTTCATCACAGCAGGCACACCTGTATATGAGGGAATGATAGTTGGCGCTTCACCAAAGCAGGAAGACCTTGTTGTAAATGTCTGCAAGAAGAAGCACCTTACAAATACTCGTGCAAGCGGTTCTGATGACGCGCTCAGACTTGTTCCACCAAGAAATCTCAGCCTTGAGGATTCACTTGAATTCCTTGCTGACGATGAACTTCTTGAGGTAACACCAAAGAGCATAAGAATAAGAAAGCGTATTCTGAGCAACTCACAGAGAGCTAAGGAAAGAGCTAAAATGTAATAATAACAAAAAGAGGAGCGGTCATGCCGTCTCCTCTTTACTTTTTATGAAATTGTAGTGCTATTGTATGTTGGTATAGTAGAAAATAGCAAGCTGTGTGCGGTCACGGAGGGAGAGCTTTTCCAGGATAGTGCTGATGTAATTTCGCACTGTGCCCTCGCTGAGATAAAGCAGTGAGGCTATCTCCTTGTTGCTAAGCCCTTTTGCCACCTGTTCAATTATCTCCTGCTCTTTTTCGACTATGCCGTAGTGGTCAAAATCAAAACTGCTGTGATTGGTAAGAAGCTCAGGAAGTTTGCTTGCAACATCTGAGCCGAAAACTGTCTGCCTATTCATGACGGTTTCAAGGGCAGGGCATATGCTTTCAAAATCCTGCTTTAAAATATATCCCTTTGCTCCCATAAGCACAGCCTTTATAATGTATTCATCATCAGAAAATGTGGTAAGATAAAGTATCCTTGCGTCAGGGTACCCAGCAAGGATCTTTTCGCCGGCTTCAATGCCGCTCATGCCGTTCATGCGGATATCCATAAGCAGAACATCAGGCTTGAGAAGAGTATAAAGCTCTATGGCTTCCTCACCGCAGCTTCCTATGGCAAGAACGTTCACACTGCCTGTGCTTTCCAAAATGGTTTTCAGCGACATCGCCACAAGCTTGTCATCATCTATTATAACAATGTTCATGTCAAGACCTCCGTTCAGTCAGGTTTTGTTTCGGCACAGACAGAAAAATGTGGAATCCCTTGCTGCCCGATGTGATGTTTATGTTTCCATTTAAAGAAGCCGCACGCTCTCGCATATTGGCAAGCCCCATGCCGTTTTCGTCTATCTTTTCGGGACAGCTTCCGTTGTCTGCGATACTAAGCTGATAAAGAGCAGGGTGTTCACGAATGATTATTTTTATGCTGTCGCCGTCGCTGTGCTTTGCAGTATTGGAAAGTGCTTCTTTTATAACGCCAATAAAGCAAAACTTCACATCTCGTGACATTCTTTCGGAAAAGTCATAATCACAGCTTACTGCAAATCTGTCTTTCAGAGGTCTTATGCAGTCTTCAACAGCAGGCTTTAGTGCGATAGAATCGTCATGAAGATCATGAACACTGCTTCGTATGCTCGTCATGGCGGTGTTCAGCGTGCCGCTCAGGTCGTTGATGGCTTCACCGACAGTTTCATCTTTGTTTATGACCGAAAGCGCACCAAGCTGTAAAATAGACCTTGTGAGCATATGTCCCACGTTATCGTGTATCTCCCTTGCAATGCGGTTACGCTCTTTCAGCGTGGCAAGATATATCTCGTAGTCTTGATTTCTCTGCATGGCTTTGTTTTTTTCTACAAGCTGGGTGGTAAGTTCTTTTGAATTGTCACGAGTATTTATGAGCATCTTTGTCAGCTTTTCGTTCAGAACGCTGTGGGTTGAAATTGTGAAGCTTACCAAAAAAAGAGCGACAAGTGGGAAGATGTCTTTTCCCAGAGTGAATATATTTGCAAGTACGCCTATGAATGTTAAGACCATAGCAGGGTAAAATTTTGTACAGAAAGCATCATAAAGCACCAAAGGGGCGAGTATCAAAGCTTCTTTACTGAAAATGCAAAGTGAGCTGTACGCAATAACTGAAAGGTATGCAACGGCAGAGCTTGGTTTTATTTGCAAGATAGCGGAGCATATGACAGCCAATAGCAATGTGGTGATGTTTGACGGATCTGTTCCCTCTGCGAGCATGAATGCACAGCAGCTAAGGCCTAAAAGAAACTTATCCCACAGTTTGTTCATATGGCGTTCCCCCTTTGATGTGATATCTCAATTTTAACACATTAGTGCCCGATTGTCTAGTATCGTTCTAAAATAGTTTTGCTATACTGTAAAAATCATTGACTTATACCTATAAAAAATGGTATAATGATAACAATGATAATTTCTTGTAAGGAGCATATTTTTATGAAAGACGGTTTTATAAAGGTCGCCGCCTGCACCCCTGAGATACAGGTGGCAGACGTTGACTTCAATGTGGATAAAATAATCAGTCAGCTTGAAAAGTGCAGGGAAGAGGGCGTAAAGGTCGCTGTGTTCCCTGAGCTTTGCATAACAGGTTATACCTGTCAGGACTTGTTCTTTCAGAACGCTTTGCTTGACAAGGCAATGGAGGGTGTTGTAAAGATAGCAAAGACTACTGCTGACAGCGATATGCTTGTGGCTGTGGGCGTGCCTGTGAGAGCAAACGGCAAGCTTTATAACTGTGCGGCTGTTATACAGGACGGCGAGGTGCGTGCCTTTGTACCTAAAACGCATCTGCCGAACTATAACGAATTTTATGAGGCAAGACATTTTGCACCATACAGAGGCGAATGTGCTGCCATTGATCTGAGAGAGTACGGACAGCTTGAATTTATACCGCCTATGGAACAGACCGTTTTCGTATGTGAAGAGATACCTGAGCTTGTGGTGGGCTTTGAACTTTGTGAGGACTTGTGGGTGGCTGACCCTGTTTCAAACTATCTTGCTAAAGCTGGGGCTACCCTTATATGCAATCTGTCTGCAAGCGATGAAGTTATCGGCAAGGACTCATACCGCAGACAGCTTGTATCGAACCAGTCCGCAAGGCTTGTGGCAGGGTATATCTATTGTTCTGCAGGTGACGGCGAGTCAACGCAGGATATGGTCTTTTCTGGTCACAATATCATTGCGGAAAACGGCTCTATACTTGCAGAGAGCAGGCTTTTTGAAAACGGCATTACCATATCGGAAATAGATTTTAAAAAGCTTGCGTTTGAGCGAAGAAAAATTTCTACCTATCCTGCAAGTGCTGAGTGGGACTATTCTTCCAAAGACAGCGGTTTTTTGGATAAGGACAATATCTCCCGTGAAAGATTCAGCCTTGAAATGGGCGAAACAGCTTTGACAAGAAAATTTGCAAAAACGCCTTTTATCCCGTCAAATCAGGCGGAGAGAAACGAGCGCTGTCACCTTATTTTGCAAATGCAATCCCATGGACTTATGAAGCGTATCGCACACACACATTCCAAGACTGTGGTCATTGGCATTTCAGGGGGACTTGATTCTACGCTTGCACTGCTTGTGTGTGTAATGGCAATGGATCTGCTCAAAAGACCGCATACTGATATCGTTGCGGTGACGATGCCATGCTTTGGCACAACAAAGCGCACACGCTCCAATGCGGAAATACTTTGCGACGCTTTTGGGGTAACGTTCAGAGAGGTGGATATCTCAAAAGCAGTTTTACAGCACTTTGAAGATATCGGTCATGATTATAACGATCACAGCGTTGTGTTCGAGAATGGTCAGGCGAGAGAGCGCACAAAGGTGCTTATGAATATCGCAAATCAGGTGAGCGGAATGGTGGTCGGCACAGGCGACTTGAGCGAGCTTGCTCTCGGCTGGGCGACCTACAACGGCGACCATATGTCCATGTACGGTGTGAACGCTTCTATCCCTAAAACGCTGGTAAGGCATATCGTTCAGTATTACGGCGACACCTGCACATCTGATACTCTGAGAAATGTACTGTACGATATTTTGGACACTCCTGTTTCTCCTGAGCTTCTTCCTACTGATGAGAGTGGCACTGAGATGACACAGAAAACAGAAGACCTTGTCGGTCCATATGAGCTTCATGACTTCTTCCTTTACTATGGCATACGCTGGGGCTTTGAGCCGTCAAAGGTGAAAAGGCTTGCGAAATATGCCTTTGAGGGGGATTATCCTGACGAGGTCATAGACAAGTGGCTCAAAACATTCTATCGCAGATTTTTCTCACAGCAGTTCAAACGCTCCTGCCTGCCTGACGGCGCAAAGATCGGTTCTGTTACCCTGTCACCGAGAGGGGATTGGAGAATGCCGTCTGACGCTGTGGCTAAGCTTTGGCTGGAGGATATCGACAAATAACGCAAGGTAAAAATAAAGTAACAAAATCTTTATAACTGCTCGGTTTTACAGAATTGGCTGTTCAGATATAATTATAAGTAAGGAACGGAAAACTTTTCTGAACAGTATCATTACGGAGGATTTATTATGAAATACACAGAGAAAGAGGTTTTGCAGTTCGTTGAAGAAAACGACGTAAAGTTCGTAAAGCTCATGTTCTGCGATATATTCGGTTCGCTAAAGACTATCTCTGTTATAGCAGGCGAGCTGCCGAAAATATTCAGAGAGGGACTTATCTTTGACGCTTCAAAGCTCGGTGGCTTTTTGAATGTGACTGCTTCAGACCTTAGACTTTTCCCTGACCCTGATACGCTGGCGCTTCTTCCATGGCGACCGCAGCACGGCAGGGTAGTAAGATTTTTCTGCCACCTGAAATATCCTGACGGAACGGCTTTCGAGGGAGATGGCAGGTTTTTCCTCAAAACTGCTATCGCATATGCGAAGGGCAAGGGATATAACTTCCAGATAGGTACTTCATGCGAGTTTTACTGTTTTGAAAAGGACGATACTGATATGCCTACAAAGCGTCCTCACGATTATGCAGGCTATTGTGACGCTGCGCCTGTTGACAGGGGAGAAAACCTTAGACGTGACATATGCCTGACACTTGAGCAAATGGATATTTTCCCAGAAAGCTCAAGACATGAAACCGGTCCGGGTCAGAACGAGATAGATTTTCAGTATTCAAACGCACTGAAAGCTGCCGATAATCTTGTGACGTTCAAGAACGTTGTAAAATCTGTGGCTGACAGAAACGGGCTTTACGCAACGTTCATGCCAAAGCCTATCGTCGACAACTGCGGATCTGGTCTGCATATAATGCTTATGTGCATGAAAGGCACAGAAAATGTTTTCAGACCTCAGCTTGGCGGACTTTCCAAAGAGGCTGAGCGCATGATAGCAGGAATACTGAAAAACGTTGGCGATATGACGCTGTTTCTAAACACCACTACAAATTCATACAAACGTTTTGGCAGTCTGCTTGCACCTAAGTACATTTCATGGTCACATGAAAATTATGCACAGCTTCTTCGTGCACCGCTTGCTGATACAGATGAGAATGGTATAATACTCCGTTCAGCAGACAACACCTGTAATCCTTACTTTGCTATGGGTCTGCTTATTTATGCCTGTATAGACGGCGTTATAAATAAGGAAGAACTTCCAAAACCTTTTAATTTCAATATAGGCTCGGCAGATGAAAGCGAGCTTGCAAAGCTTGAAACACTTCCGCAGTCTTTGAAAGAGGCAGTGGAACGTGCTGAAAAGAGCGAGTTTCTTGCGGATAGGCTTCCTGAGCATATGTTGGAGCGTTTTATCGCAATAGAAAAGGAGCTTATCATAGAATATGAGAGAGCTGCCGATAAGGAGCAGTTTGAAACAGCCAGATATTTTTATCATCTGTAATGTCAGAGAAAGCTAAAAAAAGGAGGTGGGGAAATGGACAGGATACTTGTGGCTTCAAGCAATGACAAGGCAACAGCTATGCTTGTGAGTCTGTTAAAAGAAACCTTTCCCACCTGCAAGACTTCTATAGCCGCAACGGGTCTTGAAACAAGGCGTGCAGTAGGGTCAGGCAGTTATGACTGTGTCGTGATAAACTGTCCATTGTCAGACGAATATGGCAACGAGCTTGCGGAGATAGTCTGCACCTCAACTGACGCAAGCTGTGTGGCTATCGCAAAGTCGGAAAATGCGGATATCCTTGCGGATAAACTGGAAGATTTCGGCGTAATGGTGATACCAAAGCCACTAGGCAGACAGTATTTTTACCGTTCAATGAAATTTGTCAGTGCCGCAAGAAAAAGAATGCTGGGCATAAGGTCTGAAAACCTGAAACTGCACAAAAAGCTTGAAGAGATAAGAACGATAAACAGAGCAAAGTGCTCACTTATGCAGTATCTTGGCTTTACAGAACAGCAGGCTCATAAATATCTTGAAAAGCAGGCTATGGATAAGAGATGCACAAAGATCGAGGTGGCTCAGAAGGTCATTGAGATGTACGAGGTTTAAATGTTACATAATTGTTAAATTAATGACACGCTATTGCAATTGGCGGAGTAATGTTGTATAATAATAGAGGAAAATTTTAAATAACGGAGGTCGTTAAAAAATGTTAGTTTCAGCTAAGGAAATGATGACAAAGGCACTTGCAGGCAAGTATGCTGTAGGTCAGTTCAATATTAACAACCTTGAGTGGACAAAGGCTATCCTTCTCACTGCTCAGGAACTGCAGTCACCTGTAATTCTTGGTGTATCTGAGGGCGCAGGCAAGTACATGACAGGCTTTAAGACAGTTGCTGCTATGGTTAAAGCAATGGACGAAGAGCTTGGTATCACAGTACCTGTTGCACTTCATCTTGACCACGGAACATATGAGGGCTGCTACAAGTGCGTAAAGGCTGGCTTCTCATCTATCATGTTCGACGGTTCACATTATCCATTTGATGAGAACCTTGCTAAGTCAACTGAACTCGTTCACGTTGCAGATCAGCTTGGTCTTTCAATTGAGTGTGAAGTTGGTTCTATCGGTGGCGAAGAGGACGGCGTTGTAGGTATGGGCGAGTGCGCAGATCCAGACGAGTGCAAGACAATCGCTGATCTCGGCGTTACAATGCTCGCAGCTGGTATCGGTAACATTCACGGTAAGTATCCAGCAAACTGGCCAGGTCTTTCATTCGAGACACTTGCTGCTATCAAGGAAAAGGTTGGCGATATGCCACTGGTACTTCACGGCGGTACAGGTATTCCTGATGACATGATCAAGAAGGCAATCTCACTTGGCGTTGCAAAGATCAACGTAAACACAGAGTGCCAGCTTTCATTCCAGGAAGCTACAAGAAAGTACATTGAAGAGGGCAAGGATCTTCAGGGCAAGGGCTTTGACCCAAGAAAGCTTCTCAACCCTGGCTTCGAGGCTATCAAGGCTAAGGTCAAGGAGAAGATGGAACTCTTCGGTTCTGTTGGCAAGGCTTAATCAATAGCTAAATTAACGTAAATAAACGGGCTGTCGTTTCGGCGGCAGCCTTTTTATGTTATTTTATTTTCCAATTAAATAGAGTGTAACCTAGATCAACCACTCACAAATAAAAACAAGGAGATTTTTTTATGGAAATTTTCAGTGCACGTCGTTTAACAAACATGGGACTTATTGCAGCGATATACGTTGTGGCTACGATGCTTTGTAGCTCGCTTGCATACGGACAGGTACAGTTCCGCATATCTGAGGTTTTGATGCTACTTTGTTATTTCAACAAGGATTACATCATTTCGCTTTCTATAGGTTGTTTGATAGTCAATCTATTCAGTACGCTCGGAATGGTGGACGTAGTATTTGGAACGCTTGCTACAGTTGTGGCAGCGGTTCTTATCTATCTGCTGAGAAACAAGGTAAATCTTGTAGTTGCGTCGCTTTTCCCGGTGATATCAAATGCGGTGATAGTTGGCTTTGAACTGACGTATGTCTTCAAGACGCCGCTTCTTGTGAACATGGGCTGGGTAGCCTTAGGCGAATTTGTATGCGTAACGATAGTTGGTGTAATACTTATCAAGGCGCTTATGAAGAACAAGTATTTCAGCAAGCTTGTGACTTTCGGCATGAGTGATCAGGCTCTAAGTGAGCAGTTTAAAAACGGGTGATGATTCCGATATAAAAATCAGCCTGACTTTTTAGTCAGACTTTATTTTTTGGCGTTTTTATCGAAAAAACTGCTAAAAAGTATTGACAAAGTACGTGTAATATGATATAATATATACGTTGCATTGAGCAACGTTAAATATGCGGATGTGGCGGAATTGGCAGACGCGCTAGCTTCAGGCAGCGTAACGACAGTGAATTTATTTGCTTGGCTGCTTTCTGGTTCATCATAAATGTGGATTAGTGTGATAAGCACCCACCTCGGTTTTGGATTTGAGCCGAGTAAAAGTTTCAAATTTTTATATGCGGATGTGGCGGAATTGGCAGACGCGCTAGTTTCAGGCAGCGTAACGACAGTGGATTTATCTGCTTGCCGATTTCCTGTTCATATATCATGTGGAGCTGTTTGTGAAAAGCCCACCTCGGTTTTAGATTTGAGCCGAGTAAGAAGTTTCAAATTTTTATATGCGGATATGGCGGAATAGGCAGACGCGCTGGCTTCAGGCAGCGTAACGATAGTGAATTTATTTGCTTGGCTGCTTTTCGGTTCATCATAAATGTGGATTAGTGTGATTAGCACCCACCTCGGCTTTTGAATTTGAGCCGAGCAAAAGTTTCAAATTTTTATATGCGGATGTGGCGGAATTGGCAGACGCGCTAGCTTCAGGTGCTAGTGATCGCAAGGTCATGTGGGTTCAAGTCCCGTCATCCGCACCACGAAAAGCTCGATTTTATCGGGCTTTTTTCTTTTGCTCCAGTAAAAATAAATGGGCAGACACGCTGGCTCTAAGAACAATTTTTAATTGATATTATGCTAAAACGCACTACCATAGCTAATGCGTCTGTCGGTTAATATATTCATATATGTAACGAACAAATCCGCAGGCGATACTGCGGATTTCGTTTTAATTTCTATGCACTTTCTAATTCTTCTGTTGGCTCAATAAACACGCTGACAGTTCCATTAAACTCTCCGTTCATCTCGAATCTGATATCAAGACTTTTATCTTCATTTTGATGAATGAAAATTCGCTTGACTAACATTCTTAGATTGATATCCGAAATCGTACCCTCGGACAGGATTTCATCAAGTATCTGTGTTGTGTTTTTAAGCTGTTCTTTTCTCTGTTTGCAGATTTTGTCATACTCTTTAAGATCAGTTATCCGTTTTTCAATAGCGGATATTTCTTCTTCACGCTTAGTAATCATATTGTTGTAAACTTGTGCGTGTTCTCTGTCGCCGATTCGCTCTATAATCAAATCTTCGATCTGCTGTCGGAGTGATAATATCTTATCGTTGAGCTGCTGTATCTGACGTTCATACAGCGGCTTTTTCTTTACCCAATCCTTGACAATCTTGTTGTAGCGTTCGCTTTCGGCAAGTATCGTTTCACGTAGTCCTCGGACTTCATCTTCGATCAAAGCGTCAAGCTGATTTTCACGGACTGTGTGCGGAGTACAGTATTGCTTGCCGTAGCGGTGTGCGCTGTTGCAAGTGTATTCAACGTACTCTTTGCCTTTCCATTTTCTTGTGCGAGCTACAAAGCAAGCCCCGCAGTCGGAGCATTTTATTAATCCGGAATAGCGATGAAGATTCCTGCCATTTTGCGAACGTGGATTAATCTGTGAACGCTGTTCCAGTAAAAACTGTGCCTGTTTCCAAGTTGTTTCATCAATTATTGGTTCGCAGAAATTCTCATGGCGATACTGTTCCTCTAGCGGAATAAAAGTTTTTGTTTTGTAGATTTTACTTGTCACAGTTTTGTGATTTACCATTGTTCCAATATATAGTTCGTTAGTTAAAATTCTTTTGACCGCCGTTTGTACCCACAAGTATTTCTTAGAGATGTCGGGTTTCCAGTCGGCTAGCTTTCTTCGCTGATAGTATTCGGGCGACTTAATTCCACGCTCGTTCATCTTCTTTGCGATTGTGGTCAAGCCGTAGCCGTCAACGTATAGCTTGAATACTTCCTGCACTATCCAAGCTGTTTCATCGTCTACCAAAACAGTATTTGTGTTTCGGTCACGCTTGTAACCGAGGGGTAAGGACTCTATCAGACCTTTTCCTTTCTGCTTTTGACGTACACCTGCTTTTACTTTTTTGCTGATGTCCTTAGCATAAAAATCGTTGAAGATCTGCTTGAATCCAATCATCAAATCGTCGTTTTCATTGAATGAATCTATTCCCTCAGTCACAGAAATTACCTTAACATTATTCTGTCGCAAGTGATCAATGAAGAGTTCAGTCTGCGTTCTGTGTCGTCCTAATCTAGATAGATCCTTGACCAGAACAACATCGATCTTACCTTCATCAACAGCAATTTCAAGTTTGCCTAAGCCTTTTCTGTTGAACGTCATTCCCGAAACGTTGTCATCAAAACTTTCACCAACTATTTCGTAACCATTCTGTTCAGCGTAATCAACTAAAATCTGCCGCTGATTTTGTAAGCTGTTCATTTCCTCATCTTCGTCACGAGATAATCTGTAGTATAGCCACGCTCTCATTTTATCGACCTCCTTAAATTCGTCAGGTACGTCATGGTGTGTCTGCGTTACAACAGACACTACCACAAGCCTCCCTTAAAGTCCAGCGATCACGCCGATTCTTCAATAATTTCTATCTTACCAACAAAATCAGCGTCGGAGCATTTGGGCATACTATCCGAATTTAAATAGTCGTTGATCATAGCTTCCATAAACGTATCAAAGGATTTTTTATCGCCGTTGTATATGATCGTGACGGAATTGATTCTGGGGATTTCTCTTTGTCTTGGCATTGGGTTATCGCCCTCCTTACTGTCTTTTCAGTTTCTTTTTCTCTGATTTTTAAACTGATCATTTTTAATCATTCCTTTCCTGATATTTTGTCTGACATCATCAGCAACGCCCGAAATTATGCCGATTTTACGTGATCTTCAGTACTTACGACCCCTGAATCATTCAAAGCTCAAATTTATGACCCCATAAAAAATATGCACAAAGGCTTTTCTAAAACTGCGTATTTACGGCACTTTTGCGGCGAGCTTTGCTCGTCCGCTGTGAGTGTTTCGGGGGCTGCGACCCCGAAACTTTAACTTGCAATGAAATATTTAGCTTTGGTGGTTATAGCTCTAGCTGCTGAATTGTGAAAAGTACATAATTGCTCAAATCGTTGAGTTCGACTTGCACAAGCTAACCTTATTTAAAATATCGCTCACAGCGGCTCACAAATCGCTTGTGTGTGGTTTTGGTGAGTTTCTGCTAAACTTACCCGACTGATTTTTTTAGCCCACAAATCGCCCCACGTTCGCTGATTTGGGTTGACAGCAAAACTTGCTTTGATTTCTACCGTCACATCTTGTAAAGCAAGGTTTTGCAGGACTTTTCATACTTTCAAGGTCAGCCTGTTGACAGTAACTTCGCTAGTGTTTTTACTGTCACTGCTGTCACGCTCACGGTCGTAATGAAGAATTATCAGCCTGCAGTTGCGTGTCCGCTTGTACTCAAAATCAATGCCGTATTTTCTCAGCGTGTAACCGTTGCGAACCAGATCTCTTGTTACTCTGTTTGGATAGAATTGTTCTTGCGTGACTTCTTTTAGTTCGCTTACAAGTTCAGACGCAGTACCTGTAAACGAAATGTGCTTTTTTAGATAAACATACAACGCTGCAAGAAAAATGTTGTCTTTGCTTTGACCAGTGGACAACTCATCTGTGACTATCCACTTTTTCAAGTCACTATCAAAATGCAAACTTATTTCTGCGTTTTCAATGTCACGACCGACACAGAACAGTTTAGCATTGCGACTTCCACTCTTTGTTTCGATCAGAACCATACTTCCGTCTACACAGCCGCTCAGTCCTGTCTAACCTGAGATCATATTGAACGGGTCGCTGTCTTTGCATTTTCTTGTGTGATGAACCACTATGACAGTTATCTCAAGCTTGTCTGCAAGAGCTTTCAGAACGGATAGGTCTTTGTAGTCTGAACCATAGCTTGAATCTGTTGAACCACGAACCATTTGCAGAGTGTCAATGAACACAATTTTTAGACCGCAATGTTCAATTTTAAAACTTTCGATTTGTTCTTCAAGTCCGTTGCCGATAGATTCAGACATAACAGAGAAGTACAAATTTTCAGTTGGCACATCAGTTATTTCATACAAGCGATTTTGAATACGAACGTAGCTATCCTCTAAACACAAATACAATGCCGTGCCCTGCAATGTTTTCTGACCTAAAACACTTTCTCCTTTCGCTATTGACAAGCACATATCAAGTGCTAGCCAAGACTTTCCGACCTTTGGTGCTCCGGCTAAGATATACAGACCTTGTGCAAGCAAGCCGTCTATAACGAACTCTATTGGCTTGTACACCGTAGTCATTATTTCTTCGCAGGATCTTGTGATAAGTTTTTTCAAATTATCATTCCTCCTATTCTGTTTTCAAGTTTCTGTTATTGTCACTGAACATAGCGAAATTTATATTCAAAACAAAAAGCTCGCAAAGACTTTTAAAATCTTTACGAGCTTATATTATTCTCCATTCTTATGGTATCGCATTTTAATACGTTTGTCAATAGTCATGGTCCATTTTCATTGTTTTGCACAGGAGATTTGATTTTGACACGGGGGTAAGATGTGCGTTTTCGCCGTCGCACTGTGAGAGGGAGGGAGTGGCAGATTGGGGGTTCGGGGTTCTCCCCGACAAGCCGCAATCGGTGGTCTGCCCCTTGTGGGCGGACTGCCGTTTGCGATGCTTGCTAAGTCTGCGGACTTAACTTTTCCGGGCTGTCCAGTTGACAGTAAATAATTATCATTTTTTATGTTCATACTGAAAATGCACTTGAAATATTTATCTTTTAATGATATACTGTTATGCACAGACAAAAAACGGAGAGGTGATTTGATGCTGGCAATTTACCTATCAATGCTCGAAACCAACGAAGAAAAAAATCAGTTTGAACAGCTTTACATAAAATACAAGCAGGATATGTATGCGGTTGCATATGGCATTTTGAAAAACAAGGAAGATGCTGAGGATGCTGTACATCAGTCTTTTTTGAAAATAGCAGATAACTTTTCAAAAGTTTCACAAATTCCATGTCACGAATTAAAAGCATATATTGTTATTATATGTAGAAACACAGCGATAAATATTTATAGGCAAAATCAAAATCGTGCAAAGCATAGTACAGAATTATTTGAAACTGAAATAGTTGATGAATCATATTTTGAAAAACAAAACTATGATGAACTTTTATTAGCAATAAAACAACTTCCGCAGATTTATAAGGATGTTATCTATCTGTATTTTCTGCAAGAGTTCTCAGCAAAAGAAACGGCAACACAACTTGAAATATCTTCTGAATTGGTCAGACAACGTGCATTAAGAGCTAAAAAGATGTTGAAAGACATCTTAGAAAGGAGTAGTCACATTGAATAATACTCAGTTTAAGAGAGCAATATCTGAGGCTTTGACAAGAGAATATGAATTATCTGTTCCTGCACATAACAATGACTATAAGTTTTCAGATAAGTTTACCCGAAAGATGAATAAGCTGATAGGTCGCCAGAAAAAGCCGTACTACCAAATGATTAATACAGCCAGTAAGCGAGTGGCTTGTATTTTTATAGTGATTTTTATTGCTGCATTTACAACAATAATGAGCGTATCCGCTTTGAGAAATGCATTTAAGGATTTTTTCATGAGCATTTTTTCAGACCATTCAGAGATATCAGCAAATGTTGAAAGCAATGAGGCTGCACTGGACACAATTCAAGTCAACTATGATATAGGTTATGATTTGAGTGATTATGATGTTATTTATGAGGAATATGATAAAATTTCTCGGAATATCATTTATCAAAATGAGAATACAATAATTGATTATCAGCAGTTAGTCAAATCCGAATTTGATATGGGACTTAACACAGAAAACGCTGAAATATCAACAATAGATATATCCGGACACGATGCAGTTTATTATATAGATAATCATCAATTTTATCACTTGATTTGGGATAATGGAGATTATATTATTATGATAAGCTCCAACATTGGCAGAAATGAACTAATTGATATAGCAAATTCTGTGCAAAAAGCAGAAAAATAAAACTATTTTTTGTTTTTCTGTAACGAATCCACCTTCTGATTTGTTATGTATGAATGAGGGAGTAAAAGCTTCTGTATTAATGCTAACAAAAAAGGAGGTGTTTTTTGTGTATAAAAGGATCGTTTCTTTGATTACAATTCTTGTGATTGGCATGAGCTGGTTCTATTAATATTTCATACAATAGCATAAAAGAAATAGGAATGAGAACAGAAAATGATAATGGATTAATTTTTGATTCATTAAATGCAATATTTATTAACAATGAATATGATGATTTTAATAATATAGCTAACTCTGATAATCTATATACTATTGAAGGAGATAATTATTTTACTGACTTTTCATTGGTTTTACAAGATTTAAATATTGATGGGAGATTATATACTGACGGAGACATTACTATTAATGCTACATCTGTGACCTCCGAATCAAAAAAATCAATTATTGCATCTCACACAGGAAATATAGTGATTAATTCCAATGAATTTAATTATAAAGGTATTTTTTTTGCACCAAATGGTTATGTAAATATTAATTCTAAAAATATTGATTTCAAAGGATTCATAATTGCGGCTGGTATCTCTATATCTGGAGATGATGTAACAATTTCAGAGAGTGATGAGGTTTTCACAAACTTTAATACAATGGAGCAAGAATATCAACAGAGAAATGATGAACTAATTACTGAGTATTTTGATACTGTATCGGCTCTAGAAGATAATCCAGACGACATAATTGTGGAAAGTAAATACAACGATTTGAGAAAAGATTTGCAAACTAAAGACCTTTTACTAAGCGAAAATGAGATTTCTGAATTATTTTGCAATCAAGAAAATATATCGAGTAGTTACAATGTTATGAACAAAGCTAAAGCTAGCTTTTATCCTTGTAAGGGAATCGAAAAGATGTATGACGTGATTCGCACATCATCAACGTATTCCTATGGTGGAAAGTCATATCAATACTACTCACTAAGTGTAAGTGATAAAGTATCCACTAGTAAACCAAAGTTACGTCGCAATTATTCTCCCAATATCTATCTTATTGGTAAATGCTCCAATGAAGCAACCGCAAAAAAATATTTAAATACAGCTGTTTCAACATTATTTGGAAAAGGTTTTGGGGCTTTATTAGCAGGATGTGGTCATCCTATAGCTGGTAAAACTTTAGGGGTGGTAATAAAATCACTATTTTCTCGTACGCCGTCACCACATGATCTATATACGGATAGTTCAAAGTTTCTTCGATTGTCGGATGTTTGCTTAAATACCACAATGAAATATACATGGGTTAAGTATAAAGGCAGATGGGAATTTGGCTACAGTTGTGATAAGACAGCGTGGAAGTATGTGCTTACTGAGGGAAAGTTAAACACAAAAACAAAGTTATACGATTATGAGAAGTTAACTAGAAGTTTTACAAACAAAGGAAATTATTACAAGCCATATGTAGCAATTAAGACAGTAGTCGACTATAAAAAGATGTATGGTGATAATGCGTCTACAGGAAATAATGACCCAATAGGTTACAGTAGTACAGCCTCTTATGAAATTAAAAATAGTGACAAAAAAGTCGTAAAAACCCTAAAACCTTTATTCATAAAAAATACAACAGCATTAATATAAATATATGTGGAGGTATTATGAAAAAAAAAATAATATTATTTTCAGTCTTGGCGATAATACTGCTCGGTATGATACTTTTTCTATTTGCAAAAATACCATCACCACAGATGGATCATAAGATATTTGGCTCATATTTTGAAAAAAAGATTTGTAAAAAATATGAATTAACTTTTGTTGATGAGACCTTCAACTATGCTGAATCTGCAGGATACGACAGTCAAACCCTTTCCCTTATCATCCATGGTGATCCACAAATATATAAATATCATGACAGGGATATATATTGCAGAATAACAGCAGATTATAAAGGTAAAACCATTACTGTTAGATTTAAAGGAACAAAGATCATTGGGACAAAATATAAATGGAGTCTTGAAAACGAAGATGCGTTTGAAGTTTTTAAAAAATAATGTATGAATTGTATAATTGGTTAAGAAAAAACTAAATTTCGTGATTCTTAGCTATGGAATCAATACTTAATTTTGTATTGAATGCAAGCACTATATCTTTGGCTTTCAGCGCTTAGGGCTTGCTCAGGCTATCATGGAAAACCCGAAGATTCTTATTCTTGACGAGCCTTTCAACTGACTTGACAAGGACGGCGTTAAGGAAATGAGAGAGTATCTTCTCAGCTACAAGGAGCAGGGCAAGACTATTCTGATATGCTTTCATTCGGCAGAGGATATTTCCGTGCTGTGCGATACGGTGCATGAGATGGATAAGAGGGTTATCAGTAGGATAAGGGTATGAGTTAACTTATTATTCACTGTCGTTACCCCACCCTCAGGTGCTAGTGATCGCAAGGTCATGTGGGTTCAAGTCCCGTCATCCGCACCATAACAGGACACCAATTTTGATACAATGCGTATCTTGATTGGTGTCCGTTTTCTTTATCTGAAAGTCCTTGTTTAATGGGATTTGTCAACACAATTTAACGAAAGCAGGCAATAAAGCTCGCAAAGGAGAGTCACTTACTATCGCACAGCAGCTTCAGGCAGCAAACAAGCGTATCAAAGAGCTTTTAAAGAAAAACCGTGAGCTTGAAGAGCTTAATGAATTTCTGGAGTAAGCATCTGTTTTTTTCGCTGCGAACCGTCGGAAGTCAGGGAAGAAGAACGGTTAAAGTTCATTCCAAAAACGTTAATTTTCATTTACTGCGTCACACATACGCTACTGTTTGTATTGAGAATGGCTTTGATGCTAAAACTGTCAGCGAGTTGCTAGGTCATTCTAATGTTAATATTACACTTAACCGCTATGTTCACTCATCGCTTGATACAAAAAAGAAATATGTTGAAAAACTCAATTTTGTAGCTTAAAAGTTTTTAGCCGTCAGAAACATCTGATTGGTAGTAAATAATACATGATTTTACGTTGCTTTTTTGCCTTTTTGCCTGTAGGTGCAGATTTTGCGAAAGGTTTGTCTTATCTGTATTAATGTATTATACCACGATTTTAACAAATTATGTATTGATTTTACGTAAAATATTTGGTACAATGTTAATTAAGGCAGGTGAGCGTCGTGATTAGAATTGCGGTAGTAGATGACGAAAAATATGTATGTGCCCAACTCAAAAGATCATTGTTGGAATATCAGTTCAAATACAATTTGGACTTTGACGTTGATATATTTTTAACATGCGAAGATTTATATGAAAGATTGCAGTCCTCAATGGGCTATCATTTAATTTTCTTGGATATAGAATTTCCTAATATGAATGGAGTGGATTTGGGCAAAAAAATCAGAGGCAGGATTGGGGATATAAGGACTCAGATAGTATTCATCTCGGCTAAAGATTCATACGCAATGGAGTTATTTTCTGTCCACCCTTTTGATTTCATCATTAAACCGGTAAGTAAAGAACGACTTTATCCTTGTATTTCTAATTTCATCAAATTATATTCGAACAGTAATGTATTCTTCACTTATACATTGGAAAATATTAAGCACAAAATAGCCGTCAGCGAAATAATTTATATACAAAGTGAAAGAAAAAAGCTTAAATTGATTACATCAAGTGAAGAGATAATTTGTTATCATAAATTTAGTGATGCTGTAACTAATGAAATGAAAAATGATATGGTTGTAATAAAACGTGGCTTGGCTGTTAACATCAATCACATTGTTGATGCAGATTTTGAAACTGTTGTATTATCAAACGGAACAAGGCTAAAGATCAGCGACGGATATCGTAACAGTGTAATGGACATATTATCTGACAAGATAGGAGGATCGTAAATGCAGCCAACGGTATATTTAGTCTCTAATGCGGTGCATATGTATGCTGTATACATACTTTTTACTGCGGTTTTGGGCAAGAGTAAACTTCATCAATTTGCTGAGATCTTGACTTATATTGTTTATTATCTAATAAATTGCGGTGTGTATCTTTTTATGGATAACATAATGCTGAATTTGATCAGCAATATATTGCCTATGTTCGTGATAATGTTACAATATAAAAAGCCCATACAAACTTATATATTTCTAACTATCGGCGTTTGTGCGGTTGGCATGATATTAGATTGGATGATGTTTTGCATTTTCCCAGAATCAATGCTTTTAAAGTCAAATACTCCTCAAAGTATTGCTTTTCTTGGATTTGTTTTTCTGTTCAGACATTATTTTAATAGAAAAGAAAAAATCATAGTCACTTCCAACTATGTTATGCTTTTAGTGATAATTTCTATCGGAACGATTATTATAGCCGAACTTTCCGGGCCTGAATCTAATGCAAAATGTTTTGTAATTTCAGTTATATTATTGATAATCAACTTTTTAAATTTTTATTTGTATGATAAATATATAGAAAATATGCAAATGAAAATCATGTTTAACGCTGTTGAATCTTCTAATCAAGCTTACAAAAATCAAATTCAATTAATGAACGAGTCACAAAAGAAAATACGCTTATTAAAGCATGATATGAAAAATCATTTGTTAAAGTTAAAATATGATTTAGAAAACGGCAATTACACAAAGGCAGATGAATATATCAATAATATGACCAATAATTTAATTACCGAAAAAGAATTCGTAAATACAGGTAATATAGACTTTGATTGCTTGTTGAATTATAAATTATCGATTGCCAATGAAATGAATGTTGTTTTTTCGTGCCATATTGTATTGCCTGAAGAATTACAGGTAAATTCATTTGATTTAACTGTGATATTAGGAAATTTATTGGATAATGCTCTGAATGCATTGAAAGAAGCAAAGGTGAAGCAGCTTAATATTGACATAAATTATTCAATAGGCATGATAGTAATAAAAATAGAAAATACATTTGCAAATATAAGTAGCAAATATGATGATCCAGAAAAACATGGATACGGATTGATAAGTGTAAGGACATCGTTGGAAAAATACAATGGAAAACTCCAGAACAACATTGTTGATGACAAGTATGTTGTAAAAGCAGTTTTATATAATGTAGTGAAAAAATCATAAAAATTATGGCAGTGCTGATACGGGCACTGCTTTTTTTGTACCCAAAAACACCATAATTCGTACCATTGCTTTACCTTTGTATATGTTAATATGATATGATATGATAATGGTGTGTATATCGCAATAATCGTAAAAGGAAGTGAAATTATGAAGTCTTTTATGCTTAAGTTCTTTAAGAAGTATGGTGGTATGCTTTGCTTTTGCCACTGTCGAAGATAAAAACAAGTCTTTAGACAGAGATGAAATTAGCGTATTTAAAAAAAGAGCCTATTTGATCTTATCAATAGAATTATTCATATGGCTAGCAGTATCAGTGATTTTTCAGCCCATAGAAAAAACTATTCCTATTGTTATGTTTACGGAATATCTAATGTTGGTCATTGGGAAATTAAAACTCAGCAAATATTCGTGATTGGGGTGTTAATACCTATGGATTATGAAGATTACTACTATGAATCTAGAAGTAGATATTATGACGCTTGTTCTGAAGTTAATAACTATGAAAACAGAGCAAATGAGCTGAGGTCTCAGAGACAAAGAAAAATTATATATATCAATCAGCTCAAATCAGATTTAAAAAGACATCAAAAATTGCTTAAAGAACACCCCGAAACCAAACAGGAAATCACTATAAAACCATTTGATAACGATGGCAATTTGGTGGATTATAATGTTAGAGCAGATGAAATAACAAATGATTTTTTTTATGAGGTAAAAGCATCAGATACAGCTCCATATACCCAAAATCAAAAAATTGGTGGCATGATAAGAGGAAAAGGAAAAGACGGCTTTTTAGGCGGCACTATACTTGGACATTTAAAGGGATATACGACAAGGAATGGTATAACTCGCTCCATTCTAGATGATATGAAATTAATAGGAGGTAACTAATGTCTGTACTTGAGAAAAACAGTATTGATTACATTTATGCTGAAGATAATCATATAATTATGGGTATAAGTGACCATTTAACATGGCAGGAAGAAGCAATAGTAGCTCATTGGCAATTGCTTCAAGATAAATTAAAAAACTATATAGGCTTTATAAAATCAGGACAATTGTTTGAACAATATCCTGAATTTGATAAACAGCCTTGTATTAAAATCTTCTTTTCCCAAAATTGCCCAGATGTTGTCGATAAATATTTAAATAAATTAAAAAAATATTGTAACGAATTACAATGTGATTTGGTATGGATATATGATCCGCAGGAAGACTAACTAAAATCATCATAAAAGTCCTACATAAGAAAAGATCCGAAGCTTATTCATTTGGTGATCAACGGCGAAGAAATTGTTACAACTGAAACGCACCCGTTTTATGTGAATGATCGTGGCTTTGTCAAAGCAGGAGAACTAATAGTTGGTGATGAACTTCTTGATGTAAACGGAAATGTTCTTTTAGTTGAAAATTTTGACGTTGAGTTGACAGATGATTCTGTTAAGGTGTATAATTTTCAAGTAGAGGATTACCATACATATCACGTTAGCGGATTAGGTGTGTTGGTGCATAATGCTGGTGATTATTCTAATCTAAAAGATTCAAAATATGTAGGTGAAGGGAAAAAGTTTACAAAGGCTCAAAAAAGACAGATAATACAAGAAAATATGAGACGAAATGGCGGAAAAATAAAATCTGATATGTCAGGAAAAGAACTTGTTCCCGCAACTCAAAGTAAGCTAAACGTAACGCCAGATCCATTGGAAGTTCAAATTGACCACATAAAGCCAAGAAGCAGTGGATGAAGTAATAGTTATTCTAATGCACAGGTTTTATCAAGAGAAGAAAATATTTTTAAATCAAATAAGTGAGGAAAAATTATGTTTGATATTGATGAAAATACAATGGTAATAACAACTGTAGATATTATTAACAAAAAAAAGAAAGTAGTTTTAGTTTTCCATGATAAAGAAGATGGAATGTGGGAATTTCTGGACGGAAAGGACGTTAGTGAAGAAAGTGCTGCTATAATATCGATTTCGGAAATGGAGCAGATTGATTCTTCTATTGGTGAATTATGTGATCTTCCTCTAGGATGCGGCGCTTTTCGTGATGATGAAACGCAGCCATGGAAATGGTTTGAAATAGAATGACCTCTTTTATTAGTGCCAAACAATAATAAAGGTGAAATTTACTAAGATAAAAAATAATATAGGGAAAATAGTCGATGACCCAGATGACATAATCGAAGGACTTGCAACTGGTGATACTGTTAAGGAATTGTTCAGAGTAAATGTAAGTAAGGATAACGGTTTAGTAGATGTTACAACTAGTGTTAAGTCATTAAAGTAGACAATTATTTACATCAAGAGTTTTTGATATTAAGGAGAATATTATGCGAGATACAATTAAATCAAAAGAGTATTTTGATGAGTATATTTTGAAAATGTCAGAAGGAATCAAAAGATTTGAAGAGGGTATTGCTGCTGGAAAATACTTAAATGACAAGATACTTTTTGTAAAAGATTACATTTTACAAAAAAAAATCGGGATAATAATCGCAAAGTATTCAAAAGGTGATTCAATTGAAGAAATAAAAAAAGAATTTAAATCTTCTTTAGATTTGTTTGGTGAAGCTTGGGATGATTCAGTATACGAGAGCAATATTATTTTTGCTTCTTTAGCATATCTTCTGAATTTGGACGATGGTAAGTTGAATATAATAAAAAATAAATTGAGTAAATCTGAAACATATGATTCATTATTAGATTTTATCCTCATTGGAAATAAAAGTGAGTTTGATACATCGAAAATATCCTTCCCTCGTCCATACAAAAAGTTAGTAAAAAGCATTAACGGTGAAGATAGAGATGCTTTTCTAAAATATTTGAGAGGATGGTATAAAGGCTCTGTAGATAGTGCTTGGTATGGTACACATGAACTGGTGAATAAATATCAGTATTATGGATATTGGTGTTTTGAAGCTGGTGCTATTGCAAAAAGACTTGGTTTTATAGATAACGATTTACAAAATGAGCAGTATTATCCTTATGATATGGTTCATTTCAATTGAGTAATGACGAGGTGATAAAATGACACTTTCGATAGATGGTCGCTTATCTGAACTTATAGCGAACTCCTGTTCTTGAAACCTACATAAGAGAGGTAACAACGCTTGTTCATCTCACTGTGAACGGTGAAGAAATCGTTACAACTGTTGACCACCCGTTCTATGTAAATAGTCGTGGCTTTGTCAAAGCAGGAGAACTTGCAATCGGATATGAACTTCTTGATGTAAACGGAAATGTTCTTTTAGTTGAAAAATTTAATGTTGAGTTGACAGATGAACCCACTACAGTGTATAATTTTCAGGTAGAGGATTTCCATACATATCACGTTAGTGGTTTTGGTGTGTTGGTGCATTGGTGCATAATGCAGAGTATTCTCCAGAGAAAATGCAAAAAATAAAAGCAAGGCAAAAAGCTGGTCACGAATACGAAAAAAATCAACATGAAAAATTAAAACAAAAAAATCCAACCGCTGAAGCTCAAGTTAGAGTTAAGCCAATAGACGATAGCGGGAACGCAATGTCAAAAGGCGGCAATTATCTTGATGATTTGTACATCAATGAGCAAGGACAATTTGAAATAAACGAATATAAACTAGGACCAAAATCGCCTTACCAAAAGAATCAAATATCTAATGGTTTCCCAGAAAAAGCAACTAATAAGGATATGATGATTACAAGCGGTTCTCATACGGGAGAAATACTCCCTAAGGGAACGAGAGTTAATACATATAGAAAAGAATAAAATGAAATAGGTGAAATAAATGGCTATTACTGATAGAGATGTTGTAGATAGTGTTGCTTATGAAGATAGCATCCTCCTTCTTCAACTGTATGATCATCTTGATTTTGAGGGTGAGTTTGAAAAAGATCATATGTTAATGTTGCAGGATAAATTAAATACATATATATGGTATATTGATAGTAAACAATATCAAACAACATATCCTGGTAAGGACTTCAAAAAATTTCATGTGAAAATTTTTTTTATGTTTGAACCGTCTTGTCTATGTAAAAGATTTATTGCACATGTAAACGGTAAGCTATTAAGTTCAAATATTACAGTAGAGTATGTTGTTGATAAAGACGATGCTGATTAAGATATAGTATTAAATCCTATTTTTGAACCTTGTATATAAGGCACATAAAACTTTTCGTCTTACGATTAATTGTGAAATGTTTTTTTTGCTGCCAATTATCAATTCTGTAAAACTTAAAACTATTTACAGGTTGATAAGAATGTCTGTAATCAGAGGGAAAAATCAGGAATAATAAAAAAGAATTTCTTGCAAGTGATGGCAATTGGTATCCGATTGAAAAAGCAGATATGGCTCACATAAAAGATGCAGTTGTTTGGTGGAATGAAAAAGGCAGATTTTATGGTGCAAAAGCCCCAGAAGTGAGAGCATTTATGTTGGATTCTAATAATTATTATTTAGAATTATATAGTATTAATCGATCTCAAGGTGCACACCTAGGTACTTATTTGCCCCCAGCGACCACATAAAGTTATAAATGTAAGTAAAAGGAGATTTTTATGGAATTGAATGATTTAGTTTATAAAAAAATTGTTAAGTTAAGTGAACAAGGCGACGAATTAGCGGATAATTTCAAATATGATAAAGCAATTCTCAAATATGAGCAAGCGCTAAACTTGTTGCCAAAGCCTATCTATAATTGGGAGGCAGCTACTTGGCTTTTGACTGCACTTGGAGACGTTTATTATTTAAATGATAAATATGAAACGAGTTTAAATTACTTCTTGGAAGCTGAAAAATGTCCTGACGGCTTGGATAATCCGTTCATTTATGTTAGAATTGGTGAATGCTTTTATGAGTTGAATAATTTTAAACAAGCACAAGATTACTTAATAAGAGCATATATGTTAGATGGTGAGGAAGTTTTTTCGGATGCGGATCCTAAATATTTAAATTATATTAAAGCATTAATATAATACCCATTGAATCAAAAATTCTGTTTGGCGATAATTGGCTGAGTGACTTTAATGCTACATTACATAAAAGTTCAGTATATAATTTTGCACAGACGACCATAGCCGGAGTTGCTGTATTTACAGGCGGAATGAATAAAGGCTTTAACAGTGCCGCAAATCAAGCCGGAGTTAAACCGTCATGTTTTGTGGCAGGAACGCTTGTCATGGCGGTTGCCGGAATGGTTGCTATTGAAAATATCAAAGCAGGAGATAAAGTTATCTCTACAAACCACGAAACCTTTGAAACTGCCGAGAAAACAGTTCTTGAAACATACATAAGAGAAGATTCCAAACTAATTCACCTAGTTATAAATTGAAATACATCATGATAATCAAAATCCCAATGACCATTTTATGAAAAAACTCAAACTGATCATCGACTAAGTGGTAATTATAAAAAAATCACCCTCACTATAATGAAGGAAGTAAAATTAATCGTGCTCAATGGCGTCAGCAAAAGAAAAATTATTGGAAAAATGAGTGGGATTCGGGAAGGTGGAAATAAATGAATAATTATAAGTATTTTAGTGATGTCTTAAAGAATGGATACTTCACAGAAACACCATGTCAGTTTTGTGGAGGTTCTGAACATTGTCTTGAAGGATCTTTTTTTGACAGAGATGACAATCTTGTATCTATATGTCTCAATTGCTTTGATAAACGAAAAGTAAGTGTAGATATTCCTAGCTATATAGCAGACAGAGTTGTAAAAAAACAAAATGAAAAAGTAACTGAATTGAGTTTTTGTCCACCTGTACCTTGGATTCAAAATAACGATTGGCCTGTTTGCTGTGATGATTATATGACATATATAGGTGAGTGGGAAAGGGAAGATTTTATCAAAAATTCTACAAACGGTGATGGATTGTCTTTACTAAAAGAACTTTTGATTGATGAACTAAAGAATAATGTTGAAAGTTACGAAGCTCTTTGGGCGGATTTAGGATATGAAACTGCTGCATTTGTTTTTAAATGTTCAAAATGTGGAAACAAAGTGGTTGTATGTCAAGACTATTGAACAATTAAGAAACTATTCAGATTCTGCAAAGTAATGCTTTTTTCTATAGAAAAGTCGGCATAGAAAATTTTGTAGTATCTGCTGTGAAAACAAATTGAAAATCATTCTGTCGAGTTGACAGAAGAACCTGTTAAGGTTTATAATTTTGAGGTAGAAGATTTCCATACTTATCATGTTAGTGGTTTTGGAGTGTTGGTGCATAATGCAAATGATTATGCAAATCCTCGTACACAAAATACATCTGATCTGGATATTCAAAAAAATCAAGGAAACTAAATATGATGGAACAATAAGAACTGGTGGAAGAAGTGGAGGTTCAAGACCTCTTGAAGGCCAGCCGAATACCTATGTGAATACAGAGAGTGGACATAAATTGGTTTATGGGGCGGATGGTAGATTAAATTTGGATATTTCTACAAAGGGAGTCAAAGCAAGAGGCTATGATATTGCTCTGAACGGACACTTATATCCACGTGATATGAAATTAATTGGTCCTGTTCCAAGAGAATTATTAGAAAATCGGTGATTAAAATGAAAATATTTAAAAGCATAGTTGATGAGAGGATACTACATGATTTCTCTAAAATACAGGGCAGGTCTTTAATGAATTATGTTGCTAATTCATCGATATTGAAACGGCAATTAGTTTTGCTAGTTTGTTTTGTCCAGAGATCATTGAAGTTGATGATTGTATATTTATTTCTGAGTTCTATAATGGAAATATCATGGAATTAAGGAAACTTTATAAAAATACTAAAGATATTGAGATGTTCGTCAATAGTTGGTCATTGCAAAGTTTAGTCAAAGAATGTGACGTTATAAATAGTTCAGATGACTATATTGAGGAGTTTGCAAAGGCAATTCAGTATTTTTGGCAACTCAGAGTTAATTCGCTTTTCCCAAGCAGAGATATCGTAGTAGAAATTGGCGAAGAAATTATGGGCGAGGAAGGACTGACAGTTACGTTATATCAAAAAGGTCAGCCTAAGTGATGCAAAAAAATATTACAGTAAAGACGTCTAATTAAAATATTTCACACCTACCGTGTTGACTTCTTTTGTGCGCTGGTACATAATTTTGGTAGAAAATATTCTCCTGCTAAGGACTTTAAGAGGGGTAGATTTTGATTTTAATAATACAAAACCTGCTGATACATCGGGTCAACACGATTTAATAGTAAAGTAATGATATAACGAGGTAATATTTTATGCAAAATGATATAAAAAAAGCGATAGAAGATATATACATAAACGGAAATACAGAATTATTTATTTCAAAGTGCAGGGACACAGTTGATTTTCTTGATGAACTATTGGAAAAAATAAAGACCAAATCTGAAAATGTTGAGAAGTTTTTTGATTCAAACGAGCCTTCTTCAGAGATTAGAATTGTTGTAAATAGGTGTTCTTTTTCAGAAGGTGAAATTGAATATGTTTCGCTACTGCAAATAAACAAGATAGTTAAGTATTTCTACCTTCAAGATGAATTTTCTATTGACAGTCCAGATCCTGATGGAATGGATTCATATCTTGCTGGATTCAGAAATGAGCCGTATAGCAAAAAGCAATTTGATGTTGATGAAACGATTTGCAATTATCTCACAGAAAAAGGTTATTCAAGATTATATATTAATGATATGGACGAAGTATATCCAGGTATAAAAAAGTTTAAAGACAGAGAAGAAACTAACCAAATGACTGTGGGAAATGCTTTGTTTATGGATATGTGGGAATTATGTAACAGTGATTAGATATTAGTTACGCAGATAACTCAAAGTTTCCAACAGTGTATAATTTTCAGGTGGAGGATTTCCATACTTATCATGTTTGTACATTGGGCGTGTTGGTGCATAATGCTAGCAAGGATTATTCAGGGAAAAAGGCTGAAAACGTTACCAAAAATCAAGAAAATGGGAAGAAGTTTGAGAAAGAACAATTTTCTAATTTGAAAGAAGCTCACCCTGAAGCAGAAACACAAGTTTCAGTAAAGCCAATGGATTCTAATGGAAATGCCATGAGAAATGGTGAAAATTACCTCGATGGTATTGCTTTAGATTCAGATGGAAATCCTTTTATTGAAGAGTATAAAGCGAGTCAAACTGCAACATACACATCTAATCAAAAGGCTAATGGATTTGATACAGGAGCTTTAAATAAAGATCTTGTAGTTACTGGAGAAGGTGGTGGTGTTTTTTAAACCTGGAGATGTAATTCCTGAAGGTACACCAATCAATACGATTAGAGGTAAATAAAATTTCATTTAACCAAATTTAAAACAGGAAGTGAAATATATGGCTGTTACAGATGTAAATGTTATTGATGGAATAGCATTTGATGATGATAATAAAACCTTAATTATGGAAATATATGATCATTTGCACTTTGAGGGTAAGTTTGAATTTGATCATATTGTTATATTACAAGATAAGCTCAATACATATTTGTGGTATATTGAGAGTAAGCAATATGCAGATATTTATCCAGATAAGCAATTTGATAATTTTGTAATAAATATTCATTTTCGTTATGAAATAACGGAAAATTGTAAGAAATATATTAATGTGTCAAATCAAAAATTATCTGTTTTGAATATTAAAATAGTATCATATTTGAATACGATTGACACTGAGTGACTTTAATGCGGCTTTGCATGAGAGTTCTATATACAATGTAGCTCAGACGACTATAGCAAGTGTAGCTGTTTTCACCGGCGGAATGAACAGCGGATTTAACAAGGCAGCTAACAGTGCAGGAGTTAAACCGTCATGTTTTGTGGCGGGAACGCTTGTCATGGCGGTTGTCGGAATGGTTGCCATAGAAAAGATAAAGTCAGGAGATAAAATCATTTCAACAGATCCTGAAACAATGGAAACTGGTGAAAAGACCGTCCTTGAAACATACATAAGAGAGGTAACTACTCTTGTTCATCTTACAGTAAACGGCGAAGAAATCGTTACAACTGTTGACCACCCGTTTTATGTAAAAAATCAAGGCTTTATTAAAGCAGGAGAACTAATAGTTGGTGATGAATTTCTTGATGTAAACGGAAATGTTCTTTTAGTTGAAAAATTTAATGTTGAGTTGACAGATGAACCCACTACAGTGTATAATTTTCAGGTAGAGGATTTCCATACTTATCATGTTGGTGAAATTGGTGTTTGGGTTCATAATGCAAGTTGCAAGGTTAATAAAAAAGTAGGAGAAAATTATGATCAAAGGTTTTGAAGACGCATTCACTGATTTACAGTCAGAATTTGTTTCGTTATGTATGGAATATACCAACGGAAGTGTTGATAAAATATATATTTATATTTATCAAGATACATCGCAGAAAATGTTCAATGCTATTTTTGTTAAAGGAAAGAGAGTTATACCTGCTGGGAATTTTGCCGATGATGAGGCCTCTGACGAGTTTTTATCGATCGGAATAAAAGATATTGACAAACTGGTTGAATTGTGCGATATGTATCAATGCAAAGGTCCTAATGAATATAAGTTGGAGTTTGATGTTGCTACTCATAAATTCGATGCATCCTACCGTTATGATAACTATACCAAGAGTGGAATATCACCTGTGTCGGAATTTATGAGTTGGTATGAAGAAATTAAAGAGAAATATGTCAAATAATCAATCGATGTTCAGAATGTGATGAGGCGATAAAAGGGAATGTTTAAAAATTTTTTTAAATTTGTTGGTGAAAACAAGAGTTGCCGTTCAATTAAAGACTTTATCAATGCTGTCTCTGGTAAAAGTTATTTAAACGGAATGTACAGATTCTTTGAAAAAAATGATATTGATGAGTGGAATGATATTGTTGGTGACTGTTTTCCTAAATATAAAGATACTTTTTCAGTTTTAAGTTATGATTGGATGGGTCGTATATTTGCTTTGGAAAAGAAAACGAATATGGTAATACTTTTTGAACCTGGCACAGGTGATGTTTATGATACCGATGCCGATATAATAAAATTCCATGATGAACTCATTTCCCAAAATCCTATTGAGTGTCTTGTGTCGGACTTGTTTGAATATTGGTATAAAGCAAATGACTACAAACCTCTGGCCCATAAGGATTGTGTTAGTTATAAAGTGCCTCTGTTTTTAGGTGGTAAAGACGAACTGGGTAACCTTGATATATGCGATATGGAAGTATATTGGGAAATAATGATGCCATTAATGAATCTTTAACCAATATACTTACGGAGGTGTAAAAATGCCAAGCAACCAAGAAAAAGTTTCACAGCTTTTAGCGGCAAGGAGATATATAATAATCCTAAAACTGGAAAATAAGTAGCATATGATACAGATGGTAATTACTTTAGGATTGAAGACACAACTTTAACAGGAAAAAGAGTATACACTTATCTATTTTCTAACTTACGTTTTGAACCTATATATGAGAAGATTCTAAGCTTATTCATTTGGTGATCAACAGCGAAGAGATCATAACGACTGAAACCCACCCGTTCTTTGTAAAAAATCAAGGCTTTATCAAAGCAGGAGAACTTGCAATCGGTGATGAATTGCTTGACTCAAACAAAAACATTCTTTTGGTTGAAAATTTTGATGTCGAATTGACAGGCAAGCCTGTTACGGTGTATAATTTTCAGGTGGAGGATTTCCATACTTATTATGCTGGCGGATTAGGCGTGTTGGTGCATAATGCAAGTAATGAATATAAAACAAAGACTGTCCGTACCGCCAAGGGAGAAGAAAAAATTCCCATTGTTGATAAACCAGGCTCTCCTTCTTGGAAACAAGCAGTTAAAGAATTAAGATCTGCTAGAAAAAAAGGAAACAATTATATTGCTTCAAATAGACAGCAAGCGGAACAACTTATAAATGAAGCAATGCCTGATTTGCCTAAAGCAGAAACATATGCAACAAATGCACCAAAATCTAATTATCAAATTCACCCTATTGATAATGAATATAACATGCCACATATTTGTTATCATGATTGGGCAAAGGGAAAACATAATGGCTCTGCAGGACATATATTTTGGGAGGAATAGATATGGATATAAAAGAATTTAAATATGCTTGGAGATATACAAGCGAAAATTATGCGCTATTCTCTCCAAAGCAGCTATCAGAAATGAATGTTGTTAATGAAAACAAAGCAGTTGAAATTTGGAATAGTATATGCGATAATGAAATACTTCAAAAAAGTTCATATGTTCAAATGATGATTGATCATAAACTGACTGTTTTCATAGGTGACTGTGGTTGGGGCGATGAATCAATGGAGAGAGTAACTCAACAAAAATTAATGAGTTTATTCGAAAAAAGTATTTCAGACAAAGTAACATTGTTATATGATCATACTTCAGCAATAAGCATTACAGCATCTATTTTTTGTGAAAAATGGTCGGATTTTTGTTATCCTTCAGATGTGCTTCTTATTGTAAATAACAATATTGTTCTATTGTATTATGAAGATACATTATACGGACCTTTAGAATCATTTGAAAATATAATATAATTACTATTTACAGAACATTTTTATCAACGATTTTGCAGGTACACCGATTTGAACTGTAAGTGTACTTGCTTCAACTGAAACGCACCCGTTTTATGTACAATGTAGAGGGTTTGTTGAGGCTGGTAAGCTGCTGGTTGGCGATAAACTCCTTGATGTAAACGGAAATGTTCTTTTAGTTGAAAATTTTGATGTTGAGTTGACAGAAGAACCTGTTAAGGTTTATAATTTTGAGGTAGAAGATTTTCATACTTATCATGTTTGTACATTGGGCGTGTTGGTGCATAATGCGGGAAAGAATTACGCTTCCTTAGAACCAGATAAGTATACTGAACTTACACAATCGGAGGTAAAGGATATATTAAAAGAACGAGGATTAGATGAGCAAGCAGCTCAGAATCTTATAGATTCGTTTGATGGACCTATTTATAAAAGAGAAGGTTTCGAAGGGGAAGCATTTACGATTACGGAATCAAATGCCGGAGAAGCATCTGGAGTATTTGTTACAAGAGAATCTGCAGGTATAACTCCTACAGAAAGAATTAATAACTTGGCACTGCCGCCGAATAATACTGCGATGGCTGAAAGCACAGTGCAACTAACAAGATCGCAGATTTTGCTTGAGGGAAAGGTAGCTGCACAACCTGATTGGGCAGTTATTGCTGATGATGGTATACCGAGGAGCGGTGGCGGTTGGCAAGTTGTTACTGACGGTGGAAAATACAATGGTGCGATTGAGAGGTAAATCTAAAATGAAAGATAAATTACTTAAATTACATGACTATCTATTAAGTAATGGTTATATAAAAGATGCCGATAGAATATACAGTATACTTGAAGAATATGAAAATGAAAATAAATTGTCCGATCTTTCCGCTCAAAAACTGATTGTTATGTGTAATCCGAAATACCTTGGAAACTATTATATTCGTGAATTTGATGATTTATACAAATGGTGGAATTTTCTGGCTGAGATTGTTTCGGATATTAGATAATAATTTTAATATATATCAGTTGACCATCCGTTCTATGTAAAAAATCAAGGCTTTATCAAAGCAGGAGAACTAATAGTTGGTGATGAACTTCTTGATGTAAACGGAAATGTTCTTTTAGTTGAAAATTTTGATGTTGAGTTGACAGATGAACATGTTAAGGTTTATAATTTTGAGGTAGAAGATTTTCATACTTATCATGTTGGTGAGTTTAGAATACTTGTACATAACGCAGATTACAAAATTACATTATCAAGAGAAAAGTATCCAGAGTCTGCAAAACACATAAAAGCGTCACTAAAGGGAATTAGCAAAGTTCCAGGTAAGGATTTGGATGAGTATCCTTTTGCAATGTGTAAAGAAGGAGGCAAAGGGGCTCATGTTCGTGCAATCAAAAGATCCGATAATAGAGGTTCAGGTTCTTTTATTGGGCATAAACTAAGGGGTCTCCCCGATGGGGCTACATTTGAAATAATAATTGTTGATTAATGGAGGTTAATGAAAATGCAGGAAAATAATAAATTGTGGTTAGAGATCAAGGAAATGTTTGAAACGTCACAGACAGAGGTAACGATATTTAATGGTGCTGGGTCAGACAGTGCTAAAATATGTGATATGCTTAGAGTAACTTCTGCGTCTGCTATGGGTGCTGTCATGCTGAACACATCAGGAGTTGTATTTGATGATTGGATAAGACTTTATGGCGGTGATACATCTGATAGGGTAGGCATATCTAAGATAAATTTGCTGTCTAAAAACGGTACACCTGAGAGGGTCAAACAAATGCTTATCGTTGCTACTGATGTTGTGGGCGGTATATTTGCGATCAATTTAGGCAAATTTGATGAGGGCATAGGCGATGTGTGGTATTTTGCTCCTGATACTTTGGATTGGGAAGACCTTGAGTTAAGATACTCTGAATTTATTGCCTGGCTCGCTCAGGGGAATATAGATGAATTTTATAGTTCAATGAGGTGGACAAATTGGAGAGAATCTGCAAAGAATGTGGAATTTGATAAAGCCATTTTAATATATCCGTTTCTTTGGTCCGAAGAAGTTAACATTGAAACCGCGTCAAAATCAATAGTTCCATTTGACGAGTTGTTTGCTACAAACATGGAATATAGAGAAAAGTTTGGCATTGGCGATTAATAGATCTTAATTGGAGATTAATTTCTGAACTAATAGTTGGTGATGAACTTCTTGATGTAAACGGAAATGTTCTTTTAGTTGAAAATTTTGATGTTGAGTTGACAGATAAACCCGTAAAGGTGTATAATTTCCAGGTGGAGGATTTCCATACTTATTATGTCGGAGAAAACAATATTCTTGTTCATAATGCTGGGAAAGAATATAAAATTCCTAAATCTGGGACAGGAAAAGAGAAAGCAACAGACATTCCTAGCCGATTTAAAGGTGAACGTCCTTATATAAATGAATCTGGAAAAGATTTTGCAAAACGTTTATGTGATGAAGCATTTGGTAAAGGCAATTATGATACTGGTCCTAAATCTGATTATAATAGGTTGAAAAAATATGGCGACAGAGCCTTTACTAATCCAAAAAAATAGGAGCAAAGTTATGGCAAAATATTATTTGACAAAAATCATTTATAATGGATTAACTTATTTTTTGATATGGTATAGCAATGATGAAGATGGGTTCTTACTTTTTGATCAACAACTGTTAGTTTTTTTTAGTGTCGAAGAAGCAAATACATTTGCGGATAAAGAACATATTATTTTTGAAAAGGGAATAACAGTTTTTGATCTATCTGAAATTATCGAGTTAATAAATAATGTGGAAATATCGCAAAATTGTCGAATTTTGATAGATATATGGCATTTTTTTAGTGATTTATCAAAATCGCTAAATGAAGAATTTATAGGAGACTATAATGATGAAGAAATCATCGATATTTATAACAAGTTGTTCTATGGAAGTAATTTGGAACTTTTGAAAAATGAAGAATATCATCCTAGTTTCAATGTTGATGAAAAACATAAATGCTGGGAGATTTTTGAAAGTGGGTTATCGATACTTAACAAATATCTTAATGATGATTTCAGTATGAAATAAGGAGAAAAATATGTTTAGAAAATTTTTGGATTTTGTAAAAGAGGAAAAACAATATGATTTTGAGAGTAGTGAACAATTTTTAAAAACGATGGGGGGAAAATCTTTCCTAAATGGTATGTATCGAATTTTTGATGAAAAAAGTATACCGAAATGGAATGATATAGTTAAAAAATCATTTCCAAAATACAAAAATCAAATAAGTGTCTTTGGGTATGACTGGTTGGGAAGAATTTTTGCTCTTGATACGCAAAGAGATGTAGTTTTGATATTTGAACCAGGTACAGGAGAGATACTTAATACAGAAGAAAACTTTGTGAATTTTCATGATAGTGAGATACCACAATATCATGACGCTTGCTTGGCGTCTGAGTTCTTCAATGAATGGTTTGAGGCAAATGGCAATTTTGTTTTGCCTCACAATAAATGTGTGGGTTACAAAGTACCACTATTCCTCAATGGGGAAGATGACATAGAAAATCTTGAAGTATCCGATATGGAAGTATATTGGGAAATAATGATGCCATTAATGAATCTTTAACCAATATACTTACGGAGGTGTAAAAATGCCCACAAACCAAGAAAAAGTCTCACAGCTTTTAGATACTATTAGGATTTGTAGTAAAATACAACTGTATAAACTCTGACTATTATTGAGAGCAAAGACAATTTTTACGACGAGTACTACTACATGAAGCCCGAATATGAAAAAAGCCGTTGGGAAAAATTCAAAGACGGCTGCAAAAAAGTCGGCGAATGGTGTAAGGAACATTGGAAAGAGTTAGTTATAGGCGCTATATGTATTGTTATTGGTGCTGTTTTAACCGTATTGACAGGTGGCTCATTTTTAGCAGCACTTGGTATAGAATTTAAGGCAGCTGCAATGGCAGGGTTTATATCTGGTGGGATTAGTGTGATGAGTTCACTGATAGTTTCGATTTTCAGTGGAGATAGTTTTAAAACGATTTTGGAAAAAGTGTTAAGATCATTTGTAGATGGTTTCGCTAGTGGATTTATGTGGGGTGGAATTTTTGCTGGTGGTGCGCAGACAATATCTGCAATATTAAAATTTTCTAGAAGCGGTACATTGATATTTGGCGGTGAACAACTGCAATTATTCAAGCCAAATAATTTCTCAGGTAAAACTTTGGGTAAAATAAAAATATGGTCTCCAAACGGACTTAATAACCCTAATTCTGGTGGAACATTATTTAAAATTGGAAAAACTTTCAGATTGGATTTTGAGGCTGGAAAACAACTTTTTCATATGCATATTACATATAATTTATACAATAGTATGCCTAATTTCATGAAATCCATGAAATGGATATTTGATCCCGCTAAACGTGATGTACATGTTAGATTGACTTCAATATTAGGAGGAGTAATAGGTGTTACGCAGAAAGAATGATCAAAAGAAAAAAGTGAAACAAGCATTTATAGATGGTGATGTTTCTACAAAGTTATTAACAAAAATAATTAAGCTAGCACCATCTTTTTTCTTTCTTGAAATTTGCGATATTTGCAAGAATGATGAATTAACAAAAATTATTACTAATTCTAAGCAAACATATGCATCATTGATAACTAAAAACGAAAATACCGATATTGTTATTGTAGCAAATAATGACTTTTTTAATATATCTGTCAATTTATTGTTTAAAAGCTTATGTGAAACTATAGTTATATATTTTCCTTTTGAAAATATTACGTTTCAACAATTTCTTTATAATTGTGAACCGTACTCAAACAATCCGCAAAAATCAGCTATTATAAAAGGTCTATGCTATATGATCTGTACATGGGTAACAAATGAAAATAGATTATATTTTCATTTTGATAATTTTAAGGGTATAGAAACGTTTGAAAAAATTAAAACGTTAATTTGAAACAATTATATAAATTTAATTTTTACCACAAATTCATTAAGAAAAATTGAATCTTTTGAATAACATTAATGAATACATTTCCGATGTTGTGATTATTGACCAAAATGCGACTGATGCTATCAATAAAAGCAAGAATGATTTTTACGATAAGTATGAATACTTAAAAACCGGACTGTGAAAAAAGCTGGTTGGAAGAAAAAGTAGATAACGCTTGTGAGTGGTGCAAGGAAAATTGGCAGTCAATAGTTAGTGTGTTTGTGACTATTGTCATTGTTGTCGGTATTGTTATATTGAGTATTTCAACATTTGGAACGGCAATTCCAGTAATTGCTGTTGGTGTAGTTGGAGCAATCGTAGGCATTTCAGGTCAATTAATTAGTGATATTATTTCATGTGCGATAACAGGCGATTGGGATGGTAACTGGCAATCATATATTGGATCAGCGATAGGCGGTTTTGCTGGCGGTGTTTTATTATTGCTTACTAATCCAATTGCTGCTTGTTCAGCAGAGGCGGCAATATCAACGTTTTTTGGCGAAAATCTTGAAAATATCACTGGGGGACAAAAAAGATCGACTTTTGAAATATTATTTGATACTGGTTTAAGCACAGGAACAGTGGCTTTTTTTAGTGTTGCTTTAAGTAAAATTACTGGAGAGCTTTCAAAAACTCTTTCGAAAAAAATTCCGGTGTTCAAAAGACTTTCAGGCATAAATAGCTATGATGCTTCATTTAAAATGGTAATAACAAAATTAAAACAGGGAAGTATTAAAAAATTTCATTATAAAACAATTAGAAATGGTGTAATTTCAGAACTTTCTGAAGGTACATTGGAAAATATAGCAAGTGGTTTTTTGATGGGATTAAGGAATGGTATGACGAATGGAGAGAGTTGTCACAAAATTAATAAGAAATGAAGAAGGTCTGATCAATGAAATCAAAATCGAAATTTACTGTGAAGATACCGTCAGAGATTTATAAAGGTGAAGTTTTTATAACTGCTTTTTTCATTGTTTTAAACGTAATGTATACAATTTTTGGTAATCCTCCACATTTCTCTATGTATATTTCAACAATATTATTCGTTTTTATTCCAATAGCTATTTCATTATTGTGGATAAGAAAATTAAAAATTGTAGTAAGTGGCAGCAAAATAACCGTTAGGAAGATTTTGGGATCCAAATATAGTGTGGATGTTTCAGAAATAACAAAGATAAAATGGATAATTAATGATACTAGATTAGGGGTTAATGAAAAAATTTTAATTTATGTGAACTCTGAGCATTTTGCTGTTGAAACTCTTATGGACGGATTTGAAATAATGTCAGAATATCTTTTGAAAAATGTTGATCCTGATAAAATAATTTATATTAATAAAAAATAGAACATTTGGCAATAAAATAATAGAAATATGTTGTGCGTATTGACGGCGATGTCGCTGATGTTATTAATAAGAGCAAAGATGATTTTTACGATAAGTATGAATACTTAAAAACCGGATATTGAGAAAAGCTGGTTGGAAAAAGCTAAAGAGTGGATTGATTCAGCTTGTGAATGGTGTAAAGATTTATGGAATAAAATTATATATTTTGATTTTTTTAATTTTATAGGTAAATTAATTCATAGTGAAGGATTCAGGAATTTCGTAACCTTTGCAGTTGGAATATTTTATCAGATAGGTGGTGTCTGGCTGATAAAGAAAATTGCGGAGGTAGGAACAATCGCTGCAGTATTTGTGAGAAAGCATCCGATTTTGTCTTCATATATGAAGGAGAAGAATTTATAATATGGTCATGGAAGGGCGACTATATGAACCTTGGAGCAGGCGCTGAAACAGGTATTTATCAGGTGAAAGATGGAGAAATTGATGAGTATGGAAATTATATTATGGAAAATGGTGAATACTCATATCTTTATGCCGAAGTTAACAGAGAATATTCTGTTGATATGACTCTTGAATTATATCATGATTCTAATGGGGGATGGAATCTTCAGTGATGATGAGCAGCTGTATAAACATGAACCAGATGAATTACAATGGTGGATAACGGGATTTGATCCGTTGGTTCAGAATGTTAAAGCTGAGGATCTCCAAGCCGTAACTACTATAGATTTTTTCGAGCTTTGGAGAAAACAAAGATATAATGTTAGATTCTTTCAGAAAATTTAATGCAGGGGAAGTCGGATGGGATATTCCAGAAAAAGATTCGGGTTCATACATTGTAACTCTGACTTGGTAAGGAGAATATTATGTTAAAATTTAAAAACTTGCTTTGCTGCACAATGTCCGTAATATTGATGTTAAGCCTAATGTCCTGTTCTGTTGTAGAAAAATTGAACAGCCATTATGAAGGTGATCTCGTTATTGATCAGACGGAGAATGTGAGTGTTTCAGAAACAGTAATAAAGGCTTTGGAAAATAACGATGCGGACGCAATCAAAAATCTGTTTTCTGTTCGTGCCAAAGATCTTTGTCCGGATCTGGATGAAGGGATCGGATATATGCTCAGCATATATGAAGGCGAATTTGTTGAAGTTACGCAGAATAATTCAAGCTCAAATAAATATTCGAGCGGTGGTGAAAGATGTATTGTTTCTCCGGTATGCGTTTTTAAAACAACAGAAAACTACTATAAGCTTACTTGGAATGCGTGGACGATAAATGAAAAAGATAAGGAAAAAGAAGGAGTCTACAGCATGAAACTCCAGATTTGGCCGGATGCCGGACTGGATCAGGGAGGTGAAGATCTTTTTGTTGCAGGGGTAGTGTATCCTGCTAATTCCGAGGAAAGTGATATGGCGTTTACTCTTTGGAAAAACATTTATCAGCAAAAAAATCATGACGATCGCATAGAGAGATTTCGTGAGCTGCTTTCTGACAATATGCTGGCTTCAGGCGTAACGGACGATGAAATAGATCGCTTTTTTGATTACTGTCAGCCAATGCGAGAACTTCACGAAGGCTGGACGGAAATTGATGATGGAAATATTACCGTTTATATTACGTCCATGAAAAATGATACTCCGATATGTTTTTGTTTTAGACTTGACAAGGAACAAACGGATAAAATATCTTTTCTAAAATTTGTCGAGATAGACGATGAAAAGACTATCGGTGATTATAATTTATCGGAAAAAAATGCGGGAATTTATTTGCCGGATTAATGGAAGTGATTAATTATGAAAAAACTTATACTATCCGTTTTGCTTTTTTTACTGGTGGCGAGTTCTACAGGCTGTACTATATTAAACGATAGCCAAAGTTCAATAGAAAATGATGATAAATTAATTATCGATCAAACCTCAACGAAAAATACTTCGGATGTTCTGATACAAGCCTTGGAGACCAACGATGCTGAACTTTTTAAAAGCGTTTTTTCAGAGCAGACTTTGAAATTACAGCCTGATATTGATGAAGGTATCAAATACATATTTAATATATTTGAGGGTGACAATTTAGAGATAGTTTATGAAAATCAGTCATCAGAATCTTTTTCTGATTTGCAGGCAAAATGTGTATGGTCGATCTGTGTAATTAAGACTACTGAAAAATGCTATTCATTAACATGGACTGAGTGGGTACAGCAGGAAACTGATCCGTCTGCCCAAGGCGTATACAGCTTGATTTTTGAAGAATGTGAGGAAGATCAGAGAGGAGCAGGCGGCGGAGATCTGCTTGCCGGAATATATTACCCCGGATGTGAAACCTAGTCTGATATTTTAAACACATTTTTCGGGGCGATGCATAATAAAGACCGAGAAGAGCTTGAAACTATATTTTCCAATGAGTTTCTGGAGGATCCGGAAGCTGTGAAGAATATGGATAAATTTATAGAACGATATACTCCTTCATATTCTAATTTGTTAGCCGCATGGGAGGTCAATGATACTATTTGCATTCAACTAAGGCGTTTCGATGCTTTTATTTGTCTGCATTTTGATAATAAACAGACAGATAAAATATCATCTATTCGAGTATTTGACAGTACAACTGAAGATGAAGAAAGCATATCACGATACGATTTTAACCAAGATGAAATGGGAATTTATTTTCCAGATTAGTCAAATGCATCTTAATAAGTATCAATCAGAAGCTCACGTATATGTTTATAGCGGAAGCAAATATGAATATCTTGAAGCTAACAGTGCAACCATGATTTATTAAGAAGACGTTGTTGATCAATTGGAAAGGATATGAAACTGTCACGGCTTTCAGCAAGACTGTTTCGTGTTGATGAGCGTGGGTGGCAATTGAAAGGTGGTGAACTTATCTTAGAATAATTAATATATAAAAGACAAATATTGTGAAAAGGAGTTAATAATATGAAAACAACAAACTATCTCGCCGGACTAGCGGCAATAACAATGACATTCACAGGCGTGGCTGCTCCAATATCAGCTTATGCCGATGATATCTCGACGTCTGCAAGCATAGACTATGCAACATATGGCGACTTTGTGTATATCATAAAAGCTGATAAAACAGCCGAGATAGTAGAGTATAACGGCACAGATGAAAACGTTGTTATCCCTGCTGAACTCAATGGGTATACGATAACAGGTATAAGCGGTTGGTCGGGTAAACCTACAAATTCTCACCCTTTGGGTGTCATAACTGGTGCTTTTAAGAACAACAAGACCATTAAAACCGTAGTCATTCCTGATACAGTAAAATATATAGACGATGAAAGCTTTTATGGCTGCACAGCCCTTGAAAGCGTGATGTTTGGCAACGGTGTTGAAGAAATAGGCGATTATGCCTTTGAAAACTGCACTTCACTTTCCAAGGTATACATCCCTGTAAGCGTAAAGAAAATAGGCGCTGAGGCTTTTGGTTATACTTTCGGCTCAGAACTTACACTTAATAAAAACTTCTCAATGACCTGCTCTAAGGATAGCGCCGCTGAAAAGTATGCAAAAGAAAATGGTATCACATATGACACATATCAGGTAAAAATTGATGAGCTTGCCGTTTCAGGTATTAAGGACAAAGAGTACACAGGTAAGCCTGTTACGCAAAATATAGTTATCAAAAATGGCAATGTCGTCCTTGATGATGGTACTGACTATACTGTTACTTATTCTGCAAACACAAAGGTGGGTACTGTTGAAGTCACCATAACAGGAACAGGTTCATATATCGGCGAGATAAAGTCAAGCTTTGATATACTGCCTGCAAAACAGCAGATACAGAAGCTTGAAACACGCTTCAAAGGCTTTTTCATAGACTGGGCGCAGAAAGGCTCTGCAACAGGATATGAGATAGAATATAGCACAAATGCTGATTTTAAGGACAGCACGGTTAAAAAGCTTACCGCAAACAAACCTGATACTCTCACCATAAGCGGTCTGACAGCAGGAAATAAATATTATGTTCGTGTACGTTCCTACACAAACGTTGGCGAAAATGTATACTATGGAGCATGGTCAGACAGCAAAAATATTACCACTGCAAAGTATGACATTACAAAGTCAGCTATCTCAGGCATTTCTACAAAGACATACACAGGAAAGAATATCACGCAGAGCGTAAAGGTAAAATACAACGGCAAGACGCTTAAAAGCGGCACAGATTACACAGTTTCATATTCAAACAACAAAAAGGTAGGAACAGCCACAGTAAAGATAACAGGCAAAGGACAATACGGCGGAACTGTCAGCAAGACATTCAAGATAAACCCTGCCAAGCAGAAGATACAGAAGCTCACAGCGAAGTCAAAGGCTTTCTTTATTGATTGGGCGCAGAAAGGCTCTGCAACAGGTTATGAGGTGCAGTACGCCACAAACTCTAAGTTTACAGGCGCAAAGAAGCTTGATGTTGCAAACAACAAGACCGACAAAATGACGATCTCAAAGCTTTCGGCAAATAAGAAATACTATGTTAAGGTACGTTCCTATACGCTTGTAAAGGGTACTAAATATTTTGGAGAATGGTCGGCTGTTAAGAGTGTGACAACGAAGAAGTAGTATGCTTATAAACCGCAACCAAAATATGCTTTGTCTTGATGAATTTGATATACTTGAACTGCGTGAAAAT
>OGPA01000052.1_pt1 | contig 132178 bp, 86 predicted proteins | sample 1552841 | NCBI WGS metagenome assembly OGPA01 (sample SAMEA2579916, study PRJEB22360) | human gut metagenome
CCACTGATGAGTGGCTCGGGAGCACCCTGGGTGCTTTACGGTATTGGAGCCGTACTGGCCATTATCCTGAATTTCTGTAAGATTCCGGCATTGGCTTTCGCACTGGGTATGTTTATCCCGATGGAACTGAACACTCCGTTGTTGATCGGTGGAGCCATCAGCTGGTATGTAGGAAGCCGCAGTAAAGACCAGGCACTTAACACAGTACGTTTGGAGAAAGGGACGCTGCTTGCTTCCGGATTCATTGCCGGAGGTGCTTTGATGGGAGTTATCAGCGCTGCCTTACGATTCGGCGGTATCAACCTTGTTAATGAGAAATGGCTGGAAGGGAACTTTGCGGAGCCGTTAGCTGTTGTAATGTATATAGCATTGATGGCTTACCTGGCGATAAGTTCACTGAAAGCAAAAAAAGAATAAGATAAATAATGGATGCACCGGTAGTTAATGTTGGGATTATGACGCAGAAGGCTGTCTCTTTCGTATTCAACGGAGAGTATATCCATACGGAGAATAGTGCCTTCCTGACCGGGGAACAACGAGCGTTGTTCGTAAACGGGAATATTGTATACAACGGCAAACTGTACAAGGAACTTTTCTTTGAACCGGCTTCACCAGACTCCTCATTCGACCTGAAGGCCGTTACAATCGGAGTTGATTTCCACTGGCAGCGCCAGGAGGATCAACGCTTCAAAGGGTCTTTGAACCTGGTAGCAGGAAATGAAGGCATCGTTGTAATCAACAGTATCGATGTTGAAGAATACCTCACCAGTGTTATCTCGTCGGAGATGAGTGCTACCGCGTCGAAGGAATTGCTGAAAGCACATGCCGTCATCTCACGCAGCTGGCTGTTAGCCCAGATAGAAAAGAATTTCCGCTTGGGCAATACTTCGGAGAAATACCGGAGTTGTCATCGTGAACATGATCAGTTAATCCGTTGGTACGACCGTGAAGACCATACGATGTTCGATGTATGTGCCGATGATCATTGCCAGCGTTACCAGGGTATCACCCGGGCCTCGACACCAATTATCCGGGAAGTGATTCATGAAACCCGTGGTGAGATCCTAACGGATGGTGAATCTATTTGCGATACCCGCTTCTCGAAATGTTGCGGAGGCGTAACCGAACAGTTCGAACATTGCTGGGAACCGGTGCCTCGCTCTTATCTGACAGCTATACGTGACAGTAAAGAAGCCTCTTATCCGGACCTGACCGATCCAATCGAAGCTGAAATGTGGATACGCAATTCACCGGAAGCATTTTGTAACACCACCGACAAAGAGATACTGAGCCAGGTATTAAATAACTACGACCAGGAAACAACCAATTTCTACCGTTGGCGAATCTCTTATACCCAGGCTGAGTTGGCCGAACTGATCCATCGTAAAAGCGGTATCGATTTCGGCGAGATACAAGACCTTATCCCACTGGAAAGGGGTACTTCCGGCCGGATAGAAAAGTTGAAAATTATAGGAACACGCCGGATATATACGATCGGTAAGGAGCTGGAGATACGGCGTACATTATCAGAAACGCATCTTTACAGTTCGGCATTCGTGATAGACAAAGAAGATATCCGTATCAATATCCCTCAACGTTTTATACTGACTGGGGCCGGATGGGGTCATGGTGTGGGGCTTTGCCAGATCGGAGCTGCGGTAATGGGAGCACAAGGATATTCTTATACGGAAATATTAGCACATTATTTCCGGGGATCACAAATTGAAAAAAGATATTAAACTTGAAATACTAAAAAGGCCGCTGATCTCACGATAGCGGCCTTTTTTTGTGTTTACCTATCTTATCGGCTACGAGTTGTAGCCGGTTTGTCTTGACTCTCACGAGCTCTAACGGTTACAAAGGAACAAACAAAGCTACAAGGTGGCAAACAAAATAGATTAACAGGTGTAATTTACCCACGAAAAGGATAATTATACCGATAAAATGGACCTTACTCCGATCAGGAGAGTCGTGATAAAAAGCTTACATTTATATAAAAATAGCTATCTTTGTCACCGAACATTTGACGGGGGATGCTCCCCTGCTCTACTTAAATAAGTCCCGATAAATGAACAGCTATATAATTCTCTCGATCATTGCTATTTATTTTGGTATCCTATTACTCATCGCATGGATCACTGGAAGAAAGAGCACCAGTAACGATGCTTTTTTTCTTGGTAACCGTAAATCTCCCTGGTATATAGTTTCTATCGGCATGATCGGGACATCGCTCTCAGGAGTAACATTCGTTTCTGTTCCGGGAATGGTGCGTAGTATAGATATGACTTATATGCAGACGGTCCTGGGATTTTTCTTCGGGTATATATTGATTGCCAAAGTTCTTCTGCCGCTTTATTATAAACTGCAACTGACTTCCATCTATGCCTATCTGGGTGACCGCATCGGACGGCGAAGCTATAAGACAGGAGCCTCTTTCTTCCTTCTATCCAAAATTGTAGGAGCAGCAGCAAGGCTTTATCTGGTTGTCCTTATCTTGCAACACTACGTATTCAGTACCTGGAATATTCCTTTCTGGATAACTGTCGTAATAAGTATATTCCTTGTTTGGCTTTACACCTATCGAAGTGGTATTAAAACCATCATCTGGACCGACACGCTCCAGGCCCTCTGCCTGGTTGCCATGCTGATCGTTATAATCTGGAAGGTGAAAGATGCAATGGAATTGAATATGGATGGTATGGTACAAACACTGGTAGCCAGCCCTCATTTCCGTATTTTTGAATTTGATGACTGGCATAGTACACAACACTTCGCTAAACAATTCTTCAGCGGCATCTTTATTACCATCGTAATGACCGGACTGGATCAGGATATGATGCAAAAAAACCTGTCCTGCAAAAGCCTGAAAGATGCGCAAAAGAATATGTACACCTATGGATTTGCCTTCACACCAGTCAATTTCCTGTTTCTTTCGCTGGGTGTCCTGTTAATATCACTGGCAGCTCAGCAAAACATTGCATTGCCTGCACTGAATGACGATATCCTGCCGATGTTCTGTACCTCCGGAATACTGGGACATTCTATCCTGATCTTCTTTACCATCGGAATCATCGCAGCAGCATTCAGCAGTGCCGACTCTGCCCTGACGGCACTTACCACCTCCTTTTGCGTTGATATTCTGGGAGTAGAAAAGGAAGAAGCAAACAAAGCCAAACGTACCCGGTTAATGACTCATTTACTTATCTCGGTGTTGTTTGCAATAATTATCCTTATCTTTAAAGCCGTAAACAGTCGCAGTGTGATCGATGCTATTTACATGATCGCGTCTTATACGTATGGTCCTTTACTCGGATTATTTGTCTTTGGCCTGTTCACAAAAAAACAACCACGCGACAAATATGTTCCTTATATATGTATTCTCTCACCACTGATCTGCTTTGCTACGGATTATCTGGTGAAACAATATACAGGCTATGCCTTCGGTTACGAAATGTTGATGGTAAACGGTGCAATCACCTTCTTTGGACTATGGGTGGCCTCAGTAAAATATAAATCAATAAAAGATTAACTAATATGGAAATTAAAAGTGCAGAATTTGTTATCAGCAACACGGATGTAAAGAAATGCCCCGCTGGAAACTTTCCGGAGTATGCCTTTATAGGGCGAAGTAATGTAGGCAAATCCTCCCTTATCAATATGCTGACCGGCAAGAAAGGTTTGGCCATGACTTCGCAGAAGCCTGGTAAGACATTGCTTATCAATCATTTTATGATTAATAACAACTGGTTTCTGGTCGACCTTCCCGGTTATGGCTTTGCCCAGCGCGGAAAAGAAGGGCGGGAGAATATCCAGCGGATTATCGAAGATTATATCCTGGAACGCGAACAACTGACCAACCTCTTTGTATTGCTTGACTGTCGCCATGAAGCACAAAAGATCGACCTCGAATTTATGGAATGGCTAGGAGAGAATGGCGTACCTTTCTCAATCATCTTCACCAAGATAGATAAAATAAGCAAAGGACGTTTGAAAGAAAACCTGAAGGCCTATCAGGACAAGTTACTGGAGAGCTGGGAAGAACTTCCTCCTATCCTACTCTCCTCCTCGGAGAAGAAGGAAGGACGCGAAGATATTCTCAGTTATATTGAAGATATAAATAAAAGTTTAAAAGGATAGAACGATCCGGGAGCGACATGGTATCAGGTTGCACGGAATCGCCACAATTATGCCGGAGCGGACATTCTGCCGCTCCGTAAGGTTGCGCTTCACCAAGTATAGTTGCCGTGCGACCTAAGCCTCCTGAATAAACAACAAGAAAGAATGCCTGTGTAATTTATGCCTCTCTGTATTTTTCTGCGTACTCAGCAGGAGATAACCCATAAAAATCCTTGAAACAATTCGAAAAATATTGATGAGAACCAAAACCCACCGCATATGCAACTTCCGATATCGATATTTTCTTGGTACGAAGCAGTTGGGCTGCATATTCCAGTCGGACATTACGCAGATAAGTACTTGGAGTCAACCTGCATATTTCTTTTAGTTTACGATGTAGATGGACACGGCTGATCCCCAATTCCGCACTCAGCGACTCTATACTCAATGAAGAGTCGCTGATGTGTTCCCGAATGATCCGGTTCAACTTCTCCATCAATTTATCATCAGCACTTTTTACATTGAAATCAGTCGTTTCGGAGGTATGATCCGTCTTTTCTCCGGCTTTCGCAAAGGCTTGTCTATTCAATAAGTTAATAATATTTGCAAGCAAATATCGCAGATCAAAAGGTTTGGATATATATACATCCGCCCCGGATTTCAGACCTTCCACACTATCATCCAACGTCGTTTTCGCGGTAAGCATAATAATCGGTATTTGCCGGGTATTATTATTTCCACGCAAACGTTGAGTCATTTCCAAACCATCCATAACCGGCATCATCACATCGGTAATAATTAAATCCGGGTAACTGGAGGCAGCTACTTCATAACCGGCCTTTCCATCCATCGCTTCCCTGATAAGAAAGTGTTCCTGTAATTCGTTCCTCAATAAGGCTAAGATATCAAGATTATCTTCTACCAGCAGGATGGTGGGTTTTCGTGACAAACGATTATTTTTACTAACAGAATCCGCTTCATTTTTATCCCATGCATCTATTTGAATGTTCATTGACTCGATAGGCACATTACAGTTTTCATTTAGTGGAGTATCACACAATTCCTCCGATTGATAGTTTTCTCTTAGAAAAGGTACCCGTACTGTAAACACACTCCCTTCTCCCGGAACGCTCGACACATCTATAGTACCATGATGCAATTCCACCAACATTCGGCAAAGATGAAGGCCGATCCCTGTCCCAATATTCCCGACATTGTTCCTTTGATCAACCTGATAAAAGCGTTCAAATATCGTATGAATATATTCCGGTGAAATTCCTTTTCCATTATCCTGAACGGTAAACTCCAGATACATATTTTCAGAAACAGACAAATGAATCTCAATTTTTCCTCCTTTATTTGTAAACTTGAAAGCATTAGAGAGGAGATTATAAATAATCTTATCCATAAAATCAATATCTATCCAAACCGTATCGGGTATCTGTTCGGAAATAAAAGATAACTGAATATCCTTATCTTTCCCTAACGGACTAAAAGAATCAACTACGTCATTGACAAAAGAGACTACATCTGTCTTACGTACTGCAAGTTTCATTTGCCCCCGATCAATCTTACGGATATCCAAGAGTTGATTTATCAGCCGGAGGATACGATTAGCATTCCGGTTCATAATATGATAAACTACCTGTCTCGAAGAATCCGTATCTTCCTGTATTAATTTAAGAAGCGGAGATATTACCAACGTTAATGGCGTTCGGATCTCATGAGATATATCTGTAAAGAATTGCAACTTGGATTGTACCAAACGTTCATTATGTTCTTTTTCCAACATTCGTTGTTTTTCCCTCAGACGAATCATCGTCAAACGAAAAATACCATATAAAAATAATAAGGTCAACATAGCATAAAGACTCTTTGCCCACCATGTCAACCACCACGGAGGTGTGATCACAATAGACAAACAGACTGTTTGCTCGTTTTCCGGAACCGTATAAGCTTTCACTCTAAACATATATGAACCGGGGGGAAGATTTGTATATATCGCCGTACGATTACCCCGGATGGCATTCTGCCAATCCCGATCCAGCCCTTCCAACATATATTCATACCTTACCCTTTCAGGAGAAACGGCCTCCAGAGCATTAAAAACTATCGACAAATTATTCTGACGGTAATTAAGCGTGATCTCCTGTGTCTCGGACAGAACTTCATTCAACAGGATTTTTCCCTGATAAGCCTGTCCTACTTCTATCTTATCATTAAAAACAAATAATCCGGATAATAAAAGACCTGAAAGAGGTGTTTCCCTGGCTAACTTATCCGGATCAAACCAGGTAATGCCTCGTGTCCCTCCAAAATAAAGACATCCTGACTGACTATGAGTAGATGCCTGAAGCTTAAACTCCTGGTTAGTTATGCCATCATATGTTCCGTAACCAATAAAACGGTCCTGTTCTTTCTGATAAACGGCGATTCCACTATTCGTACTAACCCAAAAATTACCGGATGAATCCAATTCAAAACCAGCAATTAAATTATCCGGCAAACCATCCTGTATTGTATATAGAGAACCTTTCTTTAAGTCCTTATCAATTTTATTTAAACCCCAGTTTGTGCCAATCCAAATATTATTGTCCTTATCTTCTAAAATAGCGATAGCTGTATTATTCTGAATTAAACTATCTTTCCCTGTATAATAGCAAATAGTATTACTCTCTACATCCATACAACTCAGACCAGCATATGTTCCGACCCACAACCTGTTATTACTATCTATATACACGAAATTACACCAGTTACTCAGCAAATAGCTATCAGTATCATCGCCAGTTTGTCTGAAATAAGAGAACTGTCCGGTAGTATGATCCATGCGATTAACACCTCCTCCATTAGTTGCAATCCATACGTGCCCTTCATGATCCTCCGCAAAGCTAGTAACATGATTACAATTAAGTTGCGATTTTCCCCCTTCCTTATAATAATAATGCCTTATGTCTCCTGTTCGGGTATTATAAATATAAAAACCATGAAGGTAAGTTCCAATATACATCAGTCCTCTGGAATCCTGAAAAAGACTGGTTATTACATTTTCCTCCGGCAATATACGCTGCTCCACCTTATATTGATTATTGACATAGCACAACTTGAATAACCCTCCGCCATTGGTTCCTACCCACAATTTCTGTTCCCTGTCAATCCACAATGCACCTACACTTTGATCTGTTATATCCAATTCGCTGTAAGGGTTATTCTCTATAATCCGAAAGCCATCTTCTTCTGCAGGTATAACAACGATTCCTTTCTCTACGTATCCAACCCAAATATTTCCCTGCCGATCCTCACATAAGGCTTGCACTTTACCTGTCATAGGATTAAATCCGAAATTCTGAATACCATAAGGTATTAACGTTTCCTTTTCCTCATCCAATAACCATAATCCTCCTCCATCCGTACCGACCCAAATACGCTGCTTCCGATCTTTTATCAAACAGACTGACAACCTTGCTTCAGGAATCCGATCGCACCCTTTCAATGGTCGTACCAACCGGGTTACCGGGTCAATATATATCAGTCCATACCCCAGTGCTGCTACCAGAATATTTCCTTTATTATCCGTACATAGTGAAAAGATAGAATGCTCTGCCAGAATATGATTAGAGTCTGACAAGTTATTTATGTTCTCCAAAACTGCTGTTTCAGGATGAAAAATAGCAATACCATTATATTTACTACCTAACCACAGATCACCATTATCTGCAACAAACAAGGTTGTAATATCCATACTCTTCACATCTGGAAGCTCATATAGAATGACTGTATTATCTTTCGGTTGTATTCGCACCAGTCCACGATCTGAAAGAACAATCCAGACAAATCCATTCTTATCTTCTTCGATACAGGATATCTTAGAATGAGCCAGATATTGATACAAATCTTTAAAGCTGGAAGTAAATTGTTCTGTCCGGTAGTCGTATTTATAAAGTCCGCTAAGCGTTCCTATCCAGAAGTTTCCAAAAGAGTCTTCATACATGGCGGTAATATAATTATCCGGTAAAGAATTCTTCTTCTGAAACGACTGGGTGAACATTTTCACATCTGCTCCCGTAACCCGGCCTAATCCACAATCTGTACCGACCCACATCTGGTTTCTGCGGTCCTGATAAATTAAATGGATACTGTTATTCAATAATCCATCTTCTACAGATATAAAGCGCATGGATGCAAATAGTCGGCTACCAGGCAGCAAGAACAAAAGAATTATACACAATATAAGTTTCTTCATACAGGTAACAATAGTTCGACACAAATGTAAGTATTTTTCCAGCAAAAAACAGTGCATTACAATGTACATAACATAATCTTTAAATATTGAGACATATTCTTAAACCTGTTACAAGGGCCTAAGCTCTTTATTACACCTGCAGTCGTTATCTATCAAAACATACCCTACATTTGTTTCAACATGTATAACTTTAAAATCATTCTTTTATGAAAAGGAAATGTAGTACCTTTTTATCGCAGGACCTAACTAAAAGGTTTATGCGAAATTTGACTCTCACAGCCCTTTTATTAATAGTAGGACTTTCAGCCTATGCACAAACAGGCAGTCAGATCAACGGTGTTGTATTATCGGCAACAGATAATCTTCCTTTGATCGGCGTAAATATTGTCCAGCTGGGAACTTCGAACGGAACAGTCACGAATGTAGATGGCAACTTTACTCTAACCGTTCCGGAAAACTCTTTCTTAACGATTTCATATATCGGATATATGGAACAACAAATCAAGGTAATTTCCGGAAAAGATCATTACAGGATATTACTTAAAGAAGACTCTCAAACATTGGAAGAAGTCGTGGTGGTAGGCTATGGTGTACAAAAGAAAAAATTAGTCACTGGAGCAACAATACAGGTAAAAGGTGACGATATACAGAAATTGAATACCGTCTCCCCTCTTTCCGCACTACAAAGCCAGACACCAGGGGTAAATATCATGAAAAAATCCGGACAACCCGGTGAAGGTTTCAAAGTAAATATCCGTGGTATCGGTACAATTGGTAACTCCCAACCTCTTTATATAGTAGATGGCGTATCCAGAGGCAACATCGACTATCTCAATCCGGCAGATATCGAATCATTAGATGTATTAAAAGACGCTGCTTCCGCAGCCATCTACGGATCACGTGCAGCAAACGGAGTCGTATTAGTTACAACAAAACAAGGTAAAGCCGGCAAAGCGTCCATACAATATGATGGATACTTCGGTGTACAAAACGTTTATAAAAGCCAGCCTCTGCTCAATGCACAGGAATATGCCATGATCATGAATGAAGCACAAATAAACTCAGGACTCAGACCTTATGATTTTACCAATATGATGGATGCGGGCGATTGGGAGCGTATTCAAAACAGTAGTTGGAAAGGAACAAACTGGTTAAAAGAATTGGAAAATGAAAATGCTCCGATGCAAAGCCACGCCCTTAACATCTCCGGAGGAACAGAGCAGTCGGTCTATTCAATCGGACTTTCATACACCACACAGGAAGGAATTTACGGCAAACCAGTACAACCCCAATACAGCCGTTATACAGCAAGAGTAAACACAGACCATACTCTTTATAAAGTAAAAGATATGGACATTATCAAATTCGGCGAAAACATGTCTTATTCTTTCTCTGAAAAAAACGGTATCGGTATCGGTAACTTTGGCTGGAACGATATTGCCAATGCACTGAGAATAAGTCCATTTATGCCGCTTTGGGCAAAAGATGCCAATGGGAATGAGATAGAAGGTGAATATCACTACGCCATACCCTGGAATAACAGGCAAGCCAACCCGATTGGCGATATGGTTTATCAGAGAGGTCAGAATATATCCAAAAATCATAATCTGGACGGAAACTTCTTCGCAGTAATACAACCCATCAAAAATCTTAAATTCCGCAGCAGCTTCGGTTTTAATATAAGTGCCAATACTTACAGGAGTTATTCGCCGGAATACAAATTAAGTCCTGAAAACTTTCGTACGGAAGACCTCACTTACCAAAGTTCCGGGGTAGGATTAGGCTGGACATTCGAAAATACGCTTTCTTACGCATTCAATATCAACCAGGTACATAGTTTCGACGCATTAATCGGAATGTCTGCCGAACGATGGGGTTTAGGAGACAACCTTAATGCTAAAAATGTAAATTCAATCTTTGATGATTTTGACCATGCTTATATAGATAATGCAAATGTTGTTGATGCTTCCAAAACCTCTATTGGAGGTAGTCCCTGGGGCAAAGGCGGCATCATGTCTTATTTCGGCCGTATCAATTATAACTATAAAGAAAAATACATGGCTACACTGGTCATGCGTTCAGACGGTTCATCCAATTTCGCCAAAGGAAATCGCTGGGGGTATTTTCCTTCCGTATCTGCAGGTTGGGTTATGAGTAACGAGGATTTTATGGAATCGACAAAGAGTTGGATGGACTTCATGAAGTTGCGTGCCAGTTGGGGGCAGAATGGAAACCAGTCTATTTCTCCTTTCCAATATCTGGCCACAATCTCTTTCTATGATGCTTATTACTTTATAGGTACGGATAAAGGACAAATATCACAAGGTGCATTTCCTGACATCTTACCCAATCAGAACGTAACATGGGAGACTTCCGAACAAATTGACCTGGGTTTCGACGCTCGTTTCATAAACAATCGGTTAGGTATCAATTTCGACTGGTATAACAAAAAAACGAAAGACTGGTTAGTTCCCGCTCCCGTCTTAGCCAGTTATGGTACAGGCGCTCCATATATCAACGGTGGAGATATTGTGAACAAAGGTATCGAAATTGCCATGAACTGGAATGACCAGGCAGGCGACTTCACCTATGGAATCAGTGCAAATATGTCTTATAATAAAAATGAAGTAACCCGTATTGCTAATAGTGAAGGCATCATTCGCTCCGATGTAAAAATCAGTAACGGTACGGCGAGTATTCCCCGTGCTGAAGTAGGACGTCCTATCGGTTACTTCTGGGGATATAAAACAGACGGGCTCTTCCAAAATGATAATGACGTACAGAATTACAAGAATAACGACGGAAAAGTAATCATGCCGACAGCCCAACCCGGAGATGTCCGTTTCGTAGACCTGAATGGTGACGGAGTTATTGATGATAAGGATAAAACAATGATCGGTGATCCTAATCCGGATGTGTTATTCGGATTAAATCTCAACTTGGGATATAAAGGTTTTGATCTCTCAATCACAACTAACGGTTCATTCGGTAATCAGATCATCAAATCATATCGCGGAGCCGGAGACAGTCCTCAGGATAATTATACAACCGAAATATTCGGCAGATGGCATGGCGAAGGAACCTCTAACAAAATACCCCGTATTACGAATGGGACACATATCAACCGTCAATATATATCCGACCTATACGTTGAAAACGGAGATTACTGGAGAATCAATAATATTACTCTCGGCTATGACTTCAAGAAGTTATTCAAGAAAGTCCCTTTCGAACAACTCCGACTTTATATTACAGCCCAGAACTTGTTTACTATTACAGGATATTCAGGAATGGATCCGGAGATTGGAACCAGTACAGATGACACAAACTCCGGATGGGCTAGTGGTATTGATGTAGGATTCTATCCGTTACCCAGAACATATATGGTTGGAGCAAATATTAAATTCTAAATTAAAGACAACTTATGAAACGACTATTTATATATATTATAGCATCTGCATCCTTCCTGAACACAGGCTGCAGCGACTTTCTGGATACAGATAACCTGACCAAGAAAGACAACACAAATTTCCCTATGTCACCAGAAGACGCAACACAATCGTTATATGGTGCCTATTCAACAATGATCACTTTTGATGCCAACGAACATCCTTTTATGGTAGCGGAACTACTATCTGACGATCGTTTCGGCGGTGGCGGACAAAACGACCGCAACCCACAGGCTCTTAATGTATTCAAAGCGACTTCCGAGAATCAGTTGAAAGGAGCCTGGAGTAATCTGTACAAAGGTATTTTCCGGTGTAACATGCTTCTGACCACCCTGGACCAAGTTCCTTCCTGGGAAAGTGAAGCTCAAAAAAATAAAATAAAAGGCGAAGCATGCTTCCTGCGTGCATTCTTTTATTTCAATATGGCACGTATGTGGGGTTCTGTACCCTTGGTGATAGAACCAATCCCTCAGAATAATCCGAAAGCAACTCCGGAGGAATTATTCGCACAGATCTTCCTTGATTTGAAAACAGCAATCGAAAACTTATCGCCCGTCCAACAGCCGGCATCCGAATTAGGTCGTGCTACGAAATGGGCGGCAGAGGCTTTAATGGCACGCGCTTATCTATTCTATGACGGATATTATAATCAAAACGCCCGTAAAGAGGTGAAACTTGCCGATAAGACTTCCATCAATCAAGCAAATGTCACAGAATGGTTAAATGATTGTATCAATAACAGTGGTCACAAACTAGCTTCTGATTTCAGGAATTTATGGCCTTATTCTATTGATATACCGGAAGCTGATTACCTGTATGCCAAAAACAATCATTTGAGCTGGCTACGGGAAACAGGAGACAACAAGGAAAGCATATTCGTTGGAAAACATTCCATATTAGGCAGTTGGGATACTCCTAACTCTGATAAATATAGCAATCAAGTCAATATTTATATGGGATTAAGAGATCAGACACTCGTACCTTTCGGACAAGGCTGGGGATTCGGCCCAGTGGTTCCTACATTATATAATGAATGGGCAGATAATGACCTGAGAAAAAAAGGCTCTATCTGTAACGTCAATGATACCGAAGAAAACTTACCTGATTATAAATGGGGAGGTGATATGATGTGGCAGGAAACCGGCCTTTGGCAAAAGAAATATATTCCGATCAATGTACGCCGGAAAAACGCCTCCGGCATTGAAGAGATCTGTAATTACAGTTGTGTTTTATATGGCAGAACTCCTAATTTTTCACAGGATAACACGCAAGATATTGTCTACATCCGTTTTGCTGATGTATTGCTGATGCATGCCGAATTAACCAAAACGACAGACGGCATCAACAAAGTCAGAAGCCGTGTAAACCTTGAACCTATAGCAGCCTATAGCGATGAAACCTTACAGAAGGAAAGGAGATACGAACTGGCATTTGAAGGCTGTCGCTATTACGATCTGCTGCGTTGGTATGGTAAAGAAGCCGGTGTCATCATGAAAAATAATATGACCGGATCTAAAATATGGAATATGGCACAGCCAACCACCATCAACCAGGATCGTGGCAACGACTATTTCAACAATATTGACCAACGGGTTAGAGAAACCGGCGGTTTCTTACAAATACCTAACGAAGAAATAACCTTATCCGGAGGAGTCTTAACACAGAATCCGGGTTGGGAAGGAGCTTCCGTTATGTTCTGATAAAATATTTACCAATAAACATAGTATCTTATGAAAGCTAAAATAATATTTCTGTTCTTATTATTACTGACAATCTTTACAGCCTGTGAACCGATTGAAGATCGGCAAGATGCAGGGAATGTATTAAAAGAGAGTGAACTAATTTTCAATATTATTCAGGAAACGACAGGAAGCAATACCGTTATATTCGAAAACAAAACACAGGGAATCTTGCCTTTCTTCGACTGGGGCTCCGGTTTTTCTAATAAAACACAAGCTGAGGCTTATTTCCCATTTGCCGGAACCTATTCGGTAACCTTCACTGCTTATTGTGCCGGAGGTAATATCAGTACAAGCAAAGAGTTTACTGTCAACCAAAATGATCCGGTCTATTTCAATGATCCGGCATGGAATCTTATATCTGGCAACGGCAGTGGCAAAACCTGGATATTTGCAACAGATATCCCTTCCTCTAATTTTGGTGGAAGGATATGGGGTAATGGCGGATATCTCGATATCCCTTCCGGCCCTAACTGGTGGGGACGGACTTTCGAGGATGCCAAAGATGACGGAATAGATCTCAATGCCGAGTTATATTTCGACCTGGACGGTGCGGCTCACATGAAAACAATCAGTAATGGAACCACAACTACTGGTAATTATGACTTTAAACTGAATGAAAAAGTCATGACCAGTGATGGTCAGATATGGGCCATAGGAAGTATCGAATTCTCCGGAGCCACCATTCCTCACGGCATTAGTCAAAACGAAGGGCAAAAACCTGTGTATAAGTTTGATATCTGTACGTTAACCGAAAATGAACTGGTATTATGTTACAACACAGAAGGGAATAGAACCCAGGGCTGTGAAAGCTGGTACTGGCGTTTTAAGAGAAAAGGGTTTAATTATTAATCAATGATAAGTCAGACATCTGTCTCATATGATGAAAAGAATTATAATCACACTTTTGTTTTGTTTGCCGTTATATCTCACAGCGCAAAATCAGTTATACCGTAGTCCTGAAGCCGAAAAGTTATATCAGCTACTAAAACAAATAGTAGACAATAAACAAACGATGTTTGGAATGGCTAACCCTACAACTATAGGTTATGCATCCGGACCTTTGAACGGTGAATATAACCATTCGGATTGTAAAGATATCACAGGAGATCATCCCGCTTTTCACGAAAGTGACCTGATGTGGTATGAAGGGAGTCAGGAATTCCGCTCCTGGGATATAAAAGCCATGAAAAAAGCGTGGAAAAGAGGTGCCATACTAGGCTATTGCTGGCATATTGGAGGTCCTGTATCGCATAAATTTTATGCGATACAAGATGGACAACCCAGTCAGGACTATCATTTGGCTACTGAGATAATAGTGAATCCGGACCGGACAACCAATATAAAACTGGATTGGTATCTAAACCGGATTGACTCGATAGCCATTCCAGTCTTCAAAGAACTGGATTGCCCCATTGTCTTTCGTCCCTTCCACGAAATGACCGGTGATTGGTTTTGGTGGGGGCGACAGATAGGAGCTGATACCTATATTAAATTATTCCGTCTAACAGTTGATTATCTGCATAGCAAAGGTATTAATAACCTGCTCTATTGCTGGTCACCCGACAAACAGGTCGATTTTACTTTCTATCCAGGCGATGATTATGTCGATATATTGGGATTAGATGCGTATGAACCCGGCCTCACCACGCATTATCCGATCCCGGCATTAGTAGAAAATCTGACTAAGATATGTGACTATGCAGAATCGCATAATAAAGTCGCCGCATGGACCGAAGTCGGTTGCCGTCCTACTGAAGAAGGAGTTCCCCGTTATCCGGAACAATATCCGGATTTCTGGACAACTTATGTTTGGGATATCCTTACCAAATATCCGGCAGCAGGGCGTTTAGCTTGGATCCTTAGTTGGTATAATGCTGACTGGAAAAAGGATTTTTCTTCATCTCCTTATATTCCCTATAAAGGAATGGATAAAAAAAACAGTTCTGAAGCCATACAGGATTTCACTAAAATGTATGACTACTCCAATAGCCTGTTTGAGAAGGACATGAAAAACTTCAGAAAACAAAATAAGTTATAACTGATCAAATTACTATCAATAATATGAGAAAATATTTATTCTTAATCGTACTATCCTCTATATGCCTGCTTAGTTGCTCCGAAAAGTCCAATATATATAATGTACGCGATTACGGAGCACATAATGACGGAGAAACGTTGACCACTGAACAGATACAGAAAGCAATTGATGCATGTGCGCAAAACGGCGGCGGCATGGTCTATATCCCTAAAGGAGAATTTCTGGTTGGCACCTTGAATCTTAAGTCAAATGTAAATTTCCACATGGAAACCGGTGCAATCCTCAAAGCTACAACGGATTTAAGTCAATATCAGATACACAACCAATATCCGGCAGGAATCTTTTACACCGAGAAAGCGAACAATGTATCTATAACCGGGAACGGGGTTATTTTCGGACAGGGAACGGAGTTTATGTATGCCGATAGTGCAAAAGTGATTGGCGACAAAAGTTATACCCGTCAGAAAGATAATTTCCGCAAAGTTTCTTCCGGAATTGGGGATGGTCCCTTATACCCGAAAGACCGTTTCCATCAAATGATAGTATTCAGTGAGTGCTCCGATTTGACTCTTACCGATTTCAAGTGTGTAGATGCTCCATACTGGACCTTTGTGATCGTTCATTGCGAAGATGTCATTTGTGATAAACTCAAAATCGACAACAACCTGAATATTCCTAACAGTGACGGATTGGATATAATATCCTGCAGCAACGTAAATGTATCCAATTGTATTTTCTCCTGTGGAGACGATGCTATTGTACTGGCCGGATACGCCCACCATTATGGAGATCCGGGATTTAAAGATATCCTGAAACGTTCGGAGAATATAAATGTAAGTAACTGCGTGTTCCGCTCACGTTCCAGCGCTATCCGTATTGGAGGTTGGGATCAAAATCATATGTCAAATTATAACTTCGACAATATTCTGATCTATGATTCTAACCGGGGTATTAATATTGGTGTTGGAGATTCCGGCTCTGTTCAGAACGTAAACTTCAACAACATCCGTATCGAAACCCGATTGCATACAGGTGATTGGTGGGGACAAGGCGACCCGATCAAGATTACAGCCATGCGAGGCGTTGCGGACAATCCTATCGGCATCATCAGGAATATTAACTTCACTAATGTTTCATGTCGTAGCGAGAACTGTGTCAATATGTACGCTTCGAACGAAACACGGTTACAAAATATATTCTTTACTAATTTCCAAATGGAATTCGTCAAAAGTGATAAAGAAGAAACTTGTGGAGGCAACATTGACTTACGTCCGAATATTGTTCCCGGTAAAGAGGTTTTTGCCCGAAACATTCCTGCTATTTACATAGAGAACGCAGACAATGTATTTTTTAATCAGGCAGAAATAATATGGGACAAGAATATTAACCGGAAACATTACACTAACGCAATCGAGGCTATAGGCGTGCACAATCTCAGGTTGAACAATACGCTCGCCTCCCCTTCTCCCTCTAATCCGGATATAGCGACCGTCCTCTTACAAAACTGTACAGGGTTTAAGACTGATGATACACAAATGAAAGTTTCCCGGATTAATTAAAAAGCGACCTAAGCTTCCTGAATAAAAGTGCTATTTTATAGCTTCTTTCCAAAAAATAAATACATTTGTACTTCATCAAAACCGAAAGGAGTAAAGATATGAAAGCAATGGAATTACAGGGTGTGTCTGGGACTGTTCAACGAAATCGTCAACCTTGACACAGAGTATCGAGAAGGTAAAGAAGTACATTAAACGTATCGCATCCAACAGATACAAAATATCACGTGCTAATAAAGTGGATGACATCGACATCGTCACTGACGAAGAAATTGAAAATGCTATGTGCCCATTTACTGACGAGGAGAAAATAGAAAGATTAATGGCCGCAGAAGCCGATCCTGTTTATTATACTCATGAAGAAGTAAAAAAAGCTGCTGCTTCATGGATAACCAACTAAGATAAAAAAGGAAGCCCTAACAGCTTCCTTTCTTTTGCTATTATATCATCCTTCCAATGCCTCTTTCAGCTTAGCAGTCATCCCCACATACTCATCTTCCGACAAATAAACCTTCTGAGGGTTCATTGCGAATGTACCGCCAAAGTCGGGACCATCCTCATATTTGGGAGCCAGATGGAAATGGAGATGTGAAAGTTTGTCCGAGTAGGCACCATAGTTTATCTTCTGCGGGTTAAAGACCTTCTGCATGGCACGTGTCACCCTTACCACATCCGCCATAAACGCATTCCGTTCCTCATCGCTCAACATATTCAGGTCATGTACATGATCTTTGTATGCAACCAGGCAACGGCCATAATAGGTTTGTTCCTTGAAAAGGAAAAGCCGGGATACCGATAACGGAGCAATTTCAATCATCAGATTGTTCAAAGTCTGGTTGTTCGCGCAATACAAACAATCCTTGGGATCACTTAATTTCATGTTATATCAGATTTCATTTATTATTCCCGCGAAAGTAAACATAAAGCCCGGCAAAAGCAAGAAACTTCTACCGGGCTTTTATACATACCAATATGATAATTTTAGTAACTAATCTTACAACCGATGAAATAACTACGCGGAATACCCGGGCCATAAATATATCCCGCATCCCGCTCCGGCCCCTTATCAAAGTCATCCTGATAAGAGTTAAATATATTCTGAACACCGGCATTTACCTGTAAAGTAACCGATTTGTAAAGAGGGAAATCATAAGCCACTTTCACATTCAGGTCAAAGAAATCCTTTGTCTTTTCTTCCTTATCCTCCGGTATATAACCAGCCAGGTGTTGAACCAGCATACTACCGGTATAAGTACCCGTCAACGAAGCAGTCAGACGCTTTACCGGAGTAAATGAAGAAGTGAAATAACCGTACACATCCGGCGAACGGAACATCTTCTTCTGAGGAGCTATATTTTCATTTTCACTCCATGTTTCCGGCTCTTTATAACGACTACGCTGAACGGTTGCACCCGCCTGTATCTGCATCCAGGAATATACAGCCTTTGCCTCCAGGTTAATACCCATCACGCGGGCACCTTTACCATTACGGCGTTCCATCAACAGGTTGTTATCGTCATCACGTCCTATTTCTTCCAGAATAAAAACATTCCGCAAGTCTGTGTAAAAACCTTCAACAAGGAAGTTTGTCTGCACCGGACCGAAGCGACGGTAAAAGTCAGCAGACACACTAACACTCTGCGAATTTTCTTCTTTCAGATCCGGGGATATCTGTATGATTGCCACATCACCACCAACAGCCGTGATATGTAAATCTTCATCAAATGCCTGAGGAGCACGGAAACCACTTGAATAAGACATACGCAGGTTTATATCGCTGGTCGGGTTAAAACGGACATTAGCACGCGGACTGAATATCGCATGGTCGATCAGGTTATGTTTGTCCATACGCGCACCGACAAGAAAACTCCATTTTTCATTCTTCCATTCGTTCTGCAGGAAGACACTACCGATATGTACCGTCTGTTCGATCGTACGATGATAGCCCAACATCTTGTCCTGCAAATCATCATAGTTATACTCGGCTCCACCGGTAAACTCGGCTGGCATAAAAAGACATTTTTCCCACTCATATGAATATTGCGCACCACCCACAAAAGTCATATCCGTTGTGCTGCCATACGCATTCGGGTTCTTTCCGGCACCATAATAACTGTTTCTCTTTGTATGCTGGGCCGAAGTATACACATTCAGGCGATGTTTGTAATCTTTCGAAAACAAGTCGAACTTCAAGCCGCCACCATTAATATTGTGTTCCGTCTGCTCAGCGATATTCGCTTCATGAGGAGGTAAATCCAACAGGTCACCGCCACGACGGTATTCGTTGATGTTATGGTACTCGAAAGTCAGCTTCGAATAGGTACTTGTTTTCAGATAGGAACGAAAGCCAAGTGTACGGGCATTCAGTTTTCCGAGTTCGGTATATCCGTCGCCATCATGGTCATAAGCACCACGATAACGGTTCTGCCCGAACATATAGATACCGGCTTTATGGTCGTCCGTAACCAGCGAAGCATTTATCGTCGTATTGTTATCCGGACGGTCGCCACCAATCATTGTCAACGAGTGGGCGATCTGTGCCGAATTTCTCAACGGTTCCTTAGTGATAATATTGATTGTTCCGGCAATAGCAGAAGAACCGAACAGAGCCGATCCCCCTCCACGCATGATCTCCACACGTTCGATCATATTAGCCGGGATCTGTTCCAGACCATATACACCAGTCAACGCACTAAAGATAGGACGGCTGTCTACCAGTATCTGCGTATAAGGACCTTCCAGACCATTGATACGCACCTGCTGGAAACCGCAGTTCTGACAGTTGTTTTCCACACGCACACCGGGTTGGAAATTCAGACCGTCCGCCAGAGAAGTCGCATGTGTAGTCTCGAATGTTTTCGAATCCAGCACATTCACCAGAGAAGGAGCCAACCTGCGGGTCGTCTCATTCCGGTTGGCAGAGACAACGACACCATCCAAAGAGACGGCATCCTCTTCCACTTCGAGATTTACTTCCAGTGTTTTACCTTTCTTCAAGGTAACCGGTTTCTCTACAGTTTTATATCCCAAGGTTTTCATTACCAATGTGAACTTTCCTTCAGGCAGGTTCTTCAAATAATAATGTCCGGTAGCATCGGTCGTCGTACCAATAGTCGTACCTTTTAGAAAGACAGTGATAAAGGCTAAATGTTCTCCTGTTTCTTTATCCAGTATATGCCCTACGATATTGGCATCCGAAGGGTTCAGGGCAGGAGTATCATCTCCCCATGCTGATGTAACGACACAGCACAGGCATAGTATAAGTATAAAAATCTTATTCATTGCAATTTGTTCTGATAAATATATTAATGTACTAATCTGCGGTCGGGCATCTTCTGATTGAAAGTACCCGATGCTTTATATTTTATCAGACAACAGGAGGGGCACGGAGAAAAATCTTCCCCTTAACAGGGACCAGACAATCCGGACAGACCGGCATTTCTACTATTTCGGCAATTTGTAATGCATGGAAATCAAGATGATAAGCATGAACTGCACCATCTTCCACACTGATGGTAGTCAGTATGTGAAATAATTGTATTTCAGATAAGGATGCATGATGATGGCAAACACCGCCACTCACCTTTCCAAAAGGGTGCGAATGGACAATTGTGGTACCGTTCTCTATATGGACATGGATAAATAAAGTAATACTGCTATAATACGCAATGAAGATCACCGGTAGCAGCCATTTCATATATTTACCCATCCTTTCTTTCACACCCATATTCTTTTAAGAAGGCGCAAAGTTACAAATAATTTTTATACTTTTGTTCTTATCCATAATAACAGGATGATTTACAAATAGAAATAGTATGACGAAAAGAGAAAAGCCGGGTAGCACCCCTAAAGAATATTTGAGTAAAAAGCATGAATCTCTTTATATGTTGTTCGATACCTATTGCGAAGCTCATAGCACTTCCAATATCAGTCTGATTGAATCTCTTCAGGAGATGCCGTTAGACGAATTGATCCGTAAACACAAAAAAGTAGCATATGACTTTCTGGGGAGTGATATATCCCAAAAGAAAAAACAGATCTGGATAAATAAGATTTATTCCGATTGCAATCTGACGGACTACGAACCGTTACTGAACCTGCTCACTGAAGATTCCAAACTAATTCGAAGATACATCGAGAGAGTCATAAGTACCAAAGAGAAAAAGACCCGTGAATCGATAGAACAAAAATTTCCGAAACTTAGCGAAGAAGCCCAGAACTGGGCCAAACAATTGTTCAGGTTCTGGGATAATACGCATGCCAAAGCTAAAATCAAATTCAAGAACAAAAAGGAAATTATCGATTACTGCAGCAAACACATTGAGCTTTACCGTACCATGCAGATAGCCTGGTTGCCGTTAAAGCCCTACACGATGATCCCGTGGTCAGACAGTTGCGATTTTGTGCCACGCCCGGTTGTCCGCTACATATTAAGTGAATATATGGCATTCCCCCAGGCTATCCGGTTAAAAGACTGCGACTCGATCGTTCCGTTTTTCAATCAGCCGGAATGGTATGCCTCACTGGAGCAACTCTTACAGTTCTGGCTGGATGATGGTGCAGAGGCCAACAGGAAAGGTATTCTGGCTCCTTATTGTTTCTATGGTAGCGAACAACAACTCGAACGCTTACATACCTTATTAAAGAGTTGGCTGAAGAAAGGCCGCAAAGGTCTTGTCAGCTATACGCTTGGCCTGTTAGGGTTGAAGGCTACGCCCCCTGCACTGAGAATTCTTGATGAATGGATCGAACTGATGCCGGAGGGAAAATACAGACGTGAAGCCCTGAAAGCATTCCAACAGGTCGCAATTCACCGGGGTCTTACAATCGACGAACTGGCAGACCGGCTCATTCCAACATTCGGTCTCAATCGCCTCGGAGAAAAAGAGATCGATTACGGTCACCGTATCTTACGCCTGACACTATTGCCGGACTTTTCGATATCCGTCTTCGACGCCACCAAACAAAAAACCAGTAAATCCCTCCCTGCTCCCTTGAAACATGACGATAAGGAAAAAGCAGAAAAAGCAAAAGAGGAAATGGCCGGTCTGAAGAAACAGGTCAAGACACAAACAACCGTCCAAAGGAGACGGCTCGAACAAGTACTGAAAAACGGACGAACCTGGCCTGCCGAGACATGGCAAACCATTTTTGTCGAAAATCCGATATTCCGTTATATAACAAACGGCCTGATCTGGGGTATATATAAAGAAGGCCGGTTACAGGAATCTTTCCGCTATCTGGAAGACGGAAGCCTGATAACGGCAGATCAAAAAGAATTTATCCTTCCTGCAAATGCCGTTGTTTCGCTCGTTCACCCGGTAGAGTTGGACGACCACCTGACAAACCAATGGGAAAAGCAACTGCATGATAATAGGATCGAACCTTTATTGCCTCAACTAGCTACTCCGGTTCATCGTTTAAGTGATTCGGAAAAACAAGGTAACGAAATCTCCCGTTATGCCGGAAGAACGGTTCGACTGAGTAGTATATACGAATTTGAATCGAGAGATCTGATTTCCCGGATAGAGGAACAAACTCTTTATATCATAGACAAGTCGTTGGATATCGCCGCACGGCTTCCTTTCGAATATGAAGAAAATACCTGCACTATAAAAGAGTTATCGTTCTCTCCTTACAAAGAAGGGGCCGACCCAGACACGATCGAGCTACCCGAAGACGAGAGAATACCGATCTCCTCCATTCCTGAACGATTCATCAGTAGTTTACTTGATGTATTAGTCAAAGTTTTTGTTTTGTGAGTGCAAGATTATACGAATTTAACACCAACTAATTGTAAGCAATCAGCACCAGATATCTAATAATTTGTTACTTTTGTAGTCGTTTTCAAAACATGTATTAAATATACTAATATCATAAGTCTATGGCAAAGATTACAAAAGAAGATGCACTACGGTATCATTCGGAAGGTAAACCCGGAAAGATTGAAGTAATACCGACAAAACCCTATAGTACACAAACTGATTTGTCGCTCGCCTACTCTCCCGGAGTAGCCGAACCCTGTCTGGAAATAGAAAAGAATCCGCTTGATGCTTATAAATATACGTCAAAAGGGAATTTAGTTGCTGTAATATCCAACGGCACAGCCGTTTTAGGTTTAGGTGATATCGGTCCGCTTGCCGGCAAACCGGTTATGGAAGGAAAAGGATTACTGTTTAAGATCTTCGCAGGAATCGATGTATTCGATATTGAAGTGAACGAAAAAGATCCGGAGAAATTCATTCAGACCGTGAAAGCTATTGCCCCCACATTCGGAGGAATCAACCTGGAAGATATCAAAGCACCCGAATGTTTCGAGATCGAAACCCGCCTGAAAGCTGAATTGGATATTCCGGTAATGCATGACGACCAGCATGGTACCGCCATCATTTCAGCTGCCGGCCTGTTGAATGCACTGGAACTGACAGGAAAGAAAATCGAAGAAGTAAAGATCGTTGTCAACGGTGCCGGAGCTGCCTCGATCTCCTGTACAAAATTATATGTATTGTTAGGAGCCCGTAAAGAGAACATCGTCATGTGCGACAGTAAAGGGGTTATTTCTACCCATCGTACCGACCTGAATGCAGCCAAAAAGGAATTTGCAACCGACCGGGACATCAAAACATTACAGGAAGCAGTTGCCGGTTGCGATGTTTTCCTTGGATTGTCTGTTGCCGATGTATTGACTCAGGACATGGTTCGCAGCATGAATGAAAATCCGATCGTATTCGCTTTGGCTAATCCGAATCCGGAAATTTCCTATGCCGACGCAATGGCCTCCCGCAAGGATATCATCTTTGCAACCGGACGTTCCGATTATCCGAACCAGATCAATAACGTACTTGGATTCCCGTATATCTTCCGTGGAGCATTGGATGTACATGCCAAAGCGATCAATGAAGAGATGAAGCTGGCTGCTGTTCACGCTATTGCCGAATTGGCGAAAGAGCCGGTTCCCGATGTTGTCAATGCAGCTTACAAACTGAAACGGACCTCTTTCGGACGCGATTATATCCTGCCGAAGCCGCTCGATCCCCGTTTATTGACACGTGTATCAGTAGCCGTGGCCAAAGCCGCTATCGAATCGGGGGTATCCCGCAAAACAATCACCGACTGGGATGGCTATGCCAACCATCTGCGTGAAATGATGGGATACGATAACAAGATGCTTCGTTCTTTTACCGATATGGCCAAAGCCAATCCGAAACGTGTGGTATTCGCCGAGGCCAACCATGTCAATATGTTGAAAGCTGCCGTAGAGGCAAAAGCCGAAGGTATCTGCTACCCGATCCTCCTAGGCAACGAAGAACGTCTGGCTAAGATTGCGGCAGAAGAGAACCTGAGTCTGGAAGGCATCGAGATCGTAAACTTACGTCACGACCGCGAAGAAGAACGCCGCGACCGTTATGCCCGCATCCTATCGGAAAAAAGAGCACGCGAAGGCGTCACTTTCTCCGAAGCACGCGAAAAGATGGTCGGCCGTAACGCATTCGGTATGATGATGGTGGCAACCGGTGATGCTGATGCATTTGTAACCGGTGTTTACAGCCGCTATTCGGAAGTGACTAAACTTGCAGAAGAGATTATCGGTATCCGTCCGTCGTACAAGCATTTCGGAGCTATGAACATTATGACTTGCAAGAAAGGCACTTTCTTTATATCCGACACATTGATCAACCGCCATCCTTCCACCGAAGTATTGATCGACATCGCCCGTCTTACACATGATGCAGTTAAGTTCTTTGCACACGATCCGGTAATGGCCATGTTGTCTTACTCCAACTTCGGCTCAGATAAGCAAGGTAGCCCGCAGAAAGTACACGATGCGATCGATTATCTGCACAAAAACCATCCGGAGATCATGATCGACGGAGAAATGCAGGTTAACTTCGCTCTCGATAAAAAGCTGCGTGACGATATGTATCCCTTCAATAAGCTGAAAGGAAAAGACGTAAACGTTTTGGTATTCCCCAACTTAAGTTCTGCCAACGGTGCTTACAAATTATTGGATACACTGGGCATCACCGAAACGATCGGCCCGATCCAGATGGGTCTGAACAAACCGATCCACTTCACCGATGTAGAAAGCTCTACACGCGACATCGTCAACCTGACAACGGTTGCAGTTGTAGATGCTATCGTACAGGAGCAGATTGAGAAAGGAGAATAAATAATAGTAACAATAGGTTTCTATTTTACTAAAACATAAGAAAGTACGGGGTAAGACATTTACTCCGTACTTTTTCTTTTTACAGGTATTTACTCCTTTTCTACTACTATTCTCCACCTGTTCACCCGTCTGTATTCACTAGATGTAATAAATCCGTAAATCAGGTAAATCTATCATTGATTTTGGTACAAAGCCGCTTGCTTTAATCCTTTAATTTTGTAACATGAAACTTATAAAGAATTACTTTACACAATTAAACATTAAAAGTATGGCAAGAAATTCATTCAGGAAACTACGCATAGCAATGGTCGCATGCTTTTGTATTGTTGCAACGATGGATGCATCCGAAACAGCAAGTAACAATTTTAATACAGATATAACGATGGACGAAAATCAGAATTTAACGCAGGTATGGGACAAAGTATTCCCACAAAGCAACAAAGTAAATCACAGTAAAGTATCTTTCCGCAACCGCTACGGCATCACGCTTACAGCAGATTTGTATATACCGAAAAATGCAGTCGGCAAACTAGCTGCCATCGCTGTCTCAGGCCCGTTCGGCGCAGTAAAGGAACAGTCGTCGGGTCTTTATGCACAGACGCTTGCCGAGCGTGGATTCCTGACCATCGCTTTCGATCCTTCATATACAGGCGAAAGTGGAGGCGAACCCCGATATGTAGCTTCTCCCGACATCAATACAGAGGATTTCAGTGCAGCAGTCGATTACCTCTCGACACGCGACGACGTTGATCCCGAACGTATCGGTATCCTCGGGATCTGCGGCTGGGGTGGCTTAGCCCTCAATGCGGCGGCTATCGATACCCGCATCAAAGCAACGGTAACTTCGACGATGTACGACATGAGTCGCGTCAATGCCAACGGCTATTTCGACTCGATGGATGCCGATGCCCGTTACGAACTCCGCAAACAACTCAACGCTCAGCGGACAGAGGATGCAAAGAACGGTACGTATGCGCTTGCCGGTGGTGTAATCGATCCGCTACCCGCCGATGCTCCGCAGTTTGTGAAGGACTACTACGACTACTACAAGACCGAACGCGGTTATCATCCCCGCTCACTCAACTCAAATAATGGCTGGAACAAAACATCGGCTTTGCCGTTCATCAACATGCCGCTGCTTTCATACAGCGATGAGATCCGCAGCGCCGTTCTTGTAATGCATGGAGAGAAAGCCCACTCCCGCTATTTCAGCGAGGATGCATTCAAAAAGTTACAGGGCGACAACAAAGAACTAATGATTATCCCCGGAGCGAGTCATGTAGATTTATACGACCGCATGGATATAATCCCTTTCGACAAGATAGAAATATTCTTCAACAACTATCTGAAATGATAGATCGATGAATTCTTGTTACCGCCGTAGCTGTTACGGCGGCAACTAAGATATACCCAGCAATTCCACCTCGAAGATCAATGTTGAAAAAGCAGGGATCGGACCGGACGGACGATTGCCATATCCCAATGTATAAGGAATATATATGATCCACTTATCTCCCACATGCATTTGTTGAAGAGCCTGTTGCCATCCTTCTATCACCTGATTCAGGCGAAACGCCTCAGGGCAGTTGCGCTGCCGGGAGTTATCGAACTCACGACCATCGATCAACGTACCGCGGTAATGGACGGAAACGACACTGCTCAATTGTGGAGAAACAGAACCTGTCCCCTGCTCCACCACTTTATATAACACACCTCCCGGTAACTTTACAACGCCTTCCTGCAAAGCAATCTCCGTCAGGAATTGAATATTCTTTTCTTTATACTCTTCCTTCTTATTTTTGGCCATATTTCCTTCCTGTTAATTTCACTTTGTCGGCAAAGATAACCCATTTCATTTAAAACCAATCCCTTCCTTTTGCTGTTATGAATTAAATCTAAACAAAAAATTATGCACATAAGTACATGGTGTTATGCTATGCTCTGTCTTTTTTTCCCAATGACGCTAGTGGCACAGACGGAGCATAAGTACCTCGATCACGCATTGCCGGAAGCGTGGCAGGAAAACGACAGTAATTTCCAACAGACTCTCCCCGTTGAAGATAACTGGTGGAGAAACTTTAATGATCCGGTATTGGACTCCCTGATCGACGTAGCCGTGAAACAGAACTATTCTGTGCAAATGGCGGCCGATCGTATCGCTATGGCGAAAGCCAATCTTCGTATACAGCAAGGTAGCTACGCACCTACCCTCGGACTTTCTGCCGGATGGAACCGACAGCAGACCAGCGGCAACACCGGTAGCCTGCCACAGACAACGAGCCAATATGCCGATGCTGCACTCTCCATGAGCTGGGAACTGGATGTATTCGGCAGTATCCGTAACCGGGTGAAAGCACAAAAAGAAAACTTTGCAGCGTCGAAAGAAGAGTATAATGCCGTGATGGTTTCCCTCTGTGCCCAGGTGGCTACGGCTTATATCAATCTGCGGGAGATGCAGCAGGAAATGGAGGTAGTGACACAAAACTGCCTGTCTCAGCAAGCCGTCGTAGAGATCACGAAGAAAAGATACGAAACCGGACTTGTCTCCAAGCTGGATGTGGCACAGGCGCAATCGGTCTATTACAGCACTAAAGCGTCATTGCCGGCACTGGAAGCAGGCATTATCCAATATACCAATTCGCTAGCCGTATTGATGGGATTATATCCCCAAGATGTAAAACATCTGATGGATACACCTCGTCCATTACCCAATTACATCGAGACGGTCGGCATCGGTATCCCTGCCAATCTGCTTCTCCGCCGTCCGGACATCCGTTCGGCCGAACGCCAGGTGAATGCACAGGCTGCCACTTTGGGAGCATCCAAATCCGACTGGTGGCCTCAGGTCTTTGTCAAAGGTTCGATCGGATTTGCATCGCATGATATCGATAAGATTGCTAATCACAACAGCCTGACTTACGAGATCGCCCCGGCTATCTCCTGGAATTTCTTTCAGGGAGGGAAACTGGCACAATCCACCCGGCTTGCCAAAGCCCAGCTGGATGAGACGATACGCCAATTCAACCAGACAGTGCTCACCTCCGTACAGGAAGTCGACAATGCAATGAATGCCTATAAGAACTCGGTCAAACAGATCGTCGCCCTCCGCGAAGTAGTCAACCAGGGACAGCAGACGCTCGACCTCTCGCTCGACCTCTATAAACAGGGACTGACGCCTTTCCAGAACGTGCTGGACGCGCAACGCTCCCTGCTCTCTTACGAGAATCAACTGACGCAAGCGAAAGGCTCCTCGCTGCTCAACCTGATAATGCTATATCAGGCGCTCGGCGGAGGCTGGAGTAGTGATTGAGATCCTGCATCAAATGATTTTGCCACAGGCATGGCAGAGCCCTGCCATCAGCTTGGCAGAGTCTTGCCACAGGCTTGGCAGAGTTCTGCCATAGGTATGGCAAAACACAAAGTCAGTTATCCAATAACGCCGGGATGAAGAGATCATCCACAAAACTAATAATTATAAATATGAATACAACAACTAAAATCGCCCTGGTCTCCCTGTCTCTCCTTCTGCTGGCATCCTGCAAAGGGAAAAAGCAGCCGACAGAAATGCCAGCCCCGTCCATCAGCGTAACAACACCGGAGATTAAAGATATTACATTGACTAAAGATTATCCGGGTTATTTAAGCTCCGAGCTGATGGTAAACCTCGTATCCCGCGTAAACGGATACCTTCAGACTTCACATCTCAAACCAGGTAGTAAAGTCCGGAAAGGAGACCTCATCTTCGTGATCGAACCGGATACCTATAAAGATAATGTAACCCAGGCAGAAGCTGCACTGAAAACTTCTAAAGCTCAACTGGACTATGCCCAGAGCAATTATGAGCGAATGAAAGAAGCGGCCAAAAGCGGGGCAGTCAGCCAGATCCAGGTCTTGCAGGCCCAATCGACCGTGGCAGAGATGGAAGCCTCCGTACGTAATTCGGAAGCCGAACTGAATACTGCCCGGACTAATCTGGGATATTGCTATATCCGCGCCCCGTTCGACGGACGGATCACCCGCGCCAGTTACGATATCGGTAATTATATAAACGGAGCGGCCCAACCTGTCACACTGGCCACTTTGTATAAAGACGACCTGATGTATGTAAACTTCAACATCGAGGACAACCAGTTTATGAAGATGATGATCACAGCCGCTCAGAACGACTCCACCGTGAAACTGCCCGAAACAATCTCCGTACATCTGGGAGATAACGGACGGCAAAACTACACAGGCCGGCTGGATTACCTTTCTCCCAACGTAGACCTGTCGACCGGGACACTGAATGTCCGTGCCAATCTCGATAACAAGGACGGGGAACTGAAAAGCGGATTATACGTCACCATCACCCTCCCTTACAGCGAGAAGAAAGACGCCGTCCTGGTGCGCGATGCCTCCATCGGTACCGACCAGTTGGGAAAATACCTTTATATCGTCAATGATTCCAATATCGTACGATACCGCCATATAGAACCGGGACAACTGGTGGACGACACGCTGCGGCAGGTCATCAGCGGGATCGGACCGAACGAACGTTACGTCACTACCGCTTTATTGAAAGTTAGAGACGGAATGAGTATTACCCCTATAAAATAAGAACGTCATGGTAAAATTCTTTATAAACAGGCCGATCTTTGCCACCGTTCTTGCCCTGATCATTGTGGTAGCGGGATTGGTCACACTCAACGTATTACCCATCGCCCAATATCCGGATATCACGCCGCCTACCGTACAGGTTTCGGCTGTTTATCCGGGGGCAGATGCACAAACGGTTTCACAAACTGTCGGTTTACCGATCGAACAACAGGTGAACGGGGTGGACGGAATGCTCTATATGAGCTCCAATTCCTCCAGCTCAGGCGCCTATTCACTGACCATCACATTTGCAGTCGGTACGGATATCGACATGGCGACCGTCATGGTACAGAACCGCGTCAGCATCGCGCAAAGCAGCCTTCCGGAAGCCGTGATCGTACAAGGGATCACTACTAAAAAACAATCGTCCAACATCGTAATGATGCTTTCACTGACCTCTAAAGATCCCCTCTATGACGGGCTCTACCTGAGTAACTACGCCAGCCTGAACCTGACCGACCAGTTGACCCGCCTGCCGGGTGTAGGCTCGGTCAGTGTCATGGGAGCCGGTAGCTACAGCATGCGTGTCTGGCTCGATCCCGAAGTGATGCGTATCCGTAACCTGACGCCCGACATGGTTTTTCAGGCCATCTCTACGCAGAACAGGCAGGTATCCGCCGGTTATGTCGGACAACCGATCGCGCAGGCAAATAATCCTTATCAATATACCCTGACGGTAAAAGGGCGGTTGACCACTCCGGAAGAGTTCGGAAATATCATCCTGCGGACCGAACAAGGCGGAAAAATACTCCGCCTGAAAGATATTGCCCGTATCGAACTGGGCAGTTCTTCTTATAATGTGACCTCCCAGTTGAAAGGACAACAGGCAGCAGCGATTGCCATCTACCAGCTACCGGGTTCCAACTCGCTGGAAGTATCCAAAGCCGTACGGGCAAAAATGGAAGAAATAGCCGCCACCCTGCCGCAAGGCGTTGAGTATAACGTAACGCTCGACACGACGGAAGTCATAAACGCCTCCATCGATGAAGTATTAGTAACCTTCCTGGAGACAACTGCATTGGTCGTCCTGGTTATCTTCCTGTTCCTCCAGAACTTCCGGGCAGTGATTATTCCTTGCCTCACCATCCCTGTTTCATTGATAGGAACACTGGCTGTAATGGGGGCACTGGGATTCTCGGTCAACACCCTGACATTATTCGGGTTGATCCTGGCTATTGCCATCGTGGTAGATGATGCGATCGTGGTCGTCGAGAACTCGTCGCGATACATGGATACGGGGAAATATACGGCACGCGAAGCAGTGACCAAAGCGATGGGCGAAATTGTCGGACCGATCGTAGGTGTCGTACTGGTCTTATTGGCGGTATTTATCCCGACGACCTTTATAGGCGGTATCTCCGGGCAGCTTTACAAACAATTCGCCCTGACCATCGCAGCCGCAACCGTATTGAGCGGCATCAACTCGCTGACATTGACACCGGCTCTCTGCGCCTTGTTCCTGCAAGTCACAAAAGAACCGACATTTTTCGTGTTCAAAGCATTCAATAAAGTATACGGCAAGACACAAAAGGTTTACGACGACGTGGTCGATCGCATGCTGAAACATCAGATCGTCACACTGGTTATCTTCCTGATCGTCTCAGCCGCAGCAGCCATTCTGTTCATTCGCTGGCCGTCTACCTTCATTCCGGAAGAAGACGACGGTTACTTCCTGGTTTCAACCCAGTTGCCTCCGGCATCCAGTCTGCCCCGTACACAAGAAGTAAGCCGGAAGATCAACAAGATACTCGACAGTTATCCGGAAGTCAAAACCTATATGGGTATCAGCGGTTTCTCCGTGATGGGAGGCGGCGAATTATCGAATGCCGGAACCTATTTCGTCGTACTGAAAAACTGGAATGAGCGGAAAGGGAAAGGCCATACGGCACAAGATGTCGTCACCCGCTTCAATCGGGAAGCCTATGGCATCCAGGAGGCGCAGATATTTGCCCTGGTCCCTCCTGCTATCCCCGGCCTGGGCGCTTCCGGCGGCTTGCAACTGCAACTGGAAGACCGCAAGAACCTGGGGCCGACCGAAATGCAGCATGCCATCGAGACATTGCTGGAAACCTATCATACCAAGCCCCAACTCTTGAACCTGTCCAGTATGTATCAAGCAAATGTACCTCAATACAGGCTGAACATAGACCGTGATAAAGTACAGTTGCTGGGATTACAATTGAGCGATGTATTCTCGACGTTGAGTTATTACATGGGAGCCGCCTATGTAAATGACTTTGTCGAGTTCGGACGTATCTACCAGGTGAAGATCGAAGCCAGCGGACAGGCCCAGAAAGTGATTGACGACGTTATGCGGTTAAGCCTGGAGAATAGTGCCGGCAAAATGGTTCCTTTCTCCGCCTTTACTGAAGCCGTACAACAATTGGGGCTGGACCAGATCAACCTGTATAATATGTATTCTTCCGCCTCCATCACCTGTATCGCCAACCCGAAATACAGTTCCGGAGAAGCCATACAGGCCATGGAAGAGCTTATACAGGAACAACTGGGCGATAACTTCGGTTACGAATGGACCTCCGTTGCCTATCAAGAAACGAAAGCCGGATCGACCACGATCCTGATCTTCGGTATGGCATTACTGGTTGCCTTCCTCGTTCTTTCGGCACAGTACGAAAGTTGGACAAGTCCGCTGGCGGCCATCCTGGGATTGCCGATCGCGTTACTGGGTGCTATTCTGGGTTGCTTCATCATGGGCGTGCCTGTCAGCGTCTACACCCAGATCGGTATTATCCTATTGATAGCCCTCTCCGCAAAGAACGGTATCCTGATCGTCGAGTTTGCCCGCGACTACCGTGCCGCAGGTAATTCCATCCGCGAATCGGCCCTCGAAGCCGGACACGTCCGCTTGCGCCCGATCCTGATGACCTCGTTCGCTTTCGTATTGGGTGTTATGCCGTTGCTGTTCGCTACCGGGGCCGGAGCCGCCAGCCGTGTCTCATTGGGTGCAGCCGTCGTATTCGGTATGGCGATCAATACGATCTTCGCCACCGCTTTCATCCCAAGCTTCTACGAATGGATGCAAACCATACAGGAAAAGTGGCTGGATAAATCCGACAAACCTAAAACGGATATTAAATCCTGACATAAAAAGAGGATATTTCATTCAAATAGTAACGGTTGCCCCGATCTGTTCCGGGCAACCGTTATTCTTTTCCTCCGGCTCATAAACCACGCCTATTTACACATCAATATTTACTATTTGATACCTGCTTAAAAACATTTTATATTTGTTCAATAAATTAAAAACAATACTTGTATAAAACAGGTTACATTAATGTCGAACGATATCATGTAAACAACGTTATATACAACAAACAAAAATTCAATTATGGAGAACAAGAAGCTAACAGCTGCCAACGGTCGCCCCGTTGCAGACAATCAGAATTCACAGACAGTAGGTCCGCGCGGACAAATGGTATTACAAGATCCTTGGTTTTTGGAGAAACTGGCCCACTTCGACCGCGAAGTCATTCCCGAAAGACGCATGCATGCCAAAGGTTCCGGAGCATTCGGAACCTTTACCGTGACACACGACATCACTAAATACACAAAAGCTGTGATCTTTAGTGAAGTCGGTAAAAAGACAGACTGTTTCGTCCGTTTCTCTACCGTTGCCGGCGAACGCGGAGCTGCTGATGCCGAACGCGATATCCGTGGTTTTGCCATGAAGTTTTATACAGAAGAAGGTAACTGGGATTTAGTCGGAAACAATACACCGGTATTTTTCCTGCGCGATCCGTTAAAGTTCCCCGATCTTAACCATGCCATTAAGAGAGATCCGAAAACAAATATGCGTAGTGCCAATAATAATTGGGACTTCTGGACTTTGCTGCCAGAAGCATTACACCAGATCACCATCACAATGAGCCCGCGTGGCATACCTTATTCTTATCGTCACATGCATGGTTTCGGTAGCCATACATATAGCTTTATCAATGCAAAGAACGAACGTATCTGGGTGAAGTTCCACCTGAGAACATTACAGGGAATCAAGAACCTGACAGACCAGGAGGCGGAAGCAATCATCGCCAAAGACCGTGAATCGCATCAGCGTGACTTGTTTGAAAGCATCGAAAAAGGAGACTTCCCTAAATGGAAATTCCAGATCCAGCTGATGACGGAAGAACAGGCAGAAAACTACCGTATCAATCCGTTCGACCTGACAAAGGTATGGCCGCACGGCGACTTCCCGCTGCATGACGTAGGTATTCTCGAACTGAACCGTAACCCGGAAAACTATTTCGCAGATGTGGAACAAGCTGCCTTCAACCCGATCAATACGATAGAAGGTATCGGTTTCTCTCCTGACAAAATGCTTCAGGGCCGTCTGTTCTCTTATGGTGATGCACAGCGTTATCGCCTGGGTGTAAACTCTGAACAAATACCTGTAAACAAACCCCGTTGTCCTTTCCATGCTTACCATCGCGACGGAGCTATGCGCGTAGACGGCAACTACGGCTCGACAAAAGGATATGAACCGAACAGCTACGGCGAATGGCAGGATTCCCCCGAAAAGAAAGAACCGCCTTTGAAAGCCAACGGCGATATCTACAATTACAACGAACGTGAATATGATGACGATTATTACAGCCAGCCAGGCGACCTGTTCCGCCTGATGCCTGCCGACGAACAACAGCTTCTGTTCGAAAACACTGCCCGTCAGATCGGTGGAGCCGAATTGTTCATCCAGCAACGTCACGTACGCAACTGTTACAAAGCCGATCCGGCCTATGGCAAAGGTGTTGCCGATGCACTGGGTATCAGCCTGGAAGATGCATTGAAGGAAACAAGATAGTATAAGTACCCACTTGATAAATTCTGTTCAAAAAAAGAATGCCCACGATACCGGAAGGTAAAGGGGCATTCTCTATTTTTAGTCGAACATATGTCTGAATTTGCTGAATATCTTCTCCTTCATGCTACGATTCGGTTGGAAATTCGGTGAATTATCCAGCCCCGTCAATGTTTCTTTTTCTGATGCGGACAACGTTTCCGGAATATATACGCTTACATTGACCAACAAGTCACCTGTCCCGTAACTGTTCACCGAAGGAAGTCCTTTGTTCCGCAGACGAAGTACCTTACCCGGTTGTGTACCCGGTTCGATTTTCACCTTCGCCTTACCATCGATAGTCGGCACTTCAACATTTCCTCCCAGTGCAGCCTGAGGTACGCTGAGTAACAGATTATATAATAAATCGTTCTCATCCCGAATCAATTCAGGATGCGGCTCTTCTTCGATCAGGATCAACAGGTCACCGTTTATACCTCCATGACGGGCAGCATTTCCTTTACCACTCATCGACAGTTGCATTCCTTCCGCAACACCGGCCGGAATATTGATTGTAATGATGTCGTCATCACGCATGATACCTTCACCGTTACATTCACTACATTTCTTTGTGATGATCTTTCCTTCACCTCCACAAGTCGGACAAGTAGACTGCGTCTGCATCTGCCCCAGGATCGTATTGGCAACACGTGTTACTACACCACTACCATGGCATGTATCACAGGTTTTACTGCTATGATCATCCTCGGCACCACTCCCGTGGCATTTGCTACAAGAAACATATTTCTTAACCTTAATCTTCTTTTCAACTCCGTTAGCAATCTCTTTCAGGTTCAGTTTTACCTTCACACGCAAATCCGATCCACGGTTCACCCGGCGGCCTCCACGAGAACCTCCTCCAAAACCACCGAAACCGCCAAAGCCACCAAAATGTCCACCAAAGATGTCTCCGAACTGAGAGAAGATATCTTCCATTGACATTCCGGCTCCACCAAAGCCACCTCCCTGAGAAGCACCTCCTACTCCGGCATGTCCGAACTGGTCGTAGCGTTGACGTTTCTGAGGATCGCTCAATACATCATATGCTTCGGCAGCTTCCTTGAATTTCTCCTCTGCTTCCTTGTCACCAGGGTTCTTGTCAGGGTGGAACTGAATCGCTTTTTTCCGATATGATTTCTTAATTTCTTCTACTGTGGCAGTTCTTTCTACCTCCAGTACTTCATAATAATCTCTTTTAGCCATCTTTGTATTGTTGTTATTTGCCCGTTAGCACGTTGCTTATTCTCCTACTACTACTTTAGCGTGACGCAGCACTCTGTCATTTAAAGTATAACCGGTCTGGATACAATCGAGGATTTTTCCTTTCAGGCCAGGTTCCGGAGCAGGAATAGTAGCCACAGCTTCAAACATTTCGGTATCGAAAGGTTGTCCTACCGCCTCTATGGCTTTTACACCCTGCTGGGCCAGATAAGCCATAAATTTCGAATAGATAAGTTCTACTCCTTCCTTTACAGCTTCAACATCGTCTGAGTTACGGATATTTTGCAATGCACGTTCAAAATCATCGACAACAGGGAGCAATCCTTTCAGGGCTGCTTCAGCACCATTCTTGATCAGATCAGCCTTTTCACGCAATGTGCGTTTACGATAATTGTCAAATTCGGCCATCAAGCGCAGGTGAGAGTCGTTCAGTTCGTTATACTTCTTCTCCAACGCATCCAACTCTTCGGTCACATTGTCAGTCTGTGCAGTTTCTTCTGCCGCATTTTCCTGTTCGTGCTGCAAATTTGTCGCATCTTCCTGATTCAAACACTCATCTTTTTCAGATGTTTCTTTCTTTCCGTTAAAATTCATCTTGCTCATAACTATCTTACTGTTTTTATTATTACCTAATTGTCAGCCATATACAACGTTATTTATCTACCAATACGGACTGTATAGATAAAGTTATCCCTGTTGTCATGCACTGGAATAACATCAAATATGCTGCCAACTATTCATAGACAACAAAAATATCTTTACCTTTGCCTGTATATTTAGATTTAAACAGGCATTTTAATACTAATAATAGAATTTCAGACATTATGAAGAGAATTATTTTATCCATATTACTGTTGTTTGTATTTATGACCGGCTATGCCCAGAACCGGAATGCATCCATTTGCAGATTAGGATTTACATATGATATCAGCCAAAGTAAAAACTGGGGGAAAGATAAACCCGTAATAACGGGAATAATCCCCTATTCTTCTGCAGAGTTAGCCGGGGTGAAACAAGGTGATGTGATAGAAGCGATAGACGGAGTAGTCACAACGGAAGTATCCCCCCAGGAGATTGCTGAACTATTCAATCCGGCAGGTAAAAATGAAGTGATTCTCACGATCAGTAATCTTTCCGTTCCAACCAAACAGGTAATGGTAAAGAAAGACTGTAAAAAGATCAACTCAATAATGGAAGACCAGCTGGCATCTGCCTTCTCGATGTATAGTCTGGAAACAACCGGCGAACGGACTTTTACATGCCCCTTCAAAACGGTAGTTACACCCGACTCTGTCAATTTCAGTAAATTCAAAACATTTGCTTTTGCTGCGATCGACGAAAACAACCGTAAACTGGAAACTGCGATCAACGAATGCATCGAGAAAGAACTGATAAAAAAAGGGATGGTACTTGATATCGATCAACCGGATATCCTGATACAGACATTTTATTTCTTTGACAAAAACCCGAATTTCAAAGGAACAAATGTGATTATGGTAAACAAAGAGCCCATCTACCGCTATAATTTCACTCAAAGCAAGATGGAATCTTTCCCGTTCCTGGGTAATTCCGCTGCGGAAGCAGAAGCAGAATATCTGTTGCAGTTCGGTTTCCGTATGATCGACCAGGCATTTGTTCCCGGACGTATCATCTGGGAATGCGAGGCTAACGAATTACTGGAAGACTCCTATCGTCTGGAAGAATACGCCCGCATCCATGCACCGTTAATGCTGATGCAGTATCCGTATGTAAAATATGGCCGCAACGTACAATATAAGGTTAGTCAAAAAACCTATAATTATACGGGTATCAGTTACGATATCGACCGCCTGGAACTGGTTACGGATGTCGACCGTAATTCACCGGCTTATGCCTCCGGCCTTCGCCCGCGTGATGTGATCGAAAAGATCAATGGAAACAAAATGAATTATTCCGCTGAAGAATTTACAGCCGGCTATAAGAACTTCATATCAAAGACAATGAAATACCGCGATCCGAAAACACAGTTTACGGATGCTAACGGGTTTAAACGTTGTATGTTCTGGGATACATTCAAATACTCTCAGGTTGCCGACGCCTTGCAAAGTTCCGGCAATGTAGGAGCCTTCTCCTACCTGTATTATTATGCTCCGTATGTCAATCCGGCAGGAAACAATGCCTGTACGTTCGACATCAAAAGGGGTAAGAACAAAATGGAAATCATCGTCCGCCCTACTATCCGCAGGGAGATTACGGTGGAGATAAAATAAAGCATATTAACTAACGTGATATATCCACAAAACTTTGAACAAAAAACGGGGTTCGATAAAGTTCGCCGTTTAATTTCCGATAAATGTTTAAGCCCGCTGGGACAAGAGCGGGTAGCCGAAATGGATTTTTCGGCAGATTATTCAACCGTTATTGAACGTCTGGAACAAACCGATGAGTTTGTCCGTATTTTACATGGAGAACAGGAATTTCCTGCTGCCTATTTCTTTGATGTTCGTTATTCGCTGAAGCGGATACGACCGGAAGGAACCTGGCTGGATGAAAAAGAATTGTTCGACCTGAAACGCTCTTTACAAACAATCAACGATATCGTTCGTTTCTTCCGTCCTGTAGAGGATGAGGAAATTGCTTATCCTGCACTTACGGCACTGGCCGGAGACATACTCGTTTTTCCACAACTGATCGGGAAAATAGACTCTATCCTGGATAAGTTCGGGAAAGTAAAAGACAATGCATCTCCTACACTGGCACAGATAAGAAAAGAGATAACATCTACGATGAGCGGTATTTCCCGTAGCCTCCAATCGATCTTACGAAGTGCGCAGTCGGAAGGGGTAGTCGACAAAGACGTAACCCCTACCATGCGTGACGGACGTTTGATGATTCCTGTAGCTCCGGCTTTCAAACGAAAGATAAAAGGAATTGTACATGACGAATCGGCCAGTGGTAAGACGGTTTTCATCGAGCCGGAAGTAGTTGTTGAAGCCAACAACCGTGTAAGGGAACTGGAAGGTGACGAGCGCCGTGAAATCATGAAGATACTGACGGATTTCACCAATATAGTCCGTCCGATGGTTCCGGATATCCTGCAATCGTATGAGTTTATGGCAGATATCGACTTCATCCGTGCCAAAGCTATTTTTGCCGAACAGGTGAAAGGAATCAAACCGGTAGTGGAAAACGTACAACAGGTAGATTGGGCACGTGCGGTTCATCCTCTCCTGTATCTGTCGCTTCAGAAACAGAACAAGCAGGTTATTCCCCTTGACATCACACTCGATGAAAAGAAACGCATGTTGATCATATCCGGCCCGAATGCCGGAGGTAAATCGGTTTGTCTGAAAACAGTTGGTTTGCTACAATATATGTTGCAATGCGGGTTATTAATTCCTTTACATGAAAGTTCGCGCACGGGGATTTTTGCCAGCATATTTATTGATATAGGTGATGAACAAAGTATCGAGAATGATTTGAGTACATACAGTTCGCACCTGACCAATATGAAATATTTCGTCAGGAACTGTAATGAAAAGACGATCATCCTGATCGATGAATTCGGTAGCGGCACAGAACCACAGATCGGAGGTGCTATTGCCGAAGCCCTGTTAGACCGGTTCAACCGGAACCATAGTTTCGGAGTGATCACTACCCACTATCAGAACCTTAAACATTTCGCTGAAGATACCGAAGGTATTGTAAACGGAGCCATGTTATATGATCGTCATCTGATGCAACCGTTGTTCAAACTGTCTATCGGAAATCCAGGTAGTTCATTTGCCGTAGAGATTGCACGAAAGATCGGATTACCGGAAGATGTAATTGCGGATGCTTCAGCCAAAGTCGGTTCCGATTATATCGACATGGATAAATATCTTCAGGATATCGTTCGCGACAAACGTTACTGGGAAAGCAAACGGCAAAATATCCGCCAACAAGAGAAAAAGCTGGAAGATATCACGTCCCGCTACGAAAAGGATCTGGAAGAGGTAAATAAGCAACGTAAAGAGATCATGCGTGAAGCAAAAGCCGAAGCACAGCGAATACTGGCCGAAGCAAATGCCAAAATCGAAAATACAGTTCGCGAAATCAAAGAAGCTCAGGCAGAAAAAGAGCAGACCAAGCTTGCCCGTAAAGCTCTGGAAGAATTCAAAGCGTCTATCGAATCGACCGGAGAGGAAGACGATAAGATTGCACGCAAAATAGCGAAACTACAGGAGCGGAAAGAGCGGAAAAAGCAAAAGCAAAATGCTCCTACTGCCAAACAGACATTCAACCGCGATGTGATCGAAGTAGGCGACAATGTCCGTTTAAAAGGACAGGTTTCTGCAGGAACGGTTATGGAACTTCAAGGGAAACAAGCCGTTGTGGCATTCGGTATGATAAAGAGTACTGTGAAACTCGAACAACTGGAAAAGGTCAGCAAAGGCCAGATCAAAAAGGAAATTCAAAAAAGTACCTTTGTCAGTGTAGGCACGACAGACCATATGCACGAGAAAAAACTGAACTTTAAGCAAGAGATAGATGTTAGAGGTATGAGGGGCGATGAAGCACTGCAAACTGTCACCTATTTCATTGACGATGCCATCCAGGTCGGAGCAGAACGGGTACGTATCCTGCACGGCACGGGTACGGGTATCCTGCGACAACTGATACGCGACTATCTGCATTCGGTTCCGGGAGTCCGGCAGTACCACGATGAGCATGTTCAGTTTGGCGGTGCAGGTATCACTGTTGTAGAACTGGATTAAAACAATTGTAGTTATGAGACGAAAAGAGGGAACGCATTTGCGCAGGCACAGACATATTTCAAACCGTCATCTGTCGGATAAATATTATTATGCCGGTGAACATGAAACTGTAACCGACATTCGTCTCACACAATACAATGCTGAAGGAATCCACACGGCAGAAGTCAAGAAAGGAACGACTTCGTTCAATAAACTGACCGATCCCAACAAAGTTAACTGGTTTCAGGTAAGCGGGCTTACCGATTCGGATGCAATCACGCGTATCGTAAACGATTTCGGGCTCCATAACCTGGATGCCAAAGATATCCTGACTCCTCAACATGTAGTAAAGATCGAAGAGTATGCCAATCACATGCTAATTATCCTAAACTCCAGCTATTACGATGCTAATATGGAAATGCATTCCGAGCATATCAGTATACTGGTCACAGATAATGTTGTCATCTCTTTTACTGAGACCAACAATCCGATATTTGCCAGTACAATGAAAGCACTTGAATCGAATATGCTGAGTCTGCGGAAGAAAGGTAGTGGATTGTTACTGGCTTTCCTTTTGAATACAATTATCGCTAATCTGGTAGAAACGGCATCCAAAGTAGAAGAGATGTTGGAAGATATTGAAGAAACCCTGCTCGACATAAAAAACGATCAGGGGAATATGGGCTCTTTGATACAGCAGCGCCGTCATGAATACATGGTCATCAGAAAGAACAGCCAGCCTTTGAAAGAACAGTTCCCCAAACTATTACGTACGGAGAACGGAATAATCAGCCCGGATATGCTACCGATCTATACCGATTTATCCGACCAGTTGCAGTTTGTGATACAAACGACCGAAAGTTGCAGGGAAATCATATCGTCATTAGTAGACCTCTATATATCAAACAACGACCTGCGCATGAATGCAATCATGAAACGACTGACGGTTGTGTCTACCTTGTTCATTCCACTGACATTCCTTGTCGGCGTATGGGGTATGAATTTTAAACTGATGCCTGAACTCGACTGGAAATACGGTTATGGAATAGCCTGGAGTGTCATGTTTCTTACCGGTTTGCTCACCTGGATATATATGAGGAAAAAGGACTGGTTTTAAAGTCCGTAATTCCTCTTAAACTGATAGTAAGTGTTTCTGGAAACATTGAAATGCTTACAGATCATCACGACCGTATCGCCTCTCTCGAGCATATTCATCACTTCTTCTTTATTGGCATCCAACAAAGACTGTTTGGCATCGGTACCTTTCGGACGTCCTAACTGCAGTCCTTTATCCTTCTTATGATTCAATGCTTCTTTCGTCCGGATCGACATCAGGTTATGTTCGATCTCAGAAATCAGATTGCACGTATCCGATACTACCGTCGTATTCAAACCGTCATCCAGAATATAACGATCGTTTATACTGCATACATGAATACCTTTCGCCATACATTTGCCTAAAAGAGTCATCACTTCGGATAAGGTACGGCCAAACCTGGCAATATCAGTAATGATCACCTTATCCCCTTGTTTCATCCGGTCTATGATACGACTTAATGACGACTCTTTCTCCTTTCTTTTTTCATCAATAATATCCGTTATCCATTTATTGACCTCAAAACCATTTGCTGCTGCATAGCGTTCAATTTCATCTTTTTGTGTTTCAAGATGCTGCTTGCCTATAGTTACTCTTAAATAAGCTATTACCATAAAAATTTTACCTCTTAATATATTGAATATGCAAAATATATTTTTTGTTTACGCCGTGAAGATACAACAAGAAAATGTGACTGACAGCAAGATGAAACATTCTTTAATAAGCTCTCCATACATTTTATATTTTAATCCGGAGAAACTGTTATATCTTTGCAATTATGAAAAAATATATCTTAGTCATATTAACAATTCTATATATCGGAGTCTCCAGTGGAATAGCTCTGAATATCCATCATTGTATGGGTAAACTGGTAGAAGTGGATTTATGGCTGACGGATATATGCCCTTCCTGCAAGGAGAAGCAGCAATCACATCATTGCTGCTCGACAGAGACACAGTTGATCAAGATGACTGTCGACCAGAATGTCAACCAGATGCCGACTTTCGATTATACGCCGGTCACTCTATCTTTATTATTCAATATAAGGGAACTTTTGGTTTTGTCTGAGACAGATGAATCAATTTCGTCCTTTTCCTTTTTTAAATCCCCACCCGAATGTAGTGGCGCAGAGCTATGCATTCGCAATTGTTCCTTTCTGATTTAATTAATACCGGTTTTACAGACCGGACATACCTATTTTTGTTTATACTTCAATAAACAATAAATAAGAATTATCTGTTCCTTTTGTATAACGCAAGAGGAAAGCTTACATGCATCGGTATTCTTTGGAAAACAAAGCCTACCCATTGCAACAAGATTTTATGCATTAATTAAATCATTTTGATTAAAACATCATTCTATGCTAAATAAAATAATCCGTTATTTCCTTGATAACAGGGTTGTAACCATTCTATTATTAATATTAGTCATTGTCTGGGGTATATCGACCTCTCCCTTCAACTGGCACGGAGGTATTATTCCGCGTAATCCGATCCCGGTAGACGCAATCCCGGATATCGGTGACAACCAACAGATCGTCGCAACCGAATGGATGGGGCGATCGCCAAAAGATATACAAGATCAGATCACTTATCCACTGACCACTTCCCTATTGGGGATTCCGGGAGTAAAAAGTATCCGGAGTAGCTCCATGTTCGGGATGTCGTTCATCTACATCATCTTCGACGATGATATAGAGTTCTACTGGAGTCGTTCAAGGATTCTGGAAAAACTGAATTCACTGCCATCCGGCACCTTGCCGGAAGGCGTTCAACCGGCATTAGGTCCGGATGCCACAGCTCTGGGTCAAATATACTGGTACACCCTGGAAGGCAGAAACCCGGAGACAGGGAAACCTACCGGCGGTTGGAATGCCGAAGAATTGCGTACCATACAGGATTTCTATGTAAAATACTCCCTTTCCGCGGCCGAAGGAGTATCGGAAGTGGCTTCTGCCGGAGGTTTTGTAAAAGAATATCAGATAGAACTGAACCCGGATGCCATGCGCGCCTTCAACGTTTCCGTCATGGATATCATGAATGCCGTAAAGAAAAGTAATCTCGACATCGGTGCCGAAACGATGGAGATCAACAAGGTAGAATACCTGATCCGTGGGCTTGGCTATATTAAAGATGTATCTGACCTGGAAAAAGCTGTCGTAACCGTCAGGGACGGTGTACCGGTACGCATATCGGATGTAGCTTTCGTGAATATCGGTCCGGGTACCCGGCGTGGCGGATTGGATAAGGAAGGCGTAGAAGCCGTGGGGGGAGTTGTTATCGCCCGGTACGGAGCGAATCCGTTGGAAGTGATCGACAATGTTAAAGCTAAGATTAAAGAAATAGAAGCCGGTCTTCCTCAAAAAACACTGGCGGACGGCACTGTGTCGAAGGTTAATGTCATACCTTTTTACGACCGGACCGGCCTAATCAAAGAAACGATCGGAACACTTGAAACTTCGCTCTCACACGAAATACTGATCTGTATCATCGTAATCATTGTATTGGTCCTTAACCTGCGCGCATCCGTAGTAATAGCAAGTATGCTCCCAGTGGCCGTACTGGCTACATTTATCATCATGAAATACACCGGGATAGAAGCAAACATTGTTGCTTTGTCCGGTATTGCCATTGCTATCGGAGTCATGGTCGATGTAGGGGTCGTATTTGTAGAAAGCATTATTCGTTATATGGAAATGCCGGAGAACAAGAGTATCAAAGGCGGGAAAGCATTGATCAACCTTATCTACAAGGCTGTCAGTGAAGTATCCGGAGCCATAGCAACGGCTATGATCACCACAATAGTCAGTTTTTTACCTGTATTTGCCATGGAGGCTCAGGAAGGGAAAATGTTCTCTCCCCTCGCCTATACTAAAACGTATGCACTGGCATCCGCTTTCATACTAGGGTTGATCCTCCTGCCGACACTTTCTTATTTGCTGTTCTCTGTCCGGATCAATTCCAGATCGATACGAAAGATAGCCAATTACCTCCTGATTGTAGCAGGCATTGCTTTGTCAATCATTTACAGTAGTATTCCGGTACTTGGCCTTACGGCTGTCGGACTAAACAATCTTCTTGTCTCCTACTGGAAAAATCCGAAGACTAGCAACTATATCAATATAGGTATCACCTTACTAGTGGCAGTTTATTATCTGTCGGAAGAATGGCTACCGATGGGACCTCAGGCCGGATTATTCTCCAACATACTTTTCGTAGCGGCTTGTATCGTTGTCATCTTAACCCTCCTATGGTTGCTGGTGATCTACTACGAACAGATATTAAGATGGTGCCTCAGTCACCGTTGGCAGTTCATGATCATTCCTACGACAACAATCCTGTTCGGTATCATTATATGGATAGGATTTAATAAAACATTCGGATTCGTTGCATCAGGTATGGAAACGCTGGGATGGAAAGATTTCCGCCAGACAACTTTCTGGGAAAAAGCATCCGCTGAGTTTCCCGGTATAGGCGAAGAGTTTATGCCCAGCCTGAATGAAGGTTCCTTCCTCCTGATGCCCACCAGCATGCCTCATACCGGAATTGCACAAAACCTCGATTATATCGAAGCGCTCGACAAACGCCTGGCAGCCATTCCGGAAGTGGAGACAGCCATCGGAAAATGGGGACGCGTCAACTCAGCCCTCGACCCTGCTCCGGCACAAATGTTTGAAAATACGATAAACTATCGTCCTGAATACATTCTGAATGAAGACGGGCAAAGGGGACGTTTCAAGGTTAATAAACAGGGTGCCTACATGCTGAAAAACGGCGATACATACAATCCGGCTGACGGTTTCCGGCTCATTCCCAAAGACAGTCTGATAGCCGACAGTAAAGGAGACTATTTCCGCCAATGGCGTCCGGAAATAAAAAACACAGACGATATCTGGCAACAGATAGTAAATGTCACCCATCTGCCGGGTCTTACTTCAGCTCCCAAGTTGCAGCCAATCGAGGCCCGTCTCGTTATGTTGTCGACCGGTATGCGTGCCCCGATGGGATTGAAAATATACGGTCCCGACCTGGAAACGATCGAACAGAGCGGTAAGGTTATCGAGCAGGCATTAAAAGAAGTGCCTTCCGTAATCCCTTCCTCCGTATTCTATGACAGGGCGGTAGGAGCTCCTTATCTCGAAATCAATTTAAACAGGGACAACATGGCGCGTTATGGAGTGAATGTAGAAGATTTGCAGGAAATATTAAGTGCTGCTGTCGGTGGAATGGTATTGACGACAACGGTCGAAGGAAGGGAGCGTTTTCCGGTCCGCCTACGTTATGCCCGCGAATTGCGGGATAATCCGGAAGCATTGTCTATGTTACTGGTTCCTACGGCAACGGGAGCCCAGATACCATTGAAAGAACTGGCCGATATCGATTATACCCGTGGAGCCCAAATGATACAAAGTGAAAACACGTTCCTGGTCGGCTATGTCATTTTCGACAAAATATCCGGTAAAGCAGAGGTCGATGTGGTTAAAGAAGCCACCCGCTTACTTGAACAAAAAATAAAGGATGGTGAACTGACTCTGGCCAAAGGGGTATCTTACAAGTTTGCAGGGAACTATGAGCAACAGGAACGGGCTACCCAGCGGCTGGCAATTGTAGTGCCTCTGGCATTACTGATTGTTCTGTTGGTCTTATATTTCCAGTTCAAGACGGTTACAGCCTCTCTTATCCACTTCTCAGGTGTATTTGTTGCCTTTGCCGGAGGATTTATCCTGCTTTGGCTGTATGGACAGGATTGGTTTATGAACTTCTCCGTCGGCGGAGAGAATATGAGGGATCTTTTCCAGATGCATACCATCAACCTGAGTGTTGCCGTCTGGGTCGGGTTTATTGCTTTGTTCGGTGTTGCAACCGACGACGGAGTATTGATGGGTACTTACATCCACCAAACATTCCTCCGGCAAAATCCCCGTACGAAAGAGGCTATACGGGAAGCCGTTGTTACTGCCGGATTAAAACGTGTACGACCGGCCGCCATGACAACGGCAACAACACTGATTGCCTTACTTCCGGTATTGACCTCGACAGGGAAAGGTGCCGATATCATGGTACCGATGGCAATACCCACCTTCGGGGGAATGCTGATACAGTCTATGACCATGTTTGTCGTACCCGTCCTGCAATGCTGGTGGCGTGAGAGCGTAATTAAGAAAGAACAAAAGAAACAAAACATTGAAAATGACACAAGCGATGAAGAATAATCTCAAAATACAACTATATCTGATCGGTATCGCCTTACTGCTCGGTACTTTATCCGGATATTCACAGCAGGCAGATAGCCTTGCTTACTATCTGGAAACAGCCGCTCGCAATAATCCGCTGGTCAACTCCAACTTCGCCCTTTATAAAGCTTCACTGGAAAAAATTCCACAAGCGGGAGCCTACTCCGATCCGGAATTGGATATAGGCCTTTTTGTCAAACCCATGGAAACACTGGGAGGAAAACAGATTGCAGACTTCACACTCATGCAGATGTTTCCCGGGTTCGGAACACAAAAAGCAGCACGTAACGAAGCGACAGAAATGTCACGTATGGCCTACGAGCAATTCCGTGATGCCAGAAACAACCTGTTCTATGAGGTCAAAAGCCAGTGGTATCAACTATGTAATCTGAATGAACAGTATAAAAATACACAGGCAAATCTTATTTTGCTGGAGCAATTGGAACAGTTGGCACTTAAGCGTTTCTCCGCACCCGGTGTCCCCTCCACACCGACAGTAACTCCACCTGTAGCCAATACCCCCCAGGCTCTACCTGCCTCATCCGGAAACAGTATGGGCAATATGGGAGGAACAGGTAATACTTCGCCAACAACAGCCATGCCAGCATCCAATAATAGCGGAATGTCCGGCATGGGAGGAAGCCCCATGGGGACAGGAAATTCTTCCGGAGGTATGTCAGATGTATTGCGTATCCAGATAGAAAAAGCAGAACTTGAGAATAATCTGGAAGTAATTATCTCCAACCGTACCGCAGCTGAAGCCCGGTTCAATGCCTTATTAAACCGCGATCAACAGACAAGAGTGGCTATACCCGACTCACTGATACAAATTCGTTTCCTGGCAGATGACAAAACGATAACCGACAGCATTATCCTGGCCAACCCGATGTTATCGATGCTGGAAGCAGAGGCGAATGCCTATAAGGCCAAAGCAATAATGGATAAGAAGATGAGTTATCCGATGTTCGGTATCGGCCTGCAATATTCGGTAGTCGGTAAATCAGATAATGTAATGGTCATGCCTGACATGAACGGAATGGATATGGTCATGCCCATGTTCAAGATAAGTATCCCCATTTTCCGAAAGAAATATAACGCACAACAACGGGAAAGTAAACATTACCGCCAGGCAAGTGAGCTAAAATACGAAAATACGCTGAACCAGTTGCAGGCCGAGTATCAGACAGTCAAACAACAACTGGCAGATGCAGCCCGTAAAGTCAGCTTATATAAAAAACAGCAAAACCTGGCTTTATCCACCTGGCAACTGATGGTACGAGAATTCTCAGCCGGAGTGACCAGCCTCACCGACATTATACAAGTCGAACGCCAGTTACTGGATTACAGTCTCAAAAAAAGTGAAGCAGTTGCCGAATACAACACAATGGTAGCCGGCATGGAAAAGTTAGTAGCAACCTCATTAAATGATTAATCGTATGAAAAAGATAAAAGAATGGATCAAGACAAAGCAAGTTCAATATATAATATTCGCACTTGCAGGATTATTAGTCGGCTGGTTATTATTCAGCCCCTCCTCCACCCCGCAGACTGACAGCAGCCATCACGATCATTCCCATGACAGCATAGCCGGGCATTCCCATAGCCACGATCTGCAACAGGATGAAAACGGGGTCTGGACCTGTTCCATGCATCCTCAGATCCGACAGGATAAACCGGGTAAATGTCCTATCTGCGGCATGGACCTGATACCTGTACGCAAAAGCGGTAACAATAACGAAAACATCGATCCTTCGTCTATTCAGTTATCGAAAGAAGCTATGGCGCTGGCCGATGTACAAACATCGCGTGTCAGTAAAGAAAATCCGGTAAAACAAGTACGTCTCTATGGCAAAATAGCACCGGACGAACGGAGTCTTCAATCGCAGACAGCTCATGTAGGAGGCCGCATCGAAAACCTTGCCGTCGATTTTACAGGAGAAACCGTACGTAGCGGCCAGACACTTGCCACCTTATACTCGCCGGAACTATTTACAGCCCAGCAGGAATTACTGGAAGCTATAAAAATGCAACAACCGGCATTGATCCAGGCGGCCAAAGAAAAACTGCAACTCTGGAAAATGACCGATGCACAAATTACAGCCATCGAGCAATCGGGTACTACTTCCCCGTTAGTAGAAATCAAATCAAACACCAGCGGTATCGTCATATCGAAAAAGGTCAGCCAGGGAGATTATGTATCACAAGGAGCTATCCTATTCGATGTAGCCAACCTTTCCAAGGTATGGGCTATGTTCGATGCTTACGAAGTCGACCTGCCTTTTTTAAGTAAAGGCGACCCGGTGGAATTCACCTTGCAGGCTCTTCCCGGCAAAGTATACAAAGGCAAGATCGCATTTATCGACCCCATTGTAAACGTTGCCAGCCGTACTTCCCGGGTACGTGTCGAGGTATCCAACCCCCAGATGGAACTAAAACCGGAAATGTATGCGACAGCTACTGTCAATGCAGCTTTAAAAGGATACAAAGACCAGATCGTCGTTCCACAGACAGCCGTACTTTGGACCGGAAAACGTGCAATAGTATATGTCAAACAGCCGGACATCTCCACACCCACTTTCCGGATGCGGGAAGTAGAATTGGGTCCGTCGTTAGGCAATGCTTATGTCATACTGAAAGGATTATCCGATGGAGAAGAAATTGTGACAAACGGGGTCTTTTCAATCGATGCCAGTGCCCAGCTGGAAGGAAAACCTTCTATGATGAACAATGACGGAAACGCCACACAACCGATGACCGGGCACGCCGGACATTCTATGCAAGCCTCCAATGTACAAAGCGAACATGCCATGTTCGGAGTAAAAGGTGCCTGCGATATGTGTAAACAACGTATCGAAGATACAGCCAAGAGTATTAAAGGAGTCTCGTCCGCCATGTGGGACAAAGATGCCCAGATGGTACATTTACAGTTTGACCCTAAACAAACATCTGTCGATGCCATAGCCAAAGCCATTGTTGCAGCCGGGCACGACAATGACAAGTACAAGGCAGACCAAAATGTTTACGACAAGCTTCCGGCCTGCTGTCATTACCGGAAATAGGAACACAGACAGGCGCAACAAAAAAAGGGCTACAACTTATTTGTATCCCTTTATTCGTTGCGCCTAAAATATCAGTTCCCTGTTTAATAATACGTTTCTGTCAGTGGAATATTTATTTCAACAAACAGCATATCGCCACCCTCGTTCCGGAAACGTATTTTGTTTTCCCGGGCTAACCAACCTAAAGCAAGAAAAATTACAGACTCCCTGCAATGAGTCATTTCTCCAATCTTTCTGATGGACATGTTGCCCCTTTCTGCAAGCAAACGCCAGATCTTACCGGCATCTGAACCAACGTCATTCTTATTCATAACACTCCATTTTTGATATGTGACCTAAAACTAACAATTAAAAATAAAACAGAGGTGTTCCATTTTACTTCCTTATTAGTCAATTATACCATTATTCATCAATTATTCCCTCTTTGATAACAAAATGACTTTGTTTTACTATTATAAAACAGATCACAAACAATAAAAGTTTCACCAAACAGCATATATTCATATTAATTCGTAAGAATAAACGAATTATAACTTACAATCAGAAACAGGCTCCTAACATCATCTCGTTATCAGGGACTTGGCCAAAGAAAATCGAAAATATCCCAAACAAAGCTTCTCCATAAAATGTTTGAAATATAACAGAACATTAATAAAAGAGTATAAAATGGACGATTACGAATTAATTGATAACAGGGAGGATCATCAATACGAGTTTCATATTGGCAAACTGATTCCAAAGATCGAGTATATCAAAAACAAAACGGGAGAAATCTATCTCACACATACGGAGGTTCCGGTCCAACTGGAAGGAAAAGGTGTTGGGAGCCAACTGGTCGAAAAAGTACTGAAGGATATCGAAAAGCAGGAGTTACGCCTGGTGCCACTATGTCCTTTTGTAGCAGGATATATTAAAAAGCATCCGGACTGGCGACATATAGTTATGAAAGGTATTAATGTAGGATAAAGCGATATAGAGTATGGGAAAGAAAATTGAATATTCAAATGGCGAGCTGACCATTATCTGGCAGCCCGAATTGTGTAAGCATGCAGGTATTTGTGTAAAAACATTACCACAGGTATACAACCCCAAGGAAAGACCCTGGATAAAAATTGAAAATGCAACTACGGAGGAACTGATCGCACAGATCAACAAATGTCCGTCGGGAGCACTTAGTTACAGGCTTAATAAAAAAGAATAGCAATAACTTAATTTCAGACTCCCGCCGAATTTGTTTACATACCGGCGGGAGTTTTTTATTATCTGAAAAAAAACACGGCTGTCAGGGCATCGAATTATAATAACGCCATGTATCATCCCGTTTACGATTCCGACGCTTGTTTCTTTCCTTTTTAGAGAAAACCCATTTCAGTATGTCGTCCAGGGAGAAATAAAGTTTCACCGATCCGCCTACCGTACCACGTTTCTGCCCATCTTTCACCACATCCGATGAATAGAGATTCCTCCCTCCTGCCGCTGCCGTCACCGGAAGCTTTCCGATCTGTATTTCTTTTTTATCAATAAAACGTGCGGGAGGCGGTGTATAGGCTTCTTTGTTTATTTTCATACCGGTATCCAACTCTATTACATACAGGCGAAAAACGCTCGGAGGCATCGATTTATAATCCAGATTTTTATGTATGCTGTCCGTATCCGCCCGCAGATATTCGGAAAAGTCCTTCAGGATAGGCAACTCCGCCGGTGCTTCCAGTATTTGCTGCCCGGGTTCATCTTCCAGATGAATGAACGTACCGCTACGGATCGCTTTCTGAAATTCCGGATTGATACGGATCGTATCTTTTCCTGACAGAATACCCGACAACCACACTGAGTCCTCTTCACTCCACTCCTGCGCATACAACCGGACATAGGGGGCTCCCATCAACATCAGAATAAGTAAACATTGCTTCAACATCATATAATAGAAACGATAAAAAGAACAGTATACTGCATGACCGGAAGCATCATCGAACAGAAATTATTTTGTTTACCATAAATCAGCTTTGTAAACTTGCCGAATATTCCTACTTTTACTGCCGGTTTCATTCTAAGATTACCTGTAACGAAATATTTATGAACTAACACTATAATATTGTATGAAAAAGATTATTTCCCTATTTCTGGCTGCCAGCGCTTTTGCCTGTACACAGGAAAAGAGCGTGGACATCACAGTTACAAACCCCTCTTCCATTGCCCGTTCAAACGAAATCACAGAGATTTCAATGGATGCAGTAGCTAAGTTGAATGGTGAGTCTTTCATCATCTCCGACAACAACGGTACGCAGATCCCTTACCAGATCACCTATGACAATAAAATTATTTTCCCCGTTGATGTGAACGCAAACAGCAACGTTACTTATCAAATCAAACCGGGCACACCAGACAAGCCGGCCATTGTAGCTTGCGGTAAGTTCTATCCGGAACGTGTGGATGATATTGCCTGGGAAAACGACCGTATCGCTTTCCGTACCTATGGTCCGGCTTTACAGGCTACCGGCGAACAGGCTTTCGGATATGATATCTGGGTAAAATGTGTATCGGAGCCAGTAGTCGACATGCGTTACAAGACAGAGTTGAATCCGGAGTCGAGAGCCAAAATCGCTGAGTTGCGAAAGACAGACAAGAAGGCGGCGCAGGAATTGGCAAACTCCATCTCTTATCACATCGATCATGGCAACGGACTGGATTACTACAAGGTAGGCCCGACATTGGGTGCAGGTACTTCCGCCCTTTTGGCTAACGACTCTATTGTGTATCCGTACTGCTATAAAGAGTATGAGATCCTGGATAACGGCCCATTGCGCTTCACTGTTAAGCTGGTTTATAATCCGCTGACTGTAAAAGGGAATGACAATGTTATCGAAACGCGCATACTTTCCCTGGATGCCGGTTCACAGATGAATAAAATAGCACTTTCGTTTGCCAACCTGAACGAACCGACCCCGTTGGTAACCGGTATCGTTCTACATGAACCGAGCACAGATTATCAGGCTGACGCAGCCAATGGTTATATCGCTTATGCAGACCCGGAAGATGCTACAAACGGACAAATCTTCGTTGGCGCTGTATTCCCGGAAAAGCTCAGTGATGCAAAAGCGGTCAACTTCTCCGATGCTGAAAAGAAACAACGCGGAGCAGACGGCCACGTACTGGCATATACGACTTATGCACCGGGAAGCGAATATACATATTACACCGGAGCCGGATGGAGTAAATGGGGTTTCCGGAACTCTGCCGAATGGTTTAAGTATGTGCAGGAATTTGCCCAGAAGGTTAAGCAACCGTTGCAAGTAACTGTTAAGTAAGTTTTTCAGGAATTTGCATTCAGATCATTCATATTGGCATTTATCCACTAATATTCAAATAGTTACAAATGAACCCACCTTTCAGATTGCATTCATATACTGAAGGTAATCAGAAAGGTGGGTTCATAGTTTAAAACACTAAATATCAGCTTCATAAAAACAGGATGAAGGCGCTATCATAAACTATCGACCTGTTTGAGATAATGCATCGCAAAAAAAGGGATTAAAAACGATCAGATGCCTGCTGTTTTCCGATAGTACACTACATCTTTTGCTCAAATATGGCTCTTATTTTCAGGAAAACTACTTATCTTTCTACTTGAGATCCCCTTTTCAGGCCCTTTTACACCCGGGTTTGAACGATGCTGAGACCCGGATCCCAGTACCCTTCACACCCGGGTCTCAGAAAAGAAAAGTCCCTACTTTACTGAAAATAAGTCACATACCCAGTCGGCTTTGTCAGGCTGTTTTATGATAGTATGATGGTTAAAAATGGAACTATCACACGAACCATCATAGTCTGTAAGCATTGGATTTCAATACGCAAAAAGTCAAAAATGATAGTATGACAGTTCTATTGGACAATATTCGTTCATGTAGAAGTTCAATTCCTCCTATATTCGATCGCGAAGCCTAACTGTCACTTGTCAACTGAAACAGGAGGTAATCTCCTTCATCGGATCCCAGAACACATGCTTCCAATCCTTGATACGATTATTCTCCACCATAACACCTTCTTCTGCCAGCTTCTCTTGCATCTCAGTCGGAGTGCCGAAAGCATCTTTGCCGGATAAAATCCCCTGGCTGTTTACTACCCGGTAAGCAGGGATACCCGTTTCCTCACTATTGCAATTACCTAACACAGTCCCGACCATCCGCGACATATTCGGATAACCGATGGAACGGGCTATTGCCCCATAACTGGTGGCACGCCCGTACGGAACCGTTTTTACCATCTGGTAGACAGCCTGTATAAAGTCTGCCTTATCAAAGTTTGACATTTACAAAATCATTAAAGTTTTCCCGCCACTTCATTCAATAGTTTATCCCCGCCGGTTATCGTATCTCCATTCTCATTGAAGAGACCGATCAGGTAACGTCCTTTCCAGATAGACGGGATATCTCCGTTATACCGGTCTTTTATAAGCAGTTCACCCTCTTTCAATTCCTGTGACTGCTTGGTGAAAGCCATATATTGCGTCAATACCTCTTTTACTCCTTCCGCACTACCTCCATCCAGTATAAATAACTGGAAACTTTGTCCGTTACATTCGTATTTTGCAGTGTAAACGGCACGCAGAAACTCATGACCGATAAAATTGGAAGTTATATAACTGTCTGAATAAGGCACTTTACCTTCTTTCGGAAACAAACGGACTGCCAACGGATAAGCGGCATTCGGATCTATCTTTTCAGCCAATCCCTTTCCTATCGTCTGCAATTCTCCGGATACATCCCCGGCGGAATTACTCCATATCTTTAAATACATATTTCCGGCAAAGAAATACAGATTGGTCTTATCCCCTTGCGCTTCTCCTCCTATCGGAAGGTATGCGAGATCGGACGAACGCTCCGAAGAATACATGCCGAATGCATCTTCCGGTGTTGCATGCCGGTAGGCCTGTATAGTAATATAATCAGCCCCCTTCTTATACTCCATCGAAGTCATTTCCCTGAAATTATTCTCGATAAAAAGCGGAGCTGCCCCATTGATCCGGTCAAACAAATTATCGGGATTGAAGACTTCCACCTCTTCCGATATGGTCCAGCCATCCACTGCCGGCAACCACGATTTCAACTCGTCAGATGTCTGGGCATTTAACGGATAAAAAGGTAAAAGAAACAAGAGCAATAAATAATTAATGTATCTCATATGTCGGTATTATTAAGTCAGAAATTCATTCGGCACCTGCATAACCGGTGTGATAGCGGCAATCTTTGCCGATACATCGAAACCGGACGGACAAGTCACCTGACAGGTCTCACAGTTGGAACAGATATCCGGTGAAAGCTCCAACTCCGCCAGTGTCTCTTTCGACATTCTTGAATATTTATAGCCATAGGCATACATATAAGCCCGCATAATATCAGGAATAGGAAGATGTTCGGGACATTGCGTTCGGCACTTTCCGCATTGCTGACAATACAACATTTCCTGTCCGCAGAGGGAAGCCAGATATTCCTGTTCGCCGGAAGTCAGTTCGGGATTGCGGGCGGCCGCCAGACATTCCTCCAGTTCGTCGTAATTGGAAAAACCGGGGATGGCAGTCGTTATATGTTCATTCTTCCAGGCCCATTTCAGACAGGCCTCGGCATTAATCTTCTTTTTACCTGCGGCATCTTCGGTTCCTCCGGTCATGGTCTTCATCGCAACAAGTCCGATCCCGGCTTTGGCGGCACGGGCTATCGCGTCTTCCGTTTCTTTCAGGTTAGAGAGCTTGAAATTATAACTCAGCAGGATCACATCATACACTCCGGTTTCGACAGCGGCATCCAGCAGTTCCGGCTTACCGGCATGTGCAGAAAATCCGATGAAACGGGTTTTTCCTTCTTCCTTAAATTTCTTCAGGACGGCAATCACACGTTCGTCTTTCACCTCTTCCACCTTATCCAGTGCATGTGTGTAGAACAGGTCTACATGATCCATGTTCAGGCGTTGCAGACTGAGATCCATCAGTTTTCCATACGTTTCTTCGAAATCTTCTTTCAGGGGATAATCGAACTTCCCTTTTGTTGCAATAAAGAAACTGTCGCGAGCTTTGCCGGTAAAGAACTTCCCCAGCATCTCTTCATTCTTTCCATTCTGGTAGCCATGAGCCGTATCGAAATGGAATATGCCGGAATTGTAGGCCGCCCTTACCACATTCGGATTATCGGCACGCATCACTCCCATACTCAGGATAGGAAGTTTTACCCCCGTCCTGCCAAGCGTACGGACAGGGATTTCACTCTCATTACCGGATAACAGACCGGTACGGGCAGCGGCCGCAGCACCCGGAACAACTATGGCACTAACACCCGCAGTGGCTGAAAGCCTGAAAAAATCTCTTCGATTAACACGTTTGGTTTTCATAGGATATATAATTATGTGTGTGTATTTATCCGCCTGTGCCTCACAAATATAGAAAGATTTATCAAAATAATTCGTTTTTTCCATAGGGTATTTACTTCCTGAACGATCTTAGTAATACAAACGAGTAATATTCACCTTTAAAACAATACAGAAATGAAAACGCAGTATAGACAATCCGTCCGGTTTTTGCTGATCATATTATTAGTGGCAGGGATGAGTCCGCTACAGGCACAAGAGTTGGAACGCGACGATGCCAACGCCGAATACATCACCGTAAGCGGAGTCGTTAAAGACAAGCAAAACAAGAAACGGCTGGAATATGTAAATATCTCCATCCCGGGCAGTAACTCAGGTACCATCACCAACGAGGAAGGGGAATTCTCTTTCAAGATCAAAGATGCTTCTCATGTAAAGGCGGTAGAAGTATCGCATATCGGATACTATAATAAAGTAGAAGTCAACGGCAACAATATCTCCGACCTGACCGTCTGGATGACTCCTTACGAGAACATGCTCGACGAGATTATTATCCATGCCAGCGACCCTCGTCTCATCGTAGAGCAAGCGATCCGGAAGATCCCGGCAAATTACAGCAAAAAAACGAATATGCTGACCGGTTTCTATCGTGAAACGGCCCAAAAGGGAAAAAGATACATCAACATATCGGAAGCAGTGATCGATGTCTACAAAACCCCGTATAACGAGTCGGCAGACCGCGACCGGGTACAGATATATAAAGGTCGTAAGCTGTTGAGCCAGAAAAAAAGCGACACACTGGCCGTTAAGTTGCTCGGTGGTCCAAACATGTCGATCTATGTCGATATTGTGAAGAATCCGGATGTAATGCTCGACCTGGAATGCCTGCCTTATTATACTTTCAAAATGGAAGAATCAACCAATATCGATAACCGTCCGCAGTATGTAATCAGTTTCCAGCCCCAGGTCATCATGCCGTATGCCCTGTATTACGGAAAACTCTACATCGACAAGGAACGACTCTCATTTACCCGTGCAGAATTCAACCTGAGTATGGACGACCGCAACAAAGCGACCCAGGCCATCCTCAAAAAGAAACCGTTTGGATTACGTTTCCGCCCGCTTGAAGTGGCCTACCTGGTTACTTATAAAGAAAGGAATGGTGTAACTTATCTGAACTATGTACGCAACGGGGTACGATTTAAATGTGACTGGAAACGTAAACTGTTCTCAACCAACTACACCATCATTTCGGAAATGGTCGTGACAGACGGTAGAGAGGACAACGTAGGCGGTATCCCGTTCAAGATGGCATTTAAAGAATCACAGTCGCTGTCCGACAAAGTGGAAAACTTTATGGACGAAGATTTCTGGGGTGCTTACAATATCATCGAACCTACGGAATCGCTGGACAGTGCTGTAAACAAATTAAAAAAGCAACAGAAATAAATTTCAATATCTTTTCGTACATTTGAAGGACTCTAATTATTAAGATCCACGGCATGCTGAACGATTTATTCGTACTTACTAAGATTAAAGAGGGGGATGTCAAAGCTTTTGAAGGTATCTTCCGGCTCTATTACTCTCCCCTTTGCCTGTATGCCGCAGGTATCACGGGTAACAGGGACGTGGCCGAAGAAATTGTTCAAGAGTTGTTTTATGTTTTCTGGAAAGAAAAAGAGAAACTGCAAGTGTTCCGCTCCATCAAAAGTTACCTGTACGGGGCAGTACGCAACCAGGCTCTCCAATACTGTGAACATCTGGAAGTACGCAACCGATACCGCGATAACGTACTTTCGGGAGATCAGGAAAGTAAATCTTCCGACCCACAGGATCAGCTGGAATACAAAGAGTTGGAAACGCTGATAAACAACACACTCAAGAGGCTGCCGGAACGTCGGCTTCGCATCTTCCGGATGCACCGCTTCGAGGGAAAGAAATATGCAGAGATAGCCTCTACCCTCTCCCTGTCGGTCAAAACAGTGGAAGCCGAAATGACAAAGGCACTTCAGATGCTCAGAAAAGAAATTGAGAATTATACACAAACAGTATGACTCGGAAAGAAAAGAACAACAGAAAAACGGACCAGGCATGGACAACACTTTACAATCGCCTGGAGAAGGACGGTCTGATCACCCAAGCGGAGACACCTCGTCCGTCGCTTCGTCTGACTGCATTCAAATGGACAGCAGCGGCTGTCATATTATTTTGCACATATTTATCAATAAACTATTTCAATCAGACAGAAAAGGTTATCGACCGTAACCTGCTTACCCGGCAAAATAAAGAAACAATAACGCTGGCCACCACACTTGAAGATGGTTCCATCGTATATCTGGCAGGGAACGCAGCGATCCATTACCCGGAACATTTCCAGCCGGATAAAAGAGAAATATCCCTGCAAGGGAATGCTCTTTTCGATATAGCAGGAAACCGTACCCGGCCTTTCCTGATCGAAACGGAAGATACACGTATCGAAGTACTCGGAACAGCTTTTAATGTGAAAAGCGACGGCTCGCAACCTTTCGAACTCTCCGTACAGCGGGGAATGGTGAAGGTGACGCTGAAAAAGAGCGGGCAGGATGTATATGTAAAAACCGGTGAAACGGCAACCCTCTCTTCACGTAAGCTTCAGGTAAGCCAAACGAAAAACCCGGAACAATTCTCCGAGATAACACAGCAAATACGTTTCAAAGACGAACGACTGGCCGACATCCTCCGTATTATCAACCTCAACACGGGGGATATACGTTTGCAGGCCATACCTGCTTTAGAAAGCCGGACACTCACCGTTACTTTCTCCAACAATTCGCCGGAGAGCATAGCGGAACTGATCTGCGCAGCCTTGAACCTGAAATATACACGTGATAAGAATGTATTTACGCTGCATGAGAACTAACCTCTACTTCCTCATCGGACTGCTATTAGTCGTAGCAGTTCCTTTGCAGGCGGACGATAACGATATTCTCGATCGTGTCATTCACCTTTCCAAAAACAAGGAAACGATTTACCATCTGTTGGGAGAAGTATCCGAACAATCCGGTTACCTTTTCATCTACGACAGTAAAATTATCAACAATGAACAGATAGTCAAAATACCAGGCGGGAAATATTCCGTCAGGGAAGCTATCTACCTGATCACAGGCAATAAAGAACTAGGGCTCCGGGTGATAGGAAATCACATACTGATCTCCCCCCCCATAAAAACGACTCCGACAGAAGCAGAACCGGTTCTTCCGGACAGTATTCGTTATTTCACACTGGAAGGTCTGCTGCGCGACAAATATACGAACGAGCCTATCCCCTTCGCCACTGTCGGTATCAGTGAGGAGGCAATCGGAAGCATCACCAACCAGGGAGGAGAATTCAGGCTCCGTCTGCCGGACTCTTTACGCCAATCCCAAATCTCTTTTTCTCATTTAGGTTATCAGCCGCTCGAAATGTCAGCATCGTTGCTGGCAGAGCGTTACAGTATGCTTACCCTGGAGCCCAAAGTCATTTCACTGCAGGAAGTAGTGGTCCGCATCGCGAACCCTCTACGATTATTACGCGAAATGCAGGATAAAAAGGAGGAAAACTATTCGCAACAACCGGTCTATATGACCTCGTTCTACCGGGAAGGGATCGAACGGAAAAATAAGTTCGTCAGCCTGACAGAAGGCATTTTTAAAATTTATAAAACGGCTTATACGAACCGTCCCGGGACCGATCAGTTAAAACTTTTAAAGATGCGGCGTATCTCCAGCAACCAGGATAAAGACACGGTAATTGCTAAAATGAAATCAGGACTCAATGCCAGTCTTATGCTGGATGTAATGAAGGATATGCCTGATTTCCTGATGCCTGAAAGCGAGATAAACTATCCTTATGTCTTTGCCCATTCAGATATAACGGTCATAGACAACCGGATGGCCAACGTGATCTCTTTCGAACAACGCGACTTTATCACTTTGCCGCTCTACAAAGGAAACTTATATATCGATGCAGAGAACAGTGCACTACTTCGTGCCGAATTCGAACTGCATCCCAAATACGTGAAAGAGGCTGCCGGCATGCTGGTTGAAAAGAAGAGCCGAAACTTGAAAATCATACCACAAAAGGTTATTTACACCGTTACTTACAAACCCTGGAACGGAACTTATTATATTAATCATGTAAGGGGCGACCTGCATTTCAAAATAAAACGAAAGAAGCAGATCTTCGGTAGCACGCCCCTACACGTCTGGTTCGAAATGGTTATATGTAAAACAGACACTGTTAATGTTAACCGTTTTACACGAAAAGAAACATTATCGACCCGAACCGTCTTTTCTGAAACAAAATTTAGCTATGATGAAGGTTTTTGGGGAAACTTTAATGTCATTCCACCGGAAGAAAAACTGAATGAAGCAATAGGTAAAATATCGTCGAAGATAGAAGAAACAGGTTACTAAGGGCTTAAAAATCATAAAGAGGGCCTTTTCTCAAAGGCCCTCTTTATAGGTTTTTAATAGGTATTAGTCTTTAAGGCAAAAAGATTGTTTAGGTTATCTGCATGCAAAGATGCGGGATTTTATATTACTGGGCAAATTAAAAAAGATATTATAAAACATATTTTTAAGATTATCGAAACTTATTTGCAGCTTCTTCTATTTTTTAACATTTTCTCCCGTCGCTTAAATATTGGTTTACCAGCACAAATGCACACATATTTTATCGAATAGCAAGCAAAATAACGCAAGTATTTTTACTTATTGCTACTTTATATCTATTTTCCTTCTCGCAAAGAAAGGGAGTTAACATTCTAATACTTGCAAATATACAAATGTTTTTTTAATAAATACTATAGGTAGGGAGCTGATGGTTGCATCTGTATTTTGTGTATTTTTGTACCCGTATCAAGGTGACATCAGGTACAGAGTATAAACGTTTAAATTATCTTTTTCCCATGTATACCGTAATTAAGCGAATGGAGGTATCAGCAGCACATAGCCTGAAACTTTCCTATTCCAGCAAATGTGAGAACCTGCATGGTCACAACTGGATCATCACAGTTTATTGTCGCTCGAAAGAATTGAACGCCGATGGTATGGTAATCGATTTCAGCCATATCAAAGAAATTATCAAGAGCAAGCTCGATCATCAAAATCTAAACGAAGTTCTCCCCTTTAACCCGACGGCAGAGAACATTGCACGGTGGATCTGTGACCAGTTACCCACCTGCTACAAAGTAGAAGTAAAAGAATCAGAATCAAACACAGCGATCTATGAGAAAGATTAATGAGATTTTTTACAGCCTGCAAGGCGAAGGTTATCACACAGGAAAGGCGGCAATCTTTATCCGTTTTTCAGGATGTAACCTAAAGTGTAGTTTTTGCGATACAGAACATGAGGAAGGGACATTGATGTCTGATGAAGAAATCATCAAGGCTATCTCTGTCTATCCGTCCAACCTGGTCGTTCTGACCGGTGGAGAACCTTCTTTATGGATCGATGAAGAGTTCATCGACCTGCTCCACCAAGCAGGTAAATACGTATGTATAGAGACCAACGGAACCCGGAAACTACCAGAAAATATCGACTGGGTAACCTGTTCACCCAAAGAAGGAGCACCAATCTGCATTGACAAGATGGATGAAGTAAAGGTAGTCTATCTGGACCAGGATCTATCGGCCTACATCGACCTGCCGGCAAAACATCATTACATACAACCTTGTTCATGTAGAAATACGGCAGAGATAGTAAAATACATTTTGCAACATCCGGAATGGCAACTTAGTTTACAAACCCATAAGTTGATCGATATACCTTGATCGGTTACATATATAAAAGGGTATTCTAATGTAGAAAAAGGTGAACCAAAATGACAGGTTTTGTAGGGGTGGGGTTTGCCCACCCTTTGCGACAATAATATAACAACCGGTGAAGAAGGGCGGGCAGACCCCGCCCCTACGGCCGAACCTGCCTGTTCCATTGTGACGGCGCCTGTAAGGGCGGTTCGCGAACCGCCCCTACCAACGCACTACATTCAAATCTGTCAAATAATGAAACATTCAAAACTGATAAATTTAAAATGTTACAGCAACCTCCGCTCCTATCTGGAACGGTTTGCCTTTTTGTATGAATGAGTTATTGAATGATTCGAAATAGAAAGCCTGATAATCCGTATTCGTGATGTTACGACTCCAGACGTTGAGGTTAACGGAACCTTTGCGAACACCTGCTTTGCCGTTCAACACACCATAAAAGCTCTGGCTGATATCATTCTCTTCCGTCCAGAAAATCTTACCGGCTCCGGTGTACTGGGCGGAGACAGTGAACTGGTCGAGCCAGCAATTACGTAGCAACTTGGTGTATTGCAATCCCAGGCTGACGGTATGACGCGGGGTATACGGGATAAAATTATTTTTATAGTTCGTCTCCTCCTCGTTCTTATCCAAGGTAGCATAATCACGGAAAGTGGCACGGGTAAAGCCATAATTCAAGTCGGCGGTCAGACCTGTTGTGATAAGGCTGCGGAGACTGACCTCCACACCATAACTATCGGCTTTGCCTCCGTTTGTTATCATACGACCGCTACCATTCGTGGCAAATGTAGTCAACTGCAGATCGCTAATATCCATATAAAATAACGTCAGTTCCATATTCAAACGATCTTTAAGCAATTCACTACGAACACCGATCTCATAATTCCAGCTATGCTCCGGTTTGTAAGAAGCAACATCGGATACAGGCGGCAATTCCGGATTTTCAAACATCCCTCCCATTCCCGGCGGCATTATCTGTTTTATTTCTTCCTTCAAGTCGTACTGTGCCTGAGCCTGCACCAAATCACCAAACATCTGCACATTATATCCTCCCGTTTTATATCCTTTGGCAACAGAGATATAAGTAAATGTTCCCGGTGAACACTGATAACGCAGGGATGCTTTAGGTAGTAGTTGCAGAAAATCCTGTGACTCTTCTCCCGTCAGGCGGGAAGTTACAGGAAAGTCCTGATTAATGGTCGGCATACCCGGAGCCATACTGGGTAAAAACATATTAATCGTCATGCCTTCCACCGATGAATCATAATTCATCTTCGCCTTTTCATAATCCAGACGCAGACCGGCCGTCAGGGATAGTCCGGGAATAAACAAATCATTATATGTCGATTGGTGAAACAGGGCCAAACCATAAGTAGGCGTTTCAAAATAGCCGGGAAAATATATCTGATCATTTTCTCCTTTAACGGTAAACTTTGGAAAAGGAATCTTGTCGAAAGCTGCCTGTAGAACCTCTTTTATACCATCCTTCTTAAACATCACCGGCCCATCCGTCTTCAGGCTATTGTAAAAGCCGTAAGCCCCGAAAATCCACTGGTAATTCTTCTTATCGTTCGAACGGATCGCCACTTCTTCGCTCCAGGCATATTGTTTCTGTTTCTGGTTGAGGGTGAAGATAGACTTTTCGGTATAGTCCTGGTCCATTTTCATGTCATCCTTCAGATACTGGTAAGCAGTGGTCGAAGAAAGCAGGAACTTATCGGTTTTCCATTCCAGGTAAAGGCTATTGTTCAACATATTACGCTCATAAGAACTAGGGTCGTTGATACGGATCGGTTCTACGACTCCCGTCTCCTTATTGTAAAGTCCGTACGGGAAAGCCCGTTGATTGACATAATCGTAGTTGAATGTATATTGCGCCTTCAGGTTCGGAGTGATCAGCCAGTCCAGTTTGAAACGTCCGCCTGCCGACTCTTCCTTATCCGCCCGTGTGTTCTTCAGTTCATTGACGAAAAATCCGTCGTTCCGATCGTAATAGCCACTAAGGGAAATACCTACATTATCGCTCAACTTCCGGTAATGTGCTCCCTTTGCCTTGAACGCACCATAATTTCCACCGGATAAGGACAGTTTCGTTCCCTGGTAATTGAAAGGTGACAGGGTATAAATATTCACGATACCTCCCATCGCATTACGGCCGTACAACGTCCCCTGCGGACCACGTAACACTTCGATACGCTGGATATCATTCAGTTCGAAATCAAATGTGCTCTTATCGAGATACGGTACATTATCTACATATAGCCCGATCGACTGCCCGCTGCTTCGTGCACCGATACCACGAATATAAATGGCCGAAGTCATCTTGGAACCATAGTCCGGCATATACAGGTTAGGGACAAAGGAACTGATATCTTTCAACGCATCGATCTGGCGTCCGGAAATTGCTTGCGGGGAGAGGATAGACACGGAACCGGGCAACAAACGCAAGTCATTCGTCTCCTTTGTCGAAGAAGTTATGATAACTTCATCGATGTTATATGTCTTAATAGTATCATTTTTGTTTACATTCACCTCATCGGCTTTCAACGATTGCAAACCGAATAAAGAGCTTGCAGCCAGGACATACAGGTAGCATTGTTTCATCGTATTCGAACTATTAGTATTTTCTGATTGCAAAGGAACAGGAAAGATACAAGGCCATCAATCACTACATGTAGTGATTTTAACATGCTATTTCTACAATTCTATATCATCACCCGAAATAATCCCGTTCATGATAGCGTAGAAGGTAAGGCCGGAGACGGTTTTAATGCCTAGTTTGGCGGTAATATTTTTGCGGTGGGTCAGAACAGTGTTCAGACTGATGCTCAGTTTATCGGCAATCTCTTTGTTGGTGATACCTTTTACGATCAATTGAAGGACATCGGTTTCACGGGTGGAAAGGTCTTTGTTCGTATCCCCGGATAAATTACCGGAATTATCGTTGGCCAGCAATTGCTGCAACTGCTCGATGATAATCTCCTGGGAAGCTTTTATCGTGATATGATTCGTTGTAGAGATACCACCGTCGCCTTCTCCCCCATTGATTAACACCACCGTCTTACTACGGCGGGGAAGGAAAAAATCACCGTTCATGACCTGTGTCTCAGGTGAGGTAAAATAATAATCGAACGTATCGTTACAACCGTCAACATTGAAAGCATCGAACGTAGGAAACCAACACACTTCCACAGGAGGGAAATAGTCGGTAAGCAAGCTCTGAAGGCCAATGCTCTGCAAAGTATCGGATAAAATGATCGCTATTTGCCTGGTTCTATGCATCAACAAGGGTTATTTACAAAGTTTCTCCATCGCGGAAACCATCGGAGTAAGAATACGGTAACGGATGCGGTTGTGCTGCTTGATATCTTTCGCGAGACTGCTGATCCCGAAGATCACGGCATAACATAAATTCTCGTTATAATCGCCCGAAAGATGTTTAACCATGATACCTTTCAGGTCGGAAAGCAGGGCTTCAATAGGATCTTCCAACCGTTGCTCGCCACCGAGCTGAAGCACTTCGGCTCCGTCCGAGGCCTGGCAGCCGTTAATCTTTTCACTTAAAGACAGGCAATAGGGAAACCATAGCTGATCGTCTTTCTCTATGCGTGATGTCAACTCCTCCTTAAAAGAAGAGAAGAACTTGCCGATCAGGTTCAACGTATTGTTGCCCGGTGTACTCATAGAGATAAAAGAGGTAAGATGCCGCTCTATATTCGGCAGTTGATAACGTAAATAATACTGGTTGGTCTTGGTCAGGTAATCGATGATCTGCGAAGTATGGAATGTTTGCAGTTTCCTTTCCGGAAAGTACTCTTCATTCAGGAACGTGTTGATCACTATCAGTAGAAAGTCGGTATCCAACTGATATTCGTCACAGATCTCTTTCACCGATTTGTCGCCTAATCCAAGACGGATACCAAACCGGTTGATTACAGGAATGAGCGAGGGATGTTCCTCCACCACCTCGCTCATTTGCATATTAGGATATACTAAAGGCATAATTTATGCTTCTTCCCATTGTTTGCGTAATAATTCCACTGCGGCAGGAAGAACCGTGTTACGATCACCCTGACATCCGCATTCGAAACTTACATATTTATCATAACCCAACATCTTCAGGCCTTTGAAGCCATTCACATAGTTATCTGCATCACCATCCTCACCCGGCATGCTGCGTCGTTTACGGCTTGCCACGTGTACGGGTTTCCGATAGTTACCCTCCTCATAACCCCCGCCGAGAGGAACGCTCCCATATCGGAAGTTTCTTCCCAGGTCATATGCCAGAAGTCGCCCATGCAACGAACGCCCGGATTGTTGATATCCCTGCATACGGAAGCCGCATCGGCTACCTGACGCATATAGAAACATTCTTTGCGGTTCAATGGTTCAAAAATAACGGTGGTTCCGTTCTGAGCCGCATGGTTACCCATTTCATTGAACTGTTCGCAAAGGAAGTCGCGGGTTTCCTGGTTATGAGGAAGTGCCGGCACCTGTCCGTTGAACGCCGGAACGATGATAACACCCGTCGAACCCAGCTCACCGGCTGCCGTGATGATCTCTTTCATCGTATCCATACATTGCTTACGGATAGCCGGATCGGTAGAGAGGATAAAACCTTCGAAGCCTGCACAGATGGCACTGACTTTGATGTTACGTCCGTTCAGGGCTTGTTTGATCTCACCCACACGGTCTTTCAACCCGCGTCCGCCCGGCTCAAAACCGACGATACCCATCTTCTCCATGTAATCGAACTTCTCGTTCAGGCTTTCACCCGGAGGAGTCCCTTCCTGGAAAGAAAGGTTCAACTTCGCCTTACTGTTGCAGCAGGATTTAGTTTCCGGACATGTTTCCGGAGAAGAAGCCTTGCCGGCACAGGAGGCCAATGCACCGGTGCTTACAGCAGCTACTGCGGCACCGGACAATGTTGTTCTTAAAAAGTTTCTTCTATTCAGAGTCATATCTTATTTCTTTTGTTCAAGAGGTTTACCCGGAACCGGAACAGTAAACGTACTCATATCCATCTTACCCAGATTCAGGTCTTTCGGAGTATAATCCAGCGGAGAAGCAGTCATTGCATCCCAGGTTGTTTCAGCACCGGTATAAGCCGATTCGCGTCCCATGATGGCAGCCATATTGGCAACGGCTGTTTCGGATGCCTGCTGAAGCGGTTTGTTACCACGGATACTGTTGATCCAGTTCACATGTTCCAATGTATACGGGTCAGTCTGTTTGAAGTTCGCTTTCTCTGCTTCATAATCGTATTTCCATACTACATTACCGGCAAGATCTTTGATCTCCATAGTAGAGCTATCCCATGAACCTTTTGTTCCCTGGATAAATTCACTTACATTGCTTACGCAACCGTCAATCTGACGACACATACTATGCATATGGATACCGTTCTCCATAGTGAAGTCGATACTGAAGTTATCATACTGGTCACCTGTAACACGACGATGACGAGAACCGAAACCTACTGCTTTTACCGGTTTCAGACCACTGAACCAAGTGAATACGTCGATATTATGTACATGCTGTTCAACGATATGGTCACCGGATAACCATTTCCAGTTCACCCAGTCCTTGATCATATATTCGCAATCGTTCCATTCTTTCTGACGTTCACGGAACCACAACATACTCTGGTTCCAGTAAACGGTACCGCCTGTAATCTCACCGATCATGCCTTCCATAATCTTCTTATAAGATTCTACATAAGGACGCTGGTGATGGCGTTGTGTACCTGTGATCACGCGTAAGTTCTTAGCATCAGCCTGTTTAGCTGTAGCCATTATCGTACGATAACCTACCGGGTCTACACAGATCGGTTTTTCAAGGAATGAATGTTTTCCTTTTTCTGTTGCATATTGGAAATGTACCGGACGGAATACAGGAGGAGTTGCAATAATAACTACATCTACTCCACTGTCTATTACTTGCTTATAAGCATCCAGACCTACGAAGCGCTTGTCGGCCGGTATGTCGATATTCTTATCTTTTTTCAGCTTTCCAGCCAGATCATCTACTCTTTCCTGGAAAGTGTCACCCAATGCAACGATTGTTACACCATTAGCGGCATTCAGGAAGTTGAAAGCTGCACCGGAACCGCGTCCGCCACAACCGATAACACCGGCTTTCAGTTCCTGTCCATCTGTTGCCAGGTCAGGCAATTCGGGTATGTAATATGTTCCGGGTTCTTTCAACGGCTTCAAAGCATTCGCTTTGCTTCCACCGTCACAAGATGTTAAAACACTAGCCGCACTACCTGTACCGATTGCACCCAGTGCACCAGCCATAGCCGAGCTTTTTAAAAACGATCTTCTACTGATACAGTTTTCCTTTTTCATGATATAGCAAATTTAAAGAATTGATATAATTTTTACACTAGTCTACTACTTAATTGAGGCATCCGGCTCACATACTACACGGAAACCAATACCGCGTATATCTGAGTACCACCAGATACTCTTAGGTTGCTGCGGGTCTGTCTTCAACCACGCATCATGTTTGGTATAGTCGCGGGCTGCCGAACGAACATCTGCAGCGTCCGAAGTATAATTACCTCCGCGTACAACCCATTCTGTTCCTTCAGTCACCAACGGATTTGTTACAGCGTTACCTCCCTTGCTGTAAGCTTCGGGATCGTACTTGTCTGCACAATATTCCATGACATTACCCAACATATTCTTTAATCCGAACGGATTGGCTTTCACCAGATCCGGTTCTTGTGTCTTATTCTTACTGTTCTTACCGTAAATAACGAACGAACTGATGCTGTCGGTCTTTGCATCGAAGAACTTACGCCAGAAACCCTGATCCGAGAAATCTTTCGGGCTACCGGAGAAGAAGTAAGGAGTTTCCGTACCGCCACGGGCTGCATATTCCCATTCGGCTTCGGTCGGCAGGCGGTATTTCTTGCCTGTCTTCTTTGACAACCACTGGCAGAATGTTTCAGCTGCATAATGTGTCATCGTGATAGCCGGACGATCGCCGCCACCCCATCCCTGATCCGGGAAACCGAACGGAGGAGTCGGACCGGAAATAGCATCTACATCCGGGTTACTGTTGTTTGCATATACAGTTTCGGGAGGTGTACGCCCTTCACTCATCGTGCTACCGTAGAATGCCCAGTACTGATCCCAGGTTACTTCCAGTTCAGCCATAAAGAACGGGCTGACAGTTACCTCACGTACAGGAGCTTCATCCGGTTTGTGGAACGGTTCTTTCGGGGTACTACCCATCTTGAATGTTCCGCCGGGGACAGCCACCATATTAAACGACACCGGAGTGCCGGGGATCTGTTCCTTGAAATCGGCAAAGGCTGTTACCGCTGCCGGTTCTTTAAAATAGAGACTTGTATCGATTACACCGGCACCGGAAGCCATACCCGGTACACCCGCCATCTTCGAATGGTTATAGTTCGGGTTATAGTGTCCCGCATCCAGGTGGCAGCTGATACATTGCAAGTCCAGTTTCTTTTCATTCTCATCATAATAAAGATGCGCTGTGATACCATCGTTCGTAATCCCTTCGGGGAATAGATTCTGGTGACACTCTTTACATGATTCGTTAGGGATATATTTTACGGCATGCTCCAGTTCAGACTTTGCATTCCAGTCGAAATCGGCACTGTCTTTCGTCATAAAAGACCAGACATCTTTCAAGCCCAGTTTCGCTTTTGCCGTATAATGGTTCCATGTATCGTTTTTAGGCGGGAGGTGACAGTCCACACAATGTACTTTCACTCCACTTCCGTTATTTACATGTTTGGATAGTTTCCAGCTATTCTCCACATGCGGGTGCACATGGCACATCATACAAGATTCGTCGGAAGAAAAATAGACTGAAGTATTATAGGCCAAGATCATAACCCCGGCACCGAAGACTACTCCAAGAAGGAGCATAAAAGTCTTTCCTCTGAAGAAAGACTTCTTTGGATCTGATGAATATCGGTTAGAATTTTTGTTAGTAGCCATCTGTTTTTATGGTATTCAATATTTTACACTTAGTCTGAGAATTAGATTTAAAAATCGGCAATAAAAGTAGTATTTTCCTTAATATAAAGAAAGCACAACCGGCCTATTTAACGTTAATCGTAAGCCGATTATGCTTTTTTTAATAATTTTCAGTTTATAAATTCGACTGAACCGGAGTCATAATAAAAGTAAACTCATAATCTCCATAAGGCAGGCGATATTTTTCCAGAGGAAGTGCTCCCCAGCTATTCACACAGCCTAATCCCATCTGCGCCTTATCGATACACAAATTAGTATAGTCTACCTTCTGAACCAGTTCCGAATGTCTCTGGTCTTTCTGTACACCGTCGTCAAGCGATTCGATCGAATAATTCAATGCAGAAGCAGAGAACGGAGCCTCAGCTACAAACATCAAACCATTGCCACCCTTGTTCGTTTGTTTCCACCAACGAATATCAGTCTTTGTCCCGGTTTCCTGCGGACGGATATAAGAATAGAACTGCTCGTCCACTGTCTGACAGAACTGACCCAGGTCGGTTACATTATTACGATCCGAATAATTTTCCCACGGGCCGCGTCCGTAGTATTTAATGCGTGCCATCTCTTCCGGCATCTGCATCTGCATACCGAAACGGAACATATCCGATACTTTTGCAGACTTATCGGCAACCATCTTCTGCGAAACCTTCACTGCACCTTCGTTGTTGATCGTATAGGTGATATACAGTTTGGCAGAAACTGCCTCCATTGTATATTCCGCATTTACGACAGCCTGACCATTTTCAATCTTATTGGTCATAGAAGTCAGTTTTAGACCGGGTTGTTTCCAGGCTGCATATTTATTCTGCAGACCGGCACCCATGTCGTTGTCGGTCGGAGCACGCCAGAAATTCGGTGTCAATTTGCCGCCTTCATCGATCATAGCTTGTCCTTTCACATCATATTTACAAAGGAAACCGTCGTGTTTATTGAATTCGATACGGAAGTTTTCGCCTGAAACGATCAGGTAATTATAATCGTTTTCTTTGATAACAGGAATAACTGTTGCGATATTTACCTTTTCAACATTAGCCAGCTTCAATTCCTGAGCTTCATACGGACGGATCACCAATTGATTCTTAGCTACTGTATACCCGGCGGGAAGCATTGTTTCAGCCTTTTTCAGTTTGAACGCTACATTCAACAGCAATTCCTTGCATTTACAAATACCTTCTGTATTGTAATTCAATTTGACTGACTTGGTTTGTTGCGGAGCAACTTCCAGGTCTTTGATCATTCCGGTCTGGACAACTTCACCGTTTGCCAGCAATTCCCATTCTGCATAGTAACCGCTCAAATCACGGAAGAAGTTTTCATTATACACATTCACTACGCCGTTGGCCAGATCAGAAGGTGTAACCCAGATTGACTGATAGATATGGCCTACTTCATGCATATGTGGATTCGGTTTACGATCAGGGCTGATCAAACCATTATCGAGGAAGTTGTTGTCTGTTGCATCATAACGGTTGAAGTCACCGCCATAACCATAAAACTCTACGCCATCCTTATTCTTCATACGCAATGACTGATCTACGAAGTCCCAGATGAAACCACCCTGGTATTTCGGATACTTGCGTACAAGATCCCAATACTCTTTAAATCCGCCTTGCGAGTTACCCATCGCATGTGCATATTCACATTGGATAAGCGGCTTGTCGATATTACCTTTGCAATATTCTTCGCATCTGTCATATCCCAGGTACATCGGGCAATAGATATCTGTAAACTCATTCGTACGGGCTTGTTCGTACTGAACGGCACGGCTCTTGTCTTCGTTCTTGATCCAGGTATAACAAGCTTCGAAGTTCGGTCCGAAACCGGCTTCATTACCCAACGACCAGAAGATGATAGCCGGATGGTTGAACCCACGCTGTACATTACGCTGGTTACGCTCCATATGTGCTTTGGCATACAGCGGATTCTTAGCCAGTGTTTCTTCACCATATCCCATACCGTGAGATTCCACATTGGCTTCAGCCACTACATAGATACCGTATTCATCACACAAGTCATACCACAGGTTTGCATCCGGATAGTGACAAGTACGAACGGCATTCAGATTATATTCTTTCATTATTTTGATATCCTGCAACATGCGTTCGCGTGATACCACATAACCGCCGTCCGGATCCATTTCGTGACGGTCTGCTCCCTTAAACAAGACAGGTTGTCCGTTTACCAGGATCTGACCACCTTTCAGTTCGATTTTACGGAAACCGACTTTTACAGGTATTGTTTCCAGTTCTTTACTACCATCTTTTAATGTAGCAACCAAAGTGTACAGGTTCGGTGTCTCAGCCGTCCACTTCAACGGATTGGCAACAGCCATATCGGCAGAAACTTTACCAGACCCTTTCAGTGTAGTTGTTGCAACCGAATTACCTTGTTTATCCAACAGTTTCACATCGACAACGCCGCTACCTTTCAGATTCAATGCAATATTCAATGTAGCATCTTTATACTGTGCATCCAGATCCGGAGTTACACGGATATCCTGGATATACTTCGGATTACGGGTATATAGATAACAATCGCGTCCTACTCCCGACAGACGCAGGAAGTCCTGGTCTTCCAGGTAAGTCCCGTCGCACCAGCGAAAAACCTGAAATGCGATCAGGTTCTTTCCGGGTTTCAAGTATTTGGTCAGATCGAATTCGGCTTCCAGTTTGCTGTCTTCACTATATCCTACATATTGTCCGTTCACCCACAGATACATATTGGAGGTCACAGAACCGAAGTGAGCGAAGATTTCTTTTCCTTTCCAGTCTGCCGGAATAATTATTTCCTTCCGGTATGAACCGACATGGTTATTTTCTACAGGAACTTCGGGAGGGTTGTTCTTAAACTGGTTTCTCCATGGATATCCTACATTTACATAGATCGGATCACCGAAACCGTTCAGTTCCCATACCCCCGGAACGGGCATATTCGCCCAACCTTTGTCGTTAAAGTTCACCTGGTAGAAATCAGTCGGACGGGCATCTGCATTCTGTACCCAGTTAAATTTCCAGGTTCCGTTCAAGGTCATAAAATTCCCTGATGATTCTTTGCATCCCTTCAACGCGGCATCCTCTGTTTCATACGCAAAATAATTGGTATGCATCGGAACACGGTTTACCTCATTAACGTTTGGATCCTTCCACTCATTCTTCTGAGCGAATGCTGTCATTCCGATTAAGGAACAACAGCAAGCTAGCATTTTTAATTTCATTTGATATTAGGTTTTCAATATATGTGTCTGATCAATCGACCCACTTCTGCCATTTTTGATTGTCATTGTAACCGGCTTCTACCATTGTTTCAATGAATTGCATACCTCTTACGCCATCGTATACAGTCGGGAAATCCAGGCATTCTTCACAAGGCTGTTCTCCTTTCTTAATACTCATTACAGTATGGGCGAAGTTTCTGTATATATTGGCAAATGCTTCGATGAAACCTTCCGGATGACCGCCCGGTGTACGGGTATTCATCTTGGCCGTATCGCTTATAAATCCGTTGTTTCCCATTCGGATCACTTCGGTCGGCTTGTCGGTCCATTTGGCAAACAAGGTGTTCGGTTCCTGTTGCTGCCACTCCAGACCACCTTTGTCTCCATAGATACGGATACGGATATTATTTTCTTCTCCGGCTGCAACCTGTGAAGCGGTCAGCGTACCTACTACCCCGTTCTCATAGCGCATGAAAGCGGCACCATCATCATCGATCGGACGTCCGGGCACAAAAGCATTCAGGTCGGCACAGACTTCCTGTACCTTAAGACCGGTTATATATTCACTCAAATGCCAGGCATGTGTACCGATATCCCCGATACAGCCGGCTTTGCCCGAGCGTTTAGGGTCCGTACGCCATCCGGCATTGTTCCCCCCCTGCAGTTCGATCCGGTCGGAAAGCCATCCTTGCAGGTATTCCACATACACACGGCGTAGTTTACCCAGGTCACCTCTGGCGATACGGGCTTTCGCTTCTTTCACGGCAGGATAAGCGGAATACACATGGGTAAGAGCCAGCACCAGCCCGGTTTCTTCTACTTTTTTCTGTAGTTGCTTCGCTTCTTCCAATGAGAAGGTCATCGGCTTGTCCACCACAACATGGAAGCCTCTTTCCAGAGCCATCATAGCCGGTTCGAAATGCCAGCGGTTAGGCGTTACGATCGTAACAAAATCCATCCGTTCGCCTTCCGGCAAAGTCATTTCGTGTTCGAACATTTCCTGATAAGTACTGTAAATACGATCTTCCGGGAGGAAATAAGAGAGTCCGGAACTTTTAGAAATTTCAGGGTCTACGCTGAAACATCCGCAAACTAATTCAATCTGATTGTCCATAAAGGCCGCACGACGATGGATAGCTCCAATAAAAGCATCGCTTCCACCACCTACCATACCCATTCTTAGCTTTCTGTTTTTCATGATAATACTATTTTACAAATTACGAATTGAGAGATTGCCCAAAGTTACAAAATGCTGTAATATGTACAATAAATTTCGTAATATTAATATTTGATATTGATCTATAAACAGCTATACCCCCACATCCTTTACCTATTCAATTGTATAATACATGGCACGCTGATACCACAGAGAACCTGCGCGATCAACGTGCCATAATAATTCAATACACCTCTATACCCTTATTTGAAACCCGGATTCTGCTCCAATGCCGGATTTCGTAATGTCTCCTCCAATTTGATAGGAGCAAAATACATTTTGTTATCCCATTTACGTTTCTCGATGTAGTTCAGATTGAGAACAGTCCAGGTATAGTTATAAACGTCTTCATCGTGTACATAAGGTAACGTTGCAGTCTTGCCTGGTTTCAGACGGCCTACAATAGTGACACCTGTCAATTTTTTACTGCCTGCTTCCGGAGCGATCATCCAACGACGCACATCATAATAACGGGATTCTTCATAAGCCAGTTCGACACGACGTTCCCGACGTAAAAACTCACGTAAGTCGTTCTGATTGAAAGTCTGTCCACGAACGGATAAAGTAGCCTTTGTATCCGGACGTCCGATACGTCCACGGAGTGCATCCAGATAAGTAGACGCTTCATCCAGCTTATTCAGTTCAATGCAGGCTTCAGCTGCAACCAAGTACATTTCGGCCAAACGAATATACGGCATCGGATTGGTCTGGAAATTATGTTCAGTCGCAGAAACAGTACCATCAATCAATTTCTTTTCCAAATAGCCCGTATACGTACCGTTCCAGTTTTCTATCTGCGACATACGGGTATCTACACCAACCATTCCGTTAAATGACTGTGTTTTGATCGGACTATTCTCGTCATCCACAGATTGTATGGCATCGACTTTTGAACCACCGCTACTTAATTCATAATAACCGAACTGCAAATTACCCAGCGGAGTGGCATCAAACACAGCACCATCGGCAGCTCTGGGACGCCCCCATTCTGCTCCGTCATAACCGATTGTCGCATAAAAACGAGGTTCACGGTTTGTATACGGATTTACAGTCGTTTCATCTCCTTCTTTTAGCAAAGTGTTTGGAAATGTTCCGTCTTCTGTTTCAAACGCCATGACCAAATCATGTGTAGGAGCAGTTCCAGCCCAGTTGTGGTAACCGTTCGGACCATGTAATAAGGCAACACGGTTGCGAACCCAGTTGTCAGCATTCTGATCTTTATTTACATACTGTTTTGCCCAGATCGTTTCATCATTGTTTGTGATAATGATTTTGTGGAAATTGTCTGCAATTTCCTTGATTGTACCTGCATTACAGTCAATCAACGAATAAGTGCCATTATTGATCACTTCTTTTGCCGCATCCAGAGCCTGTTGATACAAAGCTTGGCGATCGCCTTTATACTGGTTGCATTCCAACGTATTGACAGAGCGGTCCGCAAACAACGGGCTGGCGACGTGCAACAATACACGAGCCTTTAAAGCTTTGGCAGCCCCCTTCGTTGCACGCCCCAAGTTTGCACCGGTTTGTTCTTCCGGAAGCAAACTAACAGCCAGCTCTATATCCTTTAGGATAAAATCCATAACCTCAGCGACATTCGCACGCGACAAGCTCAGATCGGCAGCTTCTTCGATAGAGTACACCTTATCTACAATAGGTACCCCACCGAAGCCACGGAGAAGCTCCGTATAAATATATGCCCGGAGAAAATAAGTTTCCCCTTTCAAAACATTTAGGTCTACACCTGTTTTTTCAGGCACATTGTCGATATTCTCCAGTACCAGATTGGCCCGATAGATACCTTTGTATTGTTTACTCCATTTGAATGGACAGTCATCACGATCATAAGCAGCCAGATTACTGGGGGAAACGGTAGCTTCGTTTATATCACGACATCCATATACATGCGTAAAGAAAGCATCATCCGACCAGGCAGAAGTATTCACTTCTTGTGCGATGTCACATACATACGAGTAGACATCATTCACAACGCTTTTAGTCAAATCCGCATCCGCCCAAACGGCTGTTTCGTCATATTGGTCTTCCGGTGTCAGTTCCATAAAGTCCGAACATGAAGTGAGTGAAAATGTCAGTCCGGCTACTGCCGAAAGACAAATATATTTTAGTTTCGTCTTCATAATAATTACGTTTTAAAATGTTGCTTGAACTCCGAAGTTGATAATTTTTCTTAAGGGATAGCCACCGATACTACCATCACGTTGTTCCGGGTCGGCGTCCTTTACACCATCAATAGTAAACAAGTTACTACCATTCGCATAGAGGCGTAAATTTGAAATACCCGCTTTCTTCAATCCTTCGAAACGGAAAGTATAACCGAGTTCAGCATTTTTCAGGCGCAAATAATCAGCGTTTCTCAGGAAATATGTATTATCATTGTTAATCCAGTATTGGTTTTCACGATCCCATGCACGCGGACCTTCCGAGTTCGGATTCTCCGGTGTCCAACGCTTTTCGTAATCACTCTTTAGATAGTTTCCGACCAGACCAGACCAGGTTTCGATATAAACCTGAGCACCTGTTGCCCCTTGGAACAACAACATCACATCCCAACCTTTCCATTTAGCCGTCAGCGTCAGACCGGCTACGAATCGCGGCTCCTGGTTCTTGTCCGGACGAACACGATCCAAACCGTCGATTTTACCATCCCCGTTCATATCTTTAAAACGAATATCACCCGGAACTGTATTATCAGAGTATAATAGTCCCTTAGCCCTCGCCTCATCTATTTCAGCCTGGTTGCGGAAAATGCCATCCGCTACATAGTACAGCAAATTACGACTACCTACGGGTCTACCCGTCGAGAACTGATATTCAGGCACGTTCTGTACTTCATCCCAGAAAGTGATCTTGTTTTTTGCATAAGTCATATTCAAAGCAACCCCATATTCTACCTGACCGATCTTATCCTGCCAGCTGACTAAAGATTCGAAACCACGATTCTTCATTTCACCCAAGTTTTCACGAGGTAGAGTAATACCAGTGATTTCCGACAGGGATGCATTACGTGATATCAACATATTTGTACGTTTGTGATAGAAGATATCCGTTTCCCAACTTAAACGATTCTGCAAGAATTTAAGATCCAGCCCAACGTTGTAAGTTGTTCCTACCTCCCATGTGATATTCGGGTTTGGAGTACGGCTTGGATATAGACGTTTATTCTCAATTCCCCCAAATGTCGTACCGGCATTGTTGAATGCATATGTCGTCAAATATTGAATAGAATGATCATAATTACCATCTGAGTCCACAAGAGCGTCATTACCGGTCTGCGAAACAGAACCACGTAACTTGAAGTAGTCTATGAAACGAATATTCTCCTTCCACCATCCCTCTTCAGAAGCACGCCATGCCAACGATACTCCAGGAAAGAAACCGTAACGTTCATCTTTAGGGAAACGGTAAGAACCGTCGACACGCCAAACGAACTCAAATAAATAACGTTCCAAATAGTTGTAAGACACACGACCGAAATAGTTCAAACGAGTTTCTTTCCAGGAGTAACCGTTTGCCATTTGCCCTTCTTCACCGCCAAGATTCAGTTCAGGTTTACTATCAGAGATAAAACCCTGGCGATAAGCTAAAGTCTCCTCATATTGTTTTTTTTGCCCTTCCATACCGAACGTTACACCGAGAGTATGCTGTCCAAATGTGCGATTGTAGTCGATCAAACCGTTTAGCATCCAACCCAGTTGCTCGGTATGCTTACGCTCTAATGTCGGTGCATCGATCCACTGCTTGGAAGCATTCAATCCTTCACTGCTTTCGTTCACTCCGTCCCAAGAATACAGGTAAACCGGTTTTTGCATTTTTCTACGATTCATAAAATGGATATCATAAGAAGCATTACCACGTAACGTCAAGCCTTCAACCCAAGGTACTTTGACATTTACAGCCAAGTTGTTCTGGATATACTGGTTTTTATAATGGTCGAAACCTGCCAGATCCGTACTTGTTACGGCAGGATTATCACCACGTTCGATAGCCGGACCGGGCTCGCCTGTCGGCCACCAGGCCGGTTGATCCGGGCGGGTACGACGTGCACTACCGAAGATATCACCGGCTCCCTTGGCCGGATATTTGGTATCTTCCAAACGGGCAGTAGCTCCAATCTGGAAATCAACATACTGACTGGTTTTAACATCCAGGTTTGTACGCAAGCTATACTGGTCATAACGGTTAGCGGAGTTTTTATACAGACCGTCTTCGCCATTGGCTCCAAAGTTGACATAATACTTAACTTTATCCGTACCTCCGGATACACCTATATCAGCCCGATACAGAGGAGAAGCAGGTTTAACAATTTCACCAAACCAATCTGTATCCGGATATTTCCATGGATCAGCGTGTGTACGGAAGCCTTCGATTTGTTCATCAGAGAAAGAACCCGGAAGCACTTCATTCAGCATTGTAGCATATTCATAGGAGTTCGTCATCTTTGGTAAGCGAGTCGGTTTCGAGAAACCGGCACTTGCATTGAATGAAACAACCGGCTTACCTTCCTTTCCACGCTTTGTCGTAATCAAAACGACCCCATTAGCAGCACGAGCACCATAAATAGCGGCAGCGGCATCTTTCAAAACTGAAATAGATTCGATTTCAGTCGGATTCAAACGGTTCATACCTCCATCACGATCAGGCACACCATCGATTACAACTAACGGATCATTACTACCAAGAGAGTTAGTACCACGTATACGGATTGTTGTTCCACCACCGCCCGGTTCATCTGCTGTTTGAAAGCCGATGACCCCAGGCATACGACCGACCATACCGTTTGACAAGTTGGTCGTCGGAGACGCTTTCAGCTCCTCCCCCGATACACTGGCGACAGCACCTGTAACCGTTACCTTTTTCTGTACTCCATAACCTACTACTACAACCTCGTCCAGTTTCTGAGTGTCCTCTTTTAATGTTACATTGATCGATGATTGAGTACCTACCGCAATCTCCTGCGTCTGGTAGCCGATATAAGAAAAGACAAGTGTAGCATTAGCCGGTACTTCCAGTTGATATTTACCATCCATATCGGTTATAATACCGATCGTAGTTCCTTTTACAGAAACATTTACACCAATAAGGGGATCACCTGAGGCGTCGATAACAGTTCCCCTGATATTTTTCTGTTGAGCAAATACTGTCGTCGTACATAATGCAAAAAGCAATAAGGTTAACATTCTGAGTAAATTGCTTTTAGCACGACATTTTTCTAAATGTACATCTAAAATAGATTCTTTCATTTTTGTCTGTTATTAAATGAATATAAGGTTAAAAAACACAATGGATACTATTACATATCCGATTCTAAACATTGGATTTAAAAATTCATAATCATAGGCAATCAATATTAAAATGAATAGTAGTGAATTATAAAAACTTAGATTTTGTCTTCCCCATAACTTAACAAAGTGCAATCTTTATTACGGAGATACCACAAGAACAATTTTAACAAGCTATACAATCAAAGATAATTGGCCCGTTCATTCCAATATCGGAAAATCTATTTTTCCGATAATCACAACACATTATATATCAATATCATATTCAAATAAATTTGGTTAACAATTAGACTTAATAGCGAAATGTTTCAAAAAGGGAACAAACAGTCTATTAAGAGAATTAAGAATATCACAACGGCAAAGATATTGCATTTTGTTATATTAGCAAATAAAAGTGCAATTTTTTATTACAGAGATCGCTTATTTATTCAAACCACAAATGTTAAATTGCCCACATGAACGATATATTAAGAAATATAGACGCAATTCGCAGGAATAAAGGGTATTTCCAAGAATATCTAGCCAGTCAGATTGGAATAAAACAGGCTGGCTTCAGTCTTATCATGTCCGGTGAACGGGAGTTAAAGTATAATACATTATTACAAATTGCAAATGCTTTGCAAGAATCAGTAATAGATATTATTGCATATCCTGAAAAATACGTCTTGAGTAGAGACAATAATATATCAGCAGAAACTGTCTTACAAATCAAGTTAGACAACGACAAAAAAGAGCAAGTATTAAAAATCGTCTTCGGAGATCAAGCGACAGAGTTATTAAAAGGAAAGTAGTCTTTATTCTTCCGGAAAATAAAAATAGTCAGAATCGACCTCTCGAATAAGAAAGCCGACTCTGACTATTTATAGATCACATTTCGTAATCCTTTATATAAAAGTAGAACAATTAAGTTACGGATATTAATTATTTTACCGGAGTTAATCCCATCTTTGCCGCCCGTTCCAACATAAACTGTTTGGCTGCCTCGTATTCATTGGGTATTACACCATCCAGGATTGCATTTTTGATGGCTTCTTTTAACACTCCTACAGGTTGAGAAGGAGGAAGGGCAAATGTTTCCATAATCTCCTCACCGGAAACAGGAGGCTGAAAATTCCGCACCCGGTCTTTTTCTTCTATTTCAGCCAGCTTTTCACGAACCAAACGGAAGTTATTGAGAAAACGACGCACTTTCTCCGGGTTCTTACTGGTTATATCTGCTTCGCATAGCTTCATCAAATCGTCTATGTCGTCTCCGGCATCGAAAAGAAGACGGCGGATAGCCGAGTCCGTCACCTCGTCATCTGCCAACGCAATGGGACGCATATGCAGAGTCACCATTTTCTGGACATATTTCATCTTTTCGTTCATCGGTAGCTTCATACGACGGAAAATTCCCGGCAGCATACGCTCACCGATAAAATTATGGTTATGGAATGTCCAGCCCAAACGAGGATCAAAACGTTTGGTGGCCGGCTTCCCTATATCATGAAAGATTGCACTCCAACGAAGCCACAAATTATCTGTTGTTTTGCTCAGACGGTCTAATACCATTAATGTATGAGCAAAATTATCCTTATGTCCGATCCCTTCTTTCGTTTCTGCGCCTTTCAGTGCACATAATTCAGGGAATATCAGTTGTAGTAATCCGCTTTTATCCAAAAGTTCAAAACCGACAGAAGGCTTGGGGGAAAGTACAATCTTATTCAACTCATCCACAATCCGTTCCTTAGATATAATGGAGATTCGTTCCTTGTTACGCTCGATCGCATCGAACGTGTCGGGATGGATAAAGAAGCCTAGTTGAGATGCAAAACGGACAGCACGCATCATACGCAGCGGATCATCGCTGAAGGTTATATCCGGATCGAGCGGCGTACGGATAATCAGATTATCCATATCATCCAAACCTCCGAAAGGATCCACCAGTTCTCCATAACGGTCTTTATTCAGGCACAAAGCCAACGCATTGATCGTAAAATCGCGCCGGTTCTGGTCGTCTTCAAGCGTACCGTCTTCCACGATTGGTTTCCGACTGTCATGGCTGTAAGATTCTTTCCGGGCACCGACAAACTCAATCTCCAGGTCACCGGATTTTACCTGTGCCGTTCCAAAGTTTTTGAACACGGATAAATGTGTCTTTTTACCCAACTTATTAGCTACTGCTTTTGCTAATTCTATTCCGCTGCCTACTGCAACTACATCTATATCTTTTGAAGGACGGTATAAAAAAATATCCCTGACGTAACCACCAATCACGTAAGCTTCAACACCTAACTCGTCTGCAGCCTCTGATATTATGTGGAACGGCTTAGCCGATATATGATTTAAAATATCTTCCTGATCTATATACATTCGCTTTATTTATCTCACTGATTGAGACTGCAAAGATAAAAAATATATCTTTGCAGACAGAACGAATAAGCTAAACAACATGAAGAAGTCAGCAATATGTATCGCATTTGCCGCCATTACCCTGGCTGGATGCAACCAAACGGAGAAAGAGGCACAAGCCCGACTGGATAATGCGAGAAGCATGTACGAAAGAAATGAATTCTTCGCTGCAAAAAGCGAAATAGACAGTCTGCGTGCTCTCTACCCAAAAGAATACAAGGTTTTGAAAGAAGGTCTGGCCCTGATGCGCCAGGTTGAATTAAAAGAGGCGGAACGGACTATTGCATTTTGTGACAGCTTGCTCCCTATTAAAATAGAAGAAGCCGAGACTTTGAAAAAAGGATTCGCTTTCGAAAAAGATAGTGTCTACGAAGAAATCGGGAATTATATCTGGAAACAACAGACGATAGAACGGAACGTTCAACGTTGTTATATCCGTAGCGGAGTTAATGAAAAAGGCGAAATCTATCTTGCCAGCGTTTTCTATGGCGGTGCACCGATCAATCATACAGGATTAAAAGTCAGTACGCCGGACGGTCAGTTTGCCGAAACTGCTTCGATTGCTTACGACGGTGGAGTAAATTACCGTTTCAAGGATCTGGGAAAGACAACCGAGGTTGTTACTTATAAAGGTGAAAAAGGTCTTGATGCTGCCAAGTTTATCGCCACAAACGTAAAAGAACGTATCAAAGCAGAATATACAGGTGGTAAACCTTATACATTATATATTGCAGATGGCGACAAAAAAGCGATCGCAGCAACTTATGATCTGGCAATAGTATTAAGCGATCTGGAAAATCTGATAAAAGAAAAGGATAAATCGACAAACAGAATCGCTTATCTGAAGAATAAACTGGAGAGTAACACGGAAAATTAAAGATTTATCATAATCCCATAAAAAGGGGCTGTCTAAAAAGTATTTTTGACTCTTCTCCAGGACGAATGAGTGACTTTTTAGACAACCCCTTTAGCTTAATCTCGTCATTATCGATTTTGCGTCAATCGGATCGGATCGTCATATTTCTCCTGCAATCGGAGCAATTCCTGTTTCATATCCTTTACAACCTGTTCATATTCCTTTTGACTATACACATTATTCATTTCATGAGGATCATTCTGTAAATCGAACAACTCCCAGCTATCGATATCATTATAGAAATGGATCAGCTTATAACGGTCGGTACGCACACCATAATGCCGTTTAACCATATGTTCCGCCGGATATTCATAGAAATGATAATACATGGAAGTCCGCCAATCCTCCGGATTCTCCCCTTTCAGCAAAGGCAACAGCGATTCGCCCTGTATGTCAGCAGGAATTTCAGCACCGGCCAATTCCAGGAATGTAGGAGCATAATCGATATTCTGAACCATTTGCGAAATATCTCCCCGCTTATCAAAACCGGCAGGTAAACACATTATCAGAGGGGTATGCATAGACTCCTCGTACATAAAACGTTTATCGAACCAACCATGTTCGCCCATATAGAACCCCTGATCGGAAGTATAGACCACCAGCGTATTCTCCAACAGGTTATTTTCTTTCAGATAATCCAGTACGCGGCCAACGTTATCATCCAACGACTTAACGGTCTTGGCATAATCACGCATATACCGCTGATATTTCCATTCAGCCAGCTCCTTGCCTTTCAGATTCCTGGCATAAAAGTCTTTTATGATCGGATCGTAGAAATTATCCCAAACGGCTTTCTGTTCCGCATCCATACGTCCGTAAAACTTTTCATATAAGCTTTTCAGGCGGCTATCCTTATCCGTACGCAGCATTTTCAGATCGTAGATAAGATCCATATCCTTGATTACGCTCATTTCCTGTGTAGCCGCAGCCAGACGCCCTTCATAGGTATCGTAATAATTATCAGGCAACTGGAAAGTCTTGTCCTCATACAGACCCAAGTTGCAGGTATCAGCCATCCAGTTACGATGGATCGCCTTATGATGAATAAACAGGCAGAATGGTTTGCCCGTATCCCGTTTGTTCTGCATCCAGTCGATGCTCATATCCGTGATGATATTCGTCACATATCCCTGTTTACGAATCGTATCGTTATCAGAGGTTATAAAATCCGGATTATAATAATCCCCCTGTCCCGGCAGAATTTCCCAAAAATCAAATCCGGTCGGCAGGCTTTCCAGGTGCCACTTTCCTACGATCGCCGTCTGATAGCCGGCTTTCTGCAGCAGTTTGGGCATAGTCTGCTGCGAACTGTCAAAAACACAATTCGTATTATCGGTAAAACCATTTTTATGACTGAATTTTCCTGTCACCATACATGCACGGCTCGGACCGCTTAACGAATTGGTGACAAAACTGTTGGTAAACCTTACGCCATCCTGAGCGATCCTGTCCAGGTTCGGTGTGCGGATATAACGGGTATCATAGCAACTCATCATCTGTGCCGTATGATCATCCGTCATAATATAGACAATATTATAAGGCTTTTTTACATCTTCCTTTTCTTTTTTCTGGGAACAGGAAGTCACAGATAGCAAAGCCGCAGTACCCGTTAATGAATAGAGTAAACCTGATTTCATATCGCTGACGTTTGAAAAATTAATAATTCGAATAAGCAAAGCGAGGCACAGACTTACTGCGCCTCACTTTTTTAATACAATTCCTGGTAAACGGACTAATACCTATGCGTTATTTAATACCCGAAATTGTTATCTGAGAAATTTATAGCAGAGTTTGTGTCGATCTCATTTTTTGGTATAGGCAACAATAGATTCTTTTTCAGGAAATCTTCACTCAAATCACCATTGTTGAAAATACGATCCCTGAAATTATTCACTCCTGTCGATGTATTTGAGACATGCAATAATACCAATTCATGGTGATTATTCAGTTCCAATGCCTTTTTAAGCATTTCCGTTCCGCGTGCTCGTACGATCTGATACATCCCCGGTTCGCCGGCAAACTCCATAATACGTTCAAAATAGATTTTTTCCTTAACCTGTTCTTTCGTCAGAGAAGCACTCCAACGTGCCGGTTGATCGGAAGGCTCACTACCCGACTGACGTGCACGTGCCAATACTTCATCTGCCAGGTCGATCGCTTTATTTTTATCTCCCAGTTCATTATAGACATCAGCCATCATCAGCAGCATATCGGCATAACGATATACAAAAATATTTTTATGGCTGTTTTGAGCTGAAACAACCAGGTCGATAGGCTTTTTGAAATAAGGCCATCCCTGATTATCAGCCGTATTCTCCATATATTTTTTGATCAGTTCATCCATTCCCGCATACTTGCCGGAGCCTAATACGGATGCGCTCGGGTTCGTCGGATCAGGCAATTGGTCGTAAGGAATTTCAGCAACCAACAACTTCGATTTATTCCATCCTTCCGGAGTTTCTTTTGAATCGTACGTTACCAACGGATAAGCATAAGTTGTGTCGCGAGCAGAAGAAACAGGTTCTACCTGGGTCGCCACCTGTCCGTTAGCCGTATAATTTCTCCACTTTGACTGGAAAGTAGCATCTAAACGGGGATCACCGGGATAAGTACCTCTGAAATAATCGTATAAAACCTTCGAAGCACGTATACGGCTCCATGACTTACCGGCAGTCGAGTTGGTCGGCGCAAAAAGCCAGCTACCACGATTACGACTGGTTGCCCCCGCACTTGAATAATTCAACTGAAAAATAGACTCTTTCGAACCCGTTACATTGTTAACGAATAAATCAGCGAATTTAGGTTGCAAACCATACACACCTTTATTATATACCTCGTCGAAACAAGCCTTCGCCTTTTCCCAACCGGCTTGGTCGCCCTGGCAAGCCTGCGTATAATACAATTTACCTAAAAAAGCTTTGGCTGCCCATTTGGAAGCAAACCCATCATTGGCTTTCTCCGGCAGATCGTTAAAAGCATCCACCCAATCCTGTTCCACCTGTGCCAGGATAGTCGCTTTTTCCACACGCGGCAATGCTACCGCGTCGGATGCAGAAGGAGTTGTTTTAAAAGGCGCATCTCCCCAGATAGTTACGACATTGAAATAAGCCAATGCACGCAGAAATTTAGCTTCTGCAACCATCGTCTGTTTGACGCTCTCCTCCAAAGGGCTCCCTTCGATATTGGCAATAAAAGCATTCGCTTCACCGATCACCTTGTACATACCCGACCAAGCCATATTGATAAGGGTCGAGGCCGGAATAGCACGCAAAGAGGTATAATCATCCTGGTCGTTACCGTTTGTCTGGAACCATCCAAAGCCGGAAGCCGACACCATCAACTCCTGCCAGGCTTGTCCGTATCCATTGTCATTCGCCATATAGCCATAACATCCTTGCAAGGCCATTTGTGCGCTTTCCTTTGTTTCAAAAGCAGTCTTTGTGTTGATACTGTATTGAGGATCTTCATCCAGCCAGGAATTACATGCTGAAAAAGAAAGAGTACCCGCACATAACAATATATATTTTAACGTTTTCATTTTATAGCAGATTATTAAAATTAGAATGTGACATTTAAACCGAATACATAAGAGCGGGCATTGGGATACGGGCTCATATCGATACCCGGACGCAAACCGTCGAAAGCAAAGCTATTCACTTCGGGATCGTATCCGCTATAACTTGTAATTACAAATGCATTCTTTAAAGAAGCGAATACACTGATATTTTCAAAACCGATCTTATTGGTCCAGAGTTTCGGAAGGATATAGTTTACCGTAATGTCAGAGCAACGCAAATAGCTGGCATCTTCTACATAACGGTCCATTACTACACCATTCGGCATCAGATAAGTGGAGCTCGGGTAAAGATTTGAATGATTCTCAGCAGTCCAGGCATTCAGGAAAGCCTCCTTTGTAATATTTCCTGAATTTGTGGACGGTGTCATATTATAACGAATATTCGTATTCAAACGATCAGCGCCATATACCCCATTAAATGAAGCAGAGAAAGAAAGACTTTTCCAGGTAACACGTGTCTGGAAACCATAAGTAAAATCAGGATTCGGATCACCGATAATTGTCTTATCGTTTTCATCGATCACGCCATCGCCATTCATATCCACATATTTTACAGCGCCGGCATGAGGGAATGTACTTCCTGAACTGGGATCTTTAGTGTAATATTTTGCACTTCCGTCAGTAGCCGTATATTTCACCCCTTTACCATCAGCCAGATCTGCTTCTTGTACGATACCATCTGTTTTATATCCAAAGAAAAGTCCGGGAGCCCGATCGACCAGGAAGATGTTTGCAACACCGAAATGGTCGCCAATCGTATTTCCTAAATATCCTCTAACCTGTTTCAGGTCACCAAAATCAGCAGGATCGAAACCTAAATCACCGATGGTCGACTTGTTGAATCCAATATTTGCACCGATATTCCAACTCCAGTCTTTCATATGGATAATTTCACCATTCAAAGAAACTTCAAGCCCCTTATTCGATAATGACCCCTGATTCAACATCACGCTGCCAAAACCGCTGGAAGCCGGCAAAGTTCTGGAAATCAACAAATCGCTTGTTTTCTTATGATACAAGTCAACCGTACCGGTCAGGCGTGAACGGAAGAAACCGAAATCAATACCGGCATTCCATGAAGTAGTCCGCTCCCATTGTAAACCGTCATTTTGCAGCTTGTCTACCCCCAAGGCCAACAGGCGGTCGCCTTTTGCTGTCGCATATTCAATCAGACGTCCATAATCCGAGAAAGTAGAATAAGGATCGATACTTTGGTTACCGGTTTGTCCGTAACCAACACGAAGCTTCATTTGATCCAGCCATTCCGAATTTTTCAAAAAATCTTCCTGTTCCATTCTCCAGGCTAATGATGCAGAAGGGAAATAGGACCAACGTTTGCCTTCACGGAATTTACTAGAGCCATCCGCACGGATAGATGCCGTCAACAAATATTTTTCGTAGAAATTGAAGTTCACACGCCCTAGATAAGACAATAACTGAAAGTCATTTTGAATAGGCTGCTGATTATCCACTTTCGAAGCCAGTTGCAATCCTTTTGTACGTAAACTTTTAATTTCGAAGTCTGTTGCTTTTGTATTCTTAACTACGTTCCCGTAATCATCGTATGTAATACCGACTGTAGCCCCGAAAGTTATATCTTTACCTATATTCGAATTCCAGTTTAACAGGTTTTCGATCGAATAGTTATTTTTATCCGTATTGCTCAAAGACAAGATACCATTGTCGTTTGCACCCAACGTCAATTGAGTACCCCACCAACGTGAACGGTCATTCATATTCAGGTTACCTCCTAAGCGAAGATTATAACTCAAATGTTCGATAATATTCCAGGATAGATCCAATCCCATCTTAAAGGTCTTATCGTTTGTGATATCATCATAATCGTCTCTCCAACTGAATACCGTTGTTTTCAGGTCAGGGCTAGTCAACATATTCGGATCGTCATCCGGTACCTGATAAGGAGAATAGTCTAATGCAGTACGTGAAATAGAACTGGTCGCACCACCGATCGTGTTACCGCCGGCCATCATGTCATTCTGCCGCAAAGAACCGTTCAACGTCAGATTCAGCTTAACCGTTTTCGAAAGGTCGGCTGTCAGGTTCGTGCGCAAGTCACCTTGTTTGACTCCGGTTCCGACTGTGATACCATTAATATCCTTAAAACTGGCAGAAACATAATATTGAATCTTATCGGAACCACCACTCACCGATGCGGAATAATTCTGGGAGAAAGCAGACTGGTAAATTTCCTTCTGCCAGTTACGATACTCCAGCACCCGGTAGTTCTCAGGATTGTTAGGATCTGCCAGATAAGTACTTACATTATCCCCGAACACATACCGTACCTGTCCGTCTACCAGATAGAACTGACGTGATTTTTCATCTTTCTTGGAGTTTTGATACAACGCGTTTTGCTCTAATGACATCATATCATACAAGTTGCGGGCATTCGCTACCGTAAAGTTTGCCGTCACATTTACCTTCGGTTTTCCCATCGAACCTTTCTTCGTTGTAATAAGAATAACACCATTGGCACCACGTGAACCGTAGATTGCCGTTGCCGAAGCATCTTTTAAAACAGTGATGTTTTCGATATCGGCCGGATTCAAAGAAGACAACGGATCTTGTGCAATCTGAAAATCACCACCTACAGCAGAAGATGCAAAATCACCGGTAGAAGCTTGCGGCACATTGTCTATCACATACAACGGCTGGTTATCTCCACGCAGAGAGTTTGCACCACGGATCGTTACAGAAGCTGCCGCTCCCGGAGCAGAAACAGACGAAGTCACATTCAAACCTGCCACCTTGCCTTGTAACAAATTGTCAAGCGAACTGGCCTTGGCAGCATCGTTGGCATCCGGACGTAAAGTAGTCAACGCACCTGTTAAATCACTTTTACGTGTACTACCGTAAGCTACGACTACAACTTCGTCCAGATTTTGAGTGTCGTCTTTCAGTTTTACAGTAAGTTTAGTCTGATTGCCCACAGGGACTTCCTGTGTTGCATAACCGATAAAAGAAAAAATCAGTATTGATTTTGCATTCGGAACAGTAATATTAAAATTACCATCTGCATCCGTCACGGTTCCCGACATAGTACCTTTGATTTGCACATTTACTCCGGGAACACTTTCGTTAAAGTCATCCAGAACTTTACCGCTTATATTCTTTTCCTGCCCCATTGCAGATAATGAGAAAAAGAAAAGAAAGCATGCGAGAAAAACTTTCCATAGGTTTTTCATAAAACTAAATTTAAATTGATACTAAAAATTAATTATTCTTTTTGTTTTCAAAGTATGGTCACAAATGTATGGAACAAAGGATATTATCCACGTTCGATAATTCTTTTGATTCATCCAAAAATTTCCATTTCGTATACAATCAGCATATATTGGACATTTTCAGACCTTTTATGGACAATATTGGATTCGTAATATATCCTGTTTATTAACAAACCGGTTAAGATTTCATGATTACAGCGAATGTTAACAACCGATTTTAACGGTCTTATTGCTTGCTTATTATTGTATAAGAAACTAAATTTGTATCTGATCAGAAAAAATCTAACAAATGAAAACACCATTGTCTTTCACACTAGTAAATATACTTCTGCTCTCTTTTATTTTTTGCCTGCCGGTAAAGGCCAGCCATTATTATTTCAAACAGATCTCGTTGAAAGAGGGACTTCCTTCCACTGTTAAAAACATTTTCACAGACTCTAACGGGATTGTGTGGATAGGGACAAAAAACGGGTTGGCCAGATTCGACGGATATGAACTGCAAAAATACCGGCACGAACAAAACAACCCGCTATCACTTCCTGACGACCCTATCGTACGTATCGTCGAAGATAAACTGTATAATATCTGGATACTCACCGAAAAAGGGATGGCGCTTTATATGCCGGACACAGACAATTTCGTCACAATGAAAGACAAAAACGGAAGCAATATTATTGCGCATTCCGTCTGCGAACAACCAGACGGAATGCTATTTGGTTGCCGCAACCAAATATATAAATATGATTATCAAACCCGGGAATTGTCCTTATCGCTGAATTTCAACTACCGGGATGGCTATCCTATATTGTCGCTCTATGTATGGGATAAAAACACATATCTATGCTCCAATCGATGGAAAGGACTTGTCTTGGTAGACAGACACACCGGCAAAACCTCTCCCACCCCTTTCAATTGCGGAGACGAGATTATATCCATGCTCATCGACTCCCGGGAAAGAATATGGATATCCCCTTATAATCAGGGGATACGCTGCTTCGACCGCAGCGGCAAGCTACTAGAAGAATATACAACTGCCAATTCCGGTCTGAACAACAATGTCATCTTATGCATGAGTGAAAGAGATTCGCAAATATGGGCCGGAACAGACGGAGGAGGTATCAACATCATCGATCCCGAAAAAAAAGAGATCCATATCCTGGAGCATATTTCCGGAGATAATTATTCATTGCCAGTCAATTCGGTTCTTAGCCTTTACAAAGACAACTATAATAATATGTGGGCTGGAACTATCCGCGACGGTCTGATCAATATCCGCGAAGTGTATATGAAAACCTATACACACTCCCTTTTGGGAAATGAGAACGGGATAAGTGACAATACGGTACTGAGTCTCCATCAGGAACCTTCAGGCATCGTTTGGGTAGGAACAGATGGCGGAGGAATTAATAAATTCAATCCATCCACCGAGAAGTTCAAACATTTCTCCAATACATGGGGAGATAAAATAGCCTCTATTACCGGTTTTTCAGACAGCGAACTATTAATTACCATATTCAACCGGGGAGTATTCCGCTTCAACAAACAAACATCCGCCCTTAATCGGGTCTTGATCGTCAACGACAGCATCGATCATTCACTGTGCCATACCGGAAAGGCGGTCAACGTATACCGGAACACACCTGAAACCATCCTGTTTCTGGGAAATCCCAATATCTATACCTATACGGTCTCATCCGGCCATTTCGAAGAGGTAGAAAAAGAGTTTGATGAACAAATTACCGGGGCGCTCCTCCCCATCCACCATAATCCTTATCTAACTTATATGAATGACTTCTACAGCATTTATGAGTTCAACCACCGGACCAACAAGCTCTCCCGGATTTACAAATGCCCGGAGGATAATCATATCAATGTCGTTTCGCGCGACCAGTACGGTACTTTCTGGATCGGCACCAACTACGGACTGATCAGCCACAACCCGATCATCCAACAATCACAAAATATAAAAACAAGCCTGTTCAGCGGTATCAACTCCATCATCTGCGACCAGCAGGACAAAGTATGGATAGGGGCCGACGGAATGGTATTCACTTATTTGATTAAGGAACAGAAATTTATCCTTTTCGGAGAATCGGATGGCATACAACCCAATGAATACCTGAACAAACCCCGGTTAATCGGACAAGACGGTTCGGTTTATATGGGCGGGATCAAAGGGTTGCTGGCGATTGACAAAGACATTCCTCTCGGTACGGACGAAATACCGGAATTACGTCTAAAAGATATCATTATCAATGGGGAACCGGCTAACGCAGAGATTAATGAGCGACAAGCAAGAATCTCCGTCCCCTGGAATAATAAATCGATCGTGATAAAGGTTCAATCGCAGGAAAAAGATATTTTCCGTAAGAAGATATACCGTTATACAATCAAAGGAGCGAACGACCAACAGATAGACTCATACAAACCGGAACTGATCATACGCTCTTTACCTCCCGGCAACTACAATCTATCCGCTTCGTGCAGTAAGAAAGACGGGGACTGGACTTCTCCCCAAAGCCTGCTTTCCATCAGGGTAATGCCTCCCTGGTATAAAACCTGGTGGTTCATCCTATCCTGCCTGATCGCAATATCCGGCCTTCTGGCGTGGCTTTTCTTTTCAGCAATCCGAAAGAAGGAATACGAACTGAAATGGGCGATGAAGGAACACGAGCAAAAAGTGTATGAAGAAAAAGTCCGTTTCCTTATCAATATCAGTCACGAACTACGTACGCCGCTGACTTTGATACATGCGCCGCTGAAACGTATCTTGCAGGCATTACCCGAAACCGACGTTCATTTCCTGCCGCTGAAAAGTGTTTATCACCAGGCGCAACGAATGAAGAACCTGATCAATACCGTACTAGATGTCCGGAAAATGGAGGTCGGGGAAAATAAATTACAGATAAAAAAGCATCCGCTTAATAAATGGATACATTCTGTTTCAGAAGACTTTATTACAGAATGTAATGAAAAACAGATCCGATTGGTTTATCTGCTGGATGAAGAAGTCGGGGAAGTGCCTTTCGACGAACATAAATGTGAGATCATCCTCACCAATTTATTAATAAATGCCGTAAAATATAGTCCAGATAATACGGAAATTATCATTTCGTCCGGGCGATGTGACGATAACAGGAAAGTGAGGATCACTGTAACCGACCAGGGATGCGGACTGAAAAATGTGGATATGACCAAATTATTCACCCGCTTCTACCAGGTGAACAACGAGCAAGGAGGTTCCGGTATCGGACTGTCTTATTCCAGAATCCTGGCGGAACTTCATGGTGGCCGCCTAGAAGCGAAAGACAGAGACGACCAGAGCGGAGCTATCTTTTTCTTCGAACTGCCGGTAGAGCAGGATGTCATAAGCGAAACCTACCAACCCAAACCGTACCTAAACGAGCTTATCGCCGGTTATGAAGAGAATGATAACAGCGAAAAACCGGTGAGCATCCGGACGACGGACAATTACACGCTGCTTCTGGCAGAGGACAACACGGAACTAATCAATTTCCTGAAAGAGACTTTACGCGACCAATTCAAACAGATCTATAGTGCAACGAACGGGAAGGATGCTCTTCAGATCGTCAAAGACAAGCAACCGGATATCCTGGTCAGCGACATTATGATGCCCCAGATGGATGGTTATGAGTTGTGTAAAGCGATCAAAGAAGATATAGAGATCAGCCATATTCCGGTTATACTTCTTACAGCTCGTGACGATGAGAAAAGCCGTTCGCTGGGTTATAAGAATGGAGCCGACGGTTATTTAGTCAAACCTTTCGACATGGATACGCTTCAGGAACGCATCCGCAGTTTGTTGATTAATCGGGAACACATAAAGAACAGGTATCTGAAAGCCGGATTTATTCCTCAACCGCAAGAAACGACTTTCAGTAATACGGATGAACAGTTCCTGCTTAAACTCAATAGGGTGATCACCGACAACCTGACGAATCCTTCCCTTGACGTGCCTTTGCTTTGCAAAGAAATCGGTATGAGCCGTTCTTCGCTGTACAATAAAATGAAAGCGATAACCAATATGGGCATAGCGGATTATATCAATAAACTAAGGATGGAAAAGGCAATCAACTTGCTGGCTACAACGGAGATGAATATAACAGAGATAACAACAGAGGTTGGATTCTCTACAGCCCGTTATTTCAGTACGGCTTTCAAGCAGTACACAGGCAGTACACCTACACAATATAAAGAGAATATCAAAAACGAATAAATAAAAAAATAGCGGATGAAAAATCATCCGCTATTTTTTTATTTATCAGGTAATTCTTACTTAACAATTACTTTATAAGCCTGATCGCCATCGACAGATACAATCACGACACCTCTTGTTGTCGGAACTGTAACATAGTCAGATGAAACAACACGTGTAGCGATTGTCTGGCCCAGGATGTTCGACACTGTGATCTTCTTTCCATGTGCATTACGGATACTGAATTCACCAACGCCACCTATTACTTTAACTGTATTAGGAGCTTCGATTTCTTCGTTGGCAACAGGAGCAGGAGCAGTTTCAACAGAGAACTCAACACCGTCTTTTGTCATAACTACAACGTTATTTATGATACCTACATATGGTGCACTTTTTTCAGTACTATTTAACTCCTTCTGATTTTCTAGCAGATAGTTACCGCTTTCTGTCACTTTTAATGCAAACAAAGCAGGATTGTTAGCATTATCCTTCATTGTTTCAATTGTATCGTTTTTAATAAAGTGAACACGATAATTCTTATCTGCAGATGTATCAACTAATGAAGAATCGCGGCCAGAAACCATATAAAAATAATGTCTACTAGCATTCGGATCACCATCAACAGCCAATGAAGTCATAATAAAATACAACGGTTTCTCAGCAGTAGAAGCCTTTGATTTACTCAACCACAAGCTAAAGTTGTCCTTTTCATAAGTTGATTTCAAGATATCCTGTCCTTCCTGCTTTGCTTCTGCAAAACGGCTGAACGGATTCATTGTTAACGACTTCAGATCTGAAGTAAATCGTTTGTTACCAGAATCAAATGTGCCGTATTCAGGAGCTTCCATTTCAACGAAATTGAAATACGCCGGAGTTTCTGACAGCACCATGTTTGATGAAGCTAAATCAGCTGAAATATATTTATTTGCTGTAACATTTTCACCAGATACAACTTTCATATCATATTTACCACCATCCGTACTTGTATTAAAACGGAACACAATGGCATCCTTAGGCTCTGTAGAAATCTTCAAGCATTTTTTATCTTTATCATATGCTACATATTTATTGCTAAACTGAGATTTCAATTTGTAAGTAACTACAGAAACAGTATCATTTAATTTTTGTGCTCCTTCCTTCAAACTAACTCCTACAGAATCTAATTTAAAGAGAACAGCATCTTTAGCATCACCTGTTGTAACCTTCAGTAAAGAATCAGAAGTAAAAGTATATGAATTACTTGTTTCTGCACCTGCAGGAAGCAAATTCAAAACATAACCATTATTTGCTAAATCTTCTTTTGAAAAATGAAGAGAACCCAAATACTTATCATCTAAATTTACTTTCTGAGGTTCAACGGTAATAGAATCTGCACTGCCACCGAATGTAAAAGTATTAGCTATTCCCTGAACAGCGAAAACTTCACCTTTCAGCAATATAGATGTATTACTTTTACGATCTACAATGCTATACATTCCATTATCTTCTTTTATATACCACTGTCCTTCAAGCTGATTGACAGAAGGAGTACCGGCCATTACCTTTATTTTCCGTTCGCTTTCATCATAAGACGATATATATTTTCCACCCATAGCTCCCTTACTGGCGCTCTTCAGAAAATAGACACCCGTACCACCGGAAATTTCTGCCGGAACACCCCGGCTAGCCGTAATGAATGGGTGAATATCATCTACGCCTCCAATTGTCAACACTTTCTTTGTCCCCAGCTGAGCATAAACAACATGCTTTGCAGCTTCTGCTTCCTTCGCATTCTCCATTGCAGGAACACTCTTAACGATCATTGTCAACGAATCATTCTTCAAATCTGCCGTAAACTTAAATAGTTTAGCATCTTTGTTCGGCTTAATTGTCGTGCGTATGGAATCTAATGAAAAACTATTCCCGGCTCCTTCTACTGTCAATGTGTCTACACCTAAGAATTTCTTTACCCCATCGGCATACGCTTCATCTCCTTTTTCCTGCAACATGAAGTAGTCATCGTCAATGTTACCGTCATACTTCGTTACGGCAATCAAATCCTTTCCACTGAAAATATCACCTTCAAACTCTTCGCCGAAAGAAAGTTGGAATGTAGTAAAGCCGTCTCCTAATTCAGATGGTTTTACCGAATAAGATACCTCAGGAGCCACAACAGAAAAAGTCATTTGCGTACCACCTTTAAATACGATTTTCTCTTTATCATCTCTACTCAGCGTCATCGTCTCCGAACTATTCACCTTTGCAGAAATAAACCCTTTTCCATCCTCTGAAAAAGACCATTTATCAATACCTTCTGCTAAAATAGGATCACCATCCAAATCTTTTGCAAAAGACAACACTTGTTTAGTCTTTTTATTAACAAACTGATATACATTAGACGATGTTTCCGTTCCAGCATAAACAATTTTCCAAAGAGTCAAATCAATAGCCTCTTTGGTTGTACCCAGCTTTTCTTCCAGCACAACCGAATCTCGGTTCTCCGGAGATATAGCCAGATAAGATTTTGTTCCAATCTGCAGATGATAATAATTGTTCCCTGCCCATTCCGTCGAAGGAACCGGCTTAGCGTCCTCTGCACTAACCGTCAACGAACTTACCGCCATCAAAGCAGCGGCTATTAAAGTAGATTTTTTATTCATATATTTTCCCTTTTGGTTTATACATATTATTAATACTAACTACAAAGATATGATTTTTTAAATTCGCAGATGCAATAAGAAACGCTAAAGATACTTATAATCATGCATATTGTACAAAACTAGTCTTTTTAATGCCAAGATGTTACATGCGTTATTAAAGATTGCCTTTTCAAAGAAAAACATAGTAATAATGAATGAAGCTTTCACTATATTGGCAATCACAAACGGAAGCTATTTATAACAAAACGATTCGAATAATCACCCTAAAACAACAATATGACACACATTTCAAAGAAACAAAAACACAGTAATCTTTCCTAAGAACGTTTATAGAAGACTTACCATTACAATAATTAACAAATATCCCCCCAGAATCATTTTCAAAACCTCGTTTTAAAGGAATTACAAGTTCGTTTAAAACGAGATTTTTTTTGTTTTAAACAAAATGGAGGTTCATTTAAAACGGGAATACAGTTAAAAAGTGTTGCAAGAAGGATTAACAAAGGCTTTTTCCCACTCAAACGGCATGTTTTTCGGCAGTTTTTTATCACAGAGCGCCTTTAAAACACATCAGAAACAAAATATCATAAACATCTTAAATATCAATTTCACAAAACAAAACAAGCACAACAAGCCAACAAACAACATCTATTTATCATATTTCCATATTAAAACCGCACTATTTAACAACAATATCCTCCCGGAGAATCTCACAGAATCCACCCACGCTGTCCTTTTGCCCGTATAGCTCTCCTATATACCAGTATAAATAACATTTTGATACTTGAACTACAAAAGCACTAAATCCAAATACGAAAGTGAATGTTTTTGATTAAGTTTCCTCTCCTGACAAAAAACTATTACCTTAGTGCCGTAATTAAACAAAGTATGGTAACAGAAGAATTAAAAAGACTCTACTACGAATATACCGGTTCACAGGCCGAAGACATCACAGAACTACCCTCATCCGGATCAAACCGCAGGTATTTCAGAATATCGGGACCTGAAACGTTGATCGGAGTCAGCGGATCTTCACAGGAAGAAAACAAGGCTTTTATTTATATGTCCGGTTTTTTCAGAGAGAAAGGTATTTCCGTCCCGGAAGTACGTTTTCATTCTGAAGACTATTCTTTCTACCTACAGGAAGACCTGGGAGACACAATGCTTTTCAACGCCATTGAAAAAGGACGTAAAAGTTGTGTATTCGATGAACAGGAACGTGAGTTATTACATAAAACAATTACCATGCTTCCTTCCATCCAGTATGCAGGAGCCGATGGGTTTAATTACAACGAATGTTATCCACAGCCGGAATTCAACCAGCGTTCAATCCTCTGGGACCTGAATTACTTCAAATACTGTTTTCTGAAAGCAACAGGCATGGAATTTCAGGAAGACCGCCTGGAAGATGACTTCCAGAAGATGAGCGATGTCTTATTGCGCGACACTACTCCTACTTTCCTGTACAGGGATTTCCAGTCGCGAAATGTGATGGTGAAGGATGGCGAACCCTGGTTCATTGATTTTCAGGGTGGACGGAAAGGGCCGGTTTATTACGATGTCGCCTCTTTCCTCTGGCAGGCCAAAGCCAATTATCCGGAAGATTTAAGAAACGAACTGCTTGCCGATTATTTGCAGGCACTACGAAAATATACAGATGTAGATGAAGAACATTTCTTCAGTCAGCTACGTCATTTCGTCCTGTTCAGGACTTTACAGGTATTGGGCGCCTACGGTTTCCGGGGGTATTTTGAAAAGAAACCACATTTCATCCAAAGTGTTCCTTTTGCGATCAATAACCTGCGCCAGCTATTGAAGAACGATTATTCCGAATATCCCTATCTCTGTTCCGTATTAAGGGAGTTGACCGGACTGACACAGTTCAGGGACGATATAAAAAAGCGGATGCTGGAAGTTAAAATCGTCAGTTTCTCTTATAAAAAGGGCATCCCCAACGATCCGAGCGGAAACGGCGGAGGCTTTGTTTTCGACTGCCGTGCTATTAATAACCCCGGTAAATATGAGCGATACAATCACTTTACAGGGCTTGACGAGCCGGTTATCCGTTTTCTGGAAGAAGACGGTGAAATTACGCAATTCCTCGAGCATGTATATAATATTGTAGATGCTTCAGTGAAACGATACCTGGATCGTGGCTTTACGAATCTGATGGTTTCCTTCGGTTGTACCGGCGGACAACATCGTTCCGTTTATTCGGCACAGCATCTGGCAGAGCATCTGCATGCCAAATTCGGAGTAAAAGTAGACTTGACCCACAGGGAACAAAATATAGAACAAATCTTTGACGCAATATTATGAAAGCTATGATTTTCGCAGCCGGTATGGGGACTCGCCTCAAACCGATGACCGACAATACCCCAAAAGCATTGATACCAATCAATGGAAGACCAATGTTGGAACATGTGATCCTTAAACTGAAGGATGCAGGGTTTCACCAGATCGTTATTAACATTCACCACCTGGGAGACCAGATCATTGATTTCCTGGCAGCTAATAACAATTTCGGCATCCAGATCCATATATCCGACGAACGTGGATATCTTCTCGACACCGGAGGCGGCATAAAAAATGCGGCTAAATTCCTTCAGGGAAACGAACCTTTCCTGGTGCACAACGTCGACATCATGTCGAATGTCGACCTGAAAAAGTTATACGACTGTCACCTGGAAACAAAACCGTTAGCCACCTTACTGGTTAGCAAACGGAACACATCGCGTTACCTTCTTTTCAACAACGAGAACCGTCTGTGCGGATGGAGAAACCATGAGACAGGAGAAGTAAAATCTTATTATCCCGATTTCGATCCCAAATTATATAATGAATACGCCTTCAGTGGTGTTCATGTATTATCTCCGCAGATATTTGACTGGATGGAAGAGTGGACAGGTAAATTCCCGATTATCAATTTCTACCTGTCGATCTGCGCAAAGGCCAATATTCATGCTTATGCAGCCGAAAATCTGCGACTGCTCGATATTGGCAAACCGGAAGCTTTGGCAAAAGCGGAAGAATGGGTAAAAAGTTTGTAATAAAATAAGATGGCTTTAGCCGGAAGTGTTTCAGACAATTCTGACTAAGGCCATTAACAAGGGTAAATAGTCTTTTAGTTCCACACGCAATAGTTTTAATGCCTGCTGAATACGATAATCGACCGTTTTAGACGAGACATTCAATTTTTCGGCGATCTCATGGTAAGTCATATTTTGGAAACGGTTCATCTCAAAGGCCTCTCGATACGTTTCCGGCAGGCGAGCCAAGGCTGCTTCTATATTCCGGGTTAATTCTTCCACCACATAAAAATCAGGATCTTCATACTGCGATTGCATATTGACAGACATAGAATCCACAATCCGCTGTTTTAATTCATTCCTATTTATCAGGGTAAGACATCTGTTTTTCACAGCTCTAAACAGATAATTCTTCGGAGAGGACTCGATCACCTGCATAGAACTATTCTCCCAGAACCAGACCATGACATCCTGTACAATCTCCTGACCATCGTCAAAATCTACAAATTGTTTTGCGTAGGCACATAATAAAGGATAATAACGCATAAACAAGACATCAAATGCTTTCACATCACCAGACTGGATCTTTTCAAAAAGAACCTCGTCTATTGTTTTATCTGTGATTTTAGAAAGCATATAGCAAATTATGGATTAAGTTCTAGTAAGACTATGGTGAAAATGATTGCTTATTTGGCTTGTTTAGCCATTCGAAGGCTTGCATTTGTTTAATATTCGATAAACTTAATCGCATTGTAATAGCCAATGTGTTGAAAAATGTTATTTTTGCAGAGATAATCGAATTAGTCTTACTAGAACTCTTTCACAAATCAAAAAAAATACATCTTTCCATTTAGGAGGTTCTTGCGTTCATTAGTCTTTAATATAAAAGAGAGAAAATGGACAAGCAAAAACATATAGACGAACATATACTTCTGAACTATTATACAGGGGCGTTACCCGCTGATCAAAAGCAGGAAGTGGAACAATGGCTGCAAGAATCCGAAGAAAACCGAAAAATTGGACGGGACATTCAGTATATCTATGCTGCTAGCGACACACTTTATACGATTAAAAAAGTAAATTCGGCGGAAGCATTGGAACAGGTAAAGAAAAGATTTCACAAATCAAATAAAACGAATTTCCTCATCTGGTTCCAAAGAGTGGCAGCCATACTTATTCTTCCATTATTGATCAGTATGATTTACTTTGCAACGAAAAAAGAACCGGTCGAATACATTGAAGTAAAAACAAATCCCGGCATGGTTGCGGCCCTCGACCTTCCCGACGGAAGTAAGGTTTGGCTGAACTCCGGATCTTATCTAAAGCATCCTAAACATTTCACTGGCGACATTCGAGAAGTCGAACTGAATGGGGAAGCATATTTCTCCGTACAGAAAGATAAATCAAAGAGATTTATCGTGAATACGCCTTTCGACCTGAAAGCAGAAGTTCTGGGAACAGAATTTAATATGGAAGCATATAGAGAAAGCAACCAAGTTACCACTTCTCTGATTTCGGGCTCGGTCAGGCTATCTTTCCGTAACAGGGAGAATAAGGAAGAATCGTTTATCATGAAACCGGATGATGAAATATCCTATAATATAAAGACCAAGGGGATTAAAACTAATACGTCTTATTTACCTACCCAAATAGCTTGGAAAGACGGTCTGGTTATTTTCAGAAACACCTCTTTTGAAGAGGCTCTAAAGGTACTAAGCAAACGTTTCAATACCGAATTTATCGTGAAGAACGACCTGTTGTATGAAAACTCTTTCACCGGAACTTTCAGTGGACAGCATCTTACGCTTATTCTCGAGCACTTCCGGTTATCATCCGGCATTCAATATAAGTTTATAGATCCGGAAGTCAATCAGGACAAAGGAAAAATTTCAGAAAAAACAATTGTTGAACTATATTAATTTTTTGTGTAACCTAAGTAAATACAGTATGAAAGAGACAGTACCTCCTTAAAACAAAACATACGGAAAAATATTGGCGTATTTTCCCGTATGAAAACCAACTGCAGGCTTGTTTGGCGACAAGCATAAGCAAATGAATTTTTTAACTCTAAAATCACTTACAAATCTATGACAAATTATTTTAGCATCCAACATTTCAGGATGGTGAATCCATCGTTTATTGTCCTGAAAAAAATACCATTATGTATGAGACTCACTGCAATAATGCTATTTGTATGCATAGGATTGGCATACGCATCCGAAAGTTACAGTCAATCGGCAACATTAACCCTGAACGTTAATAATAAAACAGTTCAGGATGTTTTAGACGAAATAGAAAAACAATCGGAATTCCATTTCTTCTACAACAACAAACAGGTAAATACAAACCGTGTCGTTTCCATAAAAAGCAACCGGAAAAATGTATTCAATGTATTGGAGCAATTGTTCAACGGAACAGATATCAGCTACAAAGTACTGGATAAGAGCATCATTCTTTCTCCGAAAGAAGTTCTAAGCGAAGCAATAGTGCAACAGTCCATTAAAAATATCTCCGGAACGATTACTGATGCCAAAGGTGAGCCGATTATTGGAGCTAATGTGGTAGAGAAAGGTTCTACCAACGGAACCATTACAGATATAGATGGAAAATTTAATTTGTCTGTACCCAACAAAGCCATATTGATTATTTCCTACATCGGATATGCCAGCAAGGAAATTCCAGTAGGCGAACAATCGATGATAAAAATCACATTATCGGAAGATACAGAACTACTGGAAGAAGTAGTAGTAACAGCGTTAGGTATCAAACGTTCGGAAAAAGCATTGGGTTATTCGGTTCAGAAAGTCGGAGGAGATGAATTCACAACAGTAAAAGGAGCCGACATAGCAACTTCCCTTTCCGGAAAAATAGCCGGTGTTTCTGTCATCAACACAAACGCATTTAATGAAAGTTCAACAATCTTGTTGCGTGGAGAAAAACCTCTTATCGTAATTGATGGTATTCCGTTTGAAAACACAGGATTAAGCGATGTGGCCGCCGACGATATCGAATCGATGAGTGTATTGAAAGGTGCGACAGCTTCTGCCCTTTACGGCGAAAAAGGAGCTTCAGGAGCTATTATGATAACAACAAAGCGTGGAACAAAAGAAGGTCTGGCAGTCAGTGTGAACAGTAATACGATGTTCAACGCCGGCTATCTGGTATTGCCCGAAGTACAATCATCCTATAGTAGCGGTTCAGGAGGCAAGTACCTGCAAGAGTTGAGTGAATATATTTGGGGTGACAAACTGGATATAGGAAGAACTGCTGTCCAATACGACCCCAAAACATATGAATGGAGAGAAATGCCTTTGGTATCAAAAGGGAAGGATAATTTCAACAATTTACTGGAAACATCTTTTGTTACCAACAACAACGTGAATGTCACGTATAAAGGTAAAAACGGTAGTTTCAGAACCTCACTGACACATGTATACAACAAAGGGCAATTTCCTGGAAATAAATTAAACGATTTCACTTATACCGTTGCCGGAGATATGAAGTTCGGCAAGTTTTCCCTGGATGCCTCTATCACTTACAATGGTAGCTACAGCCCGCAATTCAGAGGAGAAGGATATGGTTGGGACGGATACCTCTACAATATGATCGTATGGACAGGTACCGAATTCGATATTCGCGAATTCAAAAACTATTGGAAAGAAGGCAAAGAAGATATCGAACAAAACTGGTTATACAAATACGATTATAACAATCCTTATTTCCTGGCAAACGAAGCGACAAAATCGCAATTGGAAAACCGTGCCAATGCACAAGCTACGCTCAACTACGAAATTTTGGATTGGTTGAAAGCAACGGCACGTGTAGGTTCTGATACTTACTCTAGAAAATTTGAATACAAGATACCTCTGAGCGCCCGTAACAGCCAGACTGGTAAATTTGAGAAATATGAACGTAGAGGATATGGTATCATAGGCGACGTTCTGTTGATTGCAGATAAAAAAGTTGGCGACTTCAATGTTGGCGGAATGTTAGGTATGGGATTAAACTATTACCAAAAAGACGAGTTTGATGCCAATACAAACGGAGGACTGACCGTTCCCGGATTTTATTCGTTAAAAGCATCGAAGGATCTTCCATCTGTATCAACCACTGTAAAAACGAAACAGACAAACAGTGTTTATGGTAAAATCGACTTATCCTGGAAAAATGCAATTTTCATCGAAGCCACAGGCCGTAACGACTGGGTTTCAACACTGGCTAAATCAGAACAGTCATACTTCTATCCATCCGTATCCGGTAGTATTATCCTTTCAGAATTGGTCGACATGTCTGACTACCTGAGCTTTTTGAAATTAAGAAGTTCATGGACCATAACTAAAACGGCTGCCGATATATATGATATCAATAAAGTATACAAAATCACACAAAATGTATGGGACAGCAAATCTACTGCCGCATACCCGGCTATGCTCCGTGACGCCACACTGGTTCCTCAAAAATCAACATCATTTGAAGTGGGTGCTGCCGCTCATTTCTTAAGCAATCGTTTACGTTTCGATGTAGCTTACTATACAAAGTTAATGACTGATATCCAGCACGAATCACCTTTAAGCTATACTTCCGGTTTTGAGAAAACTTTAAATAATTATGATGAAGAGCGTATCAAAAAAGGATGGGAAATTACCGTATCCGGTGATATTATCAAAACGAAAGATTGGAACTGGACCTCTTCCTTCAACTGGGGACGCGACCGTTACTATTATCATAAGATAGATGAGACTTATTCAACCGACAGACCCTGGGTTAAAGCTGGCGAACGCTGGGACTGGTTCGAAGTGTATGATTGGGAAAGAGATCCACAAGGCAACATTGTACATAGTGGAGGTATGCCTGTATTAAGCGACTATCCAACAAAAGCCGGTTTCGAACGCCCTAACTGGGTATGGGGGTTCACCAATCATCTGAGCTATAAAAACTTTACTCTTGATGTATCTTTTGACGGACGTGTCGGAGGTAAAGCTTACAATCGTCTGGAACAAGCTATGTGGAATTCCGGAACACATATTGACAGCGATAATCAATGGCGTTACGACGAAGTTGTAAACGGAAAAACAAATTATGTAGGCCAGGGTGTAAAAGTCGTTTCCGGTTCTGTAAAATATGACTCTTACGGAAATATTCTGGAAGACACACGTGTATTCGCTCCAAACGACGTCGCCACATCTTACGAAGCCTATACCAAAAATTACCAGCCATGGAATGGTAGTAAAAGAATTCAGAACATTCATGACCTGACATTTCTTAAACTGCGCGAATTGTCTATCGGATACAAATTGCCGGGAGAAGCAGCTCAAAAGATCGGTTTCGATAATATCCACCTCTCTTTAGTAGGACAAAACCTGTTCATCTGGAGCAAAGATTTCAAATATTCGGATCCGGATGCTATCACGGAAGATCACGCTGAGTTACTAAACGCTCCTTCTATGCGCTATGTTGGTTTGAATATTAAACTTGATTTTTAAAAACTGAGTTATTATGAAACATATAAATAAATTACTGTTATTATTCACATCGCTATCTATATTTACAGGTTGTGATAATTTTGAAAAACTAAATACAGATCCGGACACCGCAACGACAGTTCCATCTTCCATGCTGGCAACCAAAGTTATTTATGAAGTTGTTCGTAAAGACCGTACCGTGAAGGAATATGTAAACGACGGTGTATTAGCTAAACAAATCGTATGGAACGAAGGTGTTTCTGACTTGCAATATAACAATATCGGACGTGGCGATTTCGATGGTTTCCTACAAGTGGTCAACTGCAACGATATGGTAACTAAGTCACCCGGACAAAAAGGTTACGAAGGATTAGCCCTTTTCTCAAAAGCATATTTGCTTTATTATATTTCATTAAATATAGGAGATATACCATATAGCAATGCCGGCCAAGGAGAAGAAGGTAATCCCCGTCCGAAATACGAAACTCAGAAAGAAGTCATGCAAGGCATTCTCAACGATCTGGAAAAAGCTTATCAATGCTTCTCCGATGCTGATGATATGGCTTTCGAAGGAGATATTATTTTCAATGGGAATAAAGACAACTGGAAAAAAACAGTCACTGCGTTCCAATTGAAAGTATTAATGAATCTTTCAAAAAAGGAAAATGAATCTGATTTGAACTTAAAATCACGTTTTGCCGGAATCATTCAGAATGGCTCCTTAATGACATCCAATGCTGATAACTTTCAATTGGTTTACAAAGATCAGCAAGGAATGAAATATCCTTTCAACGATTTGACTTCTAACCAGACAAAATATGCAATGATGTCATCTGTATTGGTTGACCAAATGACTGAATATGGAGATTATCGTTTGTTTTACTATGGAGAACCTTCCATTGCCAAAATAAACGAAGGCAAAGAGGAAAGCGATTTTGAAGCTTATGTTGGTGTTGACCCGTCTCTTCCTTATGGAGAGGTATCGAAAGCACATGGTGCCAATTTATTTTGCAGGCCAAACCTCCGTTACATCTCTGAAAGTCATGTAGAAGGTGAACCGCTGATACGCTTGGGATACAGTGAACAGCAATTCCTGCTGGCAGAAGCTTGCCTGCGCGGCTGGATCAGTGGTAACGCTAGTGATTACTATAAAAAAGGTATTGAAGCTCATATGAAATTTGTCAGAGATTATACTCCAGACGAATATGCACACGGGCGTGTTATAACTAATGATTATATCACATCTTACCTGGCTAATGACAAAATACAACTGACAGGTTCTTTTGAAAAGGATCTGGAAAAGATCATCACCCAGAAATATATTTCATATTATCTGCAACACACTTATGAGGCTTATTACGATTATAGAAGAACCGGTTACCCTGTATTACCAATCAATCCAGAATCAAGTAAAAATGTAACAGCCCCGGATCGTATACCGGTTCGTTATATGTACCCTGAAAGAGAATATAACTACAATCGTGAAAATCTGGAAGAAGCACTGAGTCGTCAGTTTAGTGGAAATGATAATATCAATGATGTAATGTGGATATTGAAATAAAACGGAGAATGTTATATTCTACTTAGAATATAAATACTAACAGTCTTTGTTTTATGTCATGAATAATTATGAGGGATAGGAGAAATCCTATCCCTTTTCCATATAAAACAATTACCTTTGGAAACATAAAAACACATTACGCTAATATCATGAAATATCTGAAGCAAAAGGAATCATTCTTTAGGATGAGACATTTATTTATCTTTTTCTTTCTCTATTCTGTTGTTATCACATCAGTAGCTCAATCCCCCACCCTCAACCTCGCCTTGCATCTCGACGGGAAAGACAATAACGTACGAACCGGCATCCGAATACTCAACGCCCCCTGGACACTTGAAACCTGGATAAAAGGAGATGACAAATCCTGGAAAGATCAGGAAATCATTTTCGGAGGCGGAGAATACAGCCAACTGAATATAACCGATTATCTTCCTCTTGTTATTGAAAAAGGAAAACTTCACAGTACTCAGGCAGACCTATGGTCGGAAAATGTATTGGATGATCAATGGCATCATATAGCCCTTAGTTGTGATGGCACTGCCACCAAACTGTATCTGGATGGTGAAGTGATAGACAGCAAGCCTGTTGCCGTTTCCGTTTTACCGGGAGCTTTGGGTATCAATGAAAGTGACTCCACCTCTTTCGGAGGCCTTATGGATGAAGTCCGTGTTTGGAATTCAGCCTTGCCGACCGAAACGATACAGGCATGGATGAATAAGCCTCTTGCCCCGACCCATCCGCAGTTCAAAACATTAATTGCTTATTACAACTTTGATGACGGGATAGACGATGTTTCCGTTAACTGGGTTGGAAAAGGAGATCAGGCCTATCACATACGAAACGGACGGGTCGATTACAAAGGGACAATCCCTATGGCTTATACCGTTGTCAATGACAATCCTAAATTTATTCATACACCCGATAAGCCGCAGGAATTATTTAATGCCGTCGTCATAGACAGCGAATGGGATGCCGACCAGGGAACACAGGACGATCAGATACTGAAACTGAGGATAGCTGTCACAGGTACTCAATCCCCTCTATCATTGACAGAACTGTCGTTAGATCTGTCTGAGATGACTTCTTTTGCTGATATTTCTCGCGTACATATATATTATACCGGCAAAAACGCCCGTTCAGACACACGCACGGAATTATTCGGAAATGGGAAAGCTCCCAAAGGAAAGATGACATTCAAAGCATCTAAAGGGGCGATTGAGCTGACACCCGGTATCAATTATCTGCTCGTTACCGCCGATATATCCGACAAAGCGACCTTTGGCAATAAGATTAAAATCAATGTCCCCTCCTTTAAACTGGATAAAACGAACTATATCCCTGAGACAAGTGAAGGACAAATAGAAAAAAGAATAACCTGCAACAGCAGCAATCCCAATATCGTCAAAGTCCTGCAATGGAATATCTGGCACGGAGGCCAGCATGTAGGAAATGACGGACGGAGCCGGATCATCGACCTGTTAAAGGCATCCAATGCAGATATCATTACCATGCAGGAAGGCTATGGCGGACAACAACGTTTTAAAGACTCGCTCGGCTATAACATGCAGACACCCTCTTTGAAAGATAACCTTGTACTCTTCAGCCGGTATCCGCTAACCAGCATTCCGACAGAGAAGACTTTCAATTCCAATCCGGCGAAGATCACATTACCCAACGGACGTCAACTACTGGTAAATGCCTGTTGGCTACGATATGCCTACCGGCCGGAATACTCCTGTAACTACCCGAACAGCGGACATGATCCGCGTATCTGGGTAGCAGAAGACTCTATCCTTGCATTGATCGACATGAAACATATCCTCGAAAAAGACACGAAACCCTATCTGACAGACGATGACACCCCCGTTATTATCGGAGGTGATTTCAATTCCTGCAGCCATCTGGACTGGACTGCTGCCGCAGCACCCATCCACTACGGATACGGCCCTGTCCCCTTCCCCACTACAATTTATATGCAGGAAGAAGGTTATAAGGACAGTTTCCGCGAGATCAATCCGGATGAAATACGCCGCCCGGAAGGTACCTTTGCCGTTATCTACGGACAACTGCAAGTCAGCCGGATCGATTTTCTTTTCTACAAAGGAAAAGGCATAAAGGCTGTCGCTTCCAAAATCATTAAAACAACACCGGAGATAGACGACGTATGGGCTTCCGACCATGCAGCAGTCCTGACTACATTTGAACTGACGCCTCCTTCCGACAAATAATACATTAAACGAAATACAAATGAAAAAAGGATTATTCTTATCAGTCATCGCCTTACTGAATCTGATGACAATGAATGCACAGGTACAACCTGTACAACCTAAATTAACGAACGGGCAGTCGTTCTCCATGATTTTGTTGCCCGATCCCCAGAGCTACACCAAGTTCGATGTCAACCAGCCGTTGTTCGAACTGATGACGGCATGGACAGCCAACAACAAAGAAAGACTGAATATCGAAGCCGTGTTATGTACCGGCGACCTGGTTGAACAGAACGAGATCCGTATTCCGGACGGAGTGAACGGCAACCAGACCAGCGAAGAACAATGGAAAGCAGCCTCGCAGGCCTTTGCCCGCTTGGACAATAAATTACCATACGTTATCTGTACCGGGAATCATGACTACGGATACGAAAAGTCTGAAAACCGTTTATGCCGCTTCCCGACCTATTTCCCATCGGAAAGAAACTCCTGTTGGAGAAAATCACTGGTAGAAGTAGGAAACAACTATCAGGATATCCCTACGCTTGAAAATGCAGCATACGAATTCGACACGAAGACCTGGGGCAAAATACTTGTCATCTCCCTGGAATTCGCACCACGCGATGAAGCCATCGAATGGGCAAAGACAGTCACTGAAAAACCTAAGTACAAAGATCATAAGGTTATTCTCCTGACCCACTCATTCCTGGCATGGAACGGTAAACGCCACATAAAAGAGAACTACAAAGTATCTCCGGCAAATTACGGGGAAGCCATCTGGCAGAAACTCGTGTATCCCTCTTCCAACATCTGCATGGTGATCTGCGGTCACGAATGCGAGATAGCTCCTTTCAAGGATAACGTCGCTTTCCGTATAGATAAGAATGCTGACGGCAAAGAGATACCACAGATGATGTTCAACGCACAGACAGCTGACGGCTTCTGGCATGGCAACGGTGGCGACGGCTGGTTGCGTATCATGGAATTTATGCCTGACGGTCAGACAATCAAGATAAAAACGTTCTCCCCGCTTTTCGCAATTTCGCCGACAACAGCCGATAAATCCTGGAGAACCGAGTCGTACGATCAATTCGATATTACTATAAAATAATGATAAAAGAAGCTATGGGAATTGGGTATTCGTCCCTATTTTACATACCTTTGATGTACTAATACAAAAATAAACACATATCATGAAAAAAAGAAACTTATTGCTTATTCTGGTTTTAACCATTTTCACCGTCAGCTCGGCTTTTGCCGCCAAACCCAAAGCAAAACATGTAGTCTGGATCGGCCTTGACGGCTGGGGAGCTTACAGTGTAGAAAAGGCGGAGATGCCTGTCACCAAACAATTTATGAAAGACGGTTCTTATACATTGAAGAAACGTTCTGTACTGCCATCTTCCAGTGCAGTGAACTGGGCTTCCATGTTCATGGGTGCGGGCCCGGAGATCCACGGATACACAGAATGGGGATCAAAAACACCTGAACTACCTTCACGCGAACTGAATAAACATGGTATTTTCCCGACGGTTTTCCAATTGCTTCGTGATGCCCAGCCGGATGCGGAGATCGGTTGCCTTTACGACTGGGACGGTATTAAATATCTCGTCGATACCCTGTCTATGAGCTATCATGCACAAGGCCCTGACTATAACAAACAACCGACCGCATTATGCGAAATGGCCGTTAAATACATCACCGAGAAAAAACCGACTCTTGCCTTGATCGTTTTTGACAATCCCGACCATGTAGGACATGCAGACGGACACGACACTCCTGCTTATTATGCAAATATAAAAGAACTGGACACTTATATCGGCCGGATCGTCGATGCCGTGAAAAAAGCCGGTATGTACGACGATACGATTTTCATCATCACAGCCGATCACGGTGGCATCAACAAAGGACATGGCGGTAAGACTATGCAGGAAATGGAGACTCCTTTTATCATCGCCGGTAAAAATATCAAAAAAGGATATTGCTTCGATGACATCAGCATGATGCAGTTCGACTGCGCTTCTACCGTTGCTGAAATTTTCAACCTGAAACAACCGCAAGTTTGGATCGGACGTCCGATGCCGGTATTTAAATAAATAGATGATGAAACAGATATTATTTAGCATGTTATTCCTGTTGGGCGGCTTACTGAACGGTAACGCCCAACAACCGTCACTGAAATTCAATAAAGACGGAAAATTCAAGATCGTACAGTTTACGGACGTACATTATATCCACAACAATCCGAAATCGGCAATCTCTATTGAGAGGATCAACGAAGTATTGGATGCGGAGAAGCCGGATCTGGTACTCTTCACCGGTGACGTTATCTACGGAAAACCTGCCGAAGAAGGTATGCGCACTATACTCAACCTGGCAGCCAAGCGCAAAATACCTTTCGGTATGACATTCGGCAACCATGACAACGAACAGGGACTGACGCGTACACAGTTGTTTGATATTATCCGAACAATCCCGTACAACCTGACAGACTCAGTGAAAGGGGTATCCGGAGCCAGCAACTACATCCTGCCGATCAAATCGTCGAATGGAAATAAAGATGCAGTCGTGCTTTATTGTATGGACTCTCATTCGTATTCACAGATCGAAGGGATCGGCGGATACGATTACATCAAGTTCGACCAGGTTCAATGGTATCGCGACAACAGTACCAAATTCACAAAGCAGAACGGTGGAACACCAGTTCCTTCATTGGCTTTCTTCCATATCGCTTTACCGGAATACAATCAGGCTGCTTCAGACGAAACTGCTATAATGGTAGGAACACGTAAGGAAAAGGCTTGTGCACCGCAACTGAACTCCGGTCTGTTTGCTTCCATGAAAGAGATGGGAGACATTGAAGGCATATTTGTCGGTCACGACCATGATGACGATTATGCCGTTTACTGGAAAGGCATCTTATTGGCTTACGGTCGTTATACCGGTGGCGACACTGTTTATAACAACCTGACCAACGGTGCCCGTGTGATCGAAATGACAGAAGGTGAAAAGGGCTTCAAAACTTGGATACGTCTGAAAAACAACGAAATCATTAACAAGGTGAACTACCCTTCAGACTTTATTAAGAAAAAAGACTGATTCTATTCTTACATAAAAATAAAGCCCTCTCCGCTTAAAACGAAGAGGGCTCTATTTTTTTATTGTTCAACCAATTCTGAGGAACAAGGGAACCAGGCCCAGAATGTAGATCCAACACCAGGAGTCGAAGTAAATCCGACCTCTCCTCCAGCCGATTCTACAATCGCTTTGGAAATAGTTAACCCTAACCCTGTACCTTGCGCAAACTCATTCAGTTTCTCGAACCGGGCAAAAACCTTATCGTGCTTTTCTTCCGGAATACCGACTCCTGTATCTTCTACATATATCCGGAGACCTTCGCCTTCAATCGAGTATCCCATTTTTATATATCCGGTTTTAGTACATTTCACGGCATTGGTTAGGAAATTCATCCATACCTGCTTAAGCCGGCTTCTATCCAGAACGACCGAACAATTCGGAACGGAATCATCCTGCCGCAATTCAACAGCAGAGTTGTCAGCCACCTTCGGTAGGATAGTTGTATATAATTCATCGTAAACTTTTACCAGATTAAACTGTTCTTCTCTACGTTCAATTATACCCGATTCAATTTTGGATAGATCCAGAATATCGTTAATTAACCGGAGCAATAACTCATTATTAGATTGAATGATACTTACATATTCTTCCTTCTCCTCCGGATCATCGCAAGTCGTTAATAGTTCGGAGAAGCCAACAATCGCATTTAAGGGCGTGCGTATCTCATGACTCATATTGGCAAGAAAAGCAGATTTGAGCCGATCGGAAAGTTCCGCCTTCTCTTTCATTTCCTTTAGTTCCCGGATCATCTTCTCCCATTTCGTATTGTTGATCGTTATCCCGGTGTAACGGGTGACATGCCCATCCGGGCTTCTGTCGACCTGGATACCGGTAATGAGCAAGGTCTGCCACTCATCATCCCACTTAGTCTTGGAGCGATACTTCAGGCTGAAATCTTTGTCAATCCCCTGTTGCATATGACTGATAAACCCACGGACAAAATCGAGATCATCCGGACAGGCCGCTTTCAGATATTCTTCAGGCATAATTGTCTTCCCCGAATGATAATCGTTTACCGGATCATTGAAAGCCCTGAACAGGTTGCTCTTCACATCAAAATCCCAGTAAGACATACCTACCGTCTTAAAAGAAAGCTCTATCCTGCTATTCCTTTCCCTGAGTTCCCTATTCAGTTTCTGCAACTTAGGAATATTCTGCCTGAACCCAGTAAAACGTATGATATTATTATTTTCATCCATTTCGAAAGGAACCCCCATAAAGTCACAATACTGCCATTCCTCATCATACTTCGTTTGTATCCGGCAGGTAAAGTTGATCGTACTGTTTTCGCCTGCCAACATAGACTGCATGGCATCATAAAAAGAAGAGCGATCGTCCGGATGAATAACCTCCAGATATTCGTTTACTCCCAGCAACCTGCTACTCTCGTAATCATTGACGGGATCATTATAGGATTCAAATTTCCCCGTCTGCACATCAAAATCCCAATGAACGATGTTGCTGACCTTCATCGCAAGTTCACGCTTGGCTATCAGGTCCTGTGTCTTCTTCGCCATCTGAATCTTTTCCGTTACATCCAGTTGCGTTCCGATAATCAGCAATTTACCAAAATGCTCGGATGATAGCCGCATTCTACTCTCATAAAAATGATACTGCTTCTCCTGATCATTGTAAAAACGCAATGTTATTTGTCCGGTTTCGATTTCTTTATTTATCAATCGGGAAAAAAGCTGATCCAATGGAGCATGATCCAGTGGATGCAACATCTTCATTACCTCATCCGCCGTCATATTTACTTTTGCAATGGCATTTCCATATAACGGACTATAGGTTTTCTTATGCACATCATACACCCAGGACGACATATTGGCGGCATCCATAGCCATTTCCAGGTTCTTCTTGGTCTCTTCCGTACGAAATTCTTCTTCTTTTACTGCTGTTACATCGTTTGTCAGCAATATATGTCCGATAATGTTCCCCTTTTTACTTTTTATTGCTACAATCTGAGCATCGTAAATTATTGTATTTTTATTGCTGGAAGAAAAGTATTCATCACTATTTATCCGGTCGAAGTCATATTCAAACTCCAAGTCGATCTTCTCCTTCCCTGATCTTATTCTCGCTTCAAGCAAATCGTCGACATAAGGACTATTGAAGAGGTTGACAATGCCAACGACCATAGCCTGGTCCTTAACACCGTACATGCGCAGTGCATGATCATTTATACTGCGCAACACACCGTTTGCATCATAAATTTCAATACCCACAGGCAGGTAAGCATAAATACTTTTCGTAAACAGGTATTGCTCTTTTATCAATCTGGATATTTCCTCTTCTAGAGAGTCATTATCATTGTCTTTCGAATCTACTTCATTCTCTTCCATCCATCTCTTATTCTTGTCGTTCAAATACTAGAAACACCCAAAAACGGGGATAATCTATACAACGTTTAGTTTTCATGCGTTACCACCCATTTGCAAATGTAAAACAAAAATTAATACAGAAAAGAATTAAAGGGTATAAATCACGAAAGATTGTCCGGCTTAAGCACTACCCCCAGACTCTTCTTTCCGTCCATCTTTATAACTATCGGCTTGTCGAAATGGACATGTCGAAGATATTCCGTATCCTCGACAGCCGGTAAAGTATTCAGATACGCTTCATCGAACCAGCCGTCGCCTTTGAAAGGATTGATTGTGAAGTAACCTACACCGAAAGAGGTCAGGTTCTGGAAGAAATGCGTTCCCTGGCTCGGGTCGACACGATAGTTCTCCAGACCACATTCCACAATCACACGGGCATTACTGATATGCGGCCACTTCACCGGGATACCTAACCAGTGGTCACTGCTACCCCAACGTCCGGGGCCGACCAATACATAGTTCTTTTCCTCTTCCGTGAAGCGGCGGTTCAGCTTTTCTATCTCGTAAGCGATCAACTGGTTGTTTGAAGAATTGAAAGCACCGCTCTTTACATAGATAATATCCTGTACGTCCGTTACGATACCATGCCCCAGTACACTGGTTGAAGAAAGGATTGTCTCTTCATTCTTAACCAGGGTCAAGTCTTCATCCATAATCTCCTTGTTATCGACGATCGGACGGATCTGAAGCAGATAGAAAGTCGCCTTATCATGATTGTTGGGGTCGACATTTACAGCAAACTCGATCTCAACCGGACGCCCCATTTCCTCCTGCCCGATACGAAGCAATTCATCCAAGGTCTTTGCCAACGGGAATACATCATGTTGCAGGATATTGACGAAAGAGAGGATTTTCCGCCCTCCGGAATAATAACCGTCACGAATGATCTGATCGTACGGGTCGTAAGTAGAAACGATATATTTCAAAGAGCCGTCGGCATCGGCATCCTTAAGGTTCAGGCGCAACAGATTGAAAGAGTCGTCGATAGAGAACTGCTGCGCCAGGTTCTCCAAGTCGAGCGCATAGAAACGGGTCTGCGTCTCACGAAGGGCGAAATCCATCGTACTCATCTGCAAAATATTATGCGGATGGCGCGGGGAGAAACGCAAAGTTTGACCGCCGTCAACGATATATTTTCCCAGTCCGAGGGCAATATTGGCTATACCGTCTTCCGCCTTCTCGTTACCGATCGGGTAGAAATTCAGTGATCGGGCCACCCCGGAGATGGTCGGGTAGAAATGATCGTTGTAACGGTTGCCGACCACTTCCTGCAATACGATCGCCATCTTCTCCTGATCGATCAGGTTGGAAGTTGCCGTCATATATGCCTTACTGTCACGATAGAACACGGAAGCATACACCGCCTTGATCGCATCGCTCAAAATACGCAACATCTCATATTTATCCTCCATCCGGGGAATCATATAAGTAGAATAAATACCGGCGAAAGGTTGATAATGCGAATCTTCAAGCAAACTGGACGAGCGGACGGCTATCGGACTCTTCACTACATCGAAGAAAGCCATCAAGTCATCGATCAGGCTGGCTGGCAGACTGGCACGAAGGAAATATTTAAGGATCGTCTCATCGTCGGCATCCCCCAAAGCGATAGGTAACAACTCATTCGTCTCCATAAATTCGTCGAAGATATCGGTACATATTACTACCGTCTTCGGTATGTTGGTATTGAAGTTTTCCGTCTCCAATTTTGGATAACGTTTCACCATCGCTCCCATAAAAGCAAGGCCTCTCCCCTTTCCTCCCAGCGAACCGTCGCCGATACGGGCAAAGTTACTGTACTCGTCGAAACGATCTTTCTGATAAATAGCCACCACCCCGGAGTTCTTCATCCGGCGGTATTGTACAATCAGGTCGAATATCAGTTTACGAGCCTCGTCCATATCTTTATAATCGCTCACGTCCACCCGCTTCAGGACCTCAGCCGGCGGAAACATGGCACGCGAGTAGAAGAAGCGTGAGAAATGATTGCGCGAAAGATGATAAACCAGCGAGTCGTCCGGGATCTGAAAGACTTTCTTCTGCAAGTCCTTCAAATCCTTGATACGCATGATCTCTTCTTTGGTCTGCGGATTCAGGATCACGAAATCGCCAAACCCGAAACGCTGCATAATCTTCTTACGGAGATCCTGCGGATAACTCTTCGAATTCTTATCGATGAACGACGCACCCAACTCTTTCGCATATACTTTATTGCACGACTCCGACGACTCCAGGACAAAAGGAATAATCAATCCCGTCTTACGAACATACTGCCCGAACTTATAACCGGCATAAGGATCTTTCACTCCATTATGCATAAAACTCATATCCGAAACGATACCGAGCATATTATCCCGGTACTGGTCGAAAATACGGACAGCCTCCTCATAGGTTCGTGCCAATTTGATTTTAGGACGGCCACGCATACGAAGCGTCTGCTGGTGACCGTTAAGCGCCTCCTTAGCAAACATCTGGCTCTGTTCCAATACAAACTTATACAAATGCGGCAAAGCGGAAGAGTAGAAACGGATCGAATCTTCCACCAACAGAATGATCTGCACGCCTACACTTTTCGTATCGTCGGGCGCATTCCACTTATCTTCAATAAGTTTAATAATAGCCAGCAACAGTTCGGCATTCCCCAGCCAACTGAACACATAGTCGATCGCACTCAGGTCTTCATTTGCAATACGTTTGGAAACTTCTTTGGAGAAAGGCGTCAACACCACGATAGGAATATTAGGATAATGCACCTTGATCTCCTTTGCCGCCGCAAAAATATCACGGTCGTCCATATTAGGCATACAGATGATCAATTCAAAATTACGGTCTTCCAGTTCAGCCAGTGCTTCTTCTTCCGTAGTCACCTGGGTAAAACGGGGAGGATAACGAAGGCTCAGCGAAGTATATTCGTTAAATATCTGTTCATCGACCCGCCCGTCGTCTTCCAACATAAAGGCATCATATTTTGTAGCAATAAGCAATACATTATATATACGCTTATTCATTAGATTGGCGAATGATGTGTCTTTAAACACAAGGTTCTTAAAATCCGGTATTCCGCTCATAACGATTTCATAGAATTATATGCGCCCAAATGTAAGGAAAAAAAAGAAAAAAGAAGTCATGACCTGAATATTAAAAGACGCTTATCTGTACACTAAATATTAGGTATATTGAAGATAGAAGGACGGCAAGTAAGAAGAATCAGTCCAAAGATATGCATCAAAAACATATAATTTACTATCAAAAAGAAAGCAAAATACTTGGTCAATCCATAGGATTCGCTACATTTGCCTACACATTGTTATTCCTAAAAAAGCAAGAAACGCTATGAAGACAGAAGTTATTTTATCTGCACTGGAAGCAAAGCACCCGGGTGAAAAAGAGTACTTGCAAGCCGTGAAAGAAGTTCTTTTATCAATAGAAGAGGTTTATAACCAACATCCGGAGTTCGAGAAAGCCAAGATCATCGAACGGCTGGTAGAACCGGAACGTATCTTTACTTTCCGTGTACCCTGGGTAGACGACAAAGGTGAAGTACAAGTCAATTTAGGATACCGCGTACAATTTAATAATGCGATCGGCCCGTATAAAGGAGGAATCCGTTTCCATCCGTCTGTAAACCTTTCTATCCTTAAGTTCCTCGGATTTGAACAAACATTCAAAAATGCACTGACAACATTGCCAATGGGTGGCGGTAAAGGCGGTTCAGACTTTGCACCCCGTGGAAAGAGTGATGCGGAAATCATGCGTTTCTGCCAGGCTTTCATACTGGAATTATGGCGTAACCTGGGTCCGGACCGGGATGTTCCGGCAGGTGATATCGGCGTAGGTGGACGCGAAGTAGGTTATATGTATGGAATGTATAAGAAACTGGCTCGTGAAAACACGGGGACTTTCACCGGTAAAGGCATGGAGTTCGGAGGTTCTATCCTTCGTCCGGAAGCAACCGGCTACGGTGCACTTTATTTTGTACACCAGATGCTCGAAACACATGGAATCGATATAAAAGGAAAAACAGTCGCCGTTTCCGGTTTCGGAAATGTGGCTTGGGGAGCGACAAAGAAAGCTACCGAACTGGGTGCTAAAGTCGTAACGATCTCCGGTCCGGACGGATATGTGTATGATCCGGACGGTATCTCGGGCGATAAGATCGAGTACATGCTGGAATTGCGTAACAGCGGCAACGATATCGTGGCACCTTATGCCGACGAATATCCTAACGCTACTTTCTATCCTGGCAAGAAGCCTTGGGAACAGAAAGTGGATATTGCCCTGCCTTGTGCTACTCAGAACGAGCTGGATGCCGACGATGCCCGCAAGCTGATCGAGAACAAGACCTTATGCGTTGCCGAAGTCTCCAACATGGGATGTACGGCGGAAGCTGTCGATCTGTTCATCGAACACAAACAGTTGTTTGCTCCGGGTAAAGCCGTTAACGCGGGTGGTGTAGCAACTTCGGGACTTGAAATGACGCAGAATGCCATGCATATCTCCTGGACTGCTGAAGAAGTGGATGCCAGACTGCATCAGATCATGGGTGCCATCCACGAGCAATGCCTTGCTCACGGTAAGGAGGGCAATTATGTGAACTATGTGAAAGGTGCCAACATTGCCGGCTTCATGAAAGTAGCCAAAGCTATGATGGCACAAGGTATTGTATAATAAAGTATGGCACACTTTTTGTAATTACTTTTATACAAATACAACTCAATAAAAGTAAACATTATGATCTTAAGTAAGAACTTATCAAAAGCTTTCAATGAACAGGTAGAAGCTGAAATGTGGTCTTCAAACCTGTACCTGTCAATGTCAATCTATTTCCAGAAAGCAGGCCTGAACGGCTGTGCACACTGGATGAGAAAACAGGCAGAAGAAGAAATGGAACATGCCCACAAAATGATCGATTTTGCTATCGACCGCGGGGGTGACATCACTATAAATCAGATTAATGTCGTTCCGACTGCATGGGGTACTCCGCTGGAAGTATTCGAACATGTCTACAAACACGAAGTACATGTATCAGAGTTGATCGACAAGATGGTTGACATCGCCGAAGCCGACAACGATCATGCTGCCAAAGACTTTTTATATGGTTTCGTTCGCGAACAGGTAGAAGAAGAATCATCGGCAAAGGCTATTGTAGACCAACTGAAAATGTATGGAGAACATCATGCAATTCTTCTGGATCACAAGCTTGGCAAAAGATAATTTCTTTCCATAATTAAGAAACTCCGATCCTTGGTTTAACAGGGACCGGAGTTTTTTTATTTCCTCACCTTACCGGGATTCTTTGCCATAAAGTCTTTCCAGCCGGAATACTTCTTCTCCGAAATCGGATTATTCGTCTGAAAATAATGACATACAGCGGCTGCCAATCCGTCGGTCGCATCCAATTGGGGCAACATCGACTCTTCGGGAATATGCAGGAAACGTTGTAGCATTCCTGCCACCTGTTCCTTCGCAGCATTCCCGTTACCGGTAATAGACATTTTGATCTTCAAAGGTGCGTATTCGAAGATCGGGATTTCCCGTTCCAAAGCTGCCGCCATGGCAACGCCCTGGGCTCTTCCCAGCTTCAGCATACTCTGCACATTCTTTCCAAAGAACGGCGCCTCGATTGCCAATTCGTCAGGATGATACTGGTCGATAAGCGCCAGTACACGTTCAAATATCTTCTTTAAGCGCAGGTAATGATCTTCGTACTTGTTCAGCTGCAGTACGCCCATAGCCTCAAGTTTCGGTTTATTCCCTTCGATCTTCAGGACACCGTATCCCATCACGATCGTTCCGGGGTCTATACCCAATATGATACGGTCCTTAGTCATTCTCCCAGTCTATTTCTTCCAGTAAGGTACTGAAACCTACGATCTTGGTTCCGAAACGTGTAATCAACTCTTGCTGCAGGGCACGGCCTTCCGATTGCATCCAGTATTCCAGTGTCTCCGGATTCTTTACATGGAACTGCACAGAGTAACTGCTCGCATCTTCCGACTCATCCTGTAAGATACGGCGTAAGTAAGGTGTTCTTAAAAATCCGCTGGCTGCTGCACGGGGTATATAACTCTTTTTCAGATATTCTATGCACTCGGTAAGGATATCATTCTCTATATTGAATGTTGTATTATAAATAATCATATTCTTTTTCTCCAAATTTCTTACACAAAGATAGCGAATATATCAGGAAAACCTCTATATTTGCACTCGAAAACCAAACCCGGGGCATTAGCTCATCTGGCTAGAGCGTCAGACTGGCAGTCTGAAGGTGATCGGTTCGAGTCCGATATGCTCCACGGAAAAGCACACACGCAAAGGTTCACTGATAAAGTGAACCTTTTTTTGTATTTAATCCTAGTAATAGATAAGAAAGTAAAAAGAGGATGCCCGACTAAGGACATCCTCTCACATCTATTTTACAGTTATAAAATCAGCTCTTCTTTGCCAGTTCCGATTCGATCGGGTCGTCGTACTGTTTCTGCAGCTTGTGAAGTTCGTCCATTAACTGCTTGGTCACTTCTTCCGTACCCGGTTTATTATAGAGGTTATTCATCTCCATCGGGTCGTTTTGCAGATCATACAATTCCCATACATCGATATCGTCGTAGAAATGCATTAATTTATAACGATCCGTACGTACTCCATAATGACGTTTTACCATATGTTCGGCAGGGAATTCGTAATAATGGTAATACAAAGAAGTACGCCAGTCCTTCGGATGTTCTCCTTTCAACAGCGGCAAATAAGAATCTCCCTGGATATCTTCCGGTATCGGTGCACCGGCCAGTTCCAGGAATGTCGCAGCATGGTCGATATTCTGAACCATTTCAGGGATATCACCCTTTATACCACCCGGATAGCGAACCAGCATCGGTGTACGGAAAGATTCTTCATACATGAAACGTTTGTCGAACCAGCCATGTTCACCCATATAGAAGCCCTGATCTGAAGTATAAACAATGATCGTATTATCCAGCATGTCGTTCTTTTCCAGATAATCCAGTACACGACCCACATTGCGGTCTACAGAATGGATCACACGGATATAATCGAGCATATATTGCTGGTATTTCCACTCTGCCAACGCTTTACCGGAAAGTTTCTTTTCCTTGAACTCCTTGATGATAGGATCGTAATGTTTATCCCAGGCAGCCTTTTGTTCAGCATTGAGCTTGTTGTACATTGCACGGCCGGCCTTTTCCAGTCCCGGATTGGAATGGATCTCGTTCTCTTTATCGGCCAGCTTCAAGTCATAGACGAGATCCATATCCTTGATGATGCTCATTTCCTGTTGAGAAGCAGCGATTCTGCCTTCATACTTGTCATAGAATGTTTCCGGAATAGGGAAAACAACGTCCTTGTACAACTCCAGATCGCAAGTATCGGGCATCCAAGTACGGTGCGGAGCCTTGTGATGCAGGAGCAGGCAGAACGGTTTCTCCTTATCCCTCTTTTGATCCAGCCAGTCGATTGCCAGATCGGTCGTTATATTGGTGGCGTATCCTTCAATTTGTTTCTTCTCACCGTTGTCGATAAAATACGGATTGTAATAGTCTCCCTGTCCGGTCAGGATATTCCAGTAGTCAAATCCGGTCGGATCGGAAGTAAGGTGCCATTTACCTACGATAGCAGTCTGGTAGCCAGCCTGCCTCAACAGTTTAGGGAACGTCTGCTGTGCACCGTCAAAAGTATGTGTGTTGTCGGTAAAGCCATTTTTATGGCTATGCTTACCGGTCAGCAAACAAGCACGGCTCGGGCCGCTTAACGAGTTGGCGACAAAACTGTTTGTAAAACGGACTCCTTCTTTGGCGATACGGTCAATATTAGGTGTCTCAATGAACCGGTTATCGTACGCACTGATTGTCTGGTACGAATGGTCATCACACATGATGTAGAGGATATTCATCGGCTTCTTTGCCTCCTCTGCCACTTTTTTCTCCTTGCAGGAGGGCAGCGATGCCAACATCGCTGCTCCTGTTAAAGAAAATAATACTGTAGATCTAACGTTTTTCATATATCTTGCTTATATAAATGAGTTTACCACCCTGGGTTCTGCTCCCATTTACCTCCTGTCAGCGACAGCATACGAGGTTGAATAGGCGACAGATAGTCGCGACCGACATTAAACTTCCATCCTTGTTCGTAACCGGCCGGATTGCTGGGCACTATATAGCGCAAGGCATCTCCCGGCTTTCCTGTCAGATAAAGATTATTTCCGGAAGGCTGGTCATACACCAGCTTACCGCCAAACTCCGGATGATCCTGCAAGTTGCTTCCTACAAAAAGAGCACCTTTCGCCCACTTACCGACAATCAGTTCATCGGCAGCAGCCCAACGCAGGATATCTTCCAGACGACGGCCTTCACAAGCTTTTTCAATACGGCGTTCACGGCGTACGACCTGAATATACTTATCCAGATGACGGAAAGGATAATCGGATTCCTGATTATACTCCCGATCAAAGTCAACGGCAGGCATACCGACACGATCACGCAACGGTTGCAAAGCTACGATAATATTTTGAGAATTAGCAGCTCCATCCAATTCAGCCATTGCTTCTGCGTAATTTAACAGGATATCGGCATAACGGAACTGAATAGCAGGCGTTGCTCCCTTGAATTCTGCATCCAGACTACCGGTATAATCGATCTGTACATGCTTCAATAAAGAATAACCGGTCATGTTCTGGTTATAGGCAGAGGAACCTATCAGCGGCGGAACCACGTAATAAGGAGGTGCATCGTCCGGACGGAGTTGCTGTCCCGGTGCACAAATGGTTTGTACCAGACGCGGGTCGCGAACTGTTGGCAATAGTTCATTTCCGAATACCTTCTTGGCTTCTATCAGTGCATTGCCTACAAAAGGCTTTCCGTCGATAGTCAGGTAATCGTCTACCAATGAAGCTGTCACGCCGACACCTCCGCCACCCTGGTTCAGGTAACGGTTCACGTTGTTTCCGATCTGGTCGCCGTCATACATCTTAAACCAGAGGACTTCTGAGTTTCCGGATAAATCTGTTGTCTGGAACATCTGACGGTAATCGTTCGTTGTATTTCCGGTTGTATAAATCTTCCATACACCACGGTCCATCACCTCTTTGGCAGCAGCAATAGCCTGTGTGAAATAACTTTTTATCTTTTCGTCTGTCACCGAAGGATCATAAAACTTATCACCTTTTGCCTTGTGATATTTCTCCCAGGTTCCTTCAAACAGGGCGACTTCGCTCTTCAGGGCACGGGCAACGTCTCTGTGCACACGCATAGAGCCACTATTATTCTGTTCGTTCAAATAAAAGATCGCCTTATCCAGATCCGCCAGGATACTGTCGGCTACGACCGTACGACTGTCGCGGGGAAGTTGCATGGCACCTTCGTCCGGATCGAGCGGCGTACTGACCCATGTCAGGGGACCATAATTCACAAACATCTGATAATAATACCAGGCACGGAAATAGTAGGCTTCACCTACATACTGGTTATAATCCGAACTTCCCTCTTCTGCGCAGTTACCTAAGTTATTAAGTAAAAAATTCAGATTGCGGATACCTGTATAGTTCGACAGTTTGGAAGCTCCACTCAATGTGGTCTCTCCAGCCAGACGAGAACTCACCGAGCTGGACGACATATTATCACTGTGTGTATCATACCCGGCAATATTACCACCTCCACCGGCACCGAAATCCTGTGCACGCAGGCCGCTACCATAAGCTGCACCTGTCTGATAGAACTGGTCCAGGTAGTTTCTCATTTCGCCGGTACTGTTGAAAGGCTGTGCAGTAGAAAGCACACCTTCCGGCATTTTATCTAAATCAAAGCAAGATGTAAGGCAGAAAGCCAGGATCAAGCCTAAAAATATATTTCTTTTTTTCATAAGATCTCTAAATTATAAGTTAACTACTAAACCCACAGATATCACCCGGTTCATCGGATAGTTCTTACCACCTTCACTGGTATAATCATTCTTTGTATAGATCGCTTCCGGGTCATACATACCTTTTAACTTTGTAAAAGTCAATAAGTTCTCACCGGAGAAGAATACCTGTGCCTTCTGCAAACCGACTTTGTTTGTCCAGATTGTAGGAAGGTCATAGCTTACTGTCAGGTTTTTCAAACGGCAATACGCACCGCTCTGAATATACCGGTCGCTGGTCGTCATCGTTTTATCACGGAACGGGACAACGCCACCTGCCGTATGGATATAGGGTTTCGGATAGTAAGCACCCGGATTCGATTCACTCCAGTAATCCAGATGTTCCTTGAACACAGTCACCTGTGCATACGGACCGCTTCCCCAGAAATAAGCACCTGTTCCCGGATTCCAGTCACGTTTGCCTACACCTTGGAACATCATGCTCAGGCTTATGCCCTTCCAACTGATGGAACCGTTCACTGTATATTGATAACGCGGGGTCGTATTACCGATCACCGTCATATCACCCATATCATCCAATGTATTGGTTCCGTTATTAACTTTATTGTCGCCATTCAGGTCGCGGTACTTCACATCGCCCGGTGTCCAGGGACGTCCGCTGATAAACGACATATCATATTTTTCATTATAAGCATCCGCTTCTTCCTGTGTCTGTATCAGACCATCGGCACGATAGCCCCAGATTTCACCCACTTTCTTACCTGTATACCAATTGTCATTCGGGTTCGTTCCGGTCGGGTTGGCATACTCAGTTACTTCTGAAGTGGCATCGGAGATTGAACCACCGATCGTATATTGAATATCACCGTTGATTTGTCCGCGATAATTCAAAGCCAACTCCCATCCCCGGTTACGCATACGTGCATTATTTGTTTTAGGTGCATCGGCTCCGAAAAAATCAGGGAAATCGACACCAGGGCCTAACATATCTTTCGTATCGCGCTGGAAGATGTCGAACGTACCGGTCAAAGAGTTTCCTAGGAAACCGAAATCGATACCGATATTCTTACTTTCCACTTTTTCCCAGGTCGTATTCGGATTTACTACACCCGGCGCTTTTGTAAAGATATGACGTCCGTCGGAGAAGATATAGTTACCTAAACCGTTGTTCAACTCCATCGTTGCAGCAAAAGTATACAGGGCAGCACCTGCCTGGTTACCCAACAATCCATAAGAACCACGGAGCTTAAGGTTTGAGAGTACGTCTGTCACAGAGCTCATAAACTCTTCACGGGTGATATTCCATCCCAGTGATACGGAAGGGAAGAACCCCCAGCGGTTGCCGGAAGCGAAACGGGAAGAACCGTCGTAACGCCCGTTCACTTCAACCAGATAACGACCATCGTAATCATAATTGATACGTCCGAAGAAGCCGCGGGTAGCCCAGCCGTTACGGGTATCGACAACGGTCTTGTCTCCTGTACCCATTCCCACGTTCGGATTGCTGGTTGAATATAATCCTGTAATGGAGTTCTTCATCAGGCTGTAGTTATAATCTTCTTCCTGAAAACCAGCCATTACTGTAAAGTTATGCTTTTCAGCAATACTGAAAAGGTAATTTGTATACAAATTGATCGACTGATAACGTGAGCGGTCATAGCTACGGGTAAATTTACCATCAGGCGACATGCCCAACTCCGAGCGTACCCCTTTGGAAGTACTTACACCGTCGGCTCCATAAATAAGCGGGCTGACGTTCAAGGCTTCATATTCCTTGTTACCCATTTTATACGTATAGTCGAAAAAGATGAACCAGTTCTTCATCGGCTGGATTTCCAAACCGGCGGTAAGGTTCATATTATCACGCTGTGTATTCGTATAAGTACCGCTCTGCAGGTACGGGATCATTGTTAACTCCGTAAAGTTTCCGTTCGGGTCGATCGGCGAAACCGTCGGGCGGAAACGTGCCAGCGAATGATAGAAACCTTCGCTGATACCACCGTCACCGAATGGGGTATTCTGATCAGAGTGCATGAATTTGGAATTCACTTTCAACTTCATCCAGCTGGTCAGCTGTGAAGTGATATTTGCCGCAAAATTATAACGTTTATAATCCATGTCGGCATAACGAAGGATACCGTCTTCTGAATAATATCCTCCTGAGATATAATATTGTGCCGCTTTACCGCCACCGCTCAGGCTGATGTTATGGTTCTGCTTAAAAGCCCAGTTCTTATAATGCAAATCAAAATAGTTCACATTACCTACTCCAGACTCCGAGTTTTCGAAAGCCGGGTTCATATTGGCATTGGCAGGCAGTTCGAACCACGGATTTACGCTGCTCGGATCATTAATATACTGTTGCAGCAAAGCCAGCTTTTCGTCACTGTACAAACGCGGTGAGCCGGCATTCGTAACACCCGCATTCCAGTATTGAGCAAAGTCGTACGAATTAACCATATCCGGCAATACAGTCGGCGAACTCCAACCTACCGTTCCCTGGTAATTGATACGCATTTTACCTTCTTCCCCTTTCTTGGTAGTCACCAGGATCACACCATAAGCAGCACGCGCACCGTAGATAGCACAGGCCGCCGCATCCTTCAATACCGATATGTTTTCAATATCGCTGGGATTTACATCCGAAAGGCTCATTTCCACACCGTCCACCAGGATATAAGGTGCAGCGTTATTGTCAAGGTTTCCTTGTCCACGCAATGTCAAAGTACCGGTACCTCCGGGACGACCGCCACTGGAGTTGCTAACCAGCAACCCCGGCACCATCCCCTGCAGACTCTGCACGGCATCAGCTACCGGACGAAGCTCCAGCGCCTCGCCTTTCACCGAAGAAACCGAACCGGTCAGATTCACTTTCTTCTGTACACCATAGCCTACCACTACTACTTCGTTTATATCCACTGCGTCACTAAGCATTTTAATAGTTAGATTAGTCATGCCTTCCTTCACGAGTATCTCCTGAGGGATCATGCCAATATAAGAAATCAATAAAGTTTGTCCGGGCGATACGCTAATGGAAAACTTTCCATCCGCATCGGCAATCGTTCCGCTCTGTGAGTTTTTCACCTGAACGGCTGCTCCGGCCAAGGGTTCCAACGTAGCCTCTTCTATGACAACGCCATTCACATTTTGCTGTGCAAAAACAGCACAACAGAATAACATCAGTAACAATGTTACAAGAGATTTTTTCATAAAATCGAATTTTAAATGATAATAAAATAAAGTTCTCAAGACGGGTAACTACCCAGTGGTTCACTACCTCATGTAAAAAATCAACTCTTAACTATACCATAAGCGTTTATAATTAGTTAACTATTCACAACGCAAAGTTGCATTTTCCGCCACAAACGGATGTCAACCTGCGTACTTTTCATGTCAAAATTCATCCCGAAGTTCTAATTAAGTCAGCTATTTTCAACTTCAGATTGGTTTTATTAAATTTGCGGTAATTAGAATGAGATATGATGGTAAGAAGCTCTGTTACACGAATTTTATATTTTTTGATCCTGCTGTTTTCCTGCAACGGATTTATAAAGGGGAACAATCCCAGTTATTATTTCCAGCAACTGAGTCTTGACAAAGGACTCTCGCAAACAACAGTTAATTGTATCCTGGCCGACAACAAAGGACTGATCTGGATCGGGACTGCTTCGGGACTGAACTGTTTCGACCGTTACGATATGAAAAGCTATTTCCATGAAAAAGATAATCCCTTTTCTTTACCGGGAAATACGATCTACTTCCTGGCAGAAGACTCCCTGAACAATATCTGGATATCGACCAATAACGGCTTGACCCTGTACGACAAGAGCAGCGACTCATTCCATCCGATCCTGTTCGAAGATAAAGCGATCCTGACAAACTCTTTTTATACCTGCCCCGGCGCCATCCTCTTCTCAGCAAACGATGGCCTGTACATATATGATTATAAAAAGCAGGCATTCAGTAAAAGATCGATCATCCAAAAGGACTCATCCAACTTCAGGCCGTATTACATAAAACCCTGGGAGAATGGAGAGCTTTTGCTTATCTCCCACTGGAACGGCATTCTCAGATATAATCCGGTTTCCGGTCAGATCTCCCCCACAGATTATCCGGTGCAGACTAATCTGAACGCCGCCTATCTGGATAGTAAAAAAAGACTTTATCTGTCTTCCTATAATAAAGGATTCGTTTGCTATGCCCCTAACGGTGAGAAACTCTATCATATCCATACAGGAAATTCAAAACTGAATAACAACCTGGTTCTCGACTTTATGGAGATAGATAATAAACTCTGGATAACCACTGATGGCGGAGGTATCAATATCATGGATCTGGATAACCCTTCGGATATCACTGCCATTATGCATACACCGGGAGACATGAGTTCCCTTCCTGTTAATTCCGTCAAATGTCTTTACAAGGATAAACAGGATAATATCTGGGGCGGAACAGTTAGAGGCGGCATGATCGGTATAAAGGAGGTCTTTATGAAAACATATAAGGATGTACCTCTCAACAATACAAACGGATTAAGCGACATATCAGTCATCAGCATCCATGAAGATAAACGAGGACGCTTATGGCTGGGGACGGACGGAGGAGGGATCAACCAATACAATCCCTATACCGATACATTCAAGCATTACCCTTCCACATACGGGGACAAGGTCGTATCTATTACCGATTATTCAGACTCGGAACTGCTTGTATCCCTATATACGAAAGGTCTTTACCTGTTCAATAAGGAGATAGGACGTTACAGCCGCCCTTTCTATGTGATCGATGAAGCGACGACAATCGACCAGTTTCACGGTGGTAATGCGTCTATGGCTTACAGGATCACGGATGAGTGGTCTTACTTCCTGGGCAAAAATGCTCTCAGCCATAATCTTAAGACCGGGAAATTCTCATTCCTGAAAGTCGATGGAAAAGAATTAGCCGTCGGTCCGATGAAGATGGTATGCACCGACGACCGGTCCGCTTATATCATTCAGAGTAATAAGCTTTATGAAGTACATCATGGCAACGACACAATACATGTCCTGCTCAGTATCGGGGAACACGAAACGATCAAAGCCGTTGCCCGCGATAAGAACGGCATCTTCTGGATCGGAACAGAGTATGGTTTCGGTTACTTCAATTCGAACACAAAAGAGTTTACCAAAATAGAGACCAAGCTATTCAACAGCGTATCCACCCTTCTTCTTGACGAACAGGAGCGGCTTTGGATCGGTGCACGCAATATGTTATTCTCTTACGACCTGAAAAAGAAACGCTTTGCCTCATGGGGAGAGTCGGATGGATATACCACTAACGAGTTCATTTATAAGTACCAGGTATCTTCCATCTCGGATTATATTTATCTGGGAGGAGCTTCCGGCTTATTGCGTATCAATAAAAATATATCTACCAAGGAAGAAGACCTGCCCGAAATCAGGCTGATGGACGTATTACTCGACGGAAACTCTTGCATCGACAAGCTACAACCGGGGAATAATAATATCACCATTCCCCATACCCATAGCTCGGTGGAAATAAAAGTGATCGCAATGGAGAAAGATGTATTCAGAAACAAGTTGTACCGCTACACGATCACCGGACTCGACAAGCAGTATACCGAAACATACAGTCACATCCTCTCCCTTCGCATGCTGGCTCCCAGTAGTTATTCGATCCTGGTGTCCTGTAATTCAAAGAGCGGCGAATGGAGCGAACCGGCCGATGTGCTTCATATCACGGTGACACCGCCCTGGTATCAGCGCCCTTATGTCTTCGCGATCTTTATTATTCTGTTTATTCTGATATTGCTATGGATAGATTATGTATCCCGCCGACGCAGAGACAGGAAAATGCAATGGAAGATAAAGGAACATACCAATAAGATTAATGAAGAGAAAGTACATTTCCTAATCAATATCAGCCATGAGTTGCGTACTCCACTGACGCTGATCTATGCCCCGTTGAAAAGGATACTCGACAAAAACAGCTGGAACGATCCGGAGAAACTGAAAGGACAACTGGGTGGTATCTATAAACAGGTACTCGATATGCGTAACATTATCAATATGGTACTGGATATGAACAGCCTGAAAGAAACGAAGAGTTCCCTGCATAAAACACCTCATCCGCTCAATGAATGGATCAGTTCGATTGCGAAGGATTTTGAAAGTGAGCTCGAAGCCCGGCATATCCGCATAGATTACCGGTTGGACGACAGGATCGGACAGGTTAGTTTCGATGGACAGAAATGTACGACGGTCCTCTCGAATCTATTAATGAATGCTCTGAAGTTCAGTTCGCCGGATACGACCATTACTGTATCCAGTCAGCTGATGGATAGCAAAGTATATGTCAGCGTTGCCGACCAGGGGATCGGTCTGGGTAACCTGGATATAGATAAACTCTTTACCCGTTACTATCAGGGGAACCATGAGCAATCGGGAAGTGGTATCGGACTATCGTTCGCCAAAGTCCTGATCGAACGGCATGGAGGAACGATCGGGGCAATGAACAATACCGATGGTGGGGCCACTTTCTTCTTCGAACTGCCACTCGATACCGAGAGCGATAACCCGGAAAATGAAGAAAGCCGATACGACACTTGGCAGCCTGTCGAGACGCCGTCCGAACCGGAAGCTTTCTCCACCAATAACTATTCTGTGATTATCGTCGAAGACAAGAAAGAATTGAGTTCTTTCCTGAAAGAAGCATTACAGGAGTCCTTTAAGAATGTATATCTGGCGGCTAACGGGGAGGAAGCCGTGCAGATCATCCGGCAGAAGCACCCCGACATCATCGTCAGCGACATCATGATGCCAAAGATGAACGGATATGAATTATGCAAGAAGATCAAAGAAGATATCGCGACAAGCCATATTCCGGTGATCCTTCTTACAGCCAGGGGCGATCTCGATAGTACTACAATGGGTTACAAGCTCGGAGCAGATGCTTATCTGGCTAAACCTTTCGATATGGAACTATTAATGACGGTCATCAGCAACCAGTTGAAGAACCGGGAAGCTGTCAAACAGAAATACAAGGAAAGCCATCTGCATCTGACAGAAGCGATCCCCACCGCCCCGACAAACAACCTGGATGAAGAATTCATGCTGAAGTTAAACAAGCTGATCTATGATAATCTATCGTCCCGCGAACTCGACGTCAAGTTCCTGACTACCCAGCTGGGAATGAGCCGTACGCCGCTTTACGCCAAGTTGAAGGCACTAACCAATATGGGGGTAAACGATTACATCAATATGATCCGTATCGAGAAGGCTTCTCAGCTGCTGATAGGCTCCACCATGAATATAACAGAGATATCCGAAACCGTCGGCTTTGAATATCCCCGTCATTTCAGTACCTTGTTCAAACAGATCAAAGGTATTACCCCTTCGCAGTTCAGGCAGCAGGAGAAAAAAGGATAAACCTTTTTCAGTTGACAGTTGACAAGTGACAGTTGGGCTTCGCGATCGAATATAGAAATAACTGAGTCAATAATATAGGAAAATGCCCCTGTCTGTCCATCAG
>OGPA01000057.1_pt1 | contig 126231 bp, 118 predicted proteins | sample 1552841 | NCBI WGS metagenome assembly OGPA01 (sample SAMEA2579916, study PRJEB22360) | human gut metagenome
CCGCCCCTACCAACGACACTACATTCAAATTTGGCAAAAAGTGTGTCATATCAATTCCGCCACGGGTTATTTATATACAAAAAGCCGGTGTGTCATTCTGATTGACACACCGGCTTTCGATTATTTTATGAAAAGCAATTTATCAGAACGAATTCAACACTTTACCTAACTCATTCACCATCTCGGCTGCCGATTTCTGTGTTTCAGCCAGACCTTCCGGTGTAAACATGGCAACCGTTTTGTTCAGCTTATCCAGTTTGCCGCCTTTCAGTTCTTCGCGGAGGATACGGATTTTTTCTGCATCCTGAAGACCTTCAACGAGACGTTCGAAACGGATACTGCTGCGGGGACCCGGGTAGATACTGTAAGTATCGCCGGCTGCCCAAGAGCGGAAACGGGAGTCGCGCAACGGATCGGCTGTCCAGCTGTTGACTGCCCAACGCAGGTAACCGTCATAACCACCGGCAACTGCATGCAGGATTGTCCACGGTGCTTCGGCCGGATCGGAGAAGGTAAATGTATTCGGGAAGGCTTCCGAGCAACAGGTGTAAACCGTGCTGATCTGGCCTTTGCGGTCGCGTTCGGCTTTCACGTCTTCCGGAAACTTATTGCCGTACGGAATACTCAGGTAATACAGGTCGCCCTGTATCTCTTTATGATAATTGCCGGCCAGCGTGATCTTAAATTCAGGGTCGGCTTGCTTGATCACCTTGATGGCCTCTTGCATGGCATCCAACGGACGTTCGTCCATCGAGATAGCTGTCTTTTCGAACCAGCCTTTAGCACGCAGGTGGCGCGAGAAATCTTTCAGGAAAGAACCCCAGTAATCAGCATATTCGGCATCACCAGGTTTTGCTTCGATGAACTGGACGCGGTTGGTTGCCTGATCGAAATAGTCGAAACTAAGTGCCCACGGGATCATGGTGTAGCAGCTGATCAGGTCGTTGATACCCACTTCGTTCATCATAAATTCCACCCATTTGTCGAATATCGTATAATCGAATTCCCAGCTGCCGTCGAGCTTCTTCATGCGGAATACCATGCTGTCGAAATGATCTTCCGTCTGTCCGGCCCACGGTTTGTGCATGATACTGGTGGTGATGGCACGCTGTCCGGCATTCGCCAGCATCTTCATAACCGGACGCATCAGGTCGAAATGCTCTTTGCTCCAGAGAGGAACGTTGTAGAAACGGGCAACAGAGTACGGGTTCTGCCACAAGTCCAGATGGAATTTCCAGTCTTTCGGTTCCGGTAGGGTACGGTTCAATACATCTATCTCCACTTGCAAATTCATTGGCAGGAAGTTCTTACCTTCAACGGTCAGAGTTCCTTTATATTTTCCGGCACGGGCATCCGACGGAACCCATACGTTCATCCAGATCGGCTGGGTGGTACGGGCGGCAATGTCGCGTATCTTTACAATATCCAACACATCGGCAACGACGGAAGAGTCCCATTCCGCTTTGTCGGGGCGATGTCCGCAACCGCCTTTACGATCTTTGTTCAATTCATCGGTCATGACGTAGCGCACGAAGTTCGTCGTAATGGCAGATGCCGGGATAACGGATGAACCGTTTTTCAGGTCGCTGACCGTGATGGTCGCATCCGACAGATCGTTGGTTGTCCACAACACAGCCTGGGCATTGACGCGTTCGCCTTTCCAGGCTTTTGTCTGCCAGCGGGAGTTTTTTGTAACGGTCGGGATACTCAGTTTCGGGTAACGAACATCTGTACTTGCCCAGCTTAATTGCGTAGGAGTTGTAATTTTATTCCATACAGCCTCACTGTCGTGTGGCTTGGTGTCGGTCAGTTCGGTGTAATCTGTGATTTTGTCAGATTGCTGTGCGTAACAAACCGGGCCGAGCGTAAGCAAGGCGCAGAGAATAAGAGAGTTTTTCATGTATAACTATGTTTTAAAAAGTTTTATCGGGGATAAAGATAAAAAAATTATACGATCCTGTTGTAATGGCAGAATAATAAATTGCCTTCGTCGTCATACAGGTGCATGCCGTTCCCTTCGCAATACCTGAACATTTTACAGTCGGCACATTGCCCTTTGCGTGTCCATTCGCGGTTGCGGTAGGGCTTGAACTCATTGTTCCATACGTCGATGAATTTATCTTTATAGATATTTCCCTGGTGGAAATTGGCGCGGATGCTCGGACAGCCTGAAATGCTGCCGTCTGCCAGTACAGAGGCCGTATTGATCCCGGCGTTGCACTGGAAGATCGAGTCGCGTACTTCTGCCTCGTAATTACCCAGGAATCCTTCGCAGCCATAGCTGACGTGGATTTGTCCTTCCTTGCGGCAATAACGGATGAAGTTGAGCATCCAGGTGAACTGCTCGTTGCTGAGTTGCAGTTCCGGCACTTCAGCGGCGCGTCCGACGGGAAAGATGGTGAACAGACGCCACCTTTTTACGCCCATCTCGACCAGGAACTCTTTGAATAGTTTCAGGTCCTTGAAGTTTTGCTGGTTCACGCAGGTGACGATATCCCAGACGATCTCTTTTTCTTCGGCCAACATACAGATGGCATTGACGGCATTCTCGAAGCTCTTCGGATGACGTCGCAACCAGTTGTGTGCTTCCTCGAAGCCGTCGAGGCTGATCGTTGCCGAGTGCAGCCCGGAAGCTAATAGGGAGTCCAGCCGTTCGCGGGTAAGCAACAGGCCGTTCGAGACAATCCCCCAGGGATAGCCTCGGTTGTATAATTCCAGTCCGCAGGTTTCAATATCTTTGCGAACGAGGGCTTCCCCACCGGTGAATATAACCAATACTTTGTTGGGGTCGACATGAGGGGTAATATCGTCTATTACTTTCAGAAAATCTTCCATCGGCATATCTTTCATGTCGGCCGATACGTGGCAATCGCTGCCGCAATGACGGCAGGAAGCATTGCAACGAAGCGTACATTCCCAAAAGAGTGTGCGTAGTTCGTGTAGTTTGGCCCTGTTTTTACGTATACTTCGAAAGAGTTCCAGAGCTATGCGTTTACGAAATCCGGGGCGTTTATCCATTATTTTTCAGTGTTAATCTGTTTGTCCATTATGATTGTAACTAAGACTAAATACAAAAGTAGAGAAAATACTGCATAGGTTGTCCTTTATCGGCTATAAATTATTGCAGCATTGTCTGTACCTATACTTAATTTGTTTATTTGTTTCTGTTTTATTCTTTTACGGCCTGTTTCATTGTGATGGTGACCTCTTTGGTGGCCTTACCATAATACCAGTTACCATTTGCACCTTTCAAATCTTCCTTTTTGAAGGCTATTTCCGTTTCTTTGTCTTCGAATAAACCACCGTTGGCTTCCCCGTCGATATCTTTTGTTTTAATTTTGAATGTGATGTCTTCCCCGAAAGAAGTAACCGCAGGTTTAATATCGAACTCTCCGGATTTGTTTGTGGTTACCGTATCTCCCCACATGTATTCGTTGGCTTCAAACGGTGCAGGGATAACCACTTGTATGTTAGGGATGGCGGCTCCTTTGTCGTTTACCACTTTCCCTTTTATTTCATATTCGGCATAAGGGCATCCGTATTCATCTTCACCCCCGCATGAGGTGACCGAAAACCCCAGAAGCGTGAGTAATCCTGCCAATATTCTATTTGTAAAGGTCAGGAAAAAGTGATTTGTTCCGTTCATATCTGTATTGCTTTTTTATTGTATAATCATATATCTAATAGATGCAAAGATAACCAGAAACGTTGCACCACCTGTTTTTTATGAGTAACTTGCGCACCAAATCCAATCGACTAAATAAACATGAAAGATTTTATACGCGTATTACGGCGTTTTGTGCCTCCTTATAAGAAGCATCTGGTATGGGCTGTCTTATTGAATATATTGTCAGCCATATTAAATGTTTTTTCTTTTCTGACATTAGTACCTATCCTGCAGATACTTTTCAAACTGAATAACAAAGCCTTTGAGTTTATCCCCTGGGATACGGCAGGTGTGAGCTTTAAAGAAATTCTGTACAATAATTGTTACTATTATATTTCGGAAATGATCGGTTTCTATGGTCCGAGTCTGGCTTTACTTCTCCTCGGAATATTCTTGGCTTCGATGACGCTGTTGAAAACCGGTACTTATTTCCTGTCGTCAGCCGTAATGATTCCTATCCGAACGGGAGTAGTGCGCGATATAAGGAATCAATTGTATAAAAAGATATTGTATCTGCCTTTAGGTTTTTTCTCCGAAGAGCGGAAAGGGGATATACTGGCCCGTATCAGTGGTGACGTACAGGAAATAGAGAATTCTATTATGAGTTCGTTGGATATGCTGTTTAAGAACCCTATCCTTATTCTTGTTTATTTCGGAACATTGATCGCCGTGAGCTGGCAGTTAACTCTTTTTACCATCATTGTCCTTCCGTTGATGGGATGGGTAATGGGAACGGTCGGAAAGAAATTGAAGCGGAAGTCAATGGAGGCTCAGAATCAGTGGAGCGACCTTATGTCGCAGGTAGAGGAGACGTTAGGTGGTTTGCGTATTATCAAAGCATTCAATGCTGAGAATAAGATGGATCAGCGTTTTATCAATGCCGATAATGCTTACCGTAACACGATCAGCCGTGTTAACACCCGCCAACAGCTGGCCCATCCGATGAGTGAATTTCTGGGAACCGTATTGATCGTTATCGTCCTTTGGTTTGGGGGAACGCTGATATTGAACAATAATTCGACGATCGATGCTCCTTCTTTCATCTTTTATCTGGTTATATTATATAATGTGATCAATCCGTTGAAGGAATTTTCGAAAGCTAGTTATAATATCCCTAAAGGATTAGCCTCTATGGAACGTGTGGATAAGATTCTGCAAACGGTAAGTACGATTCAGAATCCGGTAACCCCGCAACCGATCCACTTGAATGAATCGATCAGATATAATAATGTTTGGTTTAAATATCAGAATGAGTGGGTATTGAAAAATGTAACACTGGAAATTCCCAAAGGAAAAACAGTTGCTTTGGTCGGGCAATCCGGCTCAGGAAAGAGTACACTCGTGGATTTATTGCCCCGTTTTTATGATGTGGAGAAAGGAAGTATTACTATTGATGAAACTGACGTTCGTGATACCTCCCTCTACGACCTCTGTAGCCTGATGGGGAATGTAAACCAGGAAGCGATTCTCTTTAACGATACCTTCTTCAATAATATCTCTTTCGGTGTGGAAGGTGCTACGTTGGAACAAGTACAGGAAGCTGCCCGTATCGCGAATGCCCATGAGTTTATCATGGCAAGCGAAGATGGCTATAATACGAACATCGGTGACCGTGGCGGAAAGCTATCCGGCGGTCAGCGCCAACGTATCAGTATAGCCCGTGCGATCCTGAAGAATCCGCCGATCCTGATCCTGGATGAAGCGACGTCGGCCCTGGATACCGAGTCGGAACGCCTGGTGCAGGATGCTCTCGAGAACCTGATGCGTAACAGGACAACCGTAGTGATTGCCCACCGTCTCTCTACCATCCGCAATGCCGATGAGATTTGCGTGATGCATGAAGGAGAAATCGTGGAGCGCGGCCGCCATGAAGAGTTGTTAGCATTGAACGGTTATTATAAGAGACTATGTGATATGCAAAGTTTCTGATCCGGTTTAAAAGACATATTTTATTTATAATACTATGAATTCAATTCGATTAATCGCTGCCTTGTTACTTTTGCTGGCAGCCTGCGATATGCCGGACGTAAAAACCGGTAATAAACTCGCTTATCATTTTGATGAACCAGCCCGTATCTGGGAAGAAACATTGCCTTTGGGTAATGGACGGTTGGGAATGATGCCCGATGGCGGCGTCAGTAAGGAAAACATCCTATTGAACGAAATCTCCATGTGGTCGGGAAGTAAACAGGATACGGATAACCCGCAGGCTGTCATGTCGCTGGCTGCTATTCGCCGTCTGCTTTTCGAAGGCCGTAACGATGAAGCACAGGAACTGATGTACCGCACATTTGTTTGTGGTGGAGCCGGTAGCGGACAGGGCCAGGGAGCGAAAGTCCCTTATGGCAGTTACCAATTATTGGGAAACCTGATACTTGATTATACGTATAATAACGAGGCTGACTCTATCGCCGCCTACCGTCGTGAGCTCGATCTGAACAATGCCATTGCTTCGACATCTTTTCGCAAAGGGAAAGTGAATTATAGCCGTGAAGTTTTTACCTCTTTCTCCGGCGACCTGGGTATCATTCATTTACAGGCAGACGCTGATAAAGCATTGAACTTTCGGATAGGAATGAACCGTCCGGAATATTATTCCGTATCGACCGACGGTAAAGACCTGTTGATGAGAGGACAGTTGTTCGACGGTGTGGATACGCTCGAAATGAAAGGGATCAAATATGAAGCACGTGTACGGGTTGTTCTGCCTAAAGGCGGTTCCCTTACAGCGGGAGACAGTTCGCTGAGTGTTCAGAATGCTTCCGAAGCCATCTTGTTGGTCAGCATGGCTACAAGTTATAAGAATGAAGGTTTTGCAGATCAGCTATTCTCCCTATTGGCAGAATCTGAAAGAAAAGATTATTCGACATTAAGAAAAGAACATATCAATGCTTACCGTGCTTTATTCGACCGGGTGGACCTGGATCTGGGACGTACCGAAAAGGATAATCTGCCGATCGATAAGCGTTTGCAGGCATTTCAGGAAGACCATAACGATCCGTCCCTGGGAGCCCTTTATTTCCAGTTCGGCCGTTATCTATTGATTTCGTCGACTCGTCCGGGTTCGTTGCCTCCCAACCTGCAAGGGGTATGGTGTAACACGATCAATACGCCTTGGAACGGCGACTATCATCTGAACATCAATTTCCAGATGAATCACTGGCCGGCAGAAGTGACCAATTTGTCGGAACTGCATATGCCGATGATCGAATGGACAAAACAACAGGTGGAAAGCGGCGAACGCACAGCCAAAGTATTTTACAATGCCCGTGGTTGGGTGACGCATATACTGGGTAATGTATGGGAATTTACCGCACCGGGCGAACATCCCTCGTGGGGCGCAACCAATACTTCTGCAGCCTGGCTCTGTGAACATCTGTTCACTCATTATCAATACACCAAAGACAAAGAATATCTGAAAGACGTCTATCCGGTGATGAAAGGGGCGGCCCTTTTCTTTACCGATATGCTGGTGCGTGATCCGCGGAACAATTATCTGGTCACTGCCCCGACCACTTCCCCGGAAAACGGTTATCGCATGCCGAACGGCAGTGTCGTAAATATCTGTGCCGGTTCGACTATGGATAATCAGATCGTACGCGAACTGTTTACCAACACGATAGAAGCGGCTACCATACTGGGTGTCGATTCTGCATTTTGTAAGGAATTGGCCGACAAACGTTCGCGCCTGATGCCGACAACGATCGGAAAAGACGGACGTATCCTGGAATGGCTCGAACCCTATGAGGAGGCAGAACCTACCCATCGTCACGTATCCCACTTATATGGCCTTTATCCGGGAAATGAGATTTCCCTGGAACATACACCGGAACTGGCGGAAGCTGCCCGTAAGACCCTTGAAGTGCGTGGCGATAAGAGCACAGGCTGGTCGATGGCCTGGAAGATCAATTTCTGGGCTCGTCTTCACGATGGCGACCATGCCTATAAGTTGCTGGTAGACCTGCTTCGTCCTTGTGTGGAAAAGACGACCAATATGGTCAATGGCGGTGGATCTTATCCGAACTTGTTCTGTGCACATCCCCCGTTCCAGATCGATGGTAATTACGGTGGTTGTGCAGGTATCGCCGAGATGCTGGTACAGAGCCAGACCGGACGTATCGAATTGCTCCCGGCTTTACCTTCAGCCTGGCAGACCGGTAGTTTTAAAGGCCTGAAAGTACAGGGTGGAGGTGAAGTCTCCGCCAAATGGGCAGAAGGGCAGTTGACGGAAGCCGGATTGAAAGCGGTCGTTCCCGGCACATTCAGTATCAAGTTGCCGGCTTATTCGGAAAATATGAGTATCAAGATGAATCAGAAAGCAGTTTCCCTACCTGTTATCGACGGCATGCTGACAGTCGATATGAAGGAAGGGGATTCGTTGTTGCTACAATTTTAGAACAGAGGTATCTTATAAACAAACCCAACGGAAAGGCGTCCGGTGTTCTCTGAGAAGGCATCGAGCGCCTTTGCTCTTTCTGTCAGGCTGTAGGCCCGTCCGGTGCCGGTGAGGAAGAGGTGCAGGTTGTCGTCGCCCATCGGATAAAATTCTACTCCTCCCTGATATCCCCAGGCAGTACGGTATTTACCGGATTCATACAGATTGTTCGTTTTGTAGACAGAGGCTGTTTCATACATTCCTTTTATAAATAGATTCCATTTCGGATGAATCTGATAGTTCAGGCGAGCTACCAGAGAGAGATAGCTGGTATTTGCAATCGAACTTCCCGATTCTTCCTCTTCCGGTTCAAACTGCTCCGCCAACAAACCTGGCGGGTCTATTTTCCCCCTTGTATACATCACATCGAAATAACCGAGGAATTTGCCGGATTCCACCTGCTGTCCGGCCCACATCATCCACATCCATTCCCCTTTGGCCTGCTGCCCGGCAGTGACGGAGTAACGCAGAGACAACAACTCATCCAGATAACTGCTGTTCCATCCGATATTATAGAAGGAAGGGGATTTCCTGCGGTTATCGTTGCCGTTGGTCACCTGCAGGCAAAGCTCCTGTGTCTCTGCCGGCTCATAGCTGATGCCGATACCGGTGAAATAGCAATCCATCCATTCGTTCATATCGCTGTAATCGTATATCTTATAAGCATACTCGTCGTATTCGAAGCCTCCCCAGGCTGCATCCTGTTTACCGGCTGTCACAGAGAACTTATCCGATAACCGGAAGTTTACCCAGGCATTCTCGATATAGGAGCCGAAGCCATTGGCCCGTACCCATTCGTTCTGGTAGCAGAGTACTTGCCGGTAGGCATAGGAAAGCCAGGGTGTGACGGTACCTGTGGCTTCCACCTTGAAGTTGTTGAGTGAAAAGCGGTCGCGTTCGGCCTCTCCGGAAAGTGCCTCGTTATAAGATCCATGCGTCTCGAGAGAAAGTTTAAAAACTTCCGTTTTGTTGGGAATCAATGTTTGAGAAGTTGCAGTAAAGGCTGTTCCCGCCAGAAGGGCTGACAGATAGAGTACTGTTAGTCGTTTCATGAATCTTTTATGTTTGTTGATTTGGGAACAAAGATATAAAGAAAATGAATAATTGACTCCGGATCATGTCGGTTGTCTGCTCGACAATGCTTTCCGGCTGTCGGAAAATCTCCCCAACATCTCACAGAGGCTTTCCGATTGTCGGAAAAACGCTAATGCGTCTTTTTTAAGCTTTCCGGTTATCGGGAAAGTGCTAATGCGTCTTATTTGAGCTTTCCGATAGTCGGAAAAACGGTAATGCATCTTTTTAAAGATTTCCGACTATCGGAAAAATGCTAATGCGTCTTTTTTGAGCTTTCCGGCTATCGGGAAAGTGCTAATGCGTCTTTTTTTAGCTTTCCGATTGTCGGAAACATACAAATCTTATTTATGCCTATTTTAATTTTCTGTTTTTCCGATATGCTTCATTACTTTAGCATCCAGATAGAAGATCAGCTCTTCAGCGATATTCGTACAATGGTCGCCGAAGCGTTCCATCTTACGGATCACACCTGCCATATAAAGTCCGACCAGGGCGCTTCCCGGATGTTTCTCGATATAGTCGGCAATGATCTTGGTCGAGTTATGGTTGATCTCGTCGATCAGGTTGTCTTTGAGGAAAATGCGGGAGGCTATTTCCGAACTTTCTTTTTCGAAGGCTTCCTGGCTGAGACTGAGCATACTGAGCAGTTCTTTCAGCATTTCTTCCACCCGTGTCTCTTTGATCAGTTGCGGATCGACGGGGGCACCTTCCGGCAGGTTACCGGCAAAACGGGCGATGCTTTCGGCAAAGTCACCCAGACGTTCCAGGTTCGTATTGATTTTGTACATGGCAAGAACGAAACGCAGGTCGACGGCGACAGGAGCGTAAAGGGCGATGATATCTTCGCAATCGCTGTCTATCTTCAACTCGAAAGCGTTCACACGACGTTCCCGGCTGATTACTTTATAAGCCAGTTCTTTATCTCCGGTAAGCATCGCTTCGCCGGCATTATATAACTGTTGATGGACAAGAGCCCACATTTCGCTGATACTGTTTTTTAAGGAGGCAATCTCCTGATCTATCACTTTCATATATATCTATAATCTTTTAATTTTCAATTCTCAATTTTCAATTACCCGAACCTTCCCGTAATATAGTTCTGAGTCGACTCCTTCTCCGGATTGGTGAATATCTTCCGTGTATTATCGAACTCGATCAGTTCGCCCAGATAAAAATACCCCGTTTTGTCGCTCACACGAGCTGCTTGCTGCATATTATGAGTAACGATCACGATCGTATATTCGCTTTTGAGCTCGTGTATCAGATCTTCGATCTTGCTGGTGGAAATCGGATCGAGGGCCGAAGTCGGTTCATCCATCAAAAGAATTGAGGGGGAGATCGCCAATGCACGGGCAATACACAGGCGTTGCTGCTGACCGCCGGATAATGCGAAGGCCGACTCTTTCAGTTTGTCTTTTACCTCATCCCAGAGAACTACCTGTTTAAGAGTCTTGACAACTGTCTCTTCGATATATTCGTTGTCGTTTATTCCGTTTACACGTAGTCCGTAAGCAACGTTTTCGAAGATCGTTTTAGGGAAAGGGTTCGGTTTCTGGAATACCATACCTACGTTCTTACGGAGCTGGTCCACTTTCTCTCCCTTATCATAAATGTTGCGGTTGTCGATCTGGATATTGCCGGTCATACGGGTATCGGGGATCAGGTCGTTCATACGGTTGAACAATCGCAGGAAGGTGGACTTACCGCAGCCCGACGGCCCGATAAAGGCAACGGAGGTGTTTGCTTCAATTTGCATCGAGATATTCTTTAAGGCATGGAAGTCGCCATAATAGAAATCCACGTTACGGGCATCAATCTTTATCATATTCTTTTGTTGTTTTTTTATTGTTGTAGTTGTAATATACCGGTTAGTTCATCTTTACTTTCTTTGCGAAATACTTTCTCAGTGCATTGGCAAGTAAGTTGACAACTAACACGATTGCGATCAGGACCAATGCTGTTCCGTAGGCCATTCCACGGGATGCTTCGATGTCCGTACCACTGGTTGAGATTACATACAGATGGTAAGGCAATGCCATACACTGGTCGAAGATACTTTCCGGCAGCTGAGGCAGGAAGTAGGCAGCTACGGTGAACAGGATAGGAGCTGTCTCTCCCGATACACGTCCCACCGACAGGATCAGCCCGGTAATGATATTCGGAAAAGCCATCGGGAGTACCACGCGCCAGATAGTCTGTAATTTGGTAGCCCCTAGTGCCAGACTCCCGTGACGGAAGGAGTCGTCAATACTTTTCAAAGCTTCCTCCGTGGTACGGATAATCAGCGGCAACGACATTAGTGCCAGTGTGAATGAACCGGCAATGATCGAGTCTCCCCATCCGAGCGTGACAACGAACAGAGACATACCGAACAAACCGAACACCACTGAAGGGACACCGCTCAGATTGTTTGTCATGATACGTATGAAACGCGTCAGTTTCCCGTTTGTCGCATATTCATTCATATAAATACCGCTCATGATCCCGATCGGAAAGCTGATCAGGCTGCTACCCAGTACCAGGTAAAGCGTACCGATGATAGCGGGATAGATCCCTCCGGCAGTCATTCCTTCTGCGGGAGCTTTCGTGAGAAAATCCCAACTGATTACTTTACCTCCCTTTATAATGATAAATCCGAGGATGAGGAAAAGAATAACGACGACCAGATAGCTAAGGAGCGTAAATATACCGAACGCCAGTTTCTGTGAAGTCCGTTTTTTTATATCGATATTACCTGGTTTAAGAATAGGTGCCATAACTTATTTAGATTTTTCTTTTGGATGAAATATATTCTACCGTGATACTTAATATCAATGTGATAATGAACAGAACGGCTCCCAGCAGGAACAAAGCCTGATAATGAGCGCCTCCGGCCGGAGCTTCTCCCAGTTCGGCAGCGATCGTGGCAGGGATGGTTCGTACCGGTTCAAAGAACGAGGTCGGTATGACTGCGGCATTCCCTGTTACCATCAGTACGGCCATCGTTTCGCCGATAGCCCGGCCGATACCGAGAACAACCGCTGAGGTGATACCCGAAATGGAGTAGGGAATGATTACCTTATAAATTGTCTGCCATTGGGTGGCTCCTAATGCGAGGCTAGCCTCTTTCATTGCTCGTGGTGTGGTGCGCATGGCATCTTCGGCAACAGTGATAATGGTCGGTAATGCCATGATAGCCAGAACGACACTACCGGCAAAAGCTGTTTCTCCGACCGGAAGGTCCAGTCCTTTTTGTATCAACGGGACAATTACCGCTAATCCGAAAAAGCCGTATACAACGGAAGGGATACCTGCCAGAAGTTCGATAACCGGTTTGAGTATTTCCCGGGTGCGTTTGTTGGCTATTTCTGCCAGGTAGATAGCAACTGCTATACCGAAAGGTAAAGAAAGAACGATTGCTCCGATGCTGACCAACAAGGTTCCCAATAATAAAGGAATCAATCCGAAGATTGGAGCTGGTGCTGAGGTCGGGTACCATTTTGTTCCGGCAAAGAAATCGGAGAGTGAGATCTTTTCTTCCGGGAGGACTGTCCCGTCAAAAGACTTAGCCAGATATTGTTGAGGGAAGAAAGCAATTATTCCCGGTTCTTTACCGACCAGTTCACTGATCTTTTCGGGGACATACTGGAATTCGTCACCCAGTTCTTCCTCACTGTAATACTGTGTCAGATCGGAAAAACGGAAAACAAGGATTTCTTCATCTTTGCCGTTCACCTCTTTCCAGTTGGTTATCTTGGCATCGAAAATATCCATGATCGTTTCCGGTGAAAGATGACTTACGTCATTCCCCTTATTCACAGCAAGTACATATCCTTCTTCAACTACCGGACTGCTGAAAAGACCGGATGCTTCTTTAAAAAGAAAAAAGACAATCAATAGGATCGTGAAACTGGTTATACTTCCACTGATCAGGAGTCCTCCTTCTACAATTTTTTCAAAAAACTTTCTCACGTCATTTACCTGTTTGTTCTGAGTGCAAAGTAAGGTAACATGTATTAAGATGGGATTAAGGCCGTTTGAAGTAAATATTACATTGATATTTCAAACGTGTTACGAGTAAAAGAAAGCCGCTAATATTCTGTGTTTTTAGTGTTTTTCATAAAGCGATGTCGTTTTTTAGAATATAAACCAGTATATTTGCCACAAACTTAAAAACTTAATAACCTATTTTTATCATGAATAAATTACTCTCTTATGGCGTGTTCGCGGCCACAATTTTACTCTCGGCCTGTGATTCACAGCCAAAACAAGAACCTATCGCTGATGTTATCGACCGGGGTCTGAAAGCCTCTACAGAACAAGCCCTTCTAATGGCTAAAGATCTGGAAAATCAGGAAGGTCGTCTACCTAAAGCGGTTAATAAAGAAGGTACACTCGAAACCAGCGATTATTCCTGGTGGTGTAGCGGTTTCTTCCCTGGAGAATTATGGTATCTTTATGAAAACAACCCGACTCCCGAATTGAAGAAATATGCAGAAATGTATACCGATCGCGTGGAAGAAGTGAAGAATATTACTTATAGTCATGATGTCGGCTTTATGTTGTATTGCAGTTATGGTAATGGTTATCGCCTGACCGGCAAACCGGAATATAAGGACGTGATGCTGACGGGGGCAAATTCGCTGGCTACCCGTTTTGATGACCGGGTGGGCGCGATCCGTTCCTGGGACTTTAATAAGAACATCTGGCAGTTCCCGGTTATTATCGATAATATGATGAACCTCGAATTTTTCAGCTGGGCGTCGAAAGCATCCGGTGATGACCGTTTCCGCAAGATGGCTATCTCCCATGCAGATAAAACAATGAACAATCATTTTCGTGACGATTATAGCTGTTATCATGTCGTATCTTACGATACGATAACGGGGGTTCCTCATAAGAAACAAACCCATCAGGGAGCAGCCGACGAATCGGCATGGGCCCGTGGCCAGGCTTGGGCATTATATGGATTTACCATGATGGCCCGCGAAACCGGTAAACCGGAATACTTGAACCAGGCTAAACATGTTGCTGCATTTATCATGAACCATCCGAATATGCCGGCAGATAAGGTGCCGTATTGGGACTTCGACGCTCCGGGTATTCCTGACGTTCCGAGAGATGCTTCGGCTGCCGCTATCATGGCTTCTGCCCTGATCGAACTGAGCCAGCTGGATAAGAGTGAAGAGGCAAAGAATTATCTGGATTTTGCAGAACAACAGGTGCGCTCGTTGACCAGTCCTGAATATTTGGCAGCTAAAGGTACAAACTGCAATTTTGCCTTGATGCATTCAACCGGCCATTTCCCCGGAAACAGTGAAGTGGATGTTCCTTTGAGCTATGCCGATTATTATTATGTAGAGGCATTGATGCGTTTAAAAAAACTGACTGAAAAATAAATACCATGACTAATCTATTAAAAACAACAGTCATTTTAGTATGTAGCCTGTGTTTCTCCCTGGCGGGAAAAGCGCAGCAGGACGGTACGCTGGATCGTGCCTTTTGGGTGGAAACCTTAACCCGTATTGCCGACCCGGTGTTGACAAACCTGAGTAACAATACACTGAAGAAGAATATGCCTTACGAATCTCTGTCGAAAGACAGAAGCGATTTCTCTCATCTGGAAGCTGTCGGTCGCCTGATCTGCGGTATTGCTCCCTGGTTGGAACTGGGACCTGACAATACACCGGAAGGACAATTGCGCGATAAATATATCCGCCTGACCGTAAAAGGTTTGAAGAATGCTGTAAATCCCGACTCGCCCGACTATCTGGTTTTTGGTAAACCTTATCAACCCCTGGTGGATGCTGCTTTCCTGGCACAGGGATTGCTGCGTGCTCCGAAACAGTTGTGGGGAAACCTCGACCCGCAGGCGAAAGAATGGATGATTACCGAATTGAAACGTAGCCGCAATATTAAACCCTGGGAAAACAACTGGTTGCTATTCGCATCTACGGTAGAAGCCGCTTTGCTTGAATTTACCGGTGAATGTGATATGGAGCGTCTAACCTATGGCGTTTACAAATTCCGTGATCAGTGGTATAAAGGGGATGCTTTGTATGGCGATGGCCCTGATTTCCACATGGACTATTATAACAGCTTCGTTATCCATCCGATGCTGACGGATGTATTGTTGGTTATGAAGAAGCATGCTATCGATGGAGCTGATTTTGCAGAGACACAGTTGCCTCGTCATACCCGGTATGCGGAACAACTGGAACGATTTATCTCGCCGGAAGGTACTTTCCCTGTGGTAGGTCGTTCTATCGTATATCGCTTCGGAGCATTCCACGCACTGGCACAAGCCAGCCTGATGCATATACTGCCTGAACGGGTAAAACCGGCACAGGTACGTTGCGGCCTGACTGCCGTGATCCGTAATGTGATGAAGTCACCGAAAAACTTCGACGCGAACGGTTGGTTACGTGTAGGCTTCACCGGTGAACAAATCGATATGTCAGAGTCTTATATAAATACGGGGAGTGTATATCTTTGTGCAGTAGGTTTGTTGCCGCTGGGGTTACCGGCAACCGACGAGTTCTGGTCGGCTCCTTACACCGAATGGACGAATCTTCGTGCCTGGAACGGTGAAAGCGATGTGAAAGCCGATCATGCGCTTAAGTAATTGAAAATGGAGAATTGAAAATTAAAGATAAAATAAGAAGATGAAAACAAATTATGAATTGCGTTATGCTGCGCATCCGGAAGATGCAAAGCTGTACGATACCAAGCGTATTCGTCGGGATTTCCTGATCGAGACGGTTTTCGTACCGAATGAAGTGAATATGGTTTATTCCATGTACGACCGAATGATCGTAGGTGGTGCAATGCCTGTCGGCGAAGTATTGAAATTGGAAGCGATCGATCCGTTGAAAGCTCCTTATTTTCTAACGCGCCGTGAAATGGGTATTTTCAGTGTAGGCGGTCCCGGTATTGTGAAAGCCGGAGATGCTACATTCGAACTGGATTTTAAAGAAGCACTTTATCTGGGTTCGGGTGACCGTGAAGTAACTTTCGAAAGCAAGGACCCGAAGAATCCGGCTAAGTTCTACTTCAATTCTACCACGGCTCATCGTAACTATCCTGATAAGAAAGTGACGAAGGCGGATGCTGTTGTTGCCGCTATGGGTTCGCTGGAAATGTCGAACGACCGTAATATCAACAAGATGATCGTGAATCAGGTATTGCCCACCTGCCAGTTGCAGATGGGGATGACCGAACTGAAACCGGGTAGCGTATGGAACACGATGCCGGCACACGTTCACAGCCGTCGTATGGAAGCTTATTTCTATTTCGATATCCCTGAGGATCAGGCTATCTGCCACTTTATGGGGGAGGTAGATGAAACCCGTCATATCTGGATGAAAGGCGACCAGGCTGTTTTGTCTCCTGAATGGTCTATCCACAGTGCGGCTGCTACTCACAATTATACCTTTATCTGGGGTATGGGTGGTGAGAACCTCGATTATGGCGATCAGGATTTTTCTAAAATTACAGACTTAAAATAAATCGAGTACTAAAATGGTAAATTTCTCATTAGAAGGAAAAGTGGCACTTGTAACAGGTGCTTCTTACGGAATTGGTTTTGCATTGGCTACAGCCTTTGCCCAAGCTGGTGCAAAGATCGTTTTCAACGATATCAAACAGGAATTGGTAGATAAAGGTTTGGCTGCTTACAAAGCGGAAGGCATTGAGGCAAAAGGATATGTTTGTGATGTAACCAATGAAGAGCAGGTAAATATTATGGTTGCCCAGATCGAGAAAGAAGTAGGTGTGATCGATATCCTGGTAAATAATGCCGGTATTATCAAACGTATTCCGATGCATGAAATGTCGGCTGCCGAATTCCGTCAGGTGATCGATGTCGACCTGAACGCTCCGTTCATCGTTTCAAAAGCAGTTATCCCTTCCATGATCAAAAAAGGTCACGGAAAGATCATCAATATCTGTTCTATGATGAGCGAACTGGGACGTGAAACCGTTTCTGCTTATGCGGCTGCTAAGGGCGGTTTGAAGATGCTGACTCGTAATATCGCTTCCGAATACGGTCAATATAACATCCAGTGTAACGGTATCGGTCCGGGGTATATTGCTACTCCGCAGACAGCTCCGCTTCGTGAAACTCAACCGGACGGCTCACGTCATCCGTTCGATTCTTTCATTATCGCAAAGACACCGGCTGCCCGTTGGGGTACTCCGGAAGATTTGATGGGACCGGCCGTATTCCTCGCTTCTGATGCATCCGACTTCGTAAACGGACATGTGTTGTATGTTGACGGCGGTATCCTGGCTTATATCGGAAAACAACCCTGATAATTAGTTATAGTAAAGACAGTTGTCTTTATAGATAAAAAAGATTCCTTCCGGGAGAAATTCAGATTTCTTTCGGAAGGAATTTCATTTTCTACCGGATGGAACTAAAATCGGAATCCGATTATGTTATGATGATTATTATAAGATAATAATTGTCTTTGCGTAAAAAGGAAATTGTATGACACTGATCTTATTCCTTTACTTATTCCGAGTTGCTTTATCAATTACCGGAAAAACAAAAAGAATTGATGATTGCCATTTGCAAGGAAGGAAAAGCTACGGCTTTAATATCCGGGAAATTTATCCATAAATATAGCCTGCCGTCGAGTAGTTCCGTTCAATCGGCATTAAAAGGATTGCTGGAGAAAGATTTTGTAACGAAGGAAGGGCCCTTTTATATGGTCTATGATCGTTTTTTTTCTTTGTGGCTGAAGCGTAATTTTTAGAAGAAGAAAGAAGAAGGCACCTCGAAGCACCTTCTTCTTGTATTGTTATTACCAACCAGTCGGTTGTTCGATATTCGGATTGGCAGTAGCCTCTGTTTGCGGTATTGGCCATGAGTCATATTTCGGGAACGTACAACTTCTCTCTTCTACGATCACGAAAGATTGGCTATTCGGATTCCATGCCCCCTGGGCCATACCTGTCATTGTTTTACTTCCGATTTCCCAACGGCGGATATCCCAGAAACGCTTTCCTTCAAAAGAAAGTTCGACACGGCGTTCACGTCGATACAATTCACGTACTTTTTCCTGCGTGTTGTATACCGATTTATTCATATTGGGCATTCCTGCACGGTTACGGATCATATTGATGTATTTCTCAACATTCGGATTCTGCCAGTCGCCGGTTTCTACCAGACATTCCACATAATCCAATAATACTTCCGCATAACGGTACAAAGGAAAATACAAACTACCACCACCGGGATTTGGTCTGTCTTGTTCATCCAGAAACTTTTTCAACCAATATCCGGTTCGTGAAGCACCTACTTTTCCCACTTGATCAGCTCCTCCTTCTTCAAAAGGTTTATATGCATAGTTCGCAAAAGAAGTTTCGTCATCAGGTAAAACAACTGTCGCATACAAACGAGGGTCGCGATCTTTATACAACGGCTCACGCTCGAATTTAGTCCGTTCATCTGCCGGCAGATCGCTTAAAGCAACTCCGTCGGCTGTTTCAAATGCGTCTACGAACGATCTCAATACGCTGGCAGCTCCCTGACCGCTTAGAGTTTGGGGTGCATTGCGGAACCAGGCTTCCGAACAACCGCTACCCCTGTACATAATACGTTCTTTATTATCCTGTCCTGTATAACGGAACATATCACGATAGTTTTTACCTGGATCGCCATCGGTTGCCGTACTGTAGTATAATTCAAAGTTACCGCTATCGATAATAGCCTTGGCTGCTATTTTGGCAATATCGTATTGCTTGAACTGCAAATTCAGATCCATCTTTAAAGTCAATGCGTATGCAGCACACATACGGTCACGGCGATCTCTATCCCAGATAAAAGGAAATACTTTGTCGTCTTTAATGGCGATTACGGCATCCAACTCCTGATTGATAAAATCCAAACATTCCTGTACCGTTTTCCGGGGTTGATAAATTTCTTCACCATTAAGCGTTCGGTCCTGAATTGGAATTCCATCATGCTGTCCGTAAAAAAGTAATAATTGCATGTGATACCACGCACGCCACGTACGTGCTTCCGCACGCATTCTTTCTCTTTCTGTCTCTTCTACAAAATAGGCATTGTCTACATGCTCCAGAAAACGGTTACAACGGCGGATTCGTATATAATACTGTGTCCATATATCGTTCATGTAACCTCCGGTTGTGGTGGTTACCGAACCATTTCCCATATTGACGATCTCACCTTTGAAATTGCCCGACCAGTATAAATTGTCGGTGGCACCCTCCAAATGTACATAAGATAAATAAGGGGCAGTGTAATGATATGTACCCTGCGGCCAATATTTACATTCGCCTAATGCGGCACTACATTCGTTTGTTGTACCCCAAAAATCATCATCTGTCACAGCAGTCGGATGATCTCGTGTTAAAAAATCTTCACAGCCGCAGAGTATCAGAGAGGCTGTAAGCAATGTCAATACTTTTCTTGAAAATATATTATTTAATTCCATAATGCTATCTGTTTTAGAAATTCAAATTAACGCCGAAAGAATATGTCTTCACCAAAGGATATGAACTCATCTGTCCTCTACTTTCCGGATCCACCAGATCGTCTTTGGCAAATGTGAAAGGATTCTGGGCATTTATATACAAACGGATACTTGAGATACCGATTTTCTTTAATCCGATCTGATCGAAAGTATATCCCAACTGCATATATTTCACACGGCAGTAACTGGCATCGAAAAACCAGAAATCCGATTGGTGGCCGTTGTTGCCGTAAGTGGCATTAGGAGCAAGACGCGGATAACGCGCGTTAGGATTGTCCGGCGTCCAGTAATCTGTTTGCACAGATAGCGGAGTCAACCCATCGCCGGATGTATCCAGACCGAATGAATAAGGTGCGGAATAATAAGCGTCGACACCGGTCACGCCTTGAAACAGGACTTCCAGATTCCAATTTTTCCAATCCAGCGAGATATTGGCAAAGTAGTTTAACTTAGGTTGCGCATCTCCCCTGATGACACGGTCTTCTGTTGATATTTTACCGTCTTTATTGTTATCAATATAATGAATATCACCCGGTTGCTGTCCGTCATAAATAACAACACCTTCTTTCGGTACCCAGTTGCCTGTTGCGTCTTTGTTAAAATCACTCTCTTGCAGTAAACCGGCAGTCGGATAAACATAAAAACTGCTTAATGCATATCCTTCTTTGTTTATGCTTCCTCCATTATCATACGGACCGCCAAACAGACTTTTGATTTTATTTTCATTATGACTTAAACCTCCGTGGATGTTGAAGCTAAAATCCTTCGTCAATCTTTTACTGTAATTAAGGTCTATTTCCCAACCTTTGTTTCTCAGTTCTCCGGAATTCAAATAGGTTTTCCCTGTTCCTCCGATAAAAGAAATAGGCGGCTCGAGAATCAGGTCTTTAGTCAGCTTATTATAATAATCAATCGTAATATCCAGATCCTTAAATAAGCGGATATCAGCTCCGACATTTAGCATCTGAACGGTTTCCCAGGTTAAATTGGGGTTGCCATATACTTCTTCATTGCCATTACCTGCATTGATCAAGTTCTGATATTTATACAATTTATCAATGTTCTCATTACCCAATGAACCGTAAGAACCTCTTATTTTCAGATTGTTTACGAACTTCAGATTTTTCATGAATGGTTCTTCGTGTACATTCCAACCGACACCGATGGAAGGGAATACACCGAATTTATGACCTTTGCCAAAACGGGAAGATCCGTCGCGACGAACAGTTGCCTCCAGTAAATAACGATCATTGAATGTATAATTGGCTTTGGCAAACATAGAAACCATCGCCCATTGGTCCCAGTCTCCGCTATTAGTCAGTTCCTGATTGTATCCTCCTATTACGAACAAACGATGTTTGTTTTTTTCGAATGTATACTCGGCGGTTCCACCAATATAGTAATAGCTACTTCTGTCTTTTCCTGCCGAATTGATAGCTCCCCAGGTTTGCAGGAAAGCATCTGTTTCATAATCGAAGAAATTGTAAGAACGTCTTTGACGACTGTTTGCCGTGCTACTGATACGATAGGAGTATTGTCCACGTAAAATCAATTTGGGGAGTACTTCCCAACGGGGAGCGATATTAATACTGATGTTATCTTCCAGTGCTTTAAACTGCCCACCGCGTTCAAGCATGGCAGCCGGGTTTCGTTGTTCAGGACGGTTCCCATAATAGGTGATATGGCTGCCTTCTTTCTTCGGATATACCGGAATAATAGTCGGAGACGTCCGGTACGTATATCCGATAATGTCGCCTGTATAAGATTCGTCCCTGTACATCGGTTCATACCGATTCGTGCGATAAGAATTGAAGTCCATATTGACAGACAGGTTATCCAATAGATTGACTGAGGTATTCGCCCTGATATTCAGCCGATCCGACTTGGCCTTTTTTATCAGACCTTCATTTTGAAGATAGTTTACCGTCAAAGCAAAACGCGCCAGGTTGCTACCACCGGATATACCAACAGAATGACTATGAATCAAACCATCCTTAAACAAGTAATCCATCCAGTCCGTATCCGGATATTTTATCGGATCCGTGTGACTGCGAGTTGCATTAATTGTCTCCGGCGAATAAGTCGGATCGCCTCCTATATTCGTATTTGCCACATTTACCATCTCCATATACGTGGCTGCATCAACGAACTCCGGCAGGTAAGTTGCCTGCTGAACGCCCAGATATCCGTTATAAGAAACGCTCACTTTTCCCGGCATGCCGCGTTTCGTTTTTACAACGATTACACCGTTAGCGGCACGGGCACCATAAATAGCGGCAGCGGCAGCATCTTTCAATACAGTTACACTCTCAATTGTATTCGGGTCTAACTGATTCATGTCCATAGGGATACCATCGACTAACACCAGCGGGTCGTTGTTAGTCATAAGGGAAGAGATACCACGGATTTTAATTGTAGCCGCATCGGCACCCGGCAAACCGGAACCTTGCGACACACTCAGACCGGTAATACCTCCCTGTAAAGATTGTGATAAAGAAGTAATCGGTTTGGTTACCATATTTTTGGTGACATCCAGTGTTGAAACGGAGGAAACAGAATTTATTCTTCTTTCTTCCGAAATACCGGTTACGATTACTTCATCCAGTTCTTCCGAATCGGAACTCAAAGATACCGTCAGGTTACTGATTGCGCGGGAAACAACATGTTCATAATCTTTAAAACCCAGGAATTTGAAAACAAGTATATCTCCTCGTTTGGCATTAATGGAGAAATATCCGTTCTGGTCGCTCACTGTTCCTATATTTGTTCCTTTTACAAATATATTAACACCGGCCAACGGGAAGGGTGGCTCTGTCTGTTCAAGAACTTGTCCCTGGACCATCCAGGGTCTGTCGTTATCGGCTGCATAGCCGATGCTGATTCCCATACAGAAAAATAGTATGATCAGATTAAGGCAATAAGACTTCCGTCTTTTTGTTTGTAACATCTCTTTGCATAAGTTTGTCTTCATGCGGAGTATGATTTAAGGTATCCATTAATTCCCGGAATGGATAGTTATAAAATAAAGAAGGCGTGGGATTTGTTGGATATATCATTGTTTGAGTCTTTCGACTGTTCCTCCAGGTGATATAAACAACAACCCACGCTTTCTTTATCCTTGGATACACACATACAGACGTATGTTGTGTACAGCAAGCAAAGATGCATGAGCGTTTTTAGTTGTCTATTATCCCTTTGGACTGAAATTGTCGAGATTTCATTTGAGGATTAATATATCTAAACGCTTCTATGTGAAATTGTAATACGGTGATGAGTGCGCGATAATGTTATCGCATCACATCCGATTTTGTCATTCGGTACTGCCTCTGATATAAAGAAGCACCTCTTTGCATAAGCTTGTTTGCATACGAAGTTTAGTTTAAGGTATCCATTAATTCCCGGAATGGATGTTTATAAAATAAAGAAAGCGTGGGGGAACTGTTGATATATCATCAAATGAGGCTCTCGACTGCCCGTCCAAAATGATATAAACAACACCCCACGCCCTTTATCCTCGATACACACATACGAGCGCATGTGTACATAACAAGCAAAGGTGCGTGAGCGTTTTTGTTGCCTATTATCCTTTTGGACTGAAATTGTCGAGATTTCATTTGGAGAATAATATCTTTTTTACGCTTCTACATTAATTAATAAGTTGTGCTGACAACGCTTTGTCTTTTTAGGCACATCGCAAATGTATGAAAAAAGAAATTGTAAAACAATATAAGAAATGTAATTTACCGATTGAATTTACGTCAGAACTCTTCTTCCCTGAAAAAATACGTTTCTGAATCGAAAAAGGTGAGTTTTAACTCTCGTAACAAGTGGTTACATTGTTCAAAGGAGATGGTTTTTAAGAAAATCAAACAATTGTTTACGCTGATCGGTATCCGCCCCTCCGAATTTAGGGCCTACATGTGAGAAGAAAATTCGCTTTAAACGAAGCATAATCTCGTTTAAAACGAGATTTAGGCGGATTGCAGTCGAGAATGGGGCAAAAAAATCCCGAAATGTTTTCACTTCGGGATTTCTTATATTATAAAGGTCGCAATTACTTGTTGTATTTGCTCCAGTCTACATTATGCATGTCGCCGCTGGCTGCCAGTTCTTCGTGGAAAGCGAAGCAACATTTCAGGTTCTGCGGAGTATGGCCTTTCACACCCATTGCCAGATATTCTCTCAACAACGGCTGGTAATCCGGGTGAACACAATTGTCGATAATGCAGTTAGCGCGTTCGATCGGTGATTTTCCGCGCAGGTCGGCTACGCCATATTCAGAGATGATAATCTTTACTGAGTGTTCGCTGTGATCCAGGTGAGATACCATCGGAACGAAAGCGCTGATCTTACCGTCTTTGGCTGTAGAAGGAGTGGTGAAGATAGACAACATCGCTGAACGGGTAAAGTCTCCAGATCCACCGATACCATTCATCATTCTTGTTCCTGATACATGAGTAGAGTTGATATTACCGAAGATATCGGCTTCCAGAGCCGTATTGATTGCAAACAATACAAGGGCGTAGGAACGAGCCACTTCCGGATTGTTGGAGATTTCTTGCGGACGAAGAAGGATCTTGTCTTTGAAGAAATCGAGGTTACCGTAAATTTCACGGATTACTTCATTACTTACAGACAAAGAACAACCGCTGGCAAATTTCACGCGGCCTTCTTTCATCAGGCTGATAACTGCATCCTGGATAACTTCTGTATATACATTGAATGCAGGAATATCCTTGTTAGCACCCATGCAACCTAAAACGGCATTGGCAACATTTCCTACGCCACTTTGCAGGGGAACGAATTCTTTCGGCAGACGGCCGGCTTTAATTTCGCTTACAAGGAAGTCGGCAACATTTTTACCGATAGCCATTGTAACGTCATCCAGCGGTGAGAATTTACCACCTTCGTTCGGTTCTTCTGTTTTTACGATACCAACGATCTTTGCCGGATCTACTTTAATATAAGGAGTACCGATACGGTCGGACGGAGTATATACTGGAATTTCACGACGGTAAGGAGGATCTGCCGGTTCGTAGATGTCGTGCATGCCGCGGATTTCTTTCGGGTGTCTACTATTCAACTCGATGATGATACGGTCAGCCATACGACAAACTGTAGGTACGATACCTACGCCGCTGGTCGGGATGATCTCGCCGTCTTCGGTTACATCGGCAGCCTCAACGATTGCTACATCGATCTTTCCAAGGAAACCATAACGTAAGTCCTGTGCCAGTTCAGACAGGTGCATGTCGAAATACTGTGCTCCGTGAGCATTCAGTAATGCGCGTAAGTCTTTGTTTGATTGGTACGGAGTACGGAATTTAATAGCATTGGCGCGAGCTAATTCGCCATCCAGTTTATCACCGGTAGAAGCTCCGGTAAACATACCGATCTGGAAAGGATTTCCTTTTGCATGTTCTTCCATCGCTTTTTTTGCAATGGCACCCGGAACGATTTTCGGGCATCCGGCCGGTGTAAAACCACTGAATCCGACGTTGTCGTTATGATGAACGAACGAAGCAGCTTCTTCAGCTGTAATGAATTTTAAAGCCATGATATTATACTGTTTTATATTAGATAAATACTTATTGGTCAGCTAAACGGCTGCAAAGGTATTAAAAAAGAAAATAGGTCAATACTTGCGGTTAAGTATTTCTGAGTAAATAACAGCTTTTCTTAACTCTTCGATATTATTGAACTCAATATCCTCTAAAAGAGAATGTTCTTCTTCGGTCGGAAAATTCATGATAGGGGATGAACTGACTTTGGATTGGTGGATTTCCTGTTCGGCTGACAGGAAAGGATTCGACTTCCTTGTCTCTTTTTTATTTTTTTTCTTCTCAGGAATAGCGGTTGCTATGGTTTGTTGTTTGGGACGATCATTCGTTGCCTCTTCCAGGATTTCCCAAAAGCCTTTGCCAGAGGGAGTATGTTCCTCTTGTGTTGTGTCGTATTCGGGTTGTCCCAACACTTGAGTCGGACGTTTTTTCTTGTTCTTTGAACTGAATAAACCGCTCACTGCTGCAACTATCAGGAAAACAATATATATCCAATCGCCCAGGTTATCCATAACTTTGATTATTTTTGCACTCCAAATGTACGAAGATTTATTGAATGATGAAAGAATGAAGAGATTTATAAAAGGTATAAAAGTAAATAAGGGTAACTTCACAGCCACCCTTATTCGATTTAACCAAAACCTTAACTATGAAAAAATTTACGTTTTTCGTATGCAAATATAGCTGTCAGAATCGAACTGTGCAAGCCTTTGGCGGTTTATTTTTATAGAATACATGTATTTAAATTTTATTAACGGTAACAAAATGACGAATCAGGAAAATGGCGCAGACTTAAAATCTGCAGCCGGAAATGAGGAGAAAAAGTTATTCATCGAGACCTACGGGTGCCAGATGAATGTAGCAGACAGTGAGGTGGTAGCTTCCATCATGAAAATGGACGGATACACTATGACCGACAAGATTGAAGAAGCGGATGCGGTTTTTGTAAATACCTGTTCGGTACGCGATAATGCGGAACAGAAAATTTACGGGCGGCTTCAGTATTTTCAGTCTCTGAAGCGGAAAAAGAAATCACTGATCGTGGGCGTGCTGGGATGTATGGCCGAACGGGTGAAAGAGGAACTGATCAATGTGCATCATGCCGATCTGGTAGTAGGTCCGGACTCTTATATGGATCTGCCTAACCTGGTAGGTGCTGTCGAACATGGGGAAAAGGCGATCAATGTCGAACTTTCCACCCAGGAAACCTATAAAGATGTGATGCCCCTGAAGTTGGGCGGTGTGCATATCTCCGGTTTTGTGTCGATCATGCGTGGGTGTAATAACTTTTGTACGTATTGTATCGTACCTTATACCCGTGGACGCGAGCGTAGCCGCGATGTGGAAAGTATCCTGAGTGAAATAAGGGATATGCGTGACAAAGGTTTTAAAGAGGCGACCTTGCTCGGACAGAATGTGAATTCGTATGCTTTCGAAAAAGACGGTGAAACGGTTACTTTCCCCATGCTATTGGAACGTGTGGCGGAGGAGGCTCCGAATATGCGCATCCGCTTTGTGACCTCTCATCCAAAAGATATGAGCGACGATACACTCCGTGTGATAGCCGCCCATAATAATATATGTAAGTACATACATCTGCCAGCCCAGTCGGGTAGCTCGAAGATTCTGAAGGTGATGAACCGTAAATATACCCGTGAATGGTATCTCGATCGTATCGCCGCTATTCGCCGTATCGTTCCGGAAGCTTCGATTGCAACCGATCTGTTCTGTGGTTTTCATTCGGAAACGGAAGAAGATTATGAAGAAACACTCTCCTTGATGCGCGAAGTCAGATATGACGCTGCTTTCCTGTTCAAATATTCCGAACGTCCCGGAACCTATGCGGCCAAACATCTTCCTGATACGGTATCGGAAGAAGAAAAAGTACGTCGCCTGCAGGGGATGATCGATTTACAGAATCAGCTGTCGGAAGAAAGTAACCTGCGTGATATAGGAAAAGAGTTTGAGGTCCTGATCGAAGGTTTCTCCAAACGTTCACGCGAACAGTTGTTCGGGCGTACCAGTCAGAACAAAGTGGTTATTTTCGATAAGAAAAACTATAAAGTCGGACAATTTGTGAAGGTAAGGATCAACAGAGCCTCTTCGGCAACATTATTCGGTGAACCGGTAGAATGATGAGTGCGAACCAGCAGGTTTAGAAATGGTTAAATAATTATAATCTGCCGGTTGTCTCGCAATTTATTCGTTCTTTTGCAGAAAAATTGGGAGGTATGCGCTCTGTGCGTATCTCCTTAATTTGTTGAATAATAATAAGGGTACGTCTGATGGCTGAAAATAATAAGGTTAGCTCGGTTTCTTTTTTTAATTCTCGTCTCACTTCCATTATCAGTATAGCGCTGGTGCTATTTCTGCTAGGATTGATTTTGTTGATGGGGCTACTGGGAAATCAGTTATCGGTTTATGTGAAGGAAAATATTTCATTTTCCATTGTTTTGAAAGATAATCAGAAAGAGGCAGACATCAAGAAGATGCAGAAAAGCCTGGACGCACTTCCTTTTATCAAGTCTACCGAATACATTTCTAAAGAACAAGCCGCGAAAGAACTCGAAGAAGAGTTAGGCGAAAACCCGGAAACATTTCTTGGCTTTAATCCCCTTCAGGCTTCGATCGAGGTAAAACTGCATTCCGAATATGCCAATCCGGACAGCCTGCAGCACATAGAAAAGAAAATAAAAACATATACTTCTGTATCCGACCTGCTTTACCGTAAAGACATGATGCAGATGGTAAACGATAATATGAAACGTCTGAGCATTATCCTGCTCACACTGGCCGTAATGCTGATGGCCATATCATTTGTACTGATCAGTAATACGATCCGGTTATTGATCTATTCCAAACGTTTTTTGATCCATACAATGAAATTGGTAGGGGCGACTTCCGGTTTTATACGCCGGCCTTTTGTCCGTTATAATGTGGTAAGTGGTATTTTTGCCTCTATCCTTGCAATATTGATGCTGACTGGTTCGTTATATTACTTACAACACGAGTTGGACGGCTTTATTCAATTATTGGATATGAAGGCTTTACTGGTGGTTTATGCCGCAGTATTCCTGCTGGGAATACTGTTGTCTATTACGGCTACCATTTTTGCTGTAAACAAGTATCTCCGTATGGGTGTTGATAAGTTGTATTACATTTAAAATAAACAAAGAGAGATGGCTAAAAGAGATTTTGCATTCGGTAAAGAAAATTTTATTCTGATTGCAGTTGCTGTAGCAGTAATCATTATTGGTTTCATGTTGATGAGTGGTGGTGGATCAGGTGATGCAACCAGTTTTAATCCGGAAATATTCAGTACACGACGTATTGTTGTTGCGCCGGTGGTAACTGTGATCGGTTTCGGTCTGATGATTGTAGGAATCCTGAAGAACAGTAAAGGTAAAGAAGTAACCGAATGAGTTGGTTAGAGGCCTTAGTGCTGGGAATCGTACAGGGACTGACGGAGTATCTTCCTGTAAGCAGTAGCGGTCATCTGGCAATCGGATCGGCCCTGTTTGGAATTGAAGGAGAAGAGAATCTGACATTTACGATCGTAGTCCATGTGGCTACGGTACTTAGTACATTAGTAATACTCTGGAAAGAGATCGAATGGATATTTCGCGGGTTATTCAAGTTTGAGATGAATAGCGAAACACGTTATGCGATCAATATCCTGATTTCGATGATACCGGTCGGTATCGTGGGAGTCTTTTTCAAAGATAAAGTCGAAGCTATCTTTGGCTCGGGTTTGCTTATCGTCGGTTGTATGTTGCTGGTAACGGCTGCTTTGCTGGCATTTTCTTATTATGCAAAGCCGCGGCAGAAAGAAAATATTTCGATGAAAGACGCTTTTATTATCGGTCTATCACAGGCTTGTGCAGTCTTGCCGGGACTATCACGTTCGGGTACAACGATTGCTACGGGTTTATTGTTGGGTAATAATAAGGCGAAACTGGCTCAGTTTTCTTTCTTGATGGTGATCCCTCCGATTTTGGGTGAAGCTTTATTGGATGTATTGAAGATGGTTAAGGGTGAAGATGTGGCCGGAGATATTCCGACACTTTCACTGGTCGTTGGTTTTGTAGCAGCTTTCCTATCCGGTTGTCTGGCTTGTAAGTGGATGATCAATATTGTGAAAAAAGGAAAGTTGATCTACTTTGCTATTTATTGTGCAATAGCCGGTTTGATCACTATTGCATGTACATTGATGAAATAATATAGAATGGATTTTATAGCAGGAGAGGTTTTATATTTTAACAAACCGTTGACATGGACGTCGTTCGATCTGGTGAACAAGTTCCGGTATAAGTTGTCGCGGAAGCTGAAAGTAAAAAAGATAAAGGTCGGACATGCCGGAACGCTTGATCCGTTGGCTACCGGGGTAATGATCGTTTGTACCGGGAAAGCGACCAAAAGGATCGATGAATTCCAGTATCAGACCAAAGAATACGTTGCAACGCTGAAACTGGGTGAGACAACGCCTTCTTTCGACCTGGAAAAAGAGATAGATGCTGTATATCCGACAGAACATATAACCCGGGAGATGGTAGAAGAGGTACTGAATTCGTTTGTAGGTACCATCCAACAGATCCCCCCGGTTTTTTCTGCTTGTAAAGTGGATGGGAAGCGTGCTTATGAACTGGCACGCAAAGGTGAAGAAGTGGAGTTGAAGTCGAAGACATTGGTGATCGACGAAATGGAGTTACTGGAATGTAACCTGCCGGTCATTAAGATCCGTGTGGTGTGTAGCAAAGGTACTTATATCCGTGCTTTGGCCCGTGATATCGGTACGGCTTTACATTCGGGTGCTCATCTGATCGGGTTGGAACGTACCCGGATCGGAGATATAACATTGGATAAATGCATGAATCCGGAAGAGATAGATGCCTTTCTGGATGAGGCGGTAGGAGATTGTCCGGCTGGTGAAGTTGGATTTGTATCCTCTGACAAATGATAAGAATAAAAAGAAAATAAATAAAGTAACATTATGAAGCTGTCTAAATTCAAATTTAATTTACCGGAGGATTTGATCGCTCTTCATCCTGCAAAGAACAGGGATGAGTCCCGTATGATGGTTGTTAATCGTAACACCGGCGAAATAGAGCATAAGGTATTTAAAGATCTGTTGGACTATTTTGGAGAGAAAGATGTATTCATCTTCAATAACACGAAGGTTTTCCCAGCCCGTTTGTACGGGAATAAAGAAAAAACCGGTGCACGTATTGAAGTATTTTTGCTGCGTGAACTGAACGAAGATCTGCGTCTTTGGGATGTATTGGTAGATCCGGCACGTAAGATACGTATCGGTAACAAACTGTATTTCGGAGAAGACGATTCGATGGTGGCTGAAGTCATTGACAACACAACTTCACGTGGCCGTACACTGCGTTTCCTGTATGACGGTAACCATGACGAATTTAAAAAAGCATTATATGCATTGGGCGAAACCCCGCTGCCAAAATATATCGACCGTTCGGTCGAACCGGAGGATGAAGATCGTTACCAGAACATTTTCGCTACGGAAGAAGGAGCTGTTGTTGCTCCTGCTGCCGGTCTTCATTTCAGCCGTGAACTGATGAAACGTCTGGAAATTAAAGATTGTCGTTTTGCTTTCCTGACTGTTCATTCCGGACTGGGTAATTTCCGTGAGATCGACGTGGAAGACCTGACAAAGCATAAGATGGACTCCGAACAAATGATCGTAAACGGGGATGTTGTCGATATCGTGAACAAAGGTAAAGACGACGGACGCCAGATTTGTGCCGTAGGAACCTCCGTGATGCGTGCTGTTGAAACAGCAGTTAGCACGGACGGACACCTGAAAGAATTCGAAGGATGGACCAATAAGTTCATTTTCCCTCCGTATGATTTCAGTGTGGCAACCAGCATGATCACAAATTTCCACATGCCGTTGTCTACTCTCCTGATGATGACTGCTTCATTCGGAGGTTACGATTTGATTATGGATGCCTATGAAGTGGCATTGAAAGAAAAGTATCGTTTCGGTGCTTACGGTGATGCCATGCTGATCTTATAATCGTTGACTATGGCTATTGCATACCTTGCTTTAGGTACGAATATAGGAAATAAAAGACGGAATATGATAACGGCCGCCGCGCTGTTAGCTGAAAGGGTGGGAGACGTTCTCGCCCTTTCAGGTTTTTACGAAACGGAGCCCTGGGGCTTTCAGTCCGACAATACATTCCTGAATGCAGCCTTACAGCTGGAAACTTCATTGTCGCCGTTGGAACTGCTGAAAGCAACGCAGCAGATCGAACTGGAAATGGGACGAACGCAGAAGAGTAACGGAGCATATCACGACCGTATTATCGATATCGATATATTGCTGTATGACGATCTTATTCTGCAGACTCCGGAGCTGACCTTGCCGCATCCTCTGATGCATGAGCGTCAGTTTGTAATGGAGCCGTTGGCGGAGATTGCCCCTAACGTGATCCATCCGGTTTTTAAGAAGCCGGTAATCTCTCTTATGTAAGTGCAACATTTTGTGTTTTCTTTCTGTTTTTCAAATGAACGAATAAAAATAAAACAATGAACGATAAAGAAAAAATCCTGACAGGTGGCGGTATGGTCTTCAAGAAAAAGGCCACTGAAGAAAATACCGGAGAAAGGAAAATCAAATATTCTGATTTTCTGAAAGGTACTCATAAATCGGGTTCGGCTAAGATGAAAGCTGAATACAAGTATAAAAAAGCACTTCGTAACACAAAGAAGAAAAAATAATTTTCAATTTTCAATTTTGAATTCTCAATTATTTGTATCTTTGCAACCGAATTGATGTGGATAGATTTGTATTGCTTGCAACCACAGGAAAAAATGCTAAAAACAAGATACTTTTCTTAGCCGTTCGGCATATATGATCCTTCCGTTATCAATTCATTATTAATAATCAATTGTCAGTGTCAGGTTCAGTCTATGGTTTTTATAACTGTCACTTGTCATCTGTCAACTAATTTAAAAGTAATGAGTTATTTATTCACCTCCGAATCGGTGTCCGAAGGGCACCCCGATAAAGTAGCCGATCAGATATCGGATGCTTTGCTGGATGAGTTTCTTGCTTACGACAAGAACTCGAAAGTTGCTTGCGAAACCCTTGTTACAACCGGACAGGTTGTCTTGGCTGGAGAAGTTAAATCAAGTGCTTATGTAGATGTGCAGGATGTGGCACGCAACGTGATCGAAAAGATTGGTTACACCAAGAGTGAATACCAGTTCGAAGCAAAATCATGCGGTGTGTTCTCATCTATCCACGAACAGAGTGGAGATATTAACCGTGGTGTTGAACGCGAAGATCCTTATAACCAGGGAGCAGGCGACCAGGGTATGATGTTTGGCTATGCTACAAATGAAACTGAGAATTACATGCCTCTGGCGCTGGATCTTTCACACAGCTTGTTGTGGGAACTGGCAGAGATACGTAAGAATGAAAATGACCTGATGCCTTACCTCCGTCCGGATGCAAAGAGCCAGGTAACTATTGAATACGATGACAACGGTAAGCCGTTACGCATCGATACGATCGTTGTATCTACCCAACATGACGAATTCATCGGTCCGAAAGGCATCAGCCAGGAAGAAGCCGATATCGCCATGCAGAAGAAGATTGCAGCAGATGTAAAGAATATCCTGGTACCTCGTGTAAAGGCGCAATATCCGGCCCACGTACAGGCTTTGTTCAACGATGATATCATTTATCATGTGAATCCGACCGGCAAGTTCGTGATTGGTGGTCCTCACGGTGATACAGGCCTGACCGGCCGTAAGATCATTGTGGATACGTATGGTGGCAAGGGTGCTCACGGTGGTGGTGCATTCTCCGGTAAAGACCCCTCAAAGGTAGACCGCTCGGCCGCTTATGCTGCTCGTCATATCGCTAAGAACCTGGTTGCAGCCGGTGTCGCCGACGAAATGCTGGTACAGGTTTCTTATGCAATTGGTGTAGCCAAGCCGATGAACATTTTTGTAAATACCTTCGGTCGCTCCAATGTCAAGTTTACCGACGGTGAGATTGCAGAAAAGATCTGGGACATTTTCGATATGCGTCCGAAAGCAATCGAAGAACGCCTGAAACTACGTAACCCGATCTATCTGGAAACAGCCTCTTACGGTCATATGGGACGTAAACCGGAAACAGTGACAAAAACATTCACCTCCCGTTACAACCCGAAGCCGACTGTCTGCGAAGTAGAGTTGTTTACATGGGAAAAACTGGATTATGTGGATAAAGTGAAAGAAGCATTCGGAATCTGATCTCCGGAATAAAGTATAGGAAGGCGATTATTGCAACAATATGCAATAATCGCCTTTTTTCATGTAATAACCAATAATTAAATGGTTTATGGAGGTTAATTGAATTATATTTTCATATATTTGGCTCCTAAGTAATCTCTAAATCTAAATCGTATGCGTAGAATTATTCAGCTTCTTTCGCTGGCCGTAATTATTTTACTGACCGCAGCCTGTAAAGAGACTTCCCCGTTTAAGTACGAGTCAGTCCCGAATGACCCCATGAAAGCACGTATCTATACGCTGGATAACGGCTTGAAAGTGTATTTGACCGTAAACAAAGAGACACCGCGTATCCAGACTTATATCGCTGTCAGGGTTGGCGGGAAGAATGACCCGGCTGAAACGACCGGGTTGGCACATTACTTTGAGCATCTGATGTTCAAAGGTACGCAGAAGTTCGGGACTCAGAACTACGAACAGGAAAAGCCGATGCTCGATGAAATCGAACAACTGTTTGAAGTATACCGGAAGACGACCGATGAAGTGGAACGGAAAGCTATTTATCATCAGATAGACAGCATTTCTTATGAAGCGTCGAAATATGCTATTCCGAACGAATACGATAAGCTGATGTCTGCTATCGGAGCGAACGGTACAAATGCCTATACGGGCTTCGATATGACTGTTTATACCGAAGATATTCCTTCCAACCAGATCGATAACTGGGCAAAAATCCAGGCAGACCGTTTTGAAAATAATGTGATTCGTGGTTTCCATACCGAGTTGGAGACTGTCTACGAAGAAAAGAACATGTCTCTGACCAGTGACGGACGTAAAGTCTATGAAGCCGTTTTAAATGCTCTTTTCCCGGATCATCCTTACGGAACACAGACTGTTTTAGGCACGCAGGAGAACCTGAAGAATCCGTCGATCACCAATATCAAAAATTACCACAATACCTGGTATGTGCCGAATAATATGGCTATCTGTATGTCCGGTGATTTTGATCCCGACCGGACTATTGCCATAATCAATAAATACTTCAGCCATTTGCAGCCGAATCCTAATTTGCCGGCATTACCGGTGACACACGAATCTCCTATCAAAGCTCCGGTTGTAAAGGAAGTATTGGGAGTGGATGCTGAAAATCTGACATTAGGATGGCGTTTCCCCGGTGCTGCTTCCCCTGAACAGGACTTACTGAACCTGACGGGTGAAATCATTAATAATGGAAAAGCCGGCCTGTTGGATATCGACCTGGTACAGCAACAGAAAGTTCTTAGCTGTTATGCCGGAACTTATGATATGGCAGATTATAATGCATTTGTTATAGGCGGTCGCCCGAAACAGGGACAAACGCTTGACGAAGTGAAGGATCTCTTCCTGGCAGAGATAGATAAATTGAAAAAAGGAGAGTTCGACGAGGGACTTTTAGAGGCTGCTATCAACAATTATAAATTGATGCAGATGTATCGCTTGGATAATAATTACAGCCGTGCCGATATGTTTGTCTCTTCCTTTATTAATGGCGTAGATTGGAAAGACAAGGTCGCTCAATTGGATAGGATGAGTAAGATCACTAAACCTCAGATCGTAGAATTTGCCAATAAATATTTCGGCGATAACTATGCCGTTGTTTATAAAAGGGAAGGTAAGGACCCGAATGAAAAGAAAATCGATAAACCGAAGATCACTCCGATCGTAATGAACCGTGATAGCACGAGTGCCTTCCTGAAAGAAATACAGGCAGCAAAGGTGACGCCGATCGAACCGGTCTTCCTCGATTACGACAAGGATTTGCAGAAGTTGACGGCTAAGTCTGATATCCCTGTCCTTTACAAACAAAATGCGACGAACGATATATTCTCGTTGATGTATGTATTCGATATGGGTAATAATAATGACAAAGCGATGGGTACTGCTTTTGAATATATGAAGTACCTGGGTACATCTACCAAAAGCCTGAAAGAGATCAATGAAGAATTCTATCGCCTGGCTTGTTACTTCAGTGTTTTCCCGGGTTCCGACCGTACCTATGTGATGCTGCAGGGACTGCGTGAAAAGATGCCGCAGGCAATGGCTCTGTTTGAAGAACTGTTGGCTGATGCACAGGTCAATAAAGATACTTATGCCAATCTGGCGGATGATATATTAAAGAAGAGAGCGGATGCCAAGCTGAACCAGGGGGAGAATTTCAATAAGTTGATCCAGTATGCGATCTGGGGTCCGAATTCTCCGGCAACTCATGTATTGAATACTGCCGAGTTGCAGCAGATGAATCCGCAGGAACTGGTAGACCGTATTCATAAGATAAATTCGTACGAACATTCTATCCTGTATTATGGACCGGAAAAAGCACAAGCCTTATTGGATATTATCGAGCAATACCATAACGTACCTGCCACGTTGAACCCGCTTCCGGCTGCAGCTGACTTCAAGCAACAGGAAACGACCGAAAATAAGGTTTTACTGGCGCAGTACGATGCCAAACAGATCTATTTCTCTGCTGTTTCCAACAGGGGAGAAAAGTTTGATTCCGCTATCCAGCCAACATTGAATATGTATAATGAATATTTTGGTGGAGGAATGAATGCTATTGTATTCCAGGAAATGCGCGAATCACGCGGTTTGGCCTATTCGGCCGGTGCGTTCCTGATCACGCCTTACAAATTGAAATATCCGTACGTATATCGTACGTTTATCGCAACTCAAAATGATAAGATGATCGATGCAATGAAGGCATTCGACGATATTATCAATAATATGCCGGAATCGGAAAAAGCGTTCGAACTGGCAAAAGATGCATTGATTACCCGTTTGCGCACCGAACGTATCACAAAATCGGATGTCTTATGGTCTTATATGAGTGCACAGGATCTGGGCTTGAATGTGGATAGTCGCAAGGAACTGTATGAAAAAGCACCTTCCATGACATTGGATGAAATTAAAGCATTCCAGGAAAAATGGGTGAAAGGCCGTAAATATACCTATTGTGTGCTTGGCGATGAAAAAGACCTGGATCTGAAATCGCTCTCCGGATATGGCCCGATCACGAAACTGAGTAAAGAAGAACTGTTCGGCTACTAAATAGTTGACAGTTGACAGATAAAAGGCCCTGCTATTGATTTTTGATCCAATAGCAGGGCCTTTTCTTGTTTCTTAAAACTGTCAACTGTTACTTGTCACCTGCTTCATCCTTCCTCCTGATGCATCTCCACCTCCTTGACTTTTCGGAAGAGGTCGGATGCAAAGATAAAGTCATTCAGTGCTTTATTGTTGGAAGTGATAACCTGGTCTTTCGTTCCCTGCCATTCTTTTACCCCTTCTTTGATGAAGATGATATTTTCACCGATATTCATTACCGAGTTCATATCATGGGTGTTTATGACGGTCGTCATCTTATATTCAGTCGTAATATCGTGGATCAGGTCGTCTATCAACAAAGAAGTCTTTGGGTCGAGGCCTGAGTTCGGCTCATCGCAAAAGAGATATTTCGGATTTAAAGCAATGGCACGGGCGATAGCTGCACGTTTCATCATACCACCACTGATCTCGGACGGATACAAATGCTCGGCTTCTGAAAGGTTTACACGCTCCAGGCAGAACATCGCTCTCTTTTCCCTTTCTTTAAAAGAGTCTTTAGAAAACATATTAAGGGGGAACATTACATTTTCAAGAACCGTCATGCTGTCGAACAGAGCTGAACCCTGAAACAACATACCCATTTCCCGGCGGAGCATATTAAGCTCTAATTTTCCCATTGAAGTCAAGTCGCGACCGTCATACAGGATCTCTCCTGAATCCGGTTTCATCAGCCCGATAATATTCTTGATCAAAACCGTTTTACCGGAACCGCTTCGCCCAATAATAAGATTGGTTTTGCCTGTTTCGAAGACGGCACTGATATTATTCAGTACGGTACGACCTTCAAATGATTTCGTTATATTTCTTACTTCTATCATTTTTACGTAAGCATTAAATGGGTCATTATTACGTCTGCCAGCAAGATCATGATGCTGCTCATTACGACAGCATTCGTGCTGGCCTTACCGACTTCAAGCGCACCTCCTTTTACATAATAGCCGAAATAAGCGGCTATCGATGAAATAATAAAGGCATAAACCACTGATTTTATAATAGAATACCAAATATAGAACTCGTTGAAATAGAACTGTAACCCGTATTCGAAAGAGGCGGGAGTCATCCCTGTTCCCGTTGAATGGCTGGCAGCAATACCTCCCAGCATACCGGTGAACATACTGAATACAACCAATACCGGAATAAAGATCATCAGCCCGGCAATTTTCGGCATGATCAGGAAATTAGCCGAATTTACCCCCATGATTTCCATCGCATCGATTTGTTCTGTTACGCGCATGGTACCGATCTCGGAAGCAATATTACTTCCCACCTTACCGGCCAGGATCAAACACATTATAGAAGATGAAAACTCAAGCAGGATAATCTCACGGGTCGTATATCCGATCGTAAATTTAGGAATCAGCGGAGAACTGATATTCAGTGATATCTGAATTGCAATTACCGTACCGATAAAGACTGAAATGATAATTACGATCCAAAGGGAGTCTACTCCCAGTTTGTAGATCTCTTTTATCAATTGTTTGAAGAACATGCTCCATCTGTCAGGTATTGATATGGATTTCCCCATCAACATGACATATTCTCCCATTCTATGTAATGCTTTATTCATCATTTTTTGAAGTACTTATCTGTTCCAGTCTGCAAATATAACTGAAATATGTCAACAACTGTTCACGCTTTATGATTTTATAGCTTACTAAACTGTCGACCATCCACTCGTAATTTTCAATTTTCAATTCTCAATTTTTAATTTCCTCAAGTCAGATATCTCGTACCTTCATCCATGCTAGCCTGTATCGGATAAGAGAGAATGAAGCTGTTGGATTGGAAATATTTATTCAGATATCCCGGAATACGGGGCATGACCGAATTATACGACAGACCTTCTTTCCGGCTGAAAATGATCCACATGCTGTCGTCCGCTTTCACGTCCCGGAAGACAATCAGAAAATCATCCCAATCGCTGAAAGTTGTATAAGAGATTTCTCCGGCCCTTTTGGCAAACACTTTTTTTATGGCTTTTAGTGTATCGTCCGAACCGTAAAATACCACTTTTGCTCCGGTATTCTGCAACACATTCCATATCCTGTCCATGATCTGAATGAAGCCGATTTCCTTTTCCGCCTGGTCAGGAATGATGATCAAATGGCGTTTGATGGTTGAAAGCGGTTGTACAGGTTTATATATGAAGGTCGTTACACTGCTATGTTGTAATACGTTTTCAACGATATTTCCGAGAAAAGCTGCCGGGATGTCTTTTTCTTTGTGTAACCCCAGGACAAGGTCGGTTATTTCCCGTTCCTTGACAACGCTGGTGATAGCGTTGGAGATACTCAGGTCGTAGCGAAGCAACCCTTTCAGGCGTACGTCTGTGGCAGCGGCTGTGTCGACGGCTGTTTGTAACACCCGTTTGGATGATTTCAGCGCCTTTTCGTCCGAATTATGGTTGTCTATTACCTTGAGTGCGTATAACCCGCTGGTATTTGTTTTCGATTTAACCGCCAGGCTAAGATGGACCAATTCTTCAACCGTCTCTTCATTGCTGACGGGGATCAGGATATGTTCGTCTTTCGTATCATTATCGTCGTGTGCCTCTTCAGACTCTTTCATGGCTATATTGTGTGCTCCCTTTTGAGCGGAGAAGGAGGCGATGGCACAGGTCACCAGGATCATCAGGATCGTTCCGTTCAGGACACTTTCATTCAGGAGGCGGATCGGTTCGCCTTCCGGTGTTGTTCCCAGTATGACATTATAACCGACCATAACTGCCGCCAGGGTCGCGGCTGCCTGTGCATTGCTTAATCCGAAGATGACTCTTCGCTGGTCGACCGATAGCCGGAATGTTTTTTGCGTCAGCCATGCAGCGGCATATTTTGCAGCGGTAGCGACAACGATCATGACAATACCGACCTTTATCGTTTCGAAGCTGGTAAAGAAGGCTCTGTAATCGATAAGCATGCCGACGCTCAACAGGAAGAAAGGAATAAAAATGGCGTTACCGACAAACTCCACCCGGTTCATCAAAGGCGAACTTTGAGGGATCAGCCTGTTCAGCGCCAATCCGGCCAGGAAAGAGCCGATAATTGCTTCCATTCCTGCCAATTGTGCGAGAAAAGCACCGAAGAACACCATCAAGAGGACGAATATATATTGTGAGATATTATCGTGTACCCGTTTAAAGAACCAACGTCCGATAAAAGGAAATACAAGCAATACGAACAACGCGAAAACAACGACTGATATACCGAGGCGTATCCAGAACGCATCATCCGCATTTCCCGTAGCCATGCCGACGATAATTGTCAATACTAACAGTGCCAGTGTATCGGTAATCATCGTTCCACCGACAGTGATGCTTACCGCATTATTTTTGCTGATCCCCAGTTTACTGATGATCGGATAGGCGATCAGGGTATGTGAAGCGAACATACTGGCAAGCAAAACAGATGTCTCCATACTGAATTTAAGTACCCATAACCCTACTACTGTTCCCAATATCATAGGAATAAGGAACGTGTACATCCCGAAAACGAGGCTTTTTCCGCTATTCTTCTTGAAATCTCCCATGTCGATTTCCAGCCCTGCCAGAAACATGATATAAAGTAATCCGGCTGTTCCTGATAAAATAATGCTGCTATCGCGTAAAACGAGATTAAACCCATTCGGACCGATAATGGCTCCTGCAATGATCAAGCCAAGCAGATGAGGCACCCGAAGTTTATTTAAAAGAAGCGGAGCTGCCAGTATAATAAGCAGGATCAGCAGGAATTTTAATACCGGATCTGCCAGTGGCAGGGTAAAGTCTATGTTTGAGAGTAAGATCATATTTGTATTGTCGGATTTGTAATAATACAAATGTAACAAAACATTTTTGCAAAATTGAAAAGGATAGGGACGAATACGATTAAATCCGAATTATTCGATTTGAATAATTCAAATGAAATAATTATATTTGCAGAAAAGAATATGTATATGGCAAAAGTGATAAATCCTTTTATTGTAACCGGTAAAATCGAGCCGGAATATTTTTGTGATCGTGTACAGGAATCGAGACGTCTTGTAAAGTCTATCACAAATGGAAACAATATGGTTATAATCTCTCCCCGCCGTATGGGTAAAACGGGACTTATTCAGTTCTGTTATGAGAAGCCGGAGATCAGGGAGGAATATTACACTTTTTTCATCGATATCCTCCATACGTCGGGGTTACGCGAATTTACCTATTTGTTGGGGCGTGAGATTTACGAAACATTATTGCCACGTAGCCGAAAAATGACGAACCTTTTTATTCAGACCTTGAAATCTATCAGCGGCAAATTTGGTTTCGACCCTCTTTCCGGTACGCCTACTTTTAATATAGAATTGGGGGATATAGATCGTCCCGAATATACACTGGACGAGATATTTCGTTATTTGGAAGCGGCGGATAAACCCTGTATCGTGGCAATTGACGAGTTTCAACAGATCGCCAAATATCCTGAAAAGAACATCGAAGCATTGTTGCGCACTCACATTCAGAAAATCCGGAACAGTCATTTTATTTTTGCGGGTAACGAACGGCATATGATGCAGGAGATGTTTCTGTCTGCTGCCCGTCCTTTTTATCATAGTGCGGATATACTTGAGTTAAATGCAATAGCTCCGGATGTATATATCCCTTTCATCATCGAACATTTCGTGAAATGGAACCGCAAAATCGATGCCGTGGATGTAGAACGGGTTTATAGCCTGTTCAAAGGTCATACTTTCTATATTCAGAAAACTTTTAACGAAGCCTTCGCCGATACCCCGGAGGGGGAAACATGTACGCTGGAAACGATACGAACCGCCATTAGCAACATGATCGCGGCCAACGATACGATTTTCCGCGAAATACTGTCAAATATTCCAGAGAAGCAGAAAGAGTTACTCTATGCTATTGCTAAAGACGGCGAGGCGGAGCGTATCACATCTGCACAGTTTATTAAACAACATAGCCTGACTTCTGCGAGTTCGGTACAGTCTGCTACAAAGAAACTACTCGAAAAAGATATAATAACGGAGATAAACAAAGTGTTTTCCGTGACTGATAAACTATTTTCTATGTGGATAAATCAAATGTATGGGAATAAAGCTATTTTGCCTTGAATCTGAAATTTCGCGGCGGTTATTTTCGCCGCCGCGAAATTTCAGATTTACACTGAGCGTATATACATTGTCTGTTTGCCTCCGCCGATCTGTATCAGTTTGTTGCTGTTTATCAGTTGTTTCAAGTCGTTTAGCGCTATGAACTGACTACAACGGTTCAGCTTCATGCAGGTACTACGATTAATGCATTTGTTTTCTTCCACTTCAGTCATGATATTCTTCAGGCGTTGTTCTTGCGTGAGTTTTTCTGTATTCACTTTTTTCACCAGTTCGAGTCCGGCTTCCCGTACCTGTTCTTTCAGGGAGGTTGCACAACGGAAACTGACGGAATCTATTTCTGCCTGTACCTTGTTTTTACCGTTTTCATCGGTGGTTATTTTACTTTTCAGTGTAGGGGTAAAGTAACCCAGTCCATCCAGTTCGATACTGTTCCCTTCCGACAGGCAGAATCCCATCCAGAAATTTAGCGCTTCCAATACTCCTTTTACATCGGCCGAAGAAATGGTACTCGACATCGAGATCATTTTACACATATACTTTGTGTCGAGTGTCCCTTGTGAAATGATTCGCGCATGGGGAACTTGTTTATCCTCCCTGTCTCCCGGAACCGGAGTTTTGTACCATCCGAATTTTAAGCTCATTATTATCGTGTTTTAAATTAATACCAGCCAAAACCAATTTTCATCCCGAACAATGAATCGTTCTATGAATACCAAATGAAAGGAGAACAATTACCAAATGAAAGAAGCATATATGTGTTCTATTCGTTTGATATATATCAAATGTATATTTGATTGAATACAAATATACAGCAGAAAGGAAGGAATTGTACCGACGGATAGCATATTTCTAATAATTATATTGTAAATTACGGGCGATTTCGTGGAGGAAATGAAAAATAAAGCCAGTCTTTTATCAGATGCGCAAAATGAAAATAAAAAAAATTATATTACTGATATTTTGTTGTAGCTATCTTGGTTGCTTTTCCAAAACAACTCCGGTCGAGATTCTATTTGATCCGGAAAATATGGAAACTTGTGACTTGGGCTTAAGTGATTTTGTGGAATCGGTTGAATATATTCCTTTAGAAACAAAAGATGAGTGTCTGATCGGGCAAGGAATGGTTTTCGATTTTGATGAAACTCATATTATTGTGAAAGACAATGGCTGTAAATCGGCCTATTTGTTTGATCGAAAAGGTCATTTCATTTGTACTATCGGGAGTAAGGGCGGTGGACCTGAAGAATTTTTGAGTATTCAGAATGTATTTATTGCTTCTGATTATATTGTGATAGGCAGTATGGAAAAGGCTTTATATTTCGATAAAAAAGGGAAATATTTGTGGTCTACCCCTTTTCCTATTGATGACAGACATACTATTTCTTATTTTCAGGAGCAGTTTTTACGTATGGCAGAGAGTTATGTTTTTTGTGATACAACCTATAACGTTTATACAATTTACAATCAAAAAGGAAATTTGGTTAAGGAAGCCATAGCATCTGTTCCCATACCTGCAAAAAAAGATCCAAACTGGCGTATCTCTTACGTATGTAAAGAAATAACATCTATTTATATTTATCAAAATATGCCTCATGTCCGGGAATCCTTGAATGATACAATTTATGTGATAAACGGATTGAATCAGTTTAAACCTAAATATGTATTGAATTTAGGAAAATATAAAGTGACTCCGGAAATGCAGGCTGATAAAGACCATTTTAAAGATCGTATTCACAATAAAGTTTTTATATTGGATATTATCGAGATGTCGGATCGGTTGTTAATCCAATATTTTTATAAATGGAATATTCAAAGTTGCTGCTATGATAAAAAGAAGGGTAAGTTATATAAATTTGAAACTAACGGCTATCCGAACGATTATGACGGCGGCATTGATTTTATAATGACAGGAATAAAAATGGGGCAAAAAAATCGATTTGTCCGGACTGCTTATCATGCAGACGAATTTTTGTCTTTTTTCGAACAGAAAAAGTCACAGGACCGAAAAATTAGAGGCCCTAAATCCGCAGTTCTGGCATTTAAGAAATTAACCTCAAAGGTAGATCCGGAAGATAATCCGATTATCATGATCATGAAATTAAAAGAGTAACTATGAAAGCAAAAAGTCTTGTTTTAAGGATTCCCTCTTTTTACAACCGATAAATTTATGTTGCTCTGTACATTTAATAAAAACATACCTGATGAAAATATTTGCTTAATAGATAATAAAAGAAGACTCTTAGAATCCATTTTTTTAGTTCTGTTATTAATAAATTGCGGCTTATGTTGCTTGTAATTAGTGTATTATAAATCTGCCTTGATCCATATTTAATTAGTAAACAATCTTTTACTTTGATTTAGACAAATAACTAATATCATTAAGCACAATAGAGCCTTATGACTAATAGCAATGTGGCGTTTAGCGTAATTATGCCTACCTATAATAATTCTTCGTTTATACGAAGAGCTATTAAGAGTCTGATAGATCAATCTTATGAACAGTGGGAATTGATAATCATTGATGACGGGAGTACGGATGATACATTCGAAAATATAGAAGATTTACTGGCGGATAAGAGAATCACTTATCATAAATCGCCACAGAATGAAGGCTTAGGAGTAGCAATAAACATCGGATTGGATATTTCTCAATACGATTATATCGCCTATCTTCCTGCAGATGATTATTATTTCAAAGAACACTTGTCAACATTTGCTGCAAAGTTTGCAGAGATACCGGATGCTGTTTTGGTCTTTAGCGGTATTCAATATGATCAGTATGATTCGCTAAACAGAGCAAATGACATTTGTTCTAATTTTGTGAGGCCCGACTATCCTTTACAATTAGTACAAACTGCGCATAAGAAAAATGAGGACAGATGGCTGACCAGAGAAGAGTATGTAACGGATGATTTATTTTTAATGTATTGGCATAATCTGCTAGAAAAAGGACTTTTTATACCAACACACCAAATAACATGCTATTGGACACAACATCCAATGCAACGACACAAAATTGTCGGTGAAAGATATGGCGGTTCATTAAATCGATATAGGAGTTACTATAAAGTACAGACACCTATTCGTATGCGGGTTTCCAAATATAAATTTGTAGATGAGGTAAAGACATACAAAAATTTTAGAGTTGAATATCCTAAGAGTAACCAGGGTTTAAAAATACTTCTGGTTGGAGAATTAGGGTATAATCCAGAACGTATTTGTGTATTAGAAAGGGCTGGTCATAAGTTGTTTGGTTTATGGCTTGATGAGCCTCGTTATCCATTTTCAAATGTTGGTCATCTACCTTTTGGACATGTTATTGATATACCTTATAATAATGAGTGGAAGGTAAATGTATCTAAGATAAAACCTGATATTATTTATGCCTTAGGTAATTGGGATATCATAAATCTAGCACATGATGTACTTTTTGCGAATTTAGGTGTTCCTTTTGTTTGGCATTTTAAAGAAAGCCCATTTCTTTCGATGGAATTGAATATGTGGAATAAATTGATTGATTTGTATAAATATTCCGATGGATCTATATTTATAAATGAACAAATTCATTCATGGTACGAACTTTACTGTAAATCAATAAAGAATTATATTGTTCTTGATCTGGATATGCCAATTGCTGATTATTTTAATGATAATTATTCTCGAAAAATGTCTGATAATGATAATGAAATACATACATTGGTGGCTGGAAGACTAATTGGGATATCTGTAGATGATATGATGTTATTGGCTGATCAAAACATACATGTTCATTTGTATTTGGAAAATTCACATGACATGATTAATAGTAAATATGACGCTTATTTGAATAGAGCACCGAATCATTTTCATATACATAATCATGTTTCAAATAATAGATGGGTTGATGAATTTTCTCAATATAATGCAGGGTGGTTGCATTGTTTTGATAGTAATAATAGAGGGAATCTTGCGAGAGCAACATGGTATGATTTGAATATTCCTGCACGTATCTATTCGTTGATGGCAGCAGGATTACCAATGATTCAGAAAGATAATTCTAAACATATTGTGGCAATACAAGAATTAGTAAGAAAATATAATATTGGAATTTGTTATAGCGATATAGCTAAAGTTGGAGAGTATTTGCATAATAATGAATTGATGAGCAGCTTGAATATGAATGTATTAAAATTTAGAAACTTATTTACCTTTGATTTTAATACTTCGAATTTGATTGATTTTTTTTATAAAACAATAAATAATGTGAGATAATATGGACGTTTTGCTTTTAAAGATATCTAATTTTATTATTGCAAACATGCAATTTGTAAAATCTTCTAGTGTGATCAATGGGAAAATGGGGATAGTTATATTCTTTTATGAATATGGTAGGTACTCTCATAATAATGTTTATACATATATAGCTGATATCTTATTGGATGAAATACTAGAATCATTATCTTCAAATAATATGGATTCTATAATTTCTGTAGGGTGGGGAATTCAATATTTGTTAAATAACGAATATGTAGAAGGCTGTTCTGATGAGGTATTAGAAGATTTTGATATAAGAGTACAAGAAATAATAAATTCTATATCAAAGATAGATACTGATTTGTATAGTAAAATTACTATGAGAAGTGATTTTGTTTTTTTTCTTGATTCATATATATTGTTACGTGAAAATGCATTAATTAGGAATTGTACAAATCTAAAACATATAATATATTTCTATCAAAGTTTGTTGTTAGCTAATAAACTGTGTCCAATGAATTTTTTAAATTCTTGTTATGCTTTTGTATCAAATGTTCATTCTAGTATTGATACAGATATAGATATCACTTACTTTACAAAAATATTGAATGATAGATATGTTAAATCAATAGCGAATCATAAGTATAATGCTGGGGATTTGAAATTTCTATCAAAAATAAGAAGGGATAGCTCTATTTTCTTATCAAATATAGAAATAGATGACTTGATTTGTTTTAAATCAAGTCTGGAAGTATTTCATTATACAATTTTTGAATTGTTATATTTTGATGAGGATTATAACTTACCATATTGTGAAGTCATTAATGATAAAGAATACGACCTTATATGGTGTAAAAACGACATGTTCTTATCTCTTGGCGCTTTGTCTGGTATTGGGATAGGAGTGGTAAAGAGAATGAATTCACTTAAATCACTATAGTTTATGGATGATATAATAAACTTAATGAGTGGAATGGAACAATATGATTCGAGTATATTTGATGATCAAATGTCTATTTTTGTAAATTATCTTAATTTGTTTTCCCCGGTTATTAGAGAAAGTCTATATGTGTATGATATAACACAATCAACATTTTGTTATCTAAAGCTAAATGATCAAATATTACCTAAAAATTCACATGAAGATAATTATTTGCAGGAATATGATTTTTACTCTAAAATTATTTTTCCAGAAGATTTATCTTTATATATTGAGATGCATAAATTGATTTTGCTGTATATAAAAGATTTATCTAAAAATACAGAAGAATGTGACTTTTTTTCTTGTACTTTTCGAATACAACACGATTATTCTTTTAATTGTACAAAAAAAATACCAATGATGGTTCATCAAAGGATGAAATATCTTTCTAAAGATGGAGTTCCTCAATATTTAATTTGTTCTGTTGAAAGTTCTACCAGTAAAAGTGCTGGGAACTTGTGTATGTTTAATATTGATGGAAAAAGTTATGACGAATATAATTTTGTGACTAAGCGTTGGACGAAGAAAAGAAAGGTTCAATTAACAGAACGTGAGAAAAATATTTTAATGTTGGCACAACGTGGTTTGAATGCAAAAGAAATAGCGAATTTATTGTGCAAAGGTTATAATACGGTTAGAAATCAAATAAAGCAGATATTTGTTAAATTGAATGTTCATTCTGTTTCTGAAGCAATCGATGTTGCTAATAAATCTTCTTTGTTATGATATTCATTTATTATAATATGCATTATAAGAGTGCTTGGTTAGTAATGTTTTCTATAATATTTTAATTGTATAATTGTTATGTTTAAGTATTATCTCAAAATAGCCTATCGCAATATATTAAAATATAAAATGCAGTCGTTTACAGGTATTCTCGGATTGGCATTTGCGTTAGCCTGTATTGTCCCTACGCTTTATTGGATAAATTATGAAACTTCATACGATCATTTTTATCCTGATTCAAAATATATTTACCGTATATATACTATTGAAAAGCAATCAGGGAAGATGAATAATGGTTCATCTCGAATTGTGGAAGATAAATTGCATGAATATTTTCCATCAATAGAATCTTCTACAACATTTCTAACAGGTCAAGAGAATTGTCAAACGGATATAATACCATATATTCGGCTTGAAATGCTTTATGCTGATAGTACTTTTTTTAATATTTTCCCGCAGAGTATAATTTGTAGTTATTCAAAAGATCCATTACAAACCATCAACGATATGGTTTTGACTGAGTCTGTGGCAAAACGTTTATTCGGAGATGTTGAAAAGGCTATAGGTCAAAAAGTTCAAACAACAATGAACTCAGCTCTTCCTCCATATATGGTTACTGCTGTAGTAAAAGATCCTTTCCCTAACTCTAATATATCTTTTGATGCTATCATTTATCACGATATGTTAAAATCTCTTTCTCAATGGCCTGAAGAGCAACAATGGGTTACTTATTTTGTTGATCTTTATGTGAAATTAGATCCTAGAGCTAATGTAGACGAAGTAGCGGAAAATCTCTGTAATTTTGCGTCAAGATTAGGAATGAATCATGATATTGAACTTAGGATGATGCCTATTAAAGATATTCGCCACAATCTACATAAAGATGTTCCATTTACACTGAATTTTATCGAACTATTTCTTTCGTTTGGAATATTATTATTATCTAGTGCGTTATTTAATTTCCTAAACTTGAATATTGATCTTTTCCGTCAACGTATCCATGAATTCCACTTGAGGATAGTAAATGGTGCATTGCGAATCCAGATAATTGGGCAAATGATATTTGAATTGCTTTTTATTGTTTCCCTTTCATTATTATCAGCCTTTTTTTTAGTTATTGTATTTAGTTTTGAATTATCTATATTACTAGATATTGATATAAATATGTCAAAGTTATTTTCAATTTTTGTTATTTGTGGATTTGTGATTGTTGTATTTATTCTAATAATTGCTTTTATTCTCTTTTGGAAGCTAAGTTGTATAGCTATGCGTCCTAAGTCGGATATATATATATATGAAAATCCCATTCTAAAACGTGTGGCTTTAATCTTGCAACTTATTGTTAGTATTGTATTTATTATAGCAGCATTAGTTGTTATGTTGCAAATGCGTTATGTCAGTCATAAAGATTTGGGATTTGACTGTCATGGTTTAATTCAATTGACAGGGTTTACTGATTTTTCTGGTAAAATTCAGAGTACATTAATTCAAGAATTATCAAATATTTCACTGGTAGAATCTATTACAGATACTAATTTTCAACCTAAACATAGTATTGAACCAAATGCTATAATAACTAAAGTAGAATGGCCAGGAAAGTCTTTTAACGAGAAGCCTACTTTTGATCTAATCTTAACAGACTATCGTTTTGCTGAAACGTTCGGATTAAAAATAGTTGATGGGAAATGGTGGAATAAGGGGCAAATGAAAAAAATGATATTGAACGAAGAAGCTGTAAGGGTAATGAAACTTACAAATCCTGTTGGTTCAATTATACGTATGCCATCTCCCGATGATGATTCTTTAGTTGATTATGAAGTGATGGGCGTTGTTAATGATTTCCATACTCTTTCACTTCGTAATCATATCTACCCAACTTTGTTCATACCTTCTTTTTATCCCAATAATAATTTGTATATTCGTGTAAAACCTAGTCAAGAGTATGAGTCAATTCAGCTAATTATGACTCTTCTTCCTAGTATTAATGGATGTTTAACGGATGCACAAATAACATCTGTAAATGAACTTTATGACCGTCTTAGTTTTTCTGAGAAAGTTGGTTTAATACTTTTTTCTGTTTTGGCTATAGTTAGTATATTGATTTCAATGTTTGGTATCTATGCAGTTGTGTCCACAGCTACATATCGTCGTCGTAAAGAGATAGCTATACGTAAAGTTGTTGGTTCGACTGTTTTCGATATAATATGTATTTTCCTTAAGGAATACATTTATGTTGTATTTATTGCTGGTGCAATAGCTTTGCCATTTGCTTATTTAGCAATGGATTATTGGCTTCAAGGATATGCTTATCGAATTAATATTCAAGGTTGGTTATTACTAAGCACTCTTATTGGTGCTTTTATTGTTGTTATAATCACGATACTTGGACAAGTTTTAAAAGCAGCTAGTAGTAATCCTGCCGAAGTTATAAAGAATGAATGACTAAATGAAGATGATTAATTGTTAGTCCTAAGCTAGTGATAGAATCCAGAAATAGACCTAATTGGTCTATTTTTTGAATTTGAAGTAATACTTACATTTGTAATTATTTAATTAAAAGTATAATAGAATGGATCAAAAAAGAGAAATCAAAAAATTGACAAAACTGAAGCTAAATCAGTTGAGTCGAACTGAGTTGGATCAACGCGCTATGAATGTCTTAAAAGGAGGTGATGCTCCTGGATGTAGTTGTTATGGTACTAGTAACAGTAGAAAATATTGGAAGTCATAGTAGTTTTCATAATGATAATACTTTAAGTATTTTCATTGTAATTATTTAAAACACCATCTAAAATAAGTGTCATCAGCTAAAATTAATTTGGCTGATGATGCTTTTAATATTCGTAATATGATTCAAACAATAATTCACGCCACAGATAGCAATAATTTGTATATGTTTGACATTCAAAGTAGATTGTCAATGCTTATACATCCAGAATTAAGAAAAGCTCACGAGAATTTAGAAAATGTAGATCCATATTATTTAAAAAAGTATGAATATTTGAAGAAATATGGATTTTTTGTTGATAAAAATACTCCTGAATTTGAGGTGGTTACAGAATCTATGGTTAGGGAAAGTTTGATTGAAACAACTCAACTTGTTTTTGAAGTTACTGATTCATGTAATTTAAACTGTACATACTGCGGATATGGTGATTTCTATGAAGTATTTGACAAAAGAAGCCATAAAAATTTGAATATTCATAAAGCAAAAAAACTAATAAAGTATATATATGAACTTAAAGTAAAGAATAATCGAAGCGAGTTAATGATTGGATTTTACGGAGGTGAGCCATTATTGAATGTTAGTTTTATAAAGAAAATCATTGATTATTTGAATAAATTGAATTCAGATCAACTTATTAATATATCATATTCCATGACTACAAACGCAACTTTAATACATAGATATATTGATTTTTTGGTTGATCATAATTTTGAAGTATTGATAAGTTTAGACGGTAATGAAATAAATAATAGTTATCGTATTTTTAACAAAAGTGAGAAAGATACATTTAGTGTCGTTGTTGGGAATGTAGATATGATTCAAAGAATTTATCCGATATATTTTGAAAATAACATAAGTTTTAATGCGGTTTTGCATGATAGAAATTCTGTAAAAGATGTATACGAGTTTATTTATAAAAGATATAATAAAATACCAGAAATATCGGAGTTGTTATTGTATGGTATAAAACCTGAGAAGCAGAATGTATTTAGAAAAATGTTTCATAATGTACTAAATAGCGAAGCTGAATTTTTACTTGATGAATCAAATAGAATACCAAATGCACATTATGCTTCGCTATTATTTGAGGAATTTAAAACTTTTTTTAAACAATATTCGATAAATAGCAGTCTTTCAAATATTCCAACCTTATATGATTCGGATGATAAGTATTTTCCAGCAGATACTTGTTTGCCATTTTCTCTGAAGGTTTTTTTAACGGTTCAAAATAGATTATTGCCATGTGAAAGGATTAACCATAAATATTATTTAGGGGTAGTTGATCAAGATGTCGTAATAGATGTAAATGAAATAGCAAATAGATATAATATGTATTATAATTATTTGAAAAATGTATGTATGCATTGTTATGCCTACAAATATTGTGGTTTATGCATGTTTAGAATTGTAAATCTGGATAGGCTTGATTCTGAAATATTTGCTTGTAAGCATTTTTACAGTCAAAAAAAATTTGAAGAAAAATTGTCTCGAATATATTCTTTCTTTGAAAGGTATCCTGAAGATTATTTTTATGTACTAAGTAATATGTAAATTGAATGAATGCTATAAATGATGCTATTAATTATTGGCTTGTGATAGAGCCTTATGTTTTTATAAGTTTAAAAAGTGACTTAGCGTTGCTTTATAATACTTTAGATGGTCAAGTAGTGGAGTCTGATAATATTAGAGTTGTTAATATGTTGAAAGATCTTCTTCTTGAAAAGAATTGTGGTGTTCTACTATTGAAGGGTGAAGATTATGAAAATAAAGATATTTTGGATTTTGTAGAGACGATTCGTGATAAATTTATGGGAGATATAATTGATGTGTCTTTTTCAAATTCTAAACCTGTTCAAACGCTCCCTTATTGTAACTACTCAGATATTTATGACAAGTTGAGAACTGTGACTGACAATTCTTATAAAAGTATAATGAGAAATTTGTTAGAAGTCAATATTAATATAGATCATACGACTAACATATCTGATCTTATTTTTTTCTTAATATCATTGCCTGAAAGGATTGTATATAATATATTCGGTGATATCAAGAATGTTCCTTGCTATAGTGACCTGGTTTCTCTTTTAGTTAAATCTCCTTCTCCTAAATATCTTCATTGTTCATATTTCGGAATAGAAGAGCTTATTTTAGAATTTGGAGATAAATTTAATTATAAAATATGCGTAGATTTTCCAATTGATCATGAATCATTTAACAAATCAATAAAACTACTGTTAAGTGAAGAGTTTTTGTATGAATTTGTCTTCAGACTGACATCTGAAGATGAATATTATCAAACTGAACAGATTATAAAATCATTTGCGATTAGTAATTATAAAATTGTGCCTATTTATAATGGATCAAATATATCATTCTTCGAGGATGAAATTTATCTAACAAAGGACGATATTCTATCATCATCACTTACACTTAAGGAATTGTTTATTCATCAATCAATAAATGTCTTTGATTTTGGGAAAATTACTATAATGCCTAATGGTGATATTTATGCAAATGTTAATCATCCTAAATTAGGAAATATATTGGACGACTGTGTCTATGAAATTGTTAAACGTGAAATACAGAACGGTATTTCATGGTATAATATAAGAAATCAATACCCGTGTAATAATTGCCTTTATCAATGGTTGTGTCCTTCTCCTTCTGATTATGAAGTCCATATTGGCAAACCAAATTTATGTCATTTATGAATTTGAAACAATTATTTATTATGAAAATGATTTATACGTTAAATAGAAAACTAATATTATCTAAATTGAATGTTGATTCATTTAATACAATTACAGATAATTTAGGTTGGAGTCTTTATTTTTATTATTTGTCACGCTGGGAAGTAAATCCAAAATATAAATTTGTGGCTGATGATTTTTTGAATAGGGTAATAGAGCAAATAAGTGACATAAATGATATCACAGTTGAAACTGGTTTAGCTGGTGTTGCTCTTGGTATGAGTCATTTAGTAAGAGAAAAATATGTTGAGGGTGATATCAATGAAATACTAGAAGAAGTTGATAATGCTATTTTTAAAAAGTTGGTATTTCTAGAATATAAGAATGGTGTAAAACCAATTCCAAAGGCGGATCTCATTCTCTTACTTTATTATTTATATATAAGGTATAGAGAGTGTAAGTCTTTAGAAAACAAGTATTTCTTCCAAGAGTTAACAATTCGCACATTAGAGATGTTAAATGAAAATTTGCAAGATGAATTTTTTAAGGAAAATATTAATTATTCATTGTTGAATTATAATTTGCCATTATTTTTGCGTGTTATTAGCAAAATTTACAAACTTAATATATATAACTATAGAATCGATAAAATTTTGGATAGAAACATTAATGTGATTTTATCAAGTTATCCTGTTTTACATGCAAATAGACTTTTTTTATTGTATGGTTTGATCAGTATAAAGCCATGTTTGATAAAGTTTGTTAAAGAATTTGAGTCTCATATTAAGCTTTTAAAAAGTAATATCGATATTAATTATATATTGTATGAAGAATTTAATAATCAGAATGTGTACATCTTAGATGGTATATCTTCTGTCTATATGATGTTGTATAGTCTTAAAAAAGAATACCCCAATTATAGTTTTAATTTTAATCCACAATTGATATATACAAGAGTAAGTCATTCAGATGTATGGAATAGAATGTTGAATAATGATTTTTATTTTGATAAACACTGTAAACTATTAGATGGTTATCTTGGTGTTTATTTAACTATGTTACATATAAAAAGGTCTTTCTTATGATGTATAATTTGAATGATACTACATTTATAATTCCTGTTAGGATTGATTCAATAGTCAGGTTAGAAAATTTGTTACTTACAATAGAATGTATTGAGTCTAGTTTCAAAACTAATATTATAGTACTTGAGGCTTCATATTATAACAGTGGTATATTGAAACAGTTACTTAATAACTCTATCAACTATAATTTCGTCGAAGACAAAGATCCTATATTTCATCGTACAAAACATCTAAATTCAATTTCTAGATTTGTGGATACAGACTATATAGGTATATGGGATGCTGATATAGTACTTGAAAATATTCAAATTATGGATGCTGTAGAGCAGCTTAGGTGTGGTAATTGTGAATTTGCTTATCCATATGATGGTCGTTTTTTGGATATCTCTGAAATAATGAGAAACCATTATATCATTAATAAAGATATAGAATTCTTGAAAAGGAATACCCAAAAAATGAATTTAATATATACATCCACAGATGAAGGTAAATCTGTGGGTGGGGCATTTCTTATATCTACTAAAAAATACAGACAATCAGGAATGGAGAATGAAGCTTTTTATGGGTGGGGACCTGAAGATATGGAACGTTTTTATCGTTGGTTAATTCTTGATTATAGATTATATAGGAGTGAAGGGGCTTTATTTCATCTTACTCATCCAAGAGATCATAATGGAATGATCCGTTCCGAATATCATGAATATAAAACAATGTATGAATACAGTAGGATAAGAAGTATGACGAAAAATGAAATATTATCAGAATTCCATGAGTGAAAACTATAATGTATATTAGATAAGAAGTAAGTCGAGTTTGGATTCTGAGTAATAAATGGATTCTAATATTGAAAACATTCTATATTTCATACATTTTTTCTTCAAGTATAATGAATCTGTCCTCTAATTGTATCCTCCGAATATTATTAAAAGCTGTATCTCGAAAAAAATTGAATAAGCTATTGGCTATTAATGGTATTATGTCTTTATTGGGAAATCGTTGTGTATAATAATGTATGTGGATTATAGGTTCATTCATCACTGCCCATTTTTGCAAATTTGCTTGAATACATAACTGATGAAGCATAAGTTCGTCAAACGCCGTTTCTTTGTTATCTGGGATTTCCGGTTGTAACCAGAACGATTTTTCAAAATATATACAACCGATTGAATAATGAATCTCCGGAAGAATTTCTTTTAATCCTAAATTTGCGGTTCTATTAATGAATTCGTCTGGGCAAAGACTTGTCCATTGGTGAATCCACCAAGCCAAATATGGATTTTTCCAAACAGATCCAAAAGCTCCGTTGGCTACTTCTTTTTCTTTTATAAGACGTTGTCCGGCAATATTATTGTAATTACTTATTTGCTCATATTCTGTTCGTTTGTCAAATATATCGATCAGTTCTGCAAAACCCCAATTGTTGTTATTGATCAATCCGGTTACGAAACCAATCTTCTTGTCTGAGTTATCCAGTGTAGAATAAGTATCAGCCAGATGATCCATCCATTTTTTTCTTAAAGGAATGATGTCATCATCTATTTTGCAGATATACTTTGTGTATTTAAGTGGTTCAAATTTTTCAAGAATTTCTTTAATAGCCCAATAAGCCTTACCTCCCGAAGATAAAGGGCGAACAACAAACCGGTGAGAATGATCTTGAGCTGCCCATTCTCTACTGATTCTTTCTACTATTGCTCCGGCATAATTTGGAATTCCATTAAGGATGATAACGATACGTTCTTCAAGATCTAATGTATGATTTAAAGCATTCAAAGTTAGTTGTAAAGATTCAAACTCGTATGAAGTCAATACAATTAAAGCACGTTCAGAATAGTTGATCATAATATGAAATTTAAAGTTTATTTGTTTCGATAGAATGTATTAATCTGATATTACCATCGATTTGATTCTTTTTCTGTAAGTATTAGCGCCGCCTCGATAGTATCATCCATATCAAAATAGGTATACTGAGCTAATCTACCTCCAAATAATATATTTGGACAAATAGTTGACTTCTCTTTATACATTTTTAATTTCATCATGTTTTCTTCGTTATTTTTTGGATAATAAGGCTCCTTCCCTTTTTCAAAGGTTTGGGGATATTCTCGTGTGATCACTGTATGTGGCTGTTTTCCAAACTCGAAATGTTTATGTTCAATGATCCGGGTGAAAGGTACAGATGCTTCATTGTAATTTACGACTGCATTGCCCTGAAAATCGTCAATATCTAATCGCTCATGTTCAAATCGTAAACTGCGATAATCCAGTTTCCCAAATTCAAAGTCGAAGAATTCATCAATACAACCGGTGAATATGATTTTGTTCGCAATAGAATTGAAATATTCCCTGTTTTCGAAGTAGTTCGTATTAAGTCTTACTTCAAGGCCATCCAGTAAGGCATTAGTTAGCAGGTTATATCCACCGATGGGAATACCTTGGTAAGGATCATTAAAATAATTATTGTCGTAAGTAAAACGAAAAGGTAATCGTCGTATAATGAAAGCTGGCAGTTCAGTAGCCGAGCATCCCCATTGTTTCTCTGTATATTCTTTGATGAAAATCCTATAAATATCTTCACCGTAAAGTTTTAATGCTTGCTCTTCCAAATTTTGGGGATCTGTTATATGCAGATAAGATTTACGTTGTTCTGCTAATTGCGCTTTTGCTTCAGCAGGTGTCTTTACTCCCCATAACTTATTAAAAGTATTCATATTAAAAGGGAGATTGTATAATTCCCCTTTATAATTAGCTAAGGGTGAATTTATAAAATGATTGAAACGCACAAAGCGGTTTACGTATTGCCAAACGTGGTCTTTGTCTGTATGGAAGATGTGTGCACCATATTCATGTACACGAATTCCTTCTTCATCCCTGCAATACGTATTTCCACCGGCATGTGGTCGTTTATCGATCACAAGGCAACTTTTGCCATGTTCATTCATTTTTTGAGCGAATGTAGCACCGAAAAGTCCCGCTCCAATAATTAAGTAATCAAAAGATGTAGCCATATACAAATATAAGCTATTTGTAAATTATTTCCATGTATTAAATGCTATTTCTCCATATTTAGCTGTTTATTTTTGATAGTTTGAAAATTAAGCCTTATTTTGCATTTAGATTAAGATAATTGGACCATGAAAAAACAATATTTATTACTAGCTGTGTTATTTTTTATTACAATAACTTCTTGTACCGGATCTACAAGTATTTCATCGGTACTGGAACAAGCAGAAAAATGCATGAATACCCGATCCGATAGTGCCTTATTTTTATTAGAAGGCATATCACAACCGGAGAAGTTATCGCGTAACCAATATGCTCTTTGGTGCTTATTGATTACTCAGGCGCGGGATAAGGAATATATTCAACATACATCTGACTCTTTGATAAGTATAGCAGTATCTTATTTTGACAAAACACATAATGATTTTAGGAAGGCACAAGTTTATTATTGTCAGGGACGAGTTCTGATGGATCTTTCGCTTTTTGACCAGGCAATAGTAAGTTTTTTAAAGGCAGAGGATTTTGTGCAGAAAAGTACAAACTATAACTTGCAAGCCCGTATTTGTAACCAGTTGGGTGATTTGTATCGTAAAAATTCTTTGTATGATAAATCTTTGATCTATTATCAAAAAGCTCATTCTAGCTATATACAAGACGACTATTTGATGGGAGTTGCTTACACATCGAGGGATATTGGGATTGCCTATGAATATTTAGGACAATTGGATAGTTCCCTCCATTATTTGAATCTGTCATTGGATATGGCAGAAAAGAATGAATGGACCGGTTTAAAACGGCTTGTTTTTAAATGTTTAGGAAATGTTTATGAAAGTATGTCTTTATATCCTATGGCGAAAGATTATATTTATTCGTCTATGAAGATTGCACAAAATAACGATCAATTGTATTCTCTGTTTTATTCACTAGGCTATTTGTATAAAAAAATAGGACAAACAGATTCTGCATTATTCTATTTAAGTAAATCTATGGGTAGTTCAGATTTATACACAAGGTGTCAATCATATAGAGAATACTCATTATTATCATATCAAAATAGGGATTATAAAACGGCATTTGATTCCAATGAACTATATCTTGTCTTACGAGATTCAATAGAGCAGGTTTATCAATCGGAGAAAATAGCAGATATAGGAGCACGTTATAATTATGAGAAAGCGGTCAATGAAAAGAACCAATTGCTACTAAAGAAAAAGGACAGTGAATTCTCATTCTCACTTCTTGTTATTGCTTTGCTGATTTTATTATCTATTGTTATTTATCTGTATCAGTCTCAACTTCGTAGGAAACAATTGGAACTGCAAAAGAAAGAGCAAGCATTGAAATCAAATGAACAACATTTAATTAACAGTCAATTGGAAATTAGTAGAAGCCAAACATCTTTATTACAGAAAGAAGAAGAACTTCGACAAAAAAGAGATGAGTTGCAGGAGAATATGAAGATAATTCAAACTTTGAAAGTTGATAAGCAATTGATAGAAAAATCATATTCTCTGAAGAATGAGAAACTGAATAGCGAAATTGCTATTTTGCAGGGGGAGATTAAAGAGAAGGTGTCTTCTATAAAAAGAATGAAGCAAAAATCGAATGAGTTCGTGCGTAAGTATTTTGAAGATGGTTGTCCACAAATGAAAAAACTATATGATAAAACAGATATAGTGACGAAATATTCTGATAGGGAATGGGAGGTTTTTGAGACTAAGTTCAATAATGTATATCCTGATTATCTTGTGAAGTTAAATAAAAAATGTCCTAAAATGACGGAAAATGAACAGAAGTATTGTTGCTTATTTATCTTAGGAATAAAGGCAGAAAAAATTTCGGCAGTGTTAGGTGTGGAACCTAATACTGTTTCTAAATATCGAAAAGGAATTTTAAAAAAGAATCTTTCTTTAGACAATAGGCTTTCTTTCGAAGAGTTACTAACTAGCTTGGTTTAAAATCCATTTTTTTTGAATCATTTGTATTTTATTGTTTGTATATGCCTGATTATTAAATGTATATACTGGTTGGTGTATCCATTTTTTTATACAATATTTTGTATTACTTTGCTGTACAAATAATAAATCATCGTTATGGGAAAAACAATTATTTTATTCTTCTGTATGCTTGTCGCATTCAGTGGTTTTTCAAAAACTACAAATTCTAGAGATATTCATTTACATGCCAGAAATTCTGATCAAGAAGCTCTTCGTAGTATTTTACCAATAAAAGCAGTGCTGGATGGAAATACTATTCAGATAGAGTTCTTTAACTCTCCAGAGAATGTTGTTGTTAAAATTAAAGAAGCAACAGGTAAAGAGGTGTTTACATATATCTATTCTTCTCCTCGATTAGTTCAAATACCGATTAATCAGGAACCTGAAGATTATGTTGTAGAGGTTATTTATGGAGAGACTTGTCTATATGGTAATTTTACGATAGGAGATATGTAATTTTATGGTGTATCTATTCTTAGTAAAGAAGTGTATCTATGATTTGTTCCATCGATAAGTCGTTTATTAATTGTATTCTGACTATGCACTCAGATATCGACTAAGAAATATGATAAAAATATTCCCTCATTATCACCAGCTTGATTCTGCTGATTGTGGTCCTACTTGTCTTCGCATGATTGCTAAATACTATGGACATAGTTATTCTGTGCAATACCTGCGTGAACGTGCTTTTATTACACGCGAAGGAGTTTCTATGTTGGGAATTAGCGATGCTGCTGAGTTAATTGGTTTTCGAACAATGGGAGTACGAATTACCCAGGAGCAACTCCGCACCGAAGTTCCGCTGCCTTGTATTTTGCACTGGAATCAGCGGCATTTTGTTGTTTGTTATAAGATTAGGAATGGGAAATATTATATAGCGGATCCTGCTAGTAAAAAAGTAGCTTATAATGAAACTGAACTGGCACGTTGTTGGTGTAGTACATTAGTGGAGGGTAAAGATACAGGAACAGCATTATTACTGGAACCGGGATCTGATTTTTATGAAAAAGAAGAAGTTGGAGAACAACAGGCCAGAACATTTTCTTTCTTTTTTCGTTATTTAACTCCCTATAAACGTGAAATCTTTCAGTTAGTATTGGGAATGCTTACGGCCAGCCTTTTACAACTGATCATGCCATTCCTTACTCAAAGTCTGGTAGATACCGGTATCAGGGACAGTAACCTTAACTTCATAACTCTTATCCTGATTGCGCAGTTAGTTATTTTTATAGCTAAGTTGTCTGTCGATTTTATCCGAAGTTGGATTTTACTACATGTAAATACGCGTATCAACATTGCTTTGATATCCGATTTTCTGGCAAAGTTAATGCGTTTGCCACTTCATTTTTTCGATACGAAGATGGTCGGGGATATCATGCAGCGTATCGGCGATCACAACCGAATCGAGTCGTTTATGACAGGATCATCGATCAGCACATTATTTTCTTTTGTCAATTTTATTGTTTTTGGCTTTGTATTGGCTTACTATGACCTGACTATATTAGGTTTATTTCTGTTGGGTAATGGCTTGTATGTCGCTTGGATTTTAGCTTTTATGAAATATCGGCGTGAACTGGATATCACACGGTTTGCACAGGCGGCCGGTGAACAAAGTAATCTGTTTCAGTTGATCACCGGCATGCAGGAAATAAAATTGAATAACTGTGAAACGGAAAAACGTTGGCAGTGGGAGCGTATACAAGTGAAGCTTTTTAAGATTAGTATAAAAGGGCTTGCATTGGAACAATATCAACAGCTCGGGTCGGTGTTTTTTAACCAAACTACCAATATCCTTATCTCCTTTCTCGCCGCCCGAGCTGTAGTTTCCGGTGATATGACATTAGGTATGATGGTCTCGCTTACATATATTGTAGGGCAACTGACTGCTCCTATCGAGCAGTTCATTGGTTTTGCCCGCTCTTTTCAGGATGCCAAGATTAGCCTGGAACGTTTAGGTGAAATTCATCAACGGGAAGACGAGGAACAGACGTTGGCGTTGAAAGCTACTACGTTGCCGGATAACAGGATGTTGCAGATAGAGGATTTGAGCTTTAGTTATGATGGGGCGGATCGTGATTATGTGCTGGATAAGATAAATTTGACTATTCCCCATCATAAAGTGACGGCTATCGTAGGGGCAAGTGGTAGCGGAAAGACTACTCTCATAAAGCTACTGCTTGGGTTTTATGATCCGAATAAGGGGAGTATCAAAGTCGGGGATCAGTTACTTAAAAATATTAATCCACATGTATGGCGGGCACGTACAGGCTGTGTGATGCAGGATGGGTTTATCTTTTCAGATTCAATAGCGAAGAATATAGCTGTGGGTGCGGAGGTGATCGATAAAGAACGGTTATTACATGCGGTGACGGTGGCTAATATAAGAGATTTTATCGATTCGTTGCCACTGGGTTACAATACTAAGATCGGCATGGAAGGAAACGGAGTAAGCCAGGGACAACGACAACGGATACTGATTGCCAGGGCTGTATATAAGAATCCTGAATTTATTTTTCTGGATGAAGCGACGAATGCATTGGATGCGAATAATGAGAAGGAGATCATGGAGCATTTGCATCAGTTCTATCAGGGACGTACGGTGATTGTCGTGGCTCATCGATTGAGTACGGTGAAAGATGCGGATAATATAGTGGTATTAGATAAAGGACAGGTAGTGGAGGAAGGGACGCATGAAGAATTGACAGCGAAGCGAGGGATATATTATAAACTAGTGAAGAATCAGTTGGAGTTGGGAGCCTGATGAAAGAAGGGAAAGAAATAGAATTACGCAGTGAGGAAGTGCAGGAGGTGATGGGACAGATCCCGGCCTGGATTGTACGCTGGGGAATCACGTTATTGTTTATCGTGGTATTGGCTCTTTTGGTGGGTAGCTATTTCTTTAAATATCCGGATGTGATTACAACGGAAATGACATTGACAAGCCGGCATCCGGTGGCACAGATCGTAGCACGGACTTCGGGTAAGATCAGTAAATTGTATGTGACGGATGGTGAAAAGGTAAAACCCGGTGCACTACTGGCTATTGTACAGAATCCTGCTTCGACGGAAGATGCGTATCGCCTGAAGGATATATTACTTGAACATCAGGCGGAACCGGATAGGCTTTCCGAACTTTTATCAGGAAAGGCAGAGTTTGTGTTGGGAGAGATGCAGTCGGTTTATGTTGGGTTGTTGACTAGTTTGCATGAGTGTAAGAATTATAGAGAATTGGATTATTATCCGAAAAAGATAGCTGCTGTCCGGGATCAGATCGATAAGTACAGTGTTTATTACAGGAATCAACAGCGGCAACGGCAGGTCGTAAAGGAGCAATACGGAATAGCTTGTAAACAGTATGAGCGGGATTCTTCGCTTTTTTTCCGGCAAGTGATTTCTCCTTTTGAATATGAAACGGCAAAGAATGCATTGTTGCAGAATCGGTATTCCCTGGAGGGGGCGAATGCTGCGCTGGAAAATATGAAGATTCAGATCGGGCAATTGGAGGAGAGTTTGTTGGATCTGCAATTGCAACAGGCGGAGAAAGAAAGTTTGCTTCTGCATAATTACCGGACGGCTATGGAGGAATTGCTGAATGTGATTGGAAGTTGGGAGTTGAACTATTGTTTGCGTTCGCCTATAGAGGGACGGGTCACTTTTACAAAATATTGGAATGAGAACCAGTTCATTACTTCCGGGGAAGATGTTTTTTCTGTTGTGCCTGAAGAGAATGAACGGTTAATTGGGCGAGCTTCTCTGCCTGTGCAGCGGTCAGGAAAAGTGGAGCTTAGTCAGCGGGTGATTGTACGTTTTGCCAATTTTCCGGATCAGGAATTCGGGATCGTGAACGGGATTGTTTCGGCAATCTCGATGGTGCCGACGGAAGACAATTATATGGTGGAGATTGCCTTCCCGGACGGACTGACCACCAATTATGGAAAGAATTTGCCTGTCTCTCATGAGATGAAAGCCACTGCTGAAATTGTAACCGATGATTTACGTTTGATAGAACGCTTCTTTCAACCACTGAAGAAGATTCTGAAAGAAGGGTTCTAATTCTATTAATAGACCTTGCTATCTTGTTTAGTGGCTTTGGGCTGGAAGGAGTAATCAGCCTTCTCAGAACATTATGAGAAATTTATTAATGGCATTGCTGGGTGCCCAACCAGCCGTTTGTACTTATCAAAAACATGTGGATAATTTGTTGCCGGAGGAAAAAGATGTCTTTTATAAAGATTCCTTTGCTTTGGCTTTTTCGGATTGGAGAAATCTGAGTCCGGGGTATCGTGATTTTTTTGTTAGCCTGATTAAAAGTGAACGTCAGCGCTTTATCGATTTCGTGCGTAATGACACTGTTTTAGGAGAGTTTCTTTACGACGTGAAGGATGAAGCATTGTTTATCCGTATCTTGAATCTTTTGGAACGACCGGATAAAAAGCGTAAAACATCTTATACGAATTTGGCATTCGCTGTTAAGCTCGGATTTAATGTTGATCTGAAAGTGAAGTATCTATCGGATAAAATCCGATATGCAAAAGCAGATACGGATGACTTTTATGAACTATTTGAAAAGATTGCTATCGAGTAATATTATGTATTATGGAATTTACTGAGCGGCTGTTCACTGAGCAGCTGCTTAGTAAATGCTAAAATAGTATTTCTTCCTGAGGAACAAAATACTATTTAGATAAAAGCTTTGTAGCATTGTTAATGCTTTCATTGTAACTTTTAAAGAATATAAATTGTTGTCGGATGATTTTTTAGTTTTCTGTCTGAAAAGCCTTAGTTGTTCGTTTGTGTGATTTCTTTGGAAAAGCAGTAAGAACCTTTTTCTCTGCTTTTTTTATTGCTTGTAGGCTATCTGCCGGTTGATTTACCTTTTTTCAGAGGGATCTTTTAGTGCTTTTTGCCCTTTTTCAGCTGTCATACCTTTGCGGTGTACTTAATTATTCATTTAAAACATTTTTAATTATGGCACAAGGGTATAAATTGGTTTTGCGTCCGTCGGAACCGGGAAACAAAGAATCGAAGAAATTGTATTATGCGGTTTCGAAGAGTACAGGGTATACGGATTTACGTCGTTTGTGTAAGTTGATTGCTGCACGAAGCACGGTTTCGAGTGCTGATGTGAAAGCTGTACTGGATAACCTGAATTATATTCTGGATCTGGAACTGCAGGATGGGCGTATCGTTCAACTGGGTGAGTTTGGTAACTTTCATATCACCGTAGGAAGTGAAGGGGTGGAAGATGCGAAGAAGTTCAATGCTTCAATGATCCGTGCTCCGAGAATTGTTTTCAATCCCGGGTTTGATTTGCGGGAAACGAAGAAGACGATGGAGTATTCTCAAATCGTTCCGGAGAAAGAAAAGACTGAAAATCCCGGTGGTGGAGAGGATGATCGTCCCGTAATCGAGTAACACTATCGAACGATGAAAAGGATGAATATCCAACTGGTAATGGCCGTGCTGCTTTGTGCAGCCGGTCTTACTCTGGTCTTTTCCGGTTTCTGGATTGCTCCGGCAGGGGAAATTCATAACAGTGTGTTGGTTGCTTTTGGTGAGATAAGTACGTTCGCCGGAGCTTTATTTGGAGTAGATTATTCATATAAAATAAAAAAGAATGAAAATGAAAAGTTGTGAGTATGCAGTAGAGGAATGTTTGACGTTCGAACAAAGGAAATGGAGAAGAAACCATCCGGATTGGATCAGTGATCATTTTTACATGGGAGAATTTTCTTATAGTGCAGTGGCTATAGAACAGGGACTGGATAATACACCACCTCCTGTAGCGCAGAAAGCTATTAGAAATCTGGTTAGAAAATTATTGGAACCGCTTCGGGAATATGCGAACTGTCCTACAGGAATGCATATTTCCAGTGGATATCGTAGTGAAGAGTTGAATCGTTTGGTGGGTGGTGTTGCTAATTCGCAGCATATGGTAGGGGAAGCGGCTGATATTTATACATTCGGAAGTTGCCGTTTGCTGGAAGCTTTACAAGAAAGCCGGTTGAATTTCGATCAGGCGATTTATTATCGTCGTCGTGGGTTTATTCATCTGTCTTTGAAGTTAACAGGTAAGAATCGTCGTCAGGTAATTATCAAATGAGAGTTGTCCTTTATTTGTTTTTGGCAATGGCAGGATTATCCGGCTGTGTTACACGTAAATCCGGAAGTAGAGAGTTGTTTTCTGCGTATAAGGACTCAATGGCGTATATCCGGTTGGATACATCCTGTTTGCATTATAACCGGGGAACACAGTTACGAGGTAGTTCCCGGTTGAAAGAGATTTCTTTTTCTTCACCGGATAGTTCGGGGAAACAACATGTGGAACGTGTTGTGTATGCTACGGAAGAATGGGGCGTAAGGGATTCTGCAGAAGTGCTTTCTGCAGGGATAACTGCGGATACGAGGAGTGTAATGAATATGGAGATGTCGGTTGAAGATACGATTGTAAAATATGAACCGAAGTCTGAAGTTAAGTGGATATTGGTTTTGTTTTTGCTTCCTTTTGTTTACAGGTTATGGAAAAAATGGAGGATTAAGTAATCGGAGGATAATCCGGTTATCATGTTGATAAAGCATAAGAAATGATTAAATCACTTTTTCATTTGAACTTTTGAAAATAAAACTTTACCTTGCATTCGTTAATTATATAACCCATGAAAAAGATCATTTATTCTTTTGTTTTTATTTTTTGTGTCTTGTTTACTCTACAGGCGGAAACAATAGTGGTTGGTTCTTATAATCTGAGGTATGCCAACAATGGCGATTCTACGAATGGGGATGGTTGGGGACAACGTTATCCGTATATAGCTCAGTTGGTGCAATTCCACGGTTTTGAAATATTCGGTACACAGGAAGGATTATACCCCCAGTTGCAGGAGTTGAAAAAGGCTATGCCGGGGTATGAATATATCGGTATCGGACGTGATGACGGAAAACAGGCAGGTGAACACTCTGCGATCTTTTATTGTACGGATAAGTTCGAAGTGCTGGAACATGGGGATTTCTGGTTGTCCGAGATAACGGACCGTCCAAATAAAGGATGGGATGCCGTTCTTCCCCGTATCTGTACCTGGGGTGAGTTTCGGGATAAACAGACTGGTTTTACTTTCTTGTTCTTTAATTTACATATGGATCATGTGGGAGTACAGGCCCGTGCGGAGAGTGCCAAATTGATATTGAAGAAGATCAAAGAATTTCCTAAAAAGTTACCGGCTGTCCTGACCGGTGATTTTAATGTAGACCAGAACAGTGAATCTTATAAATTACTGGATGATTCCGGTGTTATGCGCGATGCTTATGAAATAGCAGATTTCCGTTACGCCCCTAATGGTACTTTTAACGGTTTCCATACGGACCGGAAGACAGAAAGCCGTATCGATCATATTTTCCTGACGAAAGAATTTGATGTGAAAAAGTACGGGATATTAACTGATACCTATCGTTCGGAAGTCGCAGAGAGTGCCCAAAAGGAGCAGAACGGGAACTTCCCCAAAGAAGTGTCATTAAGCAAATATAAGGCCCGTACTCCGTCGGACCATTTCCCTGTAATGATTGTCGTTGAAATTAAGGAATAATCTGTACTTTTGGTAATTAGCAGAATGTTAACCTGTAAAATGAGTATTATGAAAATAAACAAAGGTCTGTTGGTATTGAGTCTGCTATTATTTTCCGTCGGGAAATTATCGGCTGAAGATTTTGGCTATGAATTGAAAGATGGTACGCTGACCATTTTGATGTATGGAGGTTTTGACGACTGGAAGAAAGTCTGTATTCATGATAGGAGTTCTGTCACTAAGATAGTGATAGATGAGGGAGTTCCTATTGTTCCGAATCAAGTGTTTAAAGATATGAGGCATGTGAAATCCGTTACAATTCCATCGTCTGTGACTTCGATTGGGACAGGGGCCTTTTTTGAATGTACGGATTTGTCATCCATCACATTTGCAGAGGATTCCAATTTGAAGTTTATCGGAGGATATGCTTTCTATCAGACTGACCTGACTTCGATCAGTGTTCCGGCTTCCGTGGAAAGGATTGGAAAAGCTGCTTTTAGAGAGTGCTCGAATTTGTTGTCGGTGAAATTTGCATCTAAGTCGCGGTTGAAGACGATTGGAGAATGGGCTTTTTACGAAACGGATCTCGAAGAGGTTATTGTCCCGATGTCGGTGACGGCAATAGGGAAAGCTGCCTTTTGGGGATGCAGAAGGCTAACTTCTGTTGCTTTTCACGAAAATATCAGGTTGGAAAAGATCGGTGCAGGTGCCTTCTCCAGAACATCCATTACTTCTGTAAATATTCCTTCTTCTGTGACGGCTATCGATGAAGGGGCTTTCAGGCTCTGTAAAAGACTATCGTTGGTCACTTTTGGAGGTTTGAACCTGAAGACGATCGGGGAACAGGCTTTTTCCGAGACGGCTCTGACCTCTTTTTCTATACCGCCTTCAGTGACTACGATTGGGGCAGGAGCTTTCGCAAAGACTTCTTTGGAGTGGGTAGAGGTTCCTTCTTCGGTGACGAATATTGAAGGTGCTGCCTTTACGGATTGCAAAAAATTATCTTCTGTTACGTTTGTCGGAAAATCGGAATTAGAGAAGATTGGGGCTGCCGGATTTTACGGGACAGCCTTGAAGTCGGTAGAGATTCCTTTTTCAGTGAAAACGATCGGAGCCGGTTCCTTTTCTCATTCAGCTCTTAAATCGGTAACTATTCCAGCTTCTGTTACAAACATTGAGTGTGCCGCTTTTTCTAAAACATCCCTGGTATCTGTTATCATACCGTCATCTGTAAGGACGATAGGGAAAGAAGCATTCCATAGTTGTTCCAGACTGACTGATGTTACTTTTTTGCCATCGAAAGCTCCGGATGGTTTTGAAGAGAATGTGTTTGGGGCGTGTTTCTCTTTGGAAACTATTTATGTACCTGAGGGAGGTGCTGGTTATTCCAGCGGGCAATGGGCTAAATATGAAGGTATTATCAAACGTAAAGCAACACTTATATCGTCCGGTTCTTTAACGGCTTTATATAATTTGTATTCTGTAGACGGAATGGGTAGTTGGAGTGTCTTTAATCCTATGCTCTATGCTTTGTTTTTGATCATGTGCGTGCTGAAGAGAATGTTTTTGGGTTAATAGGATATAAAAGAGGATGAAAACCCGGTCTTGTTGGTGATGGAATTGTAAGAAATAATAATAGTATTGTGGAAAACTAATTAATTGCGTTTCTTTGTACCCGTAAATTAGTAGGATATGGCAGACGAACAACAGATGGTGCTCCGCACGGAGGACCTGGTGAAGAAATATAGAACACGTACGGTGGTGAACCATGTTTCCATAAATGTGAAACAAGGTGAGATTGTAGGATTGCTCGGTCCCAATGGAGCGGGGAAAACGACTACATTCTATATGACTGTAGGGCTGGTAACTCCTAATGAGGGGAAGATATTCCTGAATGATATGGAAATAACCAAGTTCCCCGTTTATAAGCGTGCCCGTAACGGTATCGGTTATCTGGCTCAGGAAGCTTCTATCTTCCGTAAGATGACTGTGGAGGATAACATCCGTTCCGTATTGGAAATGACGGATACTACTCCCGAATACCAGAAGGAGAAGCTGGAGAGCCTGATCGCTGAATTCGGCTTACATAAGGTAAGGAAGAACCTAGGGGACCAGTTGTCCGGAGGTGAGCGTCGTCGTGCTGAGATTGCCCGCTGTCTGGCTATCGACCCAAAGTTTATCATGCTCGATGAACCGTTTGCCGGTGTAGACCCGATTGCCGTACAGGACATCCAGACGATTGTTGCCAAGCTGAAACATAAGAATATCGGTATCCTCATTACCGACCATAACGTATACGAAACCCTCAGTATCTGCGACCGTGCTTATCTCTTGTTCGAAGGAAAGGTGCTTTTCCAGGGTACAGCGGAACAGTTGGCTGAAAATGAGATCGTACGTGAAAAGTATCTGGGTAAGGACTTCGTATTAAGAAAGAAGGATCTTTAGAGCATTCTTCTGATCTGTTGGATACAAAGGTAGAATAACAATAAGGTTACGACTGCCAGTGCTGAGTACGGCAACAGGTTTGTATCTGAAATCTCGCCCGTGATAAATTCGTTCTCTTTCAGGCGCGCATCCGACATGCTGATGACGGCGAAAGCGTTATTGACAAAATGAGCGAAAACCGGAATCCATATATTTCTACTCCAATATAACAGGTATCCAAAATAAGCACCCAGCAACATGCGGGGCAGGAAACCATAGAACTGCATATGGAAAGCACTGAATATAATTGCGGCAGTCCATATAACAATGTGGTGGTTTGAGGTCCATTTTCCAATAATCCGTTGCAGAGCACCACGGAAAAGGAATTCTTCCGTAATACCGGCCACGGCGGCGATAACCAACAGGTTGGCTAAAATATTCATCAGGCCGTCGCCAGCTAAAAGTGTATTGGTCAGTTGTTCGGCAAGTGCTTCCTGCGCTTTCATCCAGTTTTCGACCGGAGCCATAAAAGAGGGGAGAACCATCTGTTTATTCAAAAGAGCCGTCAGGGTGATGGCCGGCGATATCAGGAACATGCTGGCAAATACCAGGAGCAGAATTTTGTTAGACGGACTTTTTTTTATCCACAGATATTCCTTCGGAGCCAAACTACATAGCCAGGCTACCGCAAGTGAAGGAAATAAAAATGTTCCAATGGCAGAGATCAATTGCATCAGCCGCATGGTTTCCGGGTGTTGCATGGGATTGCTGTACGCGCCGTACAACAGATAAAGACCTCCCGTTCCGATCAAAGATGAAAAGATACCTCCGAGTAAAAGACAGAGTAACAGGAGTAATAATTGAAACGTCGCCGGCTTTCCGGCATATATACCTTTTAATTCCATAGATACAGTATATAAAAAAACTTCTGCCAAAGATAGCAGAAGTTTTTATTTCTTCCAGGAAGTTGCAGATTACATTCTTGGTCTGGCTTCTTTTACTACCATCTGGCGGCCTTCATATTCTGCTTCGTTCAATTCGGCGATAGCCTTCTTCGCAGCGGCATCGTCCGGCATTTCTACGAATGCAAAACCTTTAGATTTTCCGGTTTCACGGTCGATGATGATCTTTACAGAATCTACAACTCCGTATTCTTCCATTACTTGTTTCAAATCTTCTTCCCGAACACGATAGTTCAGGTTACCAATGTAAATGTTCATAAAAATAGAAATAATTAAAAAATAAAATTGTTACTTATGAAAGTAGTAAACCGGAGTTTTCGATCCTTTCACTTTACAAAGGAATACAATAATTTTAGATAAACAACATTTTGCGATAAAAAAAATAATATGTGTCTAAATTAGGCTTGCTTATAACAATTTAGGTAAACAATTTGCGAGATTAAAAGAATAACTCTAATTTTGCAGCCTAAAATTCGATACGACTATTAATTAAATAAATCATTCAGAATGAACGTTTCGCTTAAGAACATTGATGCCGTAAGCGGTATTGTGAAATTAGAAATAGTGAAGGCTGACTACGCTGAACAGGTTGAAAAGAGCCTGCGCAACTTCCGTCAGAAAGCAAATGTACCGGGTTTCCGTAAGGGAATGGTGCCGATGGGTATGGTAAAGAAGATGTATGGAAAACATGTACTGGTTGAAGAAGTAAACAAGTTGGTTTCTGATAAGTTGTACAACTATATCCGCGAAAGCAAATTGAACATATTGGGTGAACCGATGCCAAACGAATCAGAACAACAGCCCATTAATTTTGATACACAGGAAGATTTCGAATTCTGTTTCGATATAGCTATAGCTCCTGAGATCAATATTGAACTGAGCAAAAATGACAAACTTCCCTACTATCAGGTCGATATCGATGAAGAAATGATGAGCCAGCAGATTGATGCTTATACATCTAACTTCGGTACTTATGACAAAGTAGACGAAGTAGAAGAGAAAGATATGGTTAAGGGTACTGTTGCTGAACTTGAAAACGGTTCTCCGAAAGAAGGCGGTATCGTTGTTGAAGACGCTGTACTGATGCCGGCATACATGAAGGATGAAGCTGAAAAAGCTAAATTTGTAGGTGCTAAAGTTAACTCTGTAATCGTATTCAACCCGAATAAGGCTTATGAAGGTGCTGAAGCAGAAATCTCTTCATTCCTGAAAGTCGACAAAGAAGCTGTTGCCGGTATCACTGGCGATTTCAGCTTTGAAATTACAGAAATTACCCGTCACAAAAATGCTGAACTGAACCAGGAATTGTTCGATAAAGTATTTGGTGAAGGCGTTGTGAACAGCGAAGAAGAATTCAAGAACAAGATCAAAGAAGCATTGACAGACCAGTTCACTCCTCAGAGTGACTATAAATTCTTGCTGGATGCACGCGAAGTTCTGGTTCAGAAAGCCGGTGAACTGAAGTTTGCCGACGATATGCTGAAACGCTGGTTGGTAGCTACAAACGAAAATACTACAGCTGAAAAGGTAGAAGAAGATTTCCCAAAGATTATCGAAGACCTGAAATATCAGTTGATCAAAGAAAATCTGGTGAAGACCAACAATCTGAAAGTGGAAGATGCAGATATCGAAAACTTCGCGAAACGTGTAGCGCAAGCTCAGTTTGCACAGTATGGTATGCTTTCTGTCCCTGAAGAGGTATTGGCTAACTATGCCAAAGATATGTTGAAAAATAAGCAGACTTTGCAGAATATTATCGACCGCGCGGTAGAAGAAAAACTGGCTGCATGGTTGAAAGGACAGGTGGAACTGGATGTAAAAGAAGTTTCAGTTGACGAATTCAACAAGCTCTTTGAATAATATTATCCTTCAGAAACCATAGTAAACACTATGGTTTTAACAAGAAAAAGGGTTTTCTCTCTAAAAAAACTCTTACCGGATAGCAAATAAGTTGTTTCTTTCAGAAATTTATTTATAACTTTGTTATTCCGATAAGTCAGAGGGGAATCCCTTTTTTTATGACTTCCGGTAATATAAAAAAAGTAGATTATGGACGATTTTAGAAAGTATGCAACGAAACATTTGCGGATGAACAGTAATGCGCTGGATAGTTATATGAATATCACCAGCAGTTACATTTCTCCGACAATTATCGAAGAACGTCAGCTGAATGTTGCGCAGATGGACGTATTTTCCCGCTTGATGATGGACCGCATCATCTTCCTGGGAACACAGGTCGATGACTATTCGGCTAACGTGATCCAGGCGCAATTATTATATCTGGATTCAAGCGATCCCGGCAAAGATATATCTATCTATATTAATTCACCGGGCGGCTCCGTTTATGCGGGCTATGGTATTTACGATACCATGCAGTTTATCGGATGCGATGTGTCTACAATCTGTACAGGTATGGCTGCTTCTTTTGCAGCAGTATTGCTTGTTGCCGGTACGAAAGGCAAACGTATGGCCCTTCCGCATTCACGTGTGATGATTCACCAACCTCTGGGCGGTGTACAGGGACAGGCTTCGGATATCGAGATCACAGCTCGTGAAATCCTGAAAGTGAAGAAGGAGCTGTACACTATTATTTCTGACCATTCAGGTAAACCTTACGAAGAAGTAGAACGTGATAGCGATCGCGACTACTGGATGACTGCCGAAGAAGCGAAAGCCTATGGTATGGTAGATGAAATCCTGGTCCGTGAAAAGAAGAAATAACAACAACATAGACAAGGCTTTTATGCCTTGTCTTTTTTGACAATCCAAAAAAACAAATATTCTATGGCCAAAACAGGCGACTTTTGTACGTTTTGCGGACGGAGCAGTCGGGACGTCAACATGCTGATAAATGGGATATCCGGTGCTATCTGTGATGAATGTGCACAGCAAGCGTACGAAATTGTAAAAGAGCAACAACCTTCAAAGAAAAGTGCTTTAGGACTTGAGCAGACAGAACTACCGAAACCTGAGGATATAAAAACATTTCTGGATCAATATGTAATTGGTCAGGATGACGCAAAGCGTTATCTTTCCGTTTCGGTTTATAACCATTACAAACGGTTGCTTCAGAAAGTTACCTCGGATGATGTGGAGATCGAGAAGTCTAATATAATTATGGTCGGAGCCACCGGCACAGGCAAAACCTTGCTGGCGCGGACAATTGCAAAATTGTTGCATGTTCCGTTTGCAATCGTGGATGCGACGGTGCTTACTGAAGCCGGTTATGTGGGAGAAGATATCGAAAGTATCCTGACCCGCCTGTTACAGGCAGCTGATTATGATGTAGACGCAGCCCAAAGGGGTATCGTTTTTATTGATGAGATAGATAAGATTGCACGTAAAAGTGATAATCCGTCTATAACCCGTGATGTAAGTGGAGAAGGAGTACAGCAGGGGTTATTGAAATTACTGGAGGGGTCGATCGTCAACGTACCCCCCCAGGGTGGAAGAAAGCATCCTGAACAGAAAATGATAGCGGTGGATACAAAAAATATCCTCTTTGTCTGTGGTGGCGCATTCGACGGCATCGAAAAGAAGATCGCACAGCGTCTGAATACGCGTGTTGTCGGCTATTCGGCCAGCAAAGATACAGCTCAGGTGGACCGGAATAATTTCCTGAAGTATATTACGCCGACCGATCTGAAGTCGTTCGGACTGATACCTGAGATTATTGGCCGTCTGCCTATTCTGACTTATCTGAACCCGCTCGACCGGAGTACGCTTCGCAGTATTCTAACAGAACCGAAGAATTCTATTATCAAACAATATATAAAATTGTTTGAGATGGATTCCATCAAGCTGTCGTTCGATGAGGATGTCTACGAGTATATTGTAGATAAGGCTTTGGAATTTAAGCTGGGTGCACGTGGCTTGCGTTCAATCGTTGAAGCTATTATGATGGATGCTATGTTCAGCATGCCTTCAGAAAAGAAAAAGAAACTTCATGTTACATTGGAGTATGCGAAGGAGAAGTTTGAAAAATCAGATGTAAACCGTTTGCAGATAGCGTAAATGCCGGCGGTTTGTAAAATATAAATAAGTATGGCGAAGAAGGATAGTTTAACTGAGCATTTAAAGACTCATTTTGGTTTTGATACCTTCAAGGGGAATCAGAAAGCTATTATTGAAAATGTGCTGGCCGGAAACGATACTTTTGTATTGATGCCGACCGGTGGAGGTAAGTCCCTCTGTTACCAGTTGCCTTCTGTTATAATGGAAGGTACGGCAATCGTTATATCTCCTTTGATTGCCCTGATGAAAAACCAGGTGGATGCCATGCGTAATTTCAGTGAGGAAGATGGAGTAGCTCATTTTATTAACTCTTCACTGAATAAGTCGGCTATCGACCAGGTGAAGGCGGATATAATGGCAGGCCGCACGAAATTATTGTACGTTGCTCCCGAGTCGTTGACAAAGGAAGAAAATGTAGATTTCCTGCGCAATGTGAATATTTCATTCTATGCAGTAGACGAAGCACATTGTATCTCTGAATGGGGACATGATTTCCGTCCCGAATATCGTCGGATACGTCCTATTATTAATGAGATAGGAAAACGTCCGTTGATAGCGCTTACGGCAACTGCTACTCCGAAAGTACAACATGATATCCAGAAGAACCTGGGTATGATAGATGCTTCAGTTTTCAAATCCTCTTTTAACCGTTCTAATTTATATTACGAGATTCGTCCGAAAGGTCCGAATATTGACCGCGAGATTATTAAGTATATTAAAGCCAACGAAGGTAAATCGGGTATTGTCTATTGTTTGAGCCGCAAGAAGGTGGAAGAGTTTGCTGATATTCTGAAAGCAAACGGAATCAAGGCGCTTCCCTATCATGCCGGAATGGATTCAGGGCAACGGTCGGGAAATCAGGATGCGTTTCTGATGGAGAAAGCAGACGTTATTGTAGCTACTATCGCATTCGGTATGGGTATTGACAAGCCGGATGTGCGTTATGTGATTCATTATGACATCCCCAAGAGCCTCGAAGGTTATTACCAGGAAACAGGACGTGCCGGCCGTGATGGCGGTGAAGGGCAGTGTATTGCATTTTATGCATACAAAGACTTGCAGAAGCTGGAGAAATTTATGCAGGGCAAACCTGTTGCGGAGCAGGAGATCGGTAAACAGTTGTTGCTTGAAACGGCTGCTTATGCAGAGACATCCGTATGCCGCCGCAAGGTTCTGTTGCATTACTTCGGTGAAGAGTACCTGGAAGAAAATTGTGGAAATTGTGATAATTGTTTGAACCCCCAAAAGCAAGTGGAAGCGAAAGAATTGTTGAGTGCAGTACTTGAAGTGATAAGTACTTTAAAAGAAAAATTTAAGGCAGACTATATTGTCAATATGTTGGTCGGAAACGAGACCTCCGAAATTCAATCTTACAAACACAATGAACTGGAAGTCTTCAGCTCCGGTACGGATGAAGATGAGAAGACATGGAACGCTGTTATTCGCCAGGCGTTGATCGCCGGTTATCTGACAAAGGATATCGAAAACTATGGTTTGTTGAAAATCTCTCCGAAAGGAAAAGATTTCATGAAGAAACCTGTATCGTTCAAGATAACGAAAGATAACGAGTTTGAAGAAGAAGAGGAAGAAGTTCCTGTACGTGGTGGAGCAACTTGTGCGGTCGATCCGATTCTGTACTCTATGATGAAGGATTTACGGAAGAAGCTGTCCAAACGTTTGGAAGTACCTCCTTTCGTCATATTCCAGGACCCGTCGCTGGAAGCTATGGCTACCACTTATCCGGTAACATTGGATGAATTGCAGAACATTCCGGGTGTAGGTGCCGGAAAAGCAAAACGCTATGGTCAGGAATTTATTACGCTGATCAAAAAACACGTAGAAGAAAATGAAATCGAGCGACCGGAAGACCTGCGTGTACGTACGGTTGCCAATAAGTCGAAACTGAAAGTGTCTATCATTCAGCGTATCGACCGCAAGGTGGCTCTGGATGAGATCGCATTGACCAATGGGCTTGAATTTAACGAACTGCTCGACGAGATCGAAGCGATCGTCTATTCCGGGACCCGTATTAATATCGATTACTTTGTGAATGATGTCATGGATGAAGATCACATTGAAGATATCTATGAATACTTCAAAGATTCTGAAACTGATGACCTGGAAGATGCGATCGAAGAACTGGGTAACGACTATACCGAAGAAGAGATCCGTCTGGTCCGCATTAAATTTTTGTCGGAAATGGCCAATTGATTTATTAGCCGTCTTCGTCAGGAATAAAAATGGCTTTCTCCCTGTTTACTTTAGGGGAGAGGGCCATTTTTGTTTTTATCGTTGCATAGTTTCCGGAAAAATCGTATATTTGCGCGCAATAATTTTTAAAGCATACGTTTTATGTCATTTATTGCAGACAGGTTAGTTATGGACGGATTAACATTCGATGATGTATTGTTGATCCCTGCTTACTCAGAAGTTCTTCCCCGAAATGTCGACCTCTCGACAAAGTTTTCACGAAACATTACATTGAATATTCCGATGGTATCGGCGGCCATGGACACGGTTACCGAGGCAAAGATGGCTATTGCTATTGCCCGCGAAGGCGGTATCGGCGTTATTCATAAAAACATGACGATCGCAGAACAGGCCAAGCAAGTTCAAAGCGTTAAGCGTGCAGAGAACGGAATGATTTATGATCCTGTGACGATCACGAAAGGAAAGCGTGTGGCCGATGCGTTGGCTATGATGGCGGAATACAAGATCGGCGGTATACCTGTGGTAGATGAAGGCGGTTATCTGGTAGGTATCGTTACCAACCGTGACCTGCGTTTCGAAAGAGATATGAACCGTTCGATCGATGAGGTGATGACGAAAGAGAACCTGGTGGTGACTGATCAGTCTACCGACCTGGAAGCTGCCGCCCAGATCCTTCAGAGGCATAAGATCGAAAAACTGCCGGTTGTGGACAGTCACAATAAACTGATAGGGCTTGTTACCTATAAAGATATAACAAAAGCGAAAGATAAACCTTCTGCTTGCAAGGATGCCAAAGGGCGTTTGCGCGTAGCAGCCGGAGTGGGTGTGACGTTTAATACATTCGAACGTGTAGCTGCCCTGGTTGAAGCCGGTGCCGATGCATTGGTTATCGATACGGCTCACGGTCATTCCAAAGGAGTGGTGGATGTCCTGAAACAGATCAAAGCCCAATATCCGGGTATCGATTGTGTGGTAGGTAACATTGCTACCGGAGATGCAGCCAGATATCTGGCAGATGCCGGTGCCGATGCCGTTAAAGTGGGTATCGGACCGGGCTCGATTTGTACAACCCGTGTGATTGCCGGAGTGGGTGTGCCCCAGTTGTCGGCTATCTATGACGTGGCGAAAGCATTGGATGGAACAGGCATTCCTTTAATTGCCGATGGCGGACTTCGCTATTCGGGAGATATTGTAAAGGCAATTGCTGCCGGTGGATCATCTGTTATGATGGGTTCCCTGTTAGCCGGTGTGGAAGAGTCGCCGGGTGAAACAATTATCTTTAACGGACGTAAGTTTAAATCGTATCGTGGCATGGGATCGCTGGAAGCTATGCAGAAAGGTTCGAAAGACCGTTATTTCCAGGATGTGGAAGATGATGTGAAGAAGTTGGTTCCGGAAGGAATTGCAGCCCGTGTTCCTTATAAAGGATCTTTATTTGAAGTGATCTATCAGATGGTAGGTGGTCTGCGTGCCGGTATGGGATATTGCGGAGCTCATAATATTGATGAGTTGCATAAAGCTAAATTTACCCGTATCACGAATGCCGGTGTGCAGGAGAGCCACCCGCATGATGTGGCCATTACACAGGAAGCACCCAATTATAGCCGCGGCGAATAATAAATGCGGATAATCCCCGTTATATAAAAAACACTAATTTAATTCGATAGCATACTTTTTAAGGATGTTGTCCGTTAGATTAGTGTTATTTTTGTAATGTCTACGTAGTATGATAAACAGATTTTTGATGAAAAAGTTACTTGTATTATCTTTGGTATTCGCTTGTTTAACAGGAGAAGCGCGTAATTTGCCTGACTCTGTAGTGATGACTGTGGCCGGTAAGCAGGTCCCTCTTGCGGAATTTGTTTTTATGGCTAAGAAGAACGGTGAAGTAAATTTGGCAGATCGTAAGTCGCTGGAAAATTATGTGGAACTGTATAAGAACTTCAAACTGAAGGTTACCGATGCAGAGACCGCCAGGATGGATAAGACAAAAGAATTCACAGATGAGTTGGAGGGATACCGCGCACAATTGACTTCAAGTTATTTATCTGATAAGGATGGTGAAGAAGCGGCAGTTCGTGTAGAATACGAACGACTGGGGGAAGTGATGGAATTAAGTCATATCCTGTTCCGTTTGCCTGAACACACCGTTTCGAAAGATACAGTGGCTGTATATGAGAAAGCCCTGAAAGCATACCGGCGTATTAAGGGAGGAGAAGATATCGCAGCTGTCGGTCGTGAGCTGAAAGAGGAAGATCCTGAAAATACCGGTTATGAATATACCCGTTGCCTGTTGCCGATGCAGACGATAAAAGCGTTTGAAAACGCAGTCTATTCCATGCAGCCGGGTGAGTTATCGATGCCTGTACGTACTACCCTCGGATTTCATATCATAAAACTGCTTAGCCGGAAACCTAATCCGGGTATGCGCCATGTCGCTCATGTCCTGATCCCGTTCCAAAAGGATTCGGTAACGCGTAGCGAAAGTGAAACACTCGCGTTGGCGGACGAAGTTTATAAAAAAGCACAAAACGGAGCCGACTTCGGTGAGTTGGCGCAAGAATATTCTTCCGACGGTGCGTCTGCAAGAAAAGGGGGAGAGTTACCCTGGTTCGGTGTAGGCGAAATGGTTGAACCGTTCGAGAAGGCGGCATTTGCCCTGACTACTCCGGGCGAGTTGTCACAGCCGGTAAAAACACGTTTCGGTTATCATATTATCAAACTAATCGGAAAGAATGGCATTCCTTCTTTTGAAGAAAAGAAAAAATCCTGGTCGAAAATAATGGCACAGGGGGAACGTAATTTTGAATATTATAAAGCATTCGACGAACGTTTGAAGAAAGAATACGGATATAAATTCTATCCGGAAGCCTATGCGGAACTGGTTGCTCTTTGCAATGATAACTTCCCGACAGACAAGGAGTTTTATGAAAAAGCAAAGGATATGAACAAGACCTTGTTCCACCTGGCAGATACCGATTTCCCGCAGAGCGAGTTCGCCTACTATATACAGCGTTGCCCGTTCTCCACAAAAACATATGCAGGAGACTTCATGCAGGAAGTGTATGATCTATTCATCCGTGATATCGTTACGACTGCAGAGCGTAAAAACCTGGTGACAAAGCATCCCGAGTTCACGCATTTGATGCAGGAATATCGTGATGGCATTTTGTTATTCAATATTAGTAATGAGAAGATCTGGAGTAAACCGGCTGCAGAGCAAGCCACGCTGGAAGAGGAATGGGTGAAGCAGCTGAATAAAGAGTATCCTGTTACTATTAATTGGAAATTGTTGAAAAAACTAAAGAAATAAGAAAGAGAAGGTTATGAAGTATTGCTTCATTTTTATAGCATTCGTATCTTTGCTGTGTTCTTGTAAACGGACCCAGCAAACCAACGATGCGGATGTACTGGTAAGAGTGAAGGACCGGACGTTGAAACGTTCGGAAGTGGTTAGTCTGATTCCGCGGGGGATATCCTCTGCGGATAGTTTGTTGTTAGCCGAAAGCTTTGTAAAGAAATGGGTGAAGGATGCTCTGGTTTATGAAGTCGCTCAGCGGAACCTCGGAAACGAGAAGGAAGAGGTTGACAAGCTCGTGGAAGAATACCGCCATTCGCTGATCCGTTACCGTTATCAGGAACGATTGATAAAAGAAAAGTTGTCGGCTAATATCCGCGAGAGCGATAAGCTGAACTATTATGAAGAGAATCAGAAAAAGTTTACACTTGATAAGGCCCTGATCAAAGGTCTTTTCCTGAAGATACCGGTGGATGCTCCCGGTCTTTCTGATGTAAAAGGGTGGTATAAATCGACTTCTGAGACCTCTTTGGAAAAAATTGAGAAGTATAGTGTGCAAAATGCCACTATTTATGACTACTTTTACGACAAATGGGTGGACTTTGACGAGGTGATGGACAATCTCCCCGTCCATGTGTCTGATCCGAACGCTTATCTGAAAGCGAACAAGTTTGTGGAAGTAGCTGATAGTAGTTATTGCTATCTGCTGAATATCAAGGAGTATCTTTCTGTAGGAAGTGTCGCTCCATACGATTATGCAAGTCCGCAGATCACGGAAATGCTTATCAACCAGCGGAAAGTGGATTTTTTGAAGACGTTTGAAGAAGAATTATATAATGATGCAGTCAGAGGAGGTGATGTGAAATTTTATACAGAACCGTAATTTGTAACTTATAAAGGTAGATATGATGAAAAAGATTTTAACTGTATTCTTTCTTGCCTGCTTATCTTGTGTGGCAATGGCACAGGATAATGTGATTGATGAAATTGTGTGGGTGGTAGGGGATGATGCTATTTTACGTTCAGACATAGAGACGCAGCGTTTGTATATGCAAAACGAAGGTCAGCGTCTGGACGGTGATCCCTATTGTGTGATTCCGGAGCAGATGGCAATACAGAAGCTGTATCTGAACCAGGCGAAGATCGACAGTATCGAAGTTGGTGAAGGACAGATTATCCAGGCTGCAGACCAGTGGGTCAACTGGGCGATCAACCAGATCGGATCGAGAGAAAAAGTAGAAGAATATTTCGGAAAGAAAATCTCACAGATCAAGGATGAACGTAAGGATATGATCCGTGAACAACAGGTTACCGAGGAGATGAAGCGGAAACTGATCGGTGAGATCAAGCTGACTCCGTCCGAGATCCGTAAGTTCTATAACCAGTTGTCGAAAGACAGTCTGCCGACTATCCCGACAACAGTGGAAGTGCAGATCATTACTTTCGAACCGAAGATACCGTTCGAAGTGACTGATGCTATCAAAGCCCGCCTGCGTGATTTCACTGAGCAGATCAACAGTGGTAAGATGGAATTTTCTACATTGGCCCGCTTGTATTCGGAAGATCCGGGTTCGGCTGCCAGAGGTGGTGAACTGGGTTTTATGAGCAAGACTGACTTGCTACCGGAGTTTGCCAATGTCGCTTTCAACCTGTCTGATCCGAAGCGTGTATCACAGATCGTTCAGACCGAGTATGGTTACCATATCATTCAGCTGATCGAGAAACGCGGTAACCGTATCAATTGCCGCCATATCCTGTTGAAGCCGAAAGTATCGGAAAAGGAATTGACAGAGGCAACTGTCCGCATGGACTCCTTATATACCGACTTGAAGGCAGACAAGTTCTCGTTTGAAGAAGCTGCCACATTCGTTTCGTACGATAAGGATACCCGTAACAACAAAGGGTTGATGGTGAATCAGAACCATGAAGGAAATAACTTCGGTACGCCTAAGTTCGAAATGCAGGAACTTCCGCAGGAAGTGGGTAAAGTCGTTTATAACATGCAGGTAGGAGATATCTCCAAACCGTTTACCATGATATCCGACAAACAGAAAGAGGTAGTAGCTATTGTCAAGTTGAAGTCACGTACTGAACAACATAAAGCAAATCTTTCAGACGACTTCCAGGCAATGAAGAACCTGGTGGAACAGCAAAAAAGAGAAGAATTATTGAATGACTGGATCCTGAAGAAACAAAAAACGACTTATGTACGTATTTCGGAAGGATGGCGTAACTGTGACTTCAAGTTTCCGGGTTGGGTGAAAGAATGAAAATTGTAAATAAGTTTTTTCTTACAGGTCTATTCTGTTTACTGACGGTTTGTGTCTTTGCACAAACGCAGGATTCTATTCCCGTCAGACAAGGAGAAACACAGCCTGTCGATACTGCCACCACCAAAAAAACGCTGGTCTATCTGTTGCATGCCGATACGGTGTCTTATGATAAGGAAGTGATGAAAGCGGATGCACAGTTTCTGCAAGGAGATGTGTGCTTCCGTCACGATAGTTCATATATGTATTGTGACAGTGCTTACTTTTTTGAGACAACCAACTCACTGGAAGCTTTCAGCAATGTGAGGATGGAACAGGGCGACACCCTGTTTGTGTATGGTAACTATCTGTTTTATGACGGAGATACCCAGATCGCTTACCTGCGTGAAAACGTCCGTATGGAGAACGGGCAGGTAACGCTTTTTACCGATAGCCTGAACTATGAGCGTATTCCGGATATCGGATATTATTTTGATGGTGGTCTGATCGTCGACTCGCTGAATCAACTTTCATCATTCTATGGACAATACTCTCCGGGTACGAAGCTGGCGATATTTAACGATAGCGTACGTTTGGAGAATCCTAATTTTACATTGTATTCGGATACGCTTCATTACGATACAGAGTCGAAAATAGCGACGATATTAGGGCCTTCTATTATTGTATCAGACAGTGGAACGATTCATTCTTCCCGTGGATGGTACAATACGGAAACAAATACATCCTTACTGCTTGACCGTTCCGAGGTCTATTCGGGAGACAGGGTATTGATCGGCGATTCTATCTCGTATAATCAGGATGCCGGTTTTGGGGAAGCATTTGGAAATATGTGCCTGGTAGATACGGCACAAAAGGTTACATTGGAAGGCCAGTACGGTTATTATAATGAACGGACGGAGTACGCTTTTGCTACCGACAGTGCCCGTTTCCTGGAATATTCGCAGGGAGATACCTTATATCTGCATGCCGATACTCTTGAAATGTCGACACTCGATTCGACGGCCCGTGAGATAAAGGCTTTTCATGGGGTACGTTTCTATCGTACCGATATGCAGGGCGTTTGCGATTCGATGCAGTTCAATACCCGTGATTCCGTATTATATATGTATGATAATCCGGTTTTGTGGAACGAACAGTATCAGTTGTACGGAGATACGATAGAGATTTTTATGAATGACAGTACGATCGAATATGCACATGTCATACAGTTTGCGTTTGCGGTGCAGCATCTCGATTCGACTTATTATAATCAACTGAAAGGGAACGACCTCAAAGCTTACTTTGAAGGTCAGGCTGTCCGGCAGATTGATGTGGAGGGAAATGCGGAGTCGATCTATTACCCGTTGGAAAGCGATGGAGCCAAGATCGGTTTGAATGAAACCAAGAGTGGTTTCCTTACGATCTGGGTAAAAGAGAATAAGCTCGAAAAGCTTAAGATATGGCCGACCCCACTGGGTAACCTGACACCGATACCCGACCTGAAGCCGGAACAGAAAACACTGAAGGATTTTTATTGGTATGACTACCTGCGTCCGAAAAACAAAGATGATATATACACTGTGGTGAAGAAGAAGGTGGAAGACGCACCGGTTAGAGGTGACAATAAATTCAAACATGAGGAATAGAATTCACTATTAAATTTGTTAAGTTATGGCACTTTTCTCATTTTATAATATGCGTAAGCCCCGTCAATACGACCATAAGCCGATTTACTGGGATCCCCACAGAGAGGCTATGGAGGAACGTGTGCGTAAGATAAAACGCGAGATGGGAGTGGAGGAGTCACTGGAAGAATATAAACCTCAGATAAAAGGAACCTTTGTTGAAGGTACTTCGCACCTGAAGAAAAGCCTTGACAGAGGGGACAATGCACGTAGCCGTACATATAAGAGCGTTAAGCTCATTGTTGCAATTGCGGTTCTGGGTGCATTATTCTGGTATTTGTTCTGGTCATGAGCGATATAATTCATTTATTACCTGATAGTATAGCCAATCAGATAGCGGCCGGTGAAGTTATTCAACGGCCTGCTTCCGTTGTAAAGGAACTGGTTGAAAATGCGATAGATGCAGGAGCCGGTCACATCCAGGTGAACATCAAGGATGCAGGGCGTACATTGATCCAGGTGGTCGATGACGGGAAAGGTATGTCTGAAACCGATGCCCGTATGGCATTCGAACGGCATGCCACCTCTAAGATCTCTTCTGCCGACGACCTCTTTTCGCTCCATACAATGGGGTTCCGTGGAGAGGCCCTCGCTTCGATCGCAGCAGTAGCCCATGTGGAATTGCGTACCCGGCTGCAAGGTGCCGAACTCGGTACGAAGCTTTCGATGGCAGGTTCCACCTTACAGGATATCGAACCGGACGCCTGTACGGAAGGTAGTATTTTCTCTATAAAGAATCTGTTCTTTAATGTACCTGCCCGGCGTAAATTCCTGAAATCGAACGAGACGGAGTTTCGTAATATAATCAATGAGTTCGAACGGATCGCATTGGTGAACCCTCAGGTGGCTTTGGGGCTGAATCATAATGATACCGAGATATTTAATTTGCCGGAATCCGGTTTGCGTCAGCGTATTATAAACGTTTACGGCAAGAACCTGAACCAGAAGTTGCTTTCTGTGGATGCACAAAGCTCGTTGGTCACTATTTCCGGTTTTGTAGGCCGTCCCGATTCTGCCAAAAAGCGCGGGGCACTGCAATACTTTTTCGTGAACGGACGTTTCATGAAACATCCATATTTTCATAAGGCGGTCATGCAGGCTTATGAACAGTTGATCCCTCCCGGCGAACAACCCAACTATTTTATCTATTTCACGCTTGATCCTTCTACGATCGATGTAAATATCCATCCGACCAAGACTGAGATTAAATTCGAGAACGAACAGCCTATCTGGCAGATACTGATGGCTGCCACCCGTGAGGCACTGGCCAAATCGAGTGCCATTCCTACCATCGACTTCGATGTGGAGGATGCAATCGACATACCGGTCTATAACCCTGTCAGGGAAGCGGATGTTTTTAAGTCTCCTACTGTGCAACTCGACTCCGGATACAATCCGTTCAAGAGCTCTTCGTCGTCTTCGTATTCGCCCTCGTCATCCTCGTCCCCTTCTTCAAAAAAGCAGGAGTTCGACTGGTCTCAACTCTATCAGGGGTTTGAAAGTGACCGGGATGCCGTACGCAAGGACCTGGAAATGATGGGTGAAGTATTGGATACGGAGGAGGTGGAGACACCGGACCCCGTTAAGGTGGTTGCCGGTGACGAGGCTTTGTTTGCTGACACAACTACCCCTTGTTATCAGTACAAAGGACGTTATATCATTACTTCGCTCAAGTCGGGATTGGCATTGATCGATCAATACCGGGCACATGTCCGCATCCTGTTCGACCAGTATCTGAATAATATCCGTCAGCAGAAAGGAGCCTCCCAGCAGGTGCTTTTCCCGGAAATTATCGAGTTTACCGCGGCCGAGGCTGCCGTTTTGCCTGTGTTGCTGGAAGATATGCGTTTTATCGGTTTCGATCTCTCCAACCTGGGGAATAACAGCTATGCAATCAATGGTTTACCGGCCGGTCTGGAAAATGTGGATCAGGTCGTTTTGATAAAAGATATTGTCAGCCGTGCCATAGAAACGGGCTGTGAAGTACACGAGGAGATTTGTGAGTCGATCGCGTTGGCACTAGCAAAAGCTGCTGCCATTCGTCCGGGGAAAGTGATGTCTGCCGATGAGATGGATCATTTGATCGCCACTCTTTTCTCCTGTCCGGATTCAAACCTGACACCCGACGGGAAAACGATCGTTTCGATGTTGACCGACGAGGAGTTGGAGAAGCGGTTTAAGTAGACGGAATATTAAAAAATATCCCTTTTTGAGAAGGGCTATGGGCATGTTACTTTTCTGATCGCCTGCCAGCATTAGGGAAAGTTTCATGCCTTTTTTGTGTCTGTCTCAAAAAGGGAATAATATGTTTAATCGGCTATTTATTGAAGCCTGAAGGTTACTGGGACAGTATAAGCTACCCGAACATCTTTGCCTTTTTCTTTTCCAGGAGTCCAGTTAGGCATGCTTTTGACTATCCGTATCGCCTCTGCATCCAATGCCGGAGTTGCGTTTCTTACTACCTTGACGTCCGAGATACTGCCGTCTTTGTTGACAATGAAAGTGAGTGAAACTCTACCTTCTTCTTTATTCTTTACTGATTCTTCCGGATATTTGATATTCCTTGCCAGATATTTTAGCAGTTCGTTTTGCCCTCCGGGAAATTCCGGCATCACATCTACCACCTCATATACTTTGTCGTCCTGCGGTGGCAGCGGTACTGCTACTTCTGCGGGAGTTGTTTCCGGTGCAGATACAACCTCTGTCTGTTGTGCGGGGGCGGGAACAGTCGCCTGCCGGTTCATGATCCGTGCCATTGCGTCGATGTTGTTGAGCAGCAATAAGCCGGCTGCCAGCGGTAGCAGTGTCAGGTACTTTACTTTCCCAACCCTGCCGGTTCTTTTTTTGTTTAACATAGTAATTCTCTTTTTTAATGGTAAGACACTGAAATTGTTATATAGTTTTGCTATAGCCATATCGGGATGTTCCAGTCCGATCAGATGGTACTGATATTCTTTCTTATTATATCCGGCAAGCATCACCTGTTCGTCTGCCAGGTATTCATGGTTGCTACTGATCTCTTTTTTCAATAACCAGGCAAAGGGGTTGATCCAATATAGGATACATACGAGCTCTGCGAGAACTACATCGGCCGAATGAAACTGGCGGACATGGGTATTCTCATGCACCAGTATCTCTTCCAGCGCTTGCGGAGTGTGTGAATCCGGTGAAACGAATATCCAGCCGAAGAAGGAATAAGGTTCTTCCCCTGCGGGTAATATGTGAATAGTTGTCCCGCTGATCTCTCGTTCAGGACTTCTGAACCGGCGTCTGACCACCATGACCAATTCCACGATACAACGGAAGAACAATAGGCATACTCCTGTCAGATAGACCAGTAACAAAGCGCTTTCTATCATCATCTGCCGGTTCGATTTTGCAAGGAGAGACGTATCATTCGTAATGGCCGCCGTTTTCTGTGGAAGGATCGTAGAATAGTAGTTCACTATTTCTGTCATGCTTTCACGGGAGGATAACCAGATACTGATATCCAATAATGGATAGAGGAATGCAATCAGGTAGACAGAAAGCAATACACCTCTCCGCAAGCGGAAAAAGGTATCATCCCGGAATAACAAGCGGTAGCAGATATAAAGGATTGCCAACGCCAGGTTCACCTTCAGGAAATAGGCCAGTATCGATGTTTCCATAGGATTCGTTTTTATTTATTCTTCGTTTTCTATCTGGTTCATAAGGTCCTGCAAGTCGCTTTTCGTCAGTTTACGGTTGCGGACAAAAAAGGATACCATCTCTTTGTAAGAGCCGGTGAAGTAATTCTCTACGACGTTCGACATGAAAGTACGCTTGTAGTCAGCCTCTTTCACCTTGGGAGAGAACCTTGTGATGGTTCCGAACTTCTTCGGTGTGACATATTTCTTCTTTTCCAGGTTACGGATCACAGAGGCCACGCTCGTATAAGGCGGACGGGGCTCAGGCATCTCGTTCAGTATATCCCGGATAAAGCAGGGACCTAGTCTCCAAATATAGAGCATAATGTTTTCTTCTTGTGCAGTCAGTCTCTCCATGTCTCTTTAATTATTTGAATTTTAATCTACTATCTTTTCGCAAATCTACTTAATTTAAGTAGATGGTGATTCTTTTTATTGATAAATATTGTTAACGAGGAAAGAGAAAGCAAGGTGTATAGGATGGAAAAGTTGTATATTTGAGACTGTTACATTTAAATCATGAGAAAATGAAAAGACCGATCCGACTTATCCTCCTGTTTCTGGTGAGCGTGTTCTCGTTTGTAGCCTGTAATCAGTCCCGTATCGACAGGCAAGCATTGGTAGACAGGCATCGTATCGTAACCACGAAGACTGATCCCCGGAGTCCTGCCCAGGTAGGGAATGGCGAATTCGCTTTCGGGGTTGATATTACCGGATTGCAAACCTTTGTCCCTTTCAATACGATGGCCCAGTGGAGCTGGCATAGCTTTCCCCTGCCGGAAGGGCTGCGGGTGGAGGATTTCAGAAAGCCTTTGATAGAGACCTATGGCAAGATGCTCCCTTACGATATACCTAATCCGGAACAACCCGAATTATCAGCCTGGCTGGCCGCTAATCCCCATCGCTTCAACCTGGGACGTATCGGCTTTAAACTGCTTCGTTCGGATGGGAGGGAGGCGACTGCCGAAGATCTTTCGGATACTTACCAGGAGGTGGATATGTGGACCGGTATCATACACAGCCGTTTTAAATTGGACGGTGTTCCCGTTTCTGTTAAAACGGCTTGTCATCCGGCTTTGGATGCGGTAGGCGTCACAGTAGAAAGTCCGTTGCTCAAGAAAGGACAGGTAAGTGTTTTTCTCGATTTCCCTTATGCGGAGAGCGGGGAGATGAAAGAGTATGTCGGTACTTATGATAAACCCGGGGCGCACCGTTCGGTCATCCGGGACGAAAAGAAAGGATCTGTTCTCATAGCCCGTAAAATGGATGAAACACATTATTATACTTCGTTGCGGTGGAATACCCGCGCTGGTTTCGTGCAGGACGGAGCAGAGGCATCCCACCGTTTTGAACTGATCCCGGAAGATACGGAGGAGTTGTCTTTCTCTTGTCTTTTCTCACAGGAAGAGATGGCGGATATCCCGACCGCTTCCCGCATATTTAATGACAGTTCCAGGGAATGGAGAGCTTTCTGGCAATCGGGGGCGGCAATCGACCTGTCCGGTAGCAAAGACCCGCGCTGGAAAGAACTGGAACGCCGAATCGTCCTTTCGCAATACCTTATGAAGGTGAACGAGGCCGGATCGCTTCCTCCACAGGAAAGCGGATTGGTGAATAATGGCTGGTACGGCCGTTTCCATTTCGAAATGATCTGGTGGCATGGCGTACATTATGCTTTATGGAACCGTTGGCCTCTGCTTGAAGAGAGCCTGACCGTTTACCGGGATTTTCTCCCTACTTCACAGATGCGTGCACAGCAGCAAGGGTATAAAGGAGCCCGCTGGCCTAAATGTACGGCTGATTTCGATCGTGAGTGGCCGCATATCATCCATGCTACCCTGATCTGGCAGCAACCGCACCCGATCTATTTTGCCGACCTCGATTACCGGCTGCATCCTACCCGCGAGACGTTGGAGAAATGGGAACCTGTCGTTTCGGCTACCGCCGACTTTATGGCCGATTATGCACATTATGACGAGGCACAGGATCGGTATGTATTAGGGCCTCCTGTTTTTATTGTTTCCGAGAATACACGACCCGAAATAACGTTGAATCCGGCCTTCGAGTTAGGGTATTGGCGTTATGGCCTGCGGATGGCTTGTGAATGGCGTGAACGCATGTCGCTTCCGGTAGACGAAAAGTGGGAAAAGGTATTAGCCCGACTCTCTCCGTTGCCTGTTGAAGAAGATGTATATGTTACGTATGAGGGTATCCCGGACATGTGGACGGACTTTGTCTTCGAGCATCCGGCTTTAATCGGTACTTACGGTATGCTGCCGGGGGACGGGGTTGATCCGGATACGTTGGCACGTACATTGGCAAAGATCACTGCTACCTGGAATTTTGACCGGACCTGGGGATGGGACTTTCCGATGCTGGCTATGGCAGCCGCGCGCTGTGGGCAACCCGGACAGGCGGTGGACTTCCTGCTTCATCCAGCCGGTGGTTTCCAGTTCGATGAACATGGATTGGCTACAGGCGGTCCGTTTCCTTACTTCCCGTCCAACGGTGCCTTATTGACTGCTGTCGCCATGATGGCTGCCGGTTGGGACGGATCATCGGGCGAAGCTCCCGGATTCCCGCAAGATGGAAGCTGGACAGTGAGAGCGGAGGGTTTTTTACCAATGCCGTAGTTGTTTCAACGCATACCCTTCACCTGTCACATTGATCGTAATGGTCAGGTGAACAGTTTGTTAAGGTGAAGCCTCGCGTTTCACCTTTGTTATTTTCTGTAATTTCCGGGAACCGGTGCGTAAACCGGAAAGCGGTATAATCCTTCCTTCCTGAGTTTCCCTTCCTGTACCAGTTTTGCCAGTCTGCGATTGGCCGTCCCTTTGGTGAAGCAGCACAGATCCTGAAATTTCTCCCGGCTGATGGAGGGATGATCTAGAAAATATCCGGTCAGCAGACCGTCTATCTCTATGTCTGAATAGCCGGCAGAATGATTTTTTCGCGTGGCGCGTACGAAACTGGTTGTTTTCAATGAATCCTTCAGGGCTATCTCAGGGCGGAAGGCTACTGATTTGAAATGTATCGACTCGGCACGTATTTCTTTGGGATATTTCACCGGAGGACATTGCAAAGTCATTTGCAGATACCCCAGCCCTTTAATATGAACGCGTTCGCCACGTCGCAAATGTTCGGTTATCACCTTGCTGAGCGAGATAAGTGTAGCGTGGATATCGGCGGTTGTCAACGTGCTCCGGCCGTGTATTTCTTCCGCCAGTTCTTCCGTTCCTATTGTTCCGTTTGTTACTATGCGTGCGTGTAGACGCGGTTTTCTCTTGCTACCGGGAGGTATTGGGTTTTTGTAGAAGTCGTATTCTGCTGACATATTCGTTCGTTTCTCTTGAGTAATTAGTATTTAAGTGCCTACTTTTTGTTCGTTTTACATTTGTGGGGCGATTGTCCGACACGTGTAAGGCGATCGTTCCACACCTGTTAAGCGATCGCTTCAGTGTTGTTGAACGATACAAATCTCCCTACAAATGTACTAATAAGATATGAGCTGTGCAACAGTATATTCAAGGCCGCGAGTTAGATGAGTTTCCCGGAAAATACTTGTCTGTAAATTTGCAAAACCCCCTGTTCACATTATACCTTCGATGAAAAATACATAAAAAATGAAGGTATGGAAAGTATGAAAAATCTTATTGAAACAGTTTTTTGCCTGGTTCAAAAGTGGCTGGGTAGTGCGGATGACAGTCGTGAAGTGAAACATCCGGCAGCTACCGGAAGGCAAGTTGAAAAATCACCTGCGGGAAAAGTGACGGACGCGCTTATGAAGATGGAAGATTTTCTGGGGGAGCAGTATGATTTCCGTTTTAATAACCTGACCGGCGAAACCGAGTACCGGATGCGGCATGTGTCCGGTTGTCAGTTTGTGGCGGTGGGCCAGCGCGACTTGAACAGCTTCTGCATAGCGGCCAGAAAGAGTGGACTTGATTGTTGGGATCGTGATATTTCACGATATATTTATTCAGATAGTATCGAAGAATATCATCCCTTCCATTTGTTTATGAACGAGTTACCTCATTGGGACGGCACAGATCGGGTAGACGGACTGGCTCGTCGGGTGTCGGAAGCACCCTTGTGGGTGGAAGGTTTTCATCGCTGGTTGCTGGGTATGACGGCACAATGGTTAGGAATGGATGTATTGCATGCCAATAGCGTCGCACCGGTTTTGGTAAGCCGTAAACAGGGAAAACAAAAGTCTACATTTTGTAAAATGATATTGCCTGGTGAGTTACAGCGTTATTATACAGATAGTTTTGATCTTGCCAGCCAGGCAGGAGCCGAACGGAAATTGTCGGAATTTGGTTTGATCAACCTGGATGAGTTTGATAAATTCTCACCCCGCAAAATGGCTTTATTGAAAAACCTGATGCAGATGGCCGGCTTGAATATTCGCAAGGCACATCAGAAGAATTATAGTTCACTTCCCCGTATCGCTTCATTTATAGCTACTTCCAATCAGAAGGAGTTGCTGACTGATCCGACCGGAAGCCGTCGTTTTCTTTGTGTTGAGATAGAGGAGAAGATCGACTGTTCGCCTGTGGATCATGCCCAGCTGTATGCCCAATTGAAAGCGGAATTACTTGCCGGCGAACGTTATTGGTTTACGGGAGAAGAAGAAGCAAAGATAATGGCTTCGAATGCTGCTTTCTATAAGAGTCCGGTCGAGGAGGAAGTGTTCTACTCTTGCTTTCGTCCGGCCGAATATGGTGAGGAAGCATTGTCTCTTTCGTCTGCCGAAATCTTTAAACGATTGAAAAAATGTAATCCGGCAGCTATGCGAAGCGTATCGGCAGCCCATTTTGGCAAATTACTGGTTGCTATGGGCGTGGAACGCAAACATACCAAGTATGGAAACTTTTATCAGGTGGTGTCACTGCAAACGGTTGATATCTAAGCGTATATGAAGGTGTGACAGGTGACGCCAGATGTGTGAATTCTTTGTAGAAAGTGGTTGCAGAGTGTAAAACGGTTCCTATATTAATTATGTACGGGTACATTATATAGTATTCAAACAGAATGCCGATGAAATAATTATTAACAAAAAGGAGTTTCTTCTTTTAATGTGCTGTTATGTAGGTAGATAGTCTAAAAATGAGGCCAAAAACAATGACTAATTTAATCGTTCCTTTTTTCTCGTCAACAAAAGTACAAATTCCTTTTGGATTAGCAATCCTTTCCAAAGAAAAAAATGAAATCGTATGTTCTTTCTTATCAATTGAATAGCAAGTTTAGTACGAAATTGTGGCTTTTCATTACAAACTCTTTTATCCATCAAATTGATGACGAGAAAAAAGGAACGTTTTAGCTAGTCATTAACATTTAGAAACGTTCTTAGATCGAACTTTTACGAACACTAGTATTAATATTAAATTTAGAATTATGAACAAAAAGTTTTCTACGTTGGCAACAGCGGGCCTACTTCTTTCCGGCGCGCTGTTTTGTAATGTAAATGCGAAGGATTACAACGCGGCAGATTTTGCAAAACTTCTTAATGATAAGAAGATTTTGACTTTGCCTGAAGGTGAAAAAGACCTTGTTGTTAATCTTACGGAAAATGTTTCCTTAGGGACAGATGGCCGTTCTGGAGCATATATGGTGATTAATACCAAAGATGTTGTTTTGACATCAAATGCAGATGTAACATTGGCAGGTCGTTTGGTTATTGGAGCAGAAAATGTAACAGTAAAGAATATGACATTGATCAATAACCCGGCAAATGAAGATGCAAATGGTTATTGGACAAAGAATGCGGTTACAGCTTTTGCAGCTAAGTTGACAGTTGTCGGAAATACTTTCGTGCAAGGTGCAAGAGCTACAGGTGATAATGTTTCTGTTTCAAACGGTCTTGTTATTTTCCCTCAGGCTGCCACTGCTTCTTACAATGTTACAGGTAATACTTTTACTAATAATTTTGTTTCAAGTACTGGTACACCTAATTATGCTTCAGCTGGTGTTATCATTCAGGAAGGTTTGAAGCTTGCTACAAAAAAAGGGGATCCTTTTGCTGAATCAGAATTGAAAGGTTACGGCGAGAATGCAACCGTTGAAATCACATCTGGATTGGATGCTGCTGCAATGGCTAAGAATAATACATTCAATGAATGTTTTTCTGATTTCCTTTATATTGGAGTAGTTCCGACGGTAAAATCAGCTACAACTGGTGCAGCTTACAAATTTGCTCAGGTTACTTACGATGCAAAATTGAAGAACTCAGATGCTGTTGTTGATGTAGTAGCTTCCTCTATAGCAGATGCTCAGGTTGTTGTAAATGGTGCCACTTATGCTGAAGTTTTGAATATACTTGAAGCTGCAAAAGCTACAACGGATGTTGCTGATTCAAAAACAGTTATTGCTTGTGACGATGCTTTGGTTTTATTGGGTGGTGCTACTGTACCTGTTGGTAATACTATGCCGGTTGTTAGTGCAACAGTGTCTACTTCAGGTGTCGTTTGTGATGCTGCTGCACAAGCAGATGCATTCAAATTCGATACACCTTTTATCCTGAGTGCTAATAGTACAAACCGCAAGGCTTTAAAAGCAGATGCTGCTAATGGTTTTGCTATTGATACTTATGATGATAAAACAGACGCTTCATTCTTCTGGTCTTTTGAAAAATTAGAAACAGGTGCTACTACGGGATATGCCAAATTGGTGAACAATGCAGGTAAGTATCTGAAGATTGGTGAAAAATTCGTTGGCATAAAGATTGAAAAGACTAATGATAAGTGGGCTCCGAGCAAAGCTTTGAATGCATTGGCTTTAGTAAATGTAGAAGATGGACAAGTTGTAACAACTACAGGTGCAACTGCTTATACTTTATGCGAAATTGGAACTCGCGCATTAACCGCAGGTGAATTACTGAAGATTTACGGAGCTGGTTTCGAAGCTGAAATACTGTATAATAAGAAGCCGTTGAGTGCAAATCCGTTTACCGGTATTTTGAAACCAGTAAAGTTAGTTGGTAAAGTTGCACAGCCTTTGGATAAAACAAGTCTTACAGAATCTTATATGCTGCAGAACGCTGAAGGTAAAATGATTGTTATTCGTTTGGATCAGAAATATTCAGTAGGTACAGCTGATTACGGTTATAAAGTGATTGAAATGTCTCCGGCTGATCTGGCTCTTGCTTTGGTTGGTCAGGATGCTGAAAAGTATGCATGCTTCTTCTCTTTTAACGCTTTAGATAATTTTATTGCAGGTAAGAATGAGTCTGTTGTTTCTATTTCTGCAACTACTGAAAGTGGATCAAACTCTTATGTCTTAGGTGCTTTGGAAATTGGAGACGTCACTAATCTGGCTGCAGAACTTGTTGGAAAGAATATTTTGAAAACTGTAACTGTAAAGGTTGGTACATTTAATAAGATCGTAGTAGAAAAGTTCTTTACTAAACCAGTATTCTATTCTGTTACAGTTGTAAACAACAATAAGAAGGCTGAGAATTATGGTAAGGTTTTAGGTTTGGATGCTACTGGAAAACCTGCTTATGTAAAAGCTGAAAATGCACTAGTTGGTCAGCCGGAAACTCAATGGGCTGTTACTTATAATGCCGGTATTATCACTTTGAGAAACCGTGAATATCCTAATGCATATAGATATTTAACAGAATCTCCGGTTGGTTCTGGAAGCTATTCACCTGTTTATTTCGCTTATTCAGCAAATAATCTGTATAAGACCAGTGATCCTAATACTTTCGCAGATTACAACACGGGTGATACAATTAAAATTTCTCCTGTTGCAGAATTCCTTCCCTCGGATGGCTTTGAAAGACTGGATGCTGATAAGTTGAGAGACCAATTGTATTATGTAGGTATTCAATCTTCTGTATGGAAAGGTATTGCTTATGCTGTAGAAAATCACAAAGAAAATCATCAGATTGGCTTAGATACAGATAAAGAGAATGCTACAGAATGGCATTTAGCTGCGGCTAAATATACAAAACTGGATGATCTGGGTGATGAATTGTATACTCGTCCTGACACAATCAAGATTGGTAGTACTTTAGGTTATTTCAAAGCTGACGGAACTTATGTAACATCAAATGATGATGATGGTAATCAGACTGTTTTCTTGAAACTGTTGTCTTACTCTTTAATGAATCAGGCGAATAATGAGTTTATGAACTATAACAATACTAAAGATGTAACTCGTTATACAACTGGTAATGCGGATAATACTGGTAACTTAAAGAATCCTCAGTACTTTGCATTGAAGATTGTAGGAAAGAATGCAAATGGTAAAGCTCTTTACAATTTATTAGAAGTGAATAAAAACTCTCTTTATGCAGATGGTCAATTCCAGTGGTATAATAATAAAGTGTATGGTGGCGATAGCGCAGATAAGGGTATCCTGAACCGCACAGATATGTACGCTCAGACTGAAAACGACTTGTTTGTTGTAGAAGAAAAAGATGCTCCTGAATACGTTAAGTTGAACCAGGGTGATACAATTAAGATCTACCGTTCAGAAACTGAATCAGATGTATTATATCAGAAAGGTGAATTCCTAGGTATGGGCAATGCTATCGAATTCAACAAGATCAATCCTGCTCTGTATGTTGATACAGTATATTACAACCGTGGTGCAAACAACCGTTGGGAATATCTGTTAGGTATTAATGTAACTCGTATCGATACAACTTACAAATGTAATGTTCCTTCTCACGGTATTCATCAGGCTGATACTACTTACGGCGCATTCCTTGTTAACTATGCTGACTCTGCTATCGTAGAAGATACAAGAGATATCCATACTAACAAATATGTTTATGATAACGGAACTCGTTATGCAAAACTTGGTTTCGAAGAAGGTTTCCGTACAAACGATACATTATATGTAGCTCGTGCAGACGGTAAATTCGATAAGATTGAAGTTGGTGCTCCTTCTCGTCAGTTGGTTAAATTCGCATTCCGTGTAATGGATCACGATGCTAATACATTCATTGTTGAAACCGGTTACAAATATCCGCAGGATGTTGATCATTCAAATGAACCTGCAACCGGTTACCTGCGTTGGATCAACGGAAACGTAGTTGTTACTCCGAACATGGAAGATGCAGAAGTCTTCAAATTGAAAGCTGACGATCGTAACCCTGTTGCTAACGAAGATCTTACCGCTTCTTCTGTTGCTGTAATCGCTGGTGAAGGCCAGATCACAGTAAATGGTGCAGCTGGTAAAGTAGTTACAATTACTAATGTATTAGGTCAGACTGTACTTAACTCAGTGATCTCTTCTGATAACGCTACAATTGCTGCACCTGCAGGTATTGTGATCGTTTCAGTAGAAGGTGAAGCAGCTGTTAAAGCAATTGTAAAGTAATATAAGATATTTATAATCAAATAGATGAACTGTGCATTCCGGGCGGTATCGGGTATCCCGTGTCTATCCCTGATTAAGTATCCTGTGAGGGGGGAACAAGCAGTTCTTAATACTAAAGTAATGAAAATAAAGTTCATCTGCCGGTATCCCTGTGAAGGAAGAAAGCAGACACAAGACAAGCCCCGTTGGTTTTAAGCCAACGGGGCTTCGTTGTTAAATAATAATAAATAGTATAAATTCACCTGTTGTGTAGCAGAAACAAACGGGAACTATTATGTAACTTTGCACCGTTTTTAGCGCGAATTATGCAGAAAAAGAACTGTAACTCGTTGGTTATACGGAAATAATGCGTATCTTTGCAGCCTGAAATAGAAAAAGATATAAATATAATTATAACACATTCAAAGTTTAAAAAAGAAAAGAAATGCCTACAATTCAGCAATTAGTTAGAAAAGGAAGGGAAACTTTGGTGGTAAAAGGTAAGTCACCTGCACTGGATTCATGTCCTCAGAGACGTGGCGTTTGTGTACGTGTGTATACTACAACACCGAAAAAGCCTAACTCTGCAATGCGTAAAGTAGCGAGAGTTCGTTTGACAAATGGTAAAGAAGTAAACTCTTACATTCCGGGAGAAGGACACAACTTGCAGGAACACTCAATCGTTTTGGTACGTGGTGGTCGTGTTAAGGACCTTCCTGGTGTACGTTATCACATTGTACGTGGAACCTTGGATACTGCTGGCGTAAACGGACGTACTCAAAGACGTTCTAAATACGGAGCTAAACGTCCGAAACCAGGACAGGCAGCTGCTGCAGCTAAAGGAAAGAAGAAGTAATTAGTTACATCCCTTCAAACTGAGAATTTAAATTAAGTATTAAAGCTGGTTTGAGTATTTGGATAGGCTACAAGGTTGAGTAAATGGTTCAGCGGAACCGTTGAAGACAAAGTTTAAAAAGGCAACCAAAGAAAAAAACGAAATTTTTGAAAACAAAATGAGAAAAGCAAAACCAAAGAAAAGACAGATCCTTCCGGATCCTGTTTTCGGTGATGTTAAGGTTACGAGATTCGTTAACCATTTAATGTATGATGGCAAGAAAAATACTGCCTTCGAAATTTTCTATTCCGCTCTGGAAACCGTTAAGGCCAAATTGCCTAACGAAGAAAAGTCTGCTCTCGAAATTTGGAAAGCTGCACTCGACAATATTACCCCTCAAGTCGAAGTGAAGTCACGCCGTGTAGGTGGTGCTACTTTCCAGGTACCTACTGAAATTCGCCCCGATCGTAAAGAATCAATTTCTATGAAGAACCTTATTATCTTCTCACGTAAGAGAGGTGGTAAGACTATGTCTGATAAGTTGTCTGCAGAGATTGTAGATGCTTTCAACAACCAGGGTGGCGCATTCAAAAGAAAAGAAGATATGCATCGTATGGCTGAAGCTAACCGTGCATTCGCTCACTTCAGATTTTAATTTAGCAAATTTAGGAGAATAAAAAAAGATGGCAACAAAAGCTGACGAACAATTAAAATATACCAGAAACATCGGTATCATGGCGCACATCGATGCAGGAAAGACTACGACTTCAGAGCGTATCCTTTTCTACACAGGTCTGACTCACAAGATTGGTGAAGTTCACGACGGTGCTGCAACTATGGACTGGATGGAGCAGGAACAGGAACGTGGTATCACTATCACTTCTGCTGCTACAACTACTTTCTGGAATTACGCTAATGATAAATATAAAATCAACTTGATTGACACCCCGGGACACGTGGACTTTACTGTTGAAGTAGAGCGTTCACTGCGTATTCTGGATGGTGCCGTTGCTGCATTCTGTGCTGTTGGTGGTGTAGAACCCCAATCAGAAACAGTTTGGCGTCAGGCTGACAAATATAATGTACCCAGAATTGGTTATGTAAACAAAATGGACCGTTCCGGCGCAAACTTCTTTGAAGTAGTTCGTCAGGTGAAGGCTGTATTAGGCGCAAACCCTTGTCCTATTCAGATTCCTATCGGTGCAGAAGAAACTTTCAAAGGTGTAGTTGACCTTGTAACAATGAAAGCTATTCTTTGGCATGATGAAACAATGGGTGCTGAATATTCAATTGAAGAAATTCCGGCAGACCTGAAGGGTGAAGCTGATGAGTGGAGAGACAAGATGCTTGAAACTTTGGCTGAATGCGACGATGCTTTGATGGAAAAATACTTTGATGATCCTTCTACTATCACTGAAGATGAAATCAGAGCTGCTATCCGTAAAGGTACTATCGCTATGCAGATCAATCCGATGATCTGTGGTTCTTCTTTCAAGAATAAAGGTGTTCAGACTCTGTTGAATGCAGTTTGTGCATATCTGCCGAGTCCTGCTGATACAGATGCTATCGAAGGTACAGATCCTAGCGATCCTGATAAAGTAGTCGTTCGTAAACCGTTGTTCGAAGAACCGTTGACTGCACTGGCATTTAAGATTGCAACCGACCCGTATGTAGGCCGCTTGTGCTTCTTCCGTGTATATTCGGGTTCTCTGCTTGCCGGTTCTTATGTTTATAATACTCGTTCAGGTAAGAAAGAACGTATTTCTCGTCTGTTCCAGATGCATTCAAATAAACAGAACCCGATGGAAGCTATCGGTTGTGGTGATATCGGTGCTGGTGTTGGTTTCAAAGATATCCGTACTGGTGATACGCTTTGTGACGAAAATCATCCGATCACACTGGAATCAATGGAATTCCCGGAACCGGTTATCGGTATTGCAGTAGAGCCTAAGACTCAGAAAGACCTGGATAAACTGGGTATGGGATTGGCTAAACTGTCTGAAGAGGATCCTACTTTCCGCGTACAGACTAACGAAGAAACAGGTCAGACTGTAATTAGCGGTATGGGTGAGCTTCACTTGGATATCATCGTTGACCGTCTGCGTCGCGAATTCAAAGTTGAATGTAACCAGGGTAAACCTCAGGTAACTTACAAAGAAGCTATTACCAAATCTGTTGAACTTCGTGAAGTTTATAAGAAACAGTCTGGTGGTCGTGGTAAGTTTGCTGATATCATTGTTCGCGTTGAACCGGCTGATGCTGAATTCGAAGGTACACTGCAGTTCATCGACGAAGTGAAAGGTGGTAACATTCCTAAAGAATTTATCCCTTCAGTACAGAAAGGTTTCGAGAAAGCTATGAAGAACGGTATCCTTGCCGGTTATCCGTTGGATAAACTGAAAGTAACATTGATCGATGGTTCATTCCACCCGGTTGACTCTGACCAGTTGTCTTTCGAAATCGCAGGTATCCAGGCGTTCAAGAGCGCTTCTGAAAAGGCAGGTCCTGCTTTGATGGAACCGATCATGCAGATGGAAGTTGTAACTCCGGAAGAAAGCATGGGTGATGTAATCGGTGACTTGAACAAACGTCGTGGACAGGTTGAAGGTATGGAATCAAGCCGTACCGGTGCACGTGTTGTGAAGGCTAAGGTTCCTTTGGCTGAAACATTCGGCTATGTAACAGCTCTGCGTACTATCACTTCAGGTCGTGCAACATCTTCAATGCAGTTCTCTCACTATGCTCAGGTATCTTCTTCTATCGCTAAGCAGGTACTGACAGAAGTACAGGGTCGTGCTGATTTGATCAAATAATTTAGAAACATATATAACAATATGAGCCAAAAGATCAGAATTAAATTAAAGTCTTACGATTATTCTCTGGTAGACAAGTCTGCCGAGAAGATCGTGAAGACGGTAAAGGCTACAGGTGCTGTTGTTAGTGGTCCTATACCTCTGCCTACACACAAGCGTATCTTTACTGTGAACCGCTCAACTTTCGTTAACAAGAAATCTCGCGAGCAGTTCGAACTATCATCTTACAAAAGATTGATAGACATTTACAGCTCAACTGCTAAAACAGTTGACGCATTGATGAAGCTGGAATTACCCAGCGGTGTTGAAGTAGAAATTAAAGTGTGAGTTATTTAAAAATTAAGTGAAATGCCAGGATTATTAGGAAAAAAAATCGGAATGACATCCGTTTTCAGTGCCGAGGGAAAAAATCTTCCATGCACTGTTATCGAAGTGGGTCCTTGTGTTGTTACACAAATTAAGACTATCGAGAAAGATGGCTATGAAGCAGTGCAGATTGGTTTCGAAGACAAAAAGGAGAAACACACTACACAGCCGGAAATGGGCCATTTCAAGAAAGCCGGTGTAGCTCCCAAGAGATACTTGGCCGAGTTCAAGAATTTTGAAACTGCATACAATCTGGGTGATGTAATCACTGTAGATTATCTGGAAGATGCTGGTTTCGTTGATGTAGTGGGTACATCAAAAGGTAAAGGTTTCCAGGGTGTTGTAAAACGTCATGGTTTCGGTGGTGTAGGTCAGACTACTCACGGTCAGCATAACCGCTTGCGTGCTCCCGGTGGTATCGGTGCTTGTTCTTATCCTGCAAAGGTATTTAAGGGCATGCGTATGGCTGGACAGATGGGTAATGAACGTGTAACTGTTCAGAACTTGGAAGTGATCAAGGTAATGCCGGAACACAATCTTTTATTGGTTAAAGGATCTGTTCCAGGAGCAAAAGGTTCAATCGTAATAATTGAAAAGTAATGGAACTGAGCGTATTTAATATTAAAGGTGAAGATACCGGTAGAAAGGTAACTTTGAACGATGCTATCTTCGGCATTGAACCCAATGATCATGCTATTTACTTGGATGTAAAGCAGTATTTGGCTAACCAACGTCAGGGTACTCATAAATCGAAAGAAAGAAGTGAGATCTCTGGTAGTACTCGTAAACTGATCCGCCAGAAAGGTGGAGGTGGTGCACGTCGTGGTGATATCAACTCTCCTGTATTGGTTGGTGGTGCTCGTGTATTCGGTCCGAAACCGAGAGATTATGAGTTCAAGCTGAACAAGAAGGTAAAAGGTCTGGCTCGTAAGTCTGCACTGACTTATAAAGCTACTAATAACGCAATTGTAGTTGTAGAAGATTTCGCTCTGGAAGCTCCTAAGACTAAAGAATTAATAACAATTGCTAAAAACCTGAAAGTGGCTGATAAAAAGTTACTTATGGTTTTACCAGAGAAAAATAATTTTGTATATTTGTCGGCTCGTAATTTAGAGAAGACAAGTGTTATAACAGCTTCTGAATTAAATACATACAAAGTTCTTGATGCAGCCAATTTAGTGCTGACTGAAAGTTCTGTTGCTGTTATAGAAAAACTTTTTAACGCATAAGGAGTAAAGAAATGGGAATTATTATTAAACCTATAGTAACAGAGAAGCAAACAGCGATTACAGAAAAAATGGCTAATCGCTATGGTTTTCGTGTTTCTCCTGATGCCAACAAGTTGGAGATCAAAAAAGCTGTACAGGATATGTATAATGTAACTGTAGTTGATGTTAATACCATCAACTACTCTGGCAAGTTGAAAAGCCGTTATACAAAATCAGGTATTATCAATGGTAAACAGGCAGCTTTTAAGAAGGCAATCGTAACGTTGAAAGAAGGAGAAACAATAGATTTCTTTAGTAATATCTAAAAAAAGAAATGGGAATACGTAAATTAAAGCCCACAACACCGGGGCAGAGACACAAAGTTATTGGTGCATTTGATAAAATCACTGCAAGTACACCAGAGAAGTCTCTTGTGGTAGGTAAGAGCAGTACTGGTGGTCGTAACAACACAGGTAAGATGACAATGCGTTATCTTGGTGGCGGTCACAAACAAAAGTACAGAATTATCGATTTCAAGAGAAATAAAGATGGCATTCCTGCAACAGTAAAGTCTATCGAGTACGATCCAAACCGTACTTCTCGTATCGCTTTATTGTATTATGCTGACGGAGCAAAGAGCTATATCATCGCTCCGAACGGATTGGAAGTTGGCCAGACAGTGGTTTCAGGTAGCGATGCTGCTCCTGAGGTAGGTAATACTTTGCCTATGGCAAATATTCCCGTTGGTACAATTATTCACAATATTGAGCTTCGTCCTGGACAGGGTGCTAAAATGGTACGTTCTGCAGGTGCATTTGCTCAGTTGACTTCTAAAGAAGGCGCTTATGCAATTATTAAGATGCCTTCTGGCGAAACCAGAAAGATTCTTGCTGCATGTAAGGCTACAATTGGTAGTGTAGGTAACTCAGACCATGGTCTTGAAAAATCAGGTAAAGCCGGTCGCTCTAGATGGTTAGGTCGTCGTCCTCACAACCGTGGTGTTGTAATGAACCCGGTTGATCACCCAATGGGTGGTGGTGAAGGTCGTGCTTCCGGAGGTCATCCAAGATCTCGTACAGGCTTGTATGCTAAGGGCTTGAAGACAAGAGCTCCGAAGAAGCATTCTTCAAAGTATATTATTGAAAGAAGAAAGAAATAATCTGATTAATTAAGTAAACTATGAGTCGTTCACTAAAAAAAGGCCCGTATATTAACATCAAGCTGGAAAAGAAAGTCTTGGCTATGAATGAGTCAGGAAAGAAAGCCGTAGTTAAGACATGGGCAAGAGCTTCAATGATTTCGCCTGATTTTGTAGGCCATACTATTGCAGTTCACAATGGAAATAAATTTATTCCTGTTTTTGTAACCGAAAATATGGTAGGTCACAAGTTGGGAGAATTTTCACCAACTCGTACGTTCCGTGGTCACGCCGGTAACAAGAAGAAATAATTATCGGTAGTAACAGGAATTCAGGAATCTGAAAATAAAAAGAATCAATAAAAATGGGTGCTAGAAAAAGAATATCAGCTGAAGCAAGAAAAGAAGCCCAAAAGACCATGTACTTCGCAAAATTGCGTAACGTACCTACTTCTCCGCGTAAGATGCGTCTCGTTGTAGACATGATCCGCGGTATGGAAGTATTCCGTGCACTTGGTGTTTTGAAGTTTTCTAACAAGGAAGCTGCAGCAAGAGTAGAAAAATTGCTTCGTTCAGCAATTGCCAATTGGGAGCAGAAAAATGAACGTAAAGCAGAAACTGGTGAGTTGTTTGTTTCTTCAATCAGCGTAGATTGCGCTACAACATTGAAGAGAATGCGTCCGGCTCCCCAGGGTAGAGGATACAGAATTCGTAAACGTTCGAACCATGTAACCTTGTTTGTTGATACACTTAGTAAAAACGATAGTCAAAATTAATTGTAGATGGGACAAAAAGTTAATCCGGTTAGTAATCGTTTAGGAATCATCCGTGGTTGGGATTCCAATTGGTATGGCGGCAAGAATTACGGAGATACTTTGCTGGAAGATAGCAAAATTCGTAAATATCTGAATGCTCGTCTTGCTAAAGCTAGTGTATCTCGTATCGTTATTGAACGTACGCTTAAGTTGATCACAATAACAGTTTGCACATCACGTCCGGGCATTATCATCGGTAAAGGTGGTCAGGAAGTTGATAAATTGAAAGAAGAGTTGAAAAAGATTACCGACAAAGAAGTTCAGATCAACATCTTTGAGGTAAAAAGACCCGAATTAGACGCAGTCATTGTTGCAAACAATATTGCTCGTCAACTTGAAGGAAAAATTGCTTACCGTCGTGCTATCAAGATGGCTATCGCCTCTACCATGAGAATGGGTGCCGAAGGTATTAAAGTGCAAGTATCTGGTCGTTTGAATGGCGCTGAAATGGCCCGTTCTGAAATGTACAAAGAAGGAAGAACTCCGTTACACACACTGAGAGCAGATATCGATTACGCTTTGGCTGAAGCGTTGACGAAAGTTGGTTTGCTGGGTGTTAAGGTTTGGATCTGCCGTGGTGAAGTTTATGGTAAGAGAGATCTTGCTCCTTCATTCACTGCATCAAAAGATTCAGGTCGCAGAAATGACAATGCCGGCGGCAACAACAGAGGAGATAAGAACTTCAAGAGAAAGAAAGCTAATCGTTAAACGTTAGAATTAAGAAGAGATGTTACAACCAAAGAAAACCAAGTTCAGAAGACAGCAGAAAGGTCGCATGAAGGGCGAGGCTCAACGTGGCAACCAGCTGGCGTTCGGTTCGTTTGGTATAAAAGCGTTAGAGAATAAATGGATTACCGGTCGCCAGATTGAAGCTGCCCGTATCGCGGTAACTCGTTATATGCAACGTCAAGGTCAGGTTTGGGTTCGGATTTTCCCGGATAAACCTATTACAAAGAAACCGGCCGAAGTACGTATGGGTAAAGGTAAAGGTAATCCAGAAGGATTTGTTGCGCCTGTTACTCCAGGTCGTCTTATTTTCGAAATCGAAGGTGTTCCCTTTGATGTTGCAAAAGAAGCATTGCGCTTAGCGGCACAGAAGCTTCCTGTAACAACGAAATTTGTTGTGAGACGTGATTATGATATGGCTAATCAAAATGCGTAATTGTTATGAAGATTGCAGAAATTAGAGAATTAAGCACAAAAGAATTGCTTGAAAGAGTTGATGCTGAGGTTGCTGCCTACGATCAGAAGGTTATTAACCACACTATCTCTCCGACAGACAATCCTGCACAGATTAAACAACAACGCAGGATGATTGCGCGCATGAAAACAGAATTGCGCCAGAGAGAACTTAACAACAAATAATTGAGCCTGATGGAAACTAGAAATTTAAGAAAAGAAAGAACGGGCGTGGTTACTAGCAACAAGATGGAAAAAAGCATCACAGTTGCTATTAAATGGAAGGAAAAACACCCCATTTATGGTAAGTTCGTTAATAAAACGAAGAAATATCATGCTCACGACGAAAAGAACGAGTGTAATATCGGTGATACCGTAAAAATTATGGAAACTCGTCCTTTGAGCAAAACAAAGAGATGGAGATTAGTTCAAATAATCGAAAGAGCTAAGTAACATGATACAACAAGAATCAAGACTAGTAGTAGCAGATAACAGTGGCGCAAAAGAAGCATTATGTATCCGTGTTTTGGGCGGAACAAGAAAACGCTATGCCACTGTTGGGGATGTAATTGTAGTTGCAATTAAGAGTGTAATCCCGTCAAGTGACGTGAAGAAGGGTGCTGTTTCTAAAGCTATCATTGTTCGCACTAAAAAAGAAATCCGTCGCCAGGATGGTTCATACATCCGTTTCGATGATAACGCTTGCGTATTGTTGAATGCCGGTGGTGATATTCGTGGAAGCCGTATCTTCGGTCCGGTTGCCAGAGAACTTCGTGCAACAAATATGAAAATTGTTTCACTTGCACCTGAAGTACTTTAATTCGTAAAATTTAAGGTAATGAGTAAATTACATATCAAAAAAGGCGATATAGTTTTTGTTAATACCGGCGAAGACAAAGGTAAAACAGGTCGTGTTTTACAGGTACTCGTAGATGAGAACCGTGCTATTGTTGAAGGTGTTAATATGGTATCAAAGCATACCAAGCCTAATGCAAAGAATCCGCAAGGAGGAATTGAAAAGAAAGAAGCTCCTATCCATCTTTCTAACCTGAACGTGGTTGATCCTAAATCTGGAAAACCGACACGTATCGGCCGTAAGGAAAATGCAGAAGGTGCTTTAGTTCGTTATTCTAAAAAATCTGGGGAGGAAATTAAGTAATGAGCAATACTGCCAGTCTTAAAAAAGAATATCAGGACAGAATTGTTCCTGCTTTGACGAAAGAGTTCGGTTATAAATCAGTAATGCAGGTTCCCGTACTGAAGAAGATTGTTATCAATCAGGGTTTGGGTATGGCTGCTGCTGATAAGAAGATTATCGATATCGCCATCAGCGAATTGTCTACAATCACTGGTCAAAAGGCCGTTGCGACAGTTTCTAAAAAGGATATCTCTAACTTCAAGTTGCGTAAGAAAATGCCTATCGGTGTAATGGTTACATTGCGTCGTGAACAAATGTATGAATTCCTGGAAAGATTAGTTCGTATCGCTCTTCCTCGTATTCGTGACTTCAAAGGTATTGAAAGTAAGCTGGATGGTAGAGGTAATTATACTATGGGTATTCAGGAACAAATCATTTTCCCTGAAATAAATATCGATAATATTACCAAAATATTGGGAATGAATATTACCTTTGTGACCTCTGCGAAAACAGATGAGGAAGGGTATGCTCTATTGAGAGAATTTGGGTTGCCTTTTAAAAATGCAAAAAAAGACTAAGTAGTTATGGCTAAGGAATCAATGAAGGCCCGCGAGGTTAAAAGAGCAAAGCTTGTTGAAAAATACGCTGCTAAAAGAGCACAGCTTAAAGCAGAAGGCAACTATGACGCTTTGCAGTCTTTACCTAAAAATGCTTCTCCTGTACGTTTGCACAACCGTTGCAAAATTACAGGTCGTCCGAAAGGGTATGTACGCCAGTTCGGCATTTCACGTATTCAGTTCCGTGAAATGGCATCCAATGGTTTAATACCGGGTGTAAAGAAAGCAAGTTGGTAAGTTTTTTTATTTAAATATTGTCCGGGTGGCCGGATCAATTTAATTCATTTATATATGACAGATCCTATTGCAGATTATTTGACAAGATTGCGTAATGCAATTAAAGCGAAGCACAGAGTTGTTGAAGTGCCGGCGTCAAATTTAAAGAAAGAGATCACTAAGATCCTTTTCGAAAAGGGCTACATTCTTAACTTCAAGTTTGTAGAAGAAGGTCCTCAGGGTACAATTAAGATTGCCCTGAAGTATGACTTGGTAAACAAAGTGAATGCGATCAAGAAGCTTCAGAGAGTTTCTACTCCAGGTTTGCGTAAGTACACTGGTTACAAAGAAATGCCGAGAGTATTGAATGGTTTAGGTATTGCCGTTCTTTCTACTTCTAAGGGTGTGATGACAGACAAAGAAGCCCGCGATTTGAAGATCGGTGGCGAAGTATTATGTTATGTTTATTAATTAGGAGGAAAGAAGAATGTCAAGAATAGGAAAATTACCAATTCATGTGCCAGCCGGTGTAACGGTTACGATTAAGGATAGCGTAGTGACTGTAAAAGGTCCTAAAGGCGAGATGACTCAGGCCGTAAATCCTGATATAAATGTAACTTTGGAAGACGGAGTTATTCATTTAACAAGACCGACAGAAGAAAAGAACCATCGTGCATTACATGGTTTGTATCGTTCTTTGATCAACAATATGGTGATCGGTGTATCTGAAGGATACAAAAAAGAACTGGAATTAGTCGGTGTTGGTTATCGTGTGTCTAACACAGGCCAGCTGTTGGATCTTTCTTTAGGTTATACTCACAACATTTATTTGCAGTTGCCTAAAGAAGTGAAAGTTGAAACGAAGACTGAGAGAAATAAGAATCCTCTTATTATCCTTGAATCAGCTGATAAGCAATTAATAGGTCAGATTTGTGCAAAGATTCGTTCATTCAGAATGCCGGAACCGTATAAAGGTAAAGGTATTAAGTTCGTGGGTGAAGAAATTCGCAGAAAGTCTGGTAAATCAGCAGGTAAGTAATCTACGTAAACTGAAATTATCATGACAACGAAGGAAGAAAGAAGATTAAAAATAAAACGAGGTATACGTGGCAAAGTTTCAGGAACTCCTGAATGCCCGCGCCTTACTGTGTTTAGAAGCAATAAGCAGATCTATGCACAGGTTATAGATGATACTACAGGTAAAACTTTGGCTGCTGCTTCATCTTTGAAATTAGATGTTAAGGCTCCCAAGAAAGAAATCGCTGCCAAAGTTGGTGAACTGATCGCTAAAGGTGCTCAGGAAGCTGGTGTTCAGGCTGTTGTTTTCGACCGTAACGGTTACCTGTATCACGGAAGAATTAAAGAATTAGCTGATGCTGCACGTAACGGCGGCCTTAAATTTTAATGAAGATGGCAGGAGTTAATAATAGAGTTAAATCGACCAACGACTTAGAGTTGAAGGACAGATTAGTTGCAATCAACCGCGTAACTAAAGTAACAAAGGGTGGACGTACTTTTAGTTTTGCTGCTATTGTAGTAGTAGGAAACGAAGATGGTATCATCGGTTGGGGCTTAGGTAAAGCTGGTGAAGTAACGACAGCTATCGCTAAAGGTGTAGAAGCTGCTAAAAAGAATTTAATCAAGGTTCCTGTTCATAAAGGTACTATTCCTCACGAACAGCTTGCTAAATTTGGTGGTGCACAAGTTTTGATTAAGCCTGCATCTCACGGTACCGGTGTTAAAGCTGGTGGTGCTATGCGTGCTGTATTGGAAAGTGTTGGTATTACTGACGTTTTGGCAAAGTCAAAAGGTTCTTCAAACCCTCACAACTTAGTAAAAGCTACTATTGCTGCTTTGGGTGAATTGAGAAGTCCGTTTGTGGTTGCTCAGAACAGAGGTATTTCTGTTGAAAAAGTGTTTAGAGGTTAATTAGGGAGGAAAAATTATGGCGACTATTAAAATTAAACAAGTTAAGAGTAGAATTAAGTGCCCGAAAGACCAGAAAAGAACACTCGATGCACTGGGCCTGACAAAGTTGAACCGTGTGGTAGAACATGAAGCTACTCCGGCTATCTTGGGTATGGTTGAGAAAGTGAAACATTTGGTTTCAGTAGAAAAGTAATAATTGGTTGAAAAAATAAATTATACGATATGAACTTATCAAATTTAAAACCTGCTGAAGGATCTACTAAGACCAGAAAAAGAATCGGCCGTGGTCCGGGTTCAGGATTAGGAGGTACTTCAACAAGAGGTCATAAAGGAGCAAAGTCTAGATCTGGTTATTCAAGAAAGATCGGATTTGAAGGTGGTCAGATGCCAATTCAGAGACGTTTGCCTAAATTTGGTTTCAAGAATATTAACCGCGTAGAATATAAAGCTATCAATCTCGCAACATTACAGTTAATGGCTGAATCTCAGAACTTAACTAAGATTGGTGTAAATGAATTGATCGAAGCTGGTTTTATTTCTGCATCTCAACTGGTTAAAATTCTTGGTAATGGTAGCCTGACTGCTAAATTAGAAGTTGAAGCTCACGCTTTCTCTAAGAGTGCAGAAGCTGCTATTCAAGCCGCAGGTGGAACTGTTGTTAAACTCTAAGTCATGAGAGCAGTTGAAACAATAAAAAATATCTGGAAGATTGAGGATCTGAGAAATCGGATCCTCACCACTCTTTTATTGGTGGCTATATATCGCTTCGGAACGTATGTAGTACTTCCTGGTATTGATCCTCAAGCGTTAACCGCTTTACAGGCGCAGACAAGAGGCGGATTGCTTGCACTGTTGGATATGTTTTCAGGTGGTGCATTCTCTAATGCTTCTATTTTTGCATTGGGTATTATGCCTTATATTTCCGCTTCAATTGTTATGCAGTTGTTAGCCATCGCAGTTCCTTCTTTTCAGAAACTACAGAGAGAAGGTGAGAGTGGTCGTAGAAAGATCAACCAATGGACTCGTTATCTGACAGTAGCTATCCTGTTATTTCAGGGACCGACATACCTTGTGAACTTAAGTGTTCAGCTAAAGGCCGCCGGTGCAGCTTTACCTCCGGGTATCTGGTTTACAATTTCTTCTACTATTATTCTGGCTGCAGGAAGTATGTTTATCTTATGGCTAGGTGAAAGAATTACAGATAAAGGTGTTGGAAATGGTATTTCATTTATCATTTTGATTGGTATCATAGCCCGTCTGCCGCATTCATTGTTCCAAGAATTTATTTCAAGAACAAGTGAAAAAACTGGTGGTCTGGTTATGTTCTTGTTTGAAATGCTGTTTCTTTTACTTGTTATTGCCGGTGCTATTTTATTGGTTCAGGGAACTCGTAAAGTACCCGTACAGTATGCAAAAAGAATTATAGGTAACAAACAGTATGGTGGTGCAAGACAGTATATTCCTTTAAAGGTAAATGCTGCTAACGTTATGCCTATCATCTTTGCTCAGGCAATTATGTTTATACCTATTTCTATTGTTGGATTCTCAAGCACTGGTGATCAGAGTGGTTTTTGGGCTGCATTTATGGATAATACCGGTTTCTGGTATAATTTCACTTTTGCGGTATTGATTATCCTCTTTACTTATTTCTATACAGCTATCACAATCAATCCGACGCAGATGGCTGATGATTTGAAGAGAAACAATGGATTTATTCCGGGTGTTAAGCCGGGAAAAAGTACCAAGGACTATCTGGATACAATCATGGACCGTATTACTCTTCCCGGGGCATTCTTTTTGGCATTAGTAGCAATTATGCCTGCTTTTGCAAGAATCGCTGGTGTGAGTATGGAGTTCTCTCAGTTCTTTGGAGGAACATCTTTGTTGATTTTGGTTGGTGTAGTGTTAGATACATTACAGCAGGTCGAAAGTCATTTGTTGATGCGTCATTATGACGGTTTGTTGAAGTCAGGAAGAATTAAAGGACGTTCAGGCTCTGTAGCCGCTTATTAATAGAATGATCTATTTAAAGACAGATGAAGAAATCGAGTTGATGCGTTCGGCTAACCAGTTGGTTGGTCAGACACTGGGAGAGTTAGCTAAACATATCGCTCCCGGAGTAACAACTCTTCAACTCGATAAGATTGCTGAAGAATTCATTAGGGATAATGGAGCTGTTCCTGCTTTTTTAGGGTATGGTGGTTTTCCTAATTCAATATGTGCTTCTGTAAATGAACAGGTTGTGCATGGTATTCCTTCCTCGAAGACTATTTTAAAGGAAGGCGACGTCATATCGGTTGACTGTGGTACTATATTGAATGGTTTTGTTGGAGATTCAGCCTATACGTTTTGTGTAGGGGAGGTTTCTCCGGAAGTAAAGAAATTGTTGAAGACAACAAAGGAATCTCTTTACTTGGGAATTCAACAAGCTGTAGAAGGAAAACGCATTGGGGATGTCAGTAATGCAGTACAAAAATATTGTGAATCGAACGGTTACTCTGTTGTCAGAGAATTGGTAGGACATGGTATTGGACGTAAAATGCATGAAGAACCTGAAGTACCGAATTATGGCAGATATGGTTGTGGACCTTTGTTACGTAGTGGAATGTGCATATGCATTGAACCTATGATTAATATGGGAAGCAAAAATGTAGTTTTTGAAAAGGACGGTTGGACAGTACGGACTAAAGATAGAAAATGTTCTGCTCATTTTGAACATTGCATTGCTATCAGACCTGATGGACCACAAATCCTCTCTTCATTTAAGTTTTTAGAAGAAGTTTTAGGAAGTAACGCAATTTAATTTGATCTATATGGCTAAACAAGCAGCTATTGAACAAGATGGAGTAATTATTGAAGCATTGTCGAATGCAATGTTTCGTGTAGAATTAGAGAACGGACATGAGCTTACCGCTCACATTTCAGGAAAGATGCGTATGCATTATATCAAAATCCTTCCTGGTGACAAGGTTAGAGTCGAAATGTCTCCGTATGATTTATCAAAAGGTAGAATTGCTTTTAGATATAAATAAAAATAACTAGATATGAAAGTAAGAGCATCTTTAAAGAAGCGTACCCCGGAATGTAAAATTGTAAGAAGAAAGGGTCGCTTATACGTAATTAACAAGAAAAATCCTAAGTATAAACAACGTCAAGGATAATTTATTATTTTTGCAAAATAATTATTAGTAAGTAATATGGCTATAAGAATAGTTGGTGTAGACTTGCCACAAAATAAAAGAGGAGAAATCGCTTTGACTTATATCTACGGTATCGGTCGGAGTGCTTCAAAATCTATTTTAGAGAAAGCAGGTATTGATCGTGATATCAAAGTAAAAGACTGGACAGATGATCAAGCTGCAAAAGTACGTGAAGTCATTGGCGCTGAGTACAAGGTAGAAGGTGATCTTCGTTCAGAAGTTCAGCTTAACATTAAACGTCTGATGGATATCGGATGTTACAGAGGTGTTCGTCACCGTATTGGATTACCATTGAGAGGTCAGAGTACAAAAAACAATGCTCGTACTCGTAAGGGTAAGAAGAAAACTGTTGCAAATAAGAAAAAAGCTACTAAATAATAAGAGTTGATATGGCAAAAAAAACAGTCGCAGCAAAGAAGAGAAACGTAAAAGTTGACGCTTACGGTCAAGCTCATATTCATTCTTCTTTTAATAACATTATTGTGTCTCTTGCCAATAGCGAAGGTCAAGTTATTAGCTGGTCTTCTGCAGGTAAGATGGGATTCAGAAGTTCTAAAAAGAACACTCCGTATGCCGCTCAGATGGCAGCACAAGATTGTGCTAAGGTAGCTTATGATCTTGGTTTGAGAAAAGTAAAAGTATTCGTAAAAGGACCGGGTAATGGACGTGAGTCTGCTATCAGAACTATTCATGGTGCAGGAATTGAAGTAACAGAAATCGTTGACGTTACTCCGCTGCCTCACAATGGTTGTCGTCCTCCGAAAAAGAGAAGAGTATAATTAACTATAGTTTCTTGAACATTGAATCCGGAATTGTGAATAGATTGCATAAAGACCTTATCCTCTCTGTAATCGCGGCTGCACGGTTCCAGATTCAGACAGAAAAATTAAAACAATAAAAAAATGGCAAGATATACTGGACCAAAAACAAGAATTGCCCGTAAGTTTGGTGAAGCCATATTCGGACCGGATAAAGTTCTATCTAAAAAGAACTATCCTCCCGGACAGCATGGTAATGCCAGAAAGAGAAAAACTTCTGAGTACGGAATTCAGCTTCGCGAGAAGCAAAAAGCAAAATACACTTATGGTGTATTGGAAAAACAATTTAGAAACCTGTTTGAAAAAGCACAGCGTTCAAAAGGTATTACCGGTGAAGTTCTACTTCAGTTACTGGAAGGCCGTCTGGACAATGTAGTTTTCCGTTTGGGGATGGCTCCTACAAGAGCAGCTGCCCGCCAGTTGGTTTCTCACCGTCACATCACAGTGGATGGTAAGGTTGTAAATATTCCTTCTTACTCTTTGAAACCCGGTCAGATCGTTGGTGTTAGAGAAAAATCCAAGTCTTTGGAAGTGATTGCTGATGCATTGTCAGGATTCAATCACAGCAAATATCCTTGGATTGAGTGGGATCAGTCTTCTTTAAGCGGAAAATTACTGCATCTGCCGGAAAGAACTGACATTCCTGAAAACATTAAAGAGCAGTTGATCGTAGAATTGTATTCTAAATAATAATTGATTTCCATGGCGATATTAGCATTTCAAAAACCCGATAAAGTATTAATGTTGGAAGCGGACAATTTCTTCGGAAAGTTTGAATTTCGTCCGTTGGAACCCGGCTATGGTATTACTATAGGTAATGCTCTGCGCCGTATTCTCCTGTCGTCGCTTGAAGGTTTTGCTATTACATCCATTAAGATCGAAGGGGTTGACCATGAATTTGGTACAATCCCCGGTGTTATTGAAGATGTAACAAACATTATCTTGAACTTGAAACAGGTACGGTTCAAGCATATTGTAGACGACATAGAGAATGAAAAAGTAAGTATTACTGTTTCGGGTTCGGAAGTGTTCAAAGCCGGTGATATAGGTAAACAGCTGACCGGATTCGAAGTATTGAATCCTGACCTGGTTATTTGCCGTTTGGATCCGAACGCTAGTTTCCAGATTGAATTAACGATAAATAAAGGACGCGGATATGTACCCGCTGACGAAAACAGAGATCCGAATGCAGACGTTCACGTGATTGCTATCGACTCTATTTACACTCCTATACGTAACGTTAAGTATTCAATCGAGAACTTCCGTGTTGAGCAAAAGACGGACTACGAAAAGTTGGTTCTTGAAATAGCCACAGATGGTTCTATTCATCCGAAGGAAGCGTTGAAAGAAGCTGCTAAAATTCTGATTCATCATTTTATGTTGTTTTCAGATGAAAAGATTGCGATCGAGACAGTTGATACTGACGGCAATGAAGAATTCGATGAAGAAGTACTTCACATGCGCCAGTTGCTTAAGAGCAAGTTAGCAGATATGGATCTTTCCGTTCGTGCATTGAATTGCTTGAAAGCTGCAGATGTTGAAACATTAGGTGAACTGGTTAAGTTCAACAAGAATGATTTGTTGAAATTCCGTAACTTCGGTAAGAAGTCGCTCACAGAACTTGATGAACTGCTTGAAAGCTTGAACCTTTCATTCGGTATGGATATCACGAAATATAAATTAGATAAAGAGTAAGTAAAGCGATGAGACATAATAAAAAATTCAATCATTTAGGTCGTACGAATACTCACCGTGAAGCAATGCTGTCTAATATGGCTTCTTCTTTGATCAAGCATAAGAGAATCTTTACGACAACAGCAAAAGCGAAAGCGCTTCGTAAGTTTGTTGAACCTCTGATCACTAAATGTAAAGAGGATACAACTCACTCAAGACGTATCGTATTCAGTACATTACAGGATAAAAATGCTGTAACAGAACTTTTCAAAGAAGTAGCTCAGAAAATCGGTGATCGTCCGGGTGGTTATACCAGAATCATTAAGACTGGTAACCGTTTAGGTGACAACGCTGCAATGTGCTTCATTGAATTAGTTGACTATAACGAAAACATGTTGAAAGAAACAACAGCTGCAAAAACTACGAAAACAAGACGTTCTCGTAAAAAATCTACAGCTGCTGAAACTGCTCCGGTTGCTGAAGCACCTGCTGCAGAAACAACAGAAGAAAAAGTTGCAGAATAATTTCTGTAACTTATATATAATAAAAACAGCCGGCATTTATATGTCGGCTGTTTTTATTATATAGGTATTAAGCCTTTTATTTTATATTTTCCAGTGCTTCTTGCGCCGTAGCATTTGACGGATCGATTGACAATATCTTATTCCAGTATGATTTGGAACTGTCCATATCCTGTTTAAGATAATAGTAATAAGCCAGATAGCGATAAGATTCTGTTAATTCATTCCGATATTTGTCTTTATTTTTTTCCAGCATAGGAATACAGGTCTCATAATAGGGTTTAGCTAATCCCTGTTCTGTTTCCGGATCCAGTTGAGATTGTGTTCGCGCTTGCCATAAACTACCTAGATGACTGTCTGGTACACGTTTTTTTACTATGGCAAACAAGCTATCTGCTTTCGCTAAGTACTTACTGGCTTCTACGCTATCTTTTGTTGCTGCAGAATAATAGTATTTACCTAGTTGGTAATAATCGGCCGCTTCCGATTCTTTGCCTAATGACTCTATATATTGTGTATAGGCATTAATCGCCTCAGAATCCTTTTCACTATTACTGTATACTTCAGCAAGGTCTTTGTATATTTCTGTGTGAGCCGGGTTTTCTTTTATTGCTTTTAGCAATGCTTCTGCTGCTTTATCGTACTGTTTGTCTTTGTTGAGTAAACGACCGTAGTATAAGTAATCCTGCCATATGTATTTAGCATCCGGATCATTGAAGAAAGTACTGATTTCTTCAAGCCCTTTTTCATATGCCTTTGTTTCATAGTTATTATAAATGCATAGACGTTTCAACAGGAAATTATTGGGGTCGATTGCCTGACCTTCATTGATCACCTGACTTGCTTCTGCATATTGTTTGTTGAAGAATAGAGCAGATGCATAATGAATCAGGTTGTCAATAGAGTAAAGACCTCCTGCCATATATGTTTTATATGCAGCTACCGCTTTGGAGTATGTCCCCTGTAATGAATAAATATTGCCAAGTGCATTATAGGCGGGAAGATAATCCGGATAGTTTGTAATTACTTTTTGGAGCATTTCTATGGATAATGCCGGCTGGACACCTTGGTAAACATTTGCATATTTGAGATAGGCCTCTTTACAGGAGGGATCGAAGTGAAGGGCCTGTTCATATCTCCCGGCCGCATCCCCCGGCTTATCTTCGCTGATCAACATATCGCCTTCGTATATGTAAATTGCCGGATCATTGATTTTATACTTTTTGGCATTATCGAGGGCAGCCTTTGATTCGGAGTTCATACCATAGCTTGAATAGGCTCTGGCAATGGCTACATAAATCCGTACATTTTTTTTATCCACTTTGATTGCTGTCTCAAAGGCTTTTTGGGCTGCCGACTTGTCTGTTTTCAGTAATACTTTCCCTTCTCCCACCTTATTATATGCGTAATCGGAAGAAACAGCCCAACCTTTTTGATAGTTTGCCAGGGCATCGGTTGTTTTTCCGGCGTCGAAGGCTATTTCTCCCAGGTAATAGAGCGCTTCTGCCTGTTCTGCGGGAGAACCGTTTAACTGTTTATTGAAAAGCTGGCTTGCAATCGTCGGTTCACCGGCTTTATAGTAAGCAATTCCTTGTTGGTTATCAGCGTGGGTAGCTATCGCTACCAGGCTTAATATGAATATATATAAATTCTTTATCATAATGATTGATGTTTATAGGGTTTATAATTGATCTCTGACATTGACCAACCGGACAGGTTGTGTAGCCGGAAGAATTCCGGATTTGAGAATGATCCGTTGTCCCCGGTCACTGGTGATAAAGGTGGTAAAACCGGAAGCCAGTCCCATACGCGGTTCTGACAGGATCAGGTAAACAGACCTTGTCATCGGATATTCCTTTAGGGCTATGTATGCCTGATACGGTTTAAAGCTATTGGTAGCGGTCGCATTTCTATAACGACTGACTGCCATTACTTTTATATCGTCCAGAAAACTCATACACGTTGAATCCTGTGGGTTACTGATCCAGTTTACTCCAATGATACCCAGTGCTCCCGGAGTTGTGGATACATAATTCATAACCTGCCTGTTATCTTTCATAGCATGAAGATTACCACTTAACGGTTCTCCGCCGCAGATTGAATCGATAGCGTAACGAACAGTTCCTGAATTCGGATTGTCGAATACCACTTCTATTTTTCCAGACTTATTATCCGTAGTAAACTCATCCCAATCCTTGATCTTGCCTGTCAGTATATCTTTTAATACCGGAATGCCGATCAGAGAGTCTGTATTTTGTCTGTTTGTGATTAAAGCGATAGCATCGGTTGCGATATGAATACTTTTGGGAAATAGCTTTCTGCCGTTCATATATTCAGTTTCTTCCTGGGTCAGCGGTCGTGAAGCGATTGCCAACCGTGTACTGTCATGTAATAAGCGGTTGATCGTTTCGGTTTCACCGGAGAAGTAGGGAACTATACCAGCTTCTTTATAAAGACTTTCAAATACGGCGATCTCTTCTTCTATGATCGGAGTAAAGCAACCGTCGGAGGCAATTGCTATTACACCGCTCGTAGGAGTATCATCCGGCGAATTGCTATTCTTGCCGTTGCATGAAGCTAACACCGTTATACATATTATTATATACAATAGATTTTTCATCGTTTATTGTCTTTTACCAGCCTATATCCTCTGAATATTGTGTAACAAAAGAATAAGACACCAAATATCATCCGCATATAGAATGACATATTCTCGTTGAACAAGTTCGTGAAGATTAGAAGAAAAGACATGCCGAGGTATATCACAATCATGGATATACCCCAAACAAGCCTTGTATTTATACACTTTACCTCCATATTATTGCAACCTGAAGCGTACCGGGACTGTGAAATAGACCGGTACAGGTTTACCATTTTGTTTTCCCGGAACCCATTGCGGAAGAGACTTGATAACACGTATCGCCTCTTTGTCGCAGGATGGATCCAACTGTCTTAGGATTTCCACCTTGGTGACTTCGCCTGTCGGACTGACAACAAAACGGAGTGTGACTGTTCCTTCGATACCATTTTCAGCAGCGATTACCGGATACTTTAAATGGGTACTGATGTATTTCAGCAGTGCTTCGTTCCCACCGGGGAATTGCGGCATCTGTTCAACAGCTACGTAAGGAGTCGTTTCCTCCTCGATCACTTCTTTGTTATCTTTCAGGTCGGCGATGTCGATTGCATCTTCACTATCAGAACCTTTTACATCGGCGACAGAGATAGCCAACTTGGATGTAGTCAGCTCTTCCTGTGTTTTGATCTCCTCTTCATCCCTTACATCTTTGTCCGCTTTGATGACAGGCGGAGTAAATTTGATCGTACTTTTCAGTACGGGAGGAGGAGGGGCCTCGATATTACGAATTTGATTTTCTTCCGGCACCTTCGTTTCCATCTGCAGGTTAGAGAGTGTTGTAACTTCCAGTACCTGCTCTTTGGTATGTTGCGGGATGACAGATTTGATTAAAGACGGAACAGTCATTACCAGGATTGCTCCGATGGCAACGATTATCAGGGCACGAACATGTCTGCGGGAAGAATTTTTGCGTAGCTCGTAAGCTCCGTATTCTTTATTCTTTCCCTTGAAGATCAAATCGGTCCATTCCGGTGAGTTTAGATTTATATTATTAATATTAATCATGATCGTCATTTTTTATTCGCCTGGGCGATCTCCTTGGAAAGTTCGCCCCCGCTTTTTAGATTATCAACCAGGAATTTGTCTCCGTCAGTGATATCGACAATAGCATATTTGCCTATGTTACAAATCTGCATTTCGTCGAGTGCATCCACCAGGTCTTTGTAAGAAGCATCGTCAGTAGCTTTGATCAGTACGACCGGTGCGTCTTTACCTCCTTTTATTTCAGCGGCTTGCTTTTTGAACTCATCTTCGGAGATTTCTTTATTCAGCTTTTTTACCTTCAGTTCCGTGATCTTCTGTACGGCATCGGCGTTACGTTCCAAAAGAATGTTACGTAATCCGGTGGGAGAGAAGTCGGTAGTCTGCAGCGATTCAACATGTTCGTAATCCGGTTCGCCGAAATAGTAATACACCTTGCTGTCTTCACCCAATATAAGAGTGATGGCTTTGGAGGCTTTTACTTTCGTCTGTTCGGCTTCCGTCACATGGTCTTTCGACGGCATACTGATCTCCATGGTCTGCGGTTTGCTGAGCGAAGTACAGAGCATGAAGAAAGTAATCAGCAACATGTTCATATCCACCATCGGAGTAAAGTCCACACGGATATTCACCTTTTTCTGTTTACCTTTCTTGCCGTCGCCTTTACCTTTATCTGTATTTACTTCTGCCATAACGTTTGTTGTTTAGGCATTGTCAGGTACATTTTTGAGAGTGGTAATCAGGTTATACCTGTTTTCCCTCAAGTCCTGCAATGTGTTCATAATGTTCTTAATCTTCGGATAAGGAGTCTGTTGATCGGCTTTAATGGCAATCACCAGGTCACGGTTTACTTCGCGGGCATGTTGAACCCACGCTTTAAACTGGTTGTTGGTACTGTCGGCCGGGATTCCGTAGTTGACAATTAACCGGTCTTGTTCGGATCCCGGGAGATTCAGAAACTCCTGCATATTCTGGATAGGAACACCGAAGGAAGGAAGCAGACTGAAGTCATATATTTCTTTGTCGGTAAAGTCAATGCCATAATCTTTTCCCAGCATCTTCAATACATTTGCCTTGTCTTCCTGTTTATCCAGGCTCATAAATACTTTCCCGTCCGGGTCTACCAGGATTGAAAGAATATTAGTTTCCGGTATTTTGATTTCGGAAACAGACCCCGGTGTCGTTACCATAACCGGTTCTTTCTGAATAAAGGTAGATGTCAGCATAAAGAAAGTAAGCAGCAATACCGTTACGTCACTCATTGCCGTCATGTCAATGAATGTACTCTTGCGTTTTACTATGATCTTAGGCATATGCTTCAGTGTTTAGCGGCGAATGTCTGTACGATAGAGAAACCTATCTCGTCAATAGCATAGGTAATATTATCTATTTTACTGGTGAAATAGTTGTATGAGATGATGGCCATGGCACCGGTGGCGATACCTAAAGCCGTATTAACCAGTGCTTCAGAGATACCGGTAGACAAAGCGACGGAGTCGGGAGCACCCGCATTAGCCAAAGCGGCAAACGAACGGATCATACCTAATACTGTTCCCAACAATCCGAACAAGGTACCTAACGTTGAGATCGTAGCGATGACAGGCAGGTTCTGTTCCATAGTCGGTAACTCCAGCGCCGTACTTTCTTCAATCTCTTTCTGAATGATGACCATCTTTTGTTCTTTTGTCTGGTCTGCCCTTTGTTCTACATCCGCATAGCGTGTCAGTGCCGCATTTACGACATTGGCAACAGAACCCTGCTGCTCTTTGCAGGCCGCTTTTGCTGCATCCAGATTACCTTCTTCGAGGTCTTTCTTTATGGTTTGTACGAACCCCATCAATCCTTTTTTCCCTTTGGAGCGGCTGATAGCGATGAAACGTTCTACACTTAATGTAATAACAGTCAATAGAAGAGTGATTACAACAGGAACTATATAACCACCTTTGTAGATCGTACCTGCATAATTTCCGGGAAGCGGATGGTTGTCCGGATTATTATCCATGAAGTTTGATGGATTACCCAGGACGAATTCAAAGAAACATACTGCCAGGATAAAGCAAACGATAATAACGATACCGGCTGATACGCCGTTGGATGTTTTTAATATAACAGATTTATTTGTTTTCATAATTTTGATATTATATTGGAGATAATAAACAGAAAATAATAGTGTTAGTGCACAAATAAGGGAATGTGCATCCGGATCATACCTTACAAAAAAGGTATAACCTGCGATTACAGTTGTTTAATCTATAATATCAAATAATGAGTTTTCGTAAAACGTAGATCCAAAGATTTCCACATTTACGAAGCGAAGAGTAGTTTATGGTTTGAATAGTAGATAAAGTTTCCGATACTTTATATTGTATAGCTTGCCCTTTCAGGTGTAAAAGGAGAAGGTTTTTATTGTTGTTCGATAATTTGAACAGTCGTTCGTAGTTATCAGAAGCCGGTTTAGTACGGGCTGTTATATCATAAGATTCAAGGGGGATTTTTCCTAATTCAAACCTCTTAAGCTCTTTATTCAGAGAAGAGGTGCTTGTGTTGTCATTTGCGCTACCTTGTTGAACTGTAATTCCACTATCTGCATTGAAAGCAACCTCCTGACCGATAAGGACCAGAATGAAGAGTGTCAATATGGATAGAATCTTTTTCATAACTCAACAAAACAAGACTTTTTATGTTAAAACACCTCGAAGAGGTAAATGGTTGAAACTTTTTAGGAAAAAATGTCAACCGTTACGAGTCGCAAATTTAGATAAAATATTGACTTGAAAAAGAAACTCTTCTATTTATTCATAGAAAAACTCTATAAGGACCTGGCAACAATCGGTGTGTAAACTTTGTTATATTTGTACTGAGTGAAAAATAATAAAGTACTAAATATTTAGGTTATGAAAATTGAAAAAGTAGTAGGTAGAGAGATTCTTGATTCCCGTGGAAACCCGACAGTAGAAGTGGATGTACTTCTTGAATGTGGTGCATTTGGCCGTGCAGCCGTTCCTTCCGGTGCTTCAACCGGTGAAAACGAAGCTATCGAACTTCGTGATGGCGATAAAAAGCGTTATAGCGGCAAAGGTGTTCTGAAAGCCGTAGATAATGTGAACAAAATTATCGCACCGGCAATTATCGGTATGAGTGCTTTGAACCAGCGTGAGATCGACCATAAACTGATCGCTTTGGACGGAACAAAGACAAAGTCGAAGTTGGGAGCCAATGCAATGCTGGGTGTTTCGCTTGCCGTGGCTAAAGCTGCCGCCAATTATCTTGACCAACCGCTTTACCGCTATATCGGCGGAACGAATGCTTATGTATTGCCTGTTCCGATGATGAATATTATCAATGGTGGTTCGCACTCCGATGCCCCGATTGCATTCCAGGAATTCATGATCCGTCCGGTAGGTGCGAAGAGTTTTCGTGAAGGCTTACGTATGGGAGCTGAAGTATTCCACGCATTGAAGAAAGTGCTGCACGACCGTGGCCTGAGTACCGCTGTTGGTGACGAAGGTGGTTTTGCTCCCGCTCTTAACGGTACAGAGGATGCACTGGGTTCTATTATGGCTGCAATTAAAGCTGCCGGATACGAACCGGGAAAGGATGTAACTATCGCTATGGACTGCGCCTCTTCTGAATTCTACGACAAGAAAGGTACTTACGATTATACCAAGTTTGAAGGTCCGAATGGTGCAAAACGTACAGCAACAGAACAGGTGTTGTATCTGACGGAACTGGTAAATAAATATCCGATCGACTCGATCGAGGACGGTATGGATGAAAACGACTGGGAAGGTTGGAAGAAACTTACCAAGGCTTTGGGCGACCGTATCCAGCTGGTTGGTGACGACCTGTTCGTAACTAACGTTGAATTCCTGAAGAAAGGGATCGAAGAAGGCTGTGCCAACTCTATCCTGATCAAAGTAAACCAGATCGGAACATTGACCGAGACACTGGATGCAATCGAAATGGCTCATCGTAACGGATATACTTCTGTTACTTCACATCGTTCGGGTGAGACGGAAGATGCGACAATAGCCGATATCGCAGTTGCTACTAACAGTGGACAGATCAAGACCGGTTCATTGAGCCGTTCAGACCGTATGGCTAAATACAACCAGTTGCTTCGTATCGAGGAAGAATTAGGTGACCTGGCAGTTTATGGTTACAAGACTTATAAGAAATAAGATAAACTCCATTAGGTGTGGTTTAAAATGACGAGAGGCCGTCCTGTAAAGGATGGCCTTTTGTGTTTTGTATCTGCTGTGCTGAGTGTTTTTTCATGCCGGGATCTAAGTCTTTTCATGCTGTATATTAAGGGAAAAGATGCCGATGTTTAAGCATTTTAGTCCTGATGTTTTTAAATGCAAGGCCTGCCTTGCTAAAAAGTAAGGCCAGCCTTACATTTATGTAGAGCTAGCCTTGCATATTTGTACTGCCTGCCTTTCGTTTTCCAAAGTCCAGACAAAAAAGTTTAATCTTAGTGAGATAAATCCTTATAAGTAAGGAGGTAGTTACTTACTCCTCCAGTTTAAACCATTCGCGTATGGCATCGATCAATACCTGATTCTCTGCTGTTGTCTGGGTAGACAGGCGGAAATAGGTTTCATCCAACCCGCGGAAGTTGGAAGCATCACGGATCAGGATACCGTAATTATTCCACAAGTATGTCTTCAGGTCGGCAGCTGTCCCTTTTTTCAGGCGGACGAGGAAGAAAGTTGTCGACGAAGGAATCACTTCGAGGTTGTCGAATTTATTCAATTGGTAGATCAGTTCGGCTGTCTCGCGTTGCCACTTGCGGATAGGCAGAGTAAACTGTGCCGGATGGATCAGGATATATTTGCTCGCTTCCAGCGCGATAGCATTGATAGACCAGGGGATGATATATTTGTTTATCTCGTTTACAATTTCCGGAGAAGCAACGAGATAACCGATACGCAGTCCCGGGATGTTGTATGCTTTTGAAATAGACTGTATAAGGATCAGGTTAGGATGATTCTTAACGTCCGCAGGTTTCAGCATGTCTTCGGTGGTAAAGGCAACATACGCCTGGTCGATGATGAATTTAGTATTGCGGTTGGCAGTGAGCAATCCCAGTATTTCCGTACGGTGAAGCAGTTTGCCGTCCGGGTTGTTCGGGTTGCATATCCAGCAGAAATCCTGTCCTTCCAAAGATAGTTCCGAAAGGTCGTCGGAGGTAGAGAAGAAGCTGATTTCGTGTTCATGCAAGCGACAGGCATCTTCGTATTCGGAGAAAGAGGGAACTGCTATCATCGACTTGGCCCCTTTCCATGCCTGTGCAAGCAGGTAGAAGGCGGTAATAGAACCGTTGGTTACCACTACATTCTCTTCTTTTATTTCATATCGACGGGCAAGTAACCGCTTGAGTGAAGCGGCATCCGGTTCCGGATAACGTGTCAGTTTACTGAATTGCTCGTTGAGATGTACCTGAAGCTTTTCAAGGTTGGCGCCGTGCCATACATTGGAGCTGAAGTTTATCTTTACTTCGTTTTGTGAGTTGTAAAAGTCGTCACCGTGTCCGAATAGCATACTTTATTTGTTTTAGTAATTAATGTTATTATAATAAGGTGTTGCAAAAGTACTAATCTTTTTGGCTTTTTCTATCAATTGCTTTATAGATTGCGTCTTGTATACGGGTTCGTATGTCCAGTGCTCCCAATTTACTGTTGGCTCGCGATGGGTTGACCCGGTTGCAAAGGAAGATATAAAGCAGCTGATTATCGGGGTCTACCCAGAAACAAGTGCCGGTAAATCCTGTATGGCCGTAGACGGAAGGTGGTGTCAGGCTTCCACAGGGTGAGCCTTTATGCGTGCCGACGGCAGGTTTGTCGAAACCCAGTCCGCGACGGCTTGTCGGACTTTTGCTTTGAGTGAAGAGCCGGCAAGTTTCTGTCGACAAGTATTGTTCGTTACCGTATTTCCCCTGATTGAGGAACAGTTGCAACACTTTTGCCAGATCGTTGGCATTTGAAAATAATCCGGCATTGCCGGAGACACCTCCCTGAAAGGCGGCTGCCTCGTCGTGCACATATCCGCGAACCAGCTGGCGACGTACGAACCGGTCGTCTTCTGTGGGGACAATCTGTAACGTATCCATCACTTTCAATGGATTGTAAGTGGTATGGTGTGCTCCGAGACGACTGTAAAAGTTATTGTGGAGCAGTTGGTCCATCGGTTGCTTCATCAGGTTTTCCACCATCATCTTCAACATGATGAAGTTGACGCAACTGTACACATATTTACCGCGTGTACCGAGGCGCGAGTCTTTTATATCCTGTATGATACTGTCTTTGAAGGAGTCGTGCAGGTAGAAGTTGCGAGCGACTTCGGTGGTGAAGCCGGGTTTCTTTTTATCGGATACGAGGTCGGGCAGATACTTGAAATCGTTGCGGACGAAGGTTTTTGCATCGAAGCGTACCGGATGGGTAGCATTCTTTTCGCGGCTGTAAAGACTTCCTTTATAACTGTCTTTGTCGATAGCATCCAGGTAAAAGTTGATTGTAGAGACAACCCCCGACTGGTGATAAAGCATTTCTTTTATATTCAGGTCTTTTTTATTAGAGCCTTTCAGTTCCGGGATATACTCCGATATCTTGCTGTTGAGCGTGAACTTCTTTTCGTCATAAGCTTTCATGACGGCCAATAATGTTCCGGCTGCCTTTGAAGCGGAAGCCAGGTCGTAGACTGAATTTTCCTGTACCGGCTGACTTTGACTGTAATCGAAATAGCCGAACGATTTGTCATAAATAACCATACCGTCTTTGGCTACAAGCACCTGGCAGCCGGGGTAGGCATTCTCTTCCAGTCCTTCTTCAACAATAGAGTCGATCACTTCAAGGCGTATGGGGTTGGCTCCGACTTCTTCCGGCTCATGATATCCCAACCGGGTTTTCTCTGTAAAGAGACCGGTTCCCGCATAATAAAGTCCGGGGATGGTAACAGGTAACTTCCCTTTCGCTGCAATACCTCCGAATATTAACTGGGCTGCGTATTCCTGTGCAAGAGGAGTCGCTTCGTATCCCATCACGACTGCTTTCGCTTTCTGTATCGAGTTCTTATAATCCTTACAGAAATAGGGCAGGGTGAAAAAGGCGTACACCAGTTCTTTCTTTGTCGCCAACTGGCGGAGCAACTGACTTTCGGGAATACGTACTGTGTGTATGCTGCAAATAATAACATCATATTTCTCCAACTGTTTGTAAACCTGTTGTACCTGTGCGGCCGTAGAGCTGCGGCTGATACTGAAGTTTGCCACAGAGTCGTAACGGCTCAGCATCTTCTGGAAATCGTTTCCTACGGGAGAACCGATCGACAGGGCGGCTATCTTCTTTTTATCCAGTTGTTTGAGTGGAATGAAGTCTGCTTCATTCTTTAATAAAGTGATCGCTTCCGCATTCAGTTTGGCTGCCAGCCATTCTCCATGCGGTGAGTTCAGACGCTCACTTAAGCCTTTGATCTCTATTGGTTTGTAATTGTTTAGTCCGGTAATATATTTGTACTGAAGTATCTTTATACACTTGGCTTCCACCTCTTCAATATTAAGTATGCCTTCGTCTATGGCTTCTTTCACGGCTGTGGAGTCATTGATCCGGGGGGCATATATCCTTT